>Ga0209656_10002183_pt1 | contig 12724 bp, 13 predicted proteins | sample BogFormECP12_OM2_FD_188239 | JGI IMG/M metagenome (GOLD analysis project Ga0209656, IMG submission 188239) | Bog forest soil microbial communities from Calvert Island, British Columbia, Canada - ECP12_OM2 (SPAdes) (version 2) | ecosystem: Environmental > Aquatic > Freshwater > Wetlands > Bog ... | reverse complement strand
GTATTTGTTTCGAAGTGGTCAAACGCTGGGTAGAGAAGAAGGTACGGCGGCATTTGATGCGTGCCCGGGGCCGCAAAGGCTTCGGTTGGACGCGGTGGAGTAGCGAATGGCTATACGACCGGCTGGGTTTGTTTAACAACTACCAGCTCCGTCGATGGTCAGGCGCGAAAGTCGCCCCAACACGATAAGCCACATAACTCTTGGCACTAAGCAAACAGGTGCGCCCAGTGCGGGAAATCTGCACGCTGGGTGCGATGTGGCGGGGGCTGGAGGAAACGGATTCACGGTTTGGCTACTGAGGCACTCCCAGAGGAAACGGGGAGAAACAAGCTAGGCTAAACCTCCGGAATACCGCGCCAGTCCTCGACCCGACCGGCATACAGGTTGTGACCCCGAAAGCGAAGCGCGCTGCCAACGAATACTGGTCGCGATGGGCGTTTATGGGGCGAATCCCGAAATCGCAGCCAACTTCTGTATTGCCTGTCGCTTGGGAGGATTGTCAGCGATTGTCAGAGGCAGATCTCCCAGAAGTTTCCGGCCCGCCGGTTGCGGTCCATAGTATGGGACAGCGAGCCGACACCCATTGTCGTGTCTCCTCCTCATTCGGGAAAATCAGTAATTGGCGTCTTGTTCCGGAGAGTGGCCGCGTTTGTAGATCAGCATCGTTCGCTCAAAGCTCATCACTTCCACGCCGTCTTGATTCACCCCACGGGTGAAAACGGTCACGATTCCCTGCGTCGGCCGGCTCTTCGACTCGCGCTTGGATAAGACCCTCGATTCTGCGTAAAGCGTGTCCCCTCCGAAGACCGGGTGTGTCGCCCTGACCTTGTCCCATCCAAGATTGGCAACGACCTTGGCGCTGACGGTACGCACACTCATGCCGGTGAGGAGGGCTAGAGTGAAGGTGCTGTCGACGAGCAGTTTCTTCCATTCGGTTTTCGCGGCGTAGGCGGCGTCAAAGTGAACCTGATTCACGTTCAACGTGAGAAGCGTCATCCAGATGTTGTCGACGTCTCTGATGGTCCGACCCGGAGATGTTCGAAGGTGTCCCCCACTTCAAAGTCCTCATAGTAGAGACCCGGGTTTTCGCGAAAACGCTGCGGACCTATTTCTCGATATGCTGCATAGTTCTTATCCATTTCTTCTCCTAAAATGTCGTAATCTTCCCTGATTCCTGCCTTCGACGATTCCCCACTACTTGACTGTGGCCAACGAATAGAATAACGGTCGTGATGGGCGTTTATGGTACTAAATCGATGGACGAACCGATAACTTCCGGCTTGCCCGTGGTCGAGTGTCAATTGGAAGCGGCCGATCGCGCTCTCTACCGGACGAAGCAGCGGCGGTGTGACAGCACCCGCCAGGTTTGACACCGGGTTGGGCGGCGTTGCGGGGCATCGAGTTTCGATCACCCACCTTGCCTTTTCTCGGTCGCCGCACGGAGGAGTATGGTCTGTCCGACCGCCAGTCGACCGATGCGAGTGACCGCGCCGTAGATTCCCGCGTTATTCTGGTTCGCACGAACCACCGCCTTCATCATTGCTGGCGCAAGACTTGCTGAGTCGGGATCAAGGTTCAGCATCGAGCAGCGAACGTCGCGCATGATGACGGCGATGGCGGGGGCGTCGTCTCCCTCGCCGAAGGAGAGCACACCGCCCAACCACTCGTCCTCCTGGAAGGGACCCGATCGCAGTAAACGAACCACAATATTGGGACGGAATCGTCGCACGTCGGGGCTCAGCCCTGCGACTCGTGCGATCTCGCGCACCGTATCTAAGGCGATCACGGAGATGCTCGCTTCATCGAAGATGCCATGCCTCAACTGCATCATCTCCACGGGAGATCCGTAGCGACGTCCCACCTCCGTGGCTAAGTTTTTCCCAAAGACAGGCAACGCTTCGCCATCGGGCGTGCGAATATGCGTGGGGAGGTCTCCCGGAGGACCGTCTTCGGGGCGGTGCGGAGCAAACAGGAGCAGGCCGGGAAACTGGCTCGCAGATAGCCACGGGAAGCCGCTGCGGTCATCCATCCGCCGGAATGCCAGGCGTCTGTCGCCATTGAGGCCGTGCCAGCCGAGGTTGGCGACCTCGAGTGGTTCACCGGCCATGGACTTCACGGGATAGCGGAAGATCGCCTCCACCTGTCCGATTTCTATGAGCATGGTCGATCCGAGTATGGAGATTGTACGCTTGGAAATACTGGTACGATCACTCTCGTAGGGTTGCAGAGCATAACGAAAATTCACGCTTGAGGAATTCATGAATGCTTTGGTAAAGAGCCGCGCGGAACGCGGGTTATGGTTGGACGATATCGCAGAACCCACGGTCGGGATCAACGATGTGCTGATCCGCGTCCGCTATACCGGCATCTGCGGAACCGACGTTCATATCTATCAATGGGACGAGTGGGCACAAAAGACAATTCCTGTGCCGATGGCCATCGGGCACGAATTTGTCGGAGAGATTGTCGAGATTGGGTCGAACGTAAACGACTTCTATCCGGGCGACATCGTGAGCGGTGAGGGTCATGTCATCTGTGGACGCTGCCGCAATTGCCTGGCAGGGAGACGTCATCTGTGCGCGGACACATCAGGCGTCGGTGTCAATCGACCGGGGGCGTTCGCTGAATTCATCGCACTACCGATGACCAATATCTGGCGGCATGAGCCCGGCATCAATCAGGAAGTTGCGGCTATCTTCGATCCCTTTGGCAACGCGGTGCATACCGCTCTCTCGTTTCCGGTGCTCGGCGAAGATGTATTGATTACCGGCGCTGGACCCATCGGGATCATGGCAATTCCAGTGGTTCGGCATGCTGGCGCACGTCATGTTGTGATCACGGATATAAACCCTTTCCGCTTGGAATTGGCGCGCAAAATGGGGGCGACCCTTGCATTGAACACCCAGGAAACGCCGCTTACGGAGGTACAGAAGCAACTCGGTATGCGGGAAGGATTCGATGTGGGACTGGAGATGTCGGGGAATCCCGCGGCCATGCAGGAGATGATTGCGAATATGAGTCACGGAGCGAAGATCGCCATGCTGGGAATTCCCGCGAAGCCGATGACGATCGATTGGCGGGCGGTGATCTTCAATATGCTGACCATCAAAGGAATCTACGGACGGGAAATGTATGAGACTTGGTACAAGATGACTATCATGATCGAGTCGGGACTCGACATTTCACCGGTCATTACCCACCGTTTCAGCTACCGGGACTTTCAAAAGGGATTCGATGCAATGATCTCGGGCCACACCGGCAAGGTCATTCTGGACTGGACCCAAGTTGCCTAAAAGGTCGACGCAAAAAGGGTTCCGATTTTGTCGTTTGAGTGATTCTTTAGAGATTACTCCCGGCAAGTTGGGTTCTCGCCAGCGGTCCGTACGTCCACTGCTAGGGCGTTTGTCGCTACTGATGGGGCATAGCAATGGCACTGCTCCCGGTTAGGCCGTTATAGGTAGACGAGAGAATATCGATTCTCCTTCCTGCTGGCTGTGGAGCACGCTACTTGCGCCTTCCTCGGCGGCGCTAATTGTGCGCTTGAGATGCCGTCATCGGCATGTATAGCGCAAACCAAGATGGGCATGAGCAACCGCTGCGCGGCGTTCGATGTGGCGCCGGTGTGTGCTGGGTTTATCTACGGCATCACCATCGCCGGCCAATTCATCCAGAATGGTACGTATGAGCGTGTGCTGGTGATCGGCGCAGATACCTTCTCCAAAGTCACGGACTGGAACCACCGCGACTCCGTCGTTTTTGGAGACGGTGCCCGTGGTACTCGAGAGGAAAGATCGGAGAATGGGTTCTTTTCAAGCATTCTCCTCGCCGAGGGCGAGGGCATGAATCATTTCACGGTCTACCCTGGGGACGCCTACTTCACAATGAACGGAAAAGCGGTCTTCCAGAAGGCCACAACCGCAGTACCCGAGTGTATTCGGGAGATTCTCCGCATAAACGGGCTGGGACTCGAAGACGTCTCGACGATCATTCCACACCAGGCCACATCTGGCGTCCTCAAGCGCATCGCCGAGGTACTCAACATGCCCTATTCCAGAATACAGACGAACCTGGAGTCGTACGCGAACACCGCTGGAGCCACAGTTCCGCTGCTCCTGGACCATCGCTTTGACGCGTATTGGTGAAACCTAGTATTAGCAGGTCTCGTTCACGCACTTCCCGAATCGATCATGAAACAGGGGCGGCCTTCGCACCTAACGCAATTTGAGGCAATCATGGACATCAAAACAGCGGGAGTAATCGGCGCGGGCACGATGGGCAATGGCATTGCTCACGTCTTCGCCAAGAATGGATACAACGTCGTGCTGGTCGACGTGGAGCAGCGCTTCATCGATCGCGGCCTGCAAACCATCAGCAAGAACCTGGAACGCGAGGTTGCGAAGGACAAGTTGACGTCGGAGCAACGCGACCTGGCGCTGGGGCGCATCACGGGCACATCCGATCACAAGCGGTTGGCCGATTGTGATTTCGTCGTGGAAGCAGCCAGCGAGCGTTTTGAGATCAAGGCCGACCTCTTCCGCGCTCTCGATGCGATCTGCCGTCCCGAGGTTCTCCTCTCGTCGAACACTTCATCCATTTCGATAACCAAGCTGGCAGCGGTGACAGGGCGACCAGACAGAGTCATCGGGATGCACTTCTTTAATCCCGTGCCAGTGATGAAACTGGTCGAGGTGATCCGCGGACTGGCGACCTCAAACGAGACTTTTGCGACCGTCAAAGCTCTCGCCGAGAAACTGGAAAAAACTCCCGTTGAGGTGAATGACGCGCCGGGCTTTGTCTCGAACCGCGTACTGATGCCGCTGCTGAATGAAGCCATGTACGCCGTGATGGAAGGCGTGGCCACTCCCGAGGCCGTGGATGAAGTCTTCAAGCTTGGTATGGCACACCCGATGGGCCCGTTAACTCTGGCGGACTTCATTGGACTCGATGCCTGCCTAGACATCATGCGCGTGATGCAGTCCGGCCTCGGCGACCCCAAATACCGGCCGTGCCCGCTGCTGATCAAGATGGTCGATGCCGGGTGGCTCGGCCGCAAGTCCGGGCGTGGGTTTTATCGGTACTAGAGGCGCGTTAGCACTGTCTTGGAACGCAACGGAGCTGCGGCGATTGCAGGATGAAAGGCTTTCGTGACGCGAGATCGCTGTCCGGCTGGGCTTTGGGATCGGAACTGCGGTGAGAGCCGCCGACAGATCTGGATACAAGGGCCACCGATGGTTCGATAGCACTTCGCGATGCGTCACAGATCACTGACAAATGTCAGCCGCAAGTGGAAGAATTACTGCGATGTCGCGGAAGAAATTCCCGGCTTCCCAGGACGGGCGCGGAGGGCTCCGCGCGAACCATAAGCGAATGCATGATGTTGGCGACGGTTCGAGCTCGCTAGGGCGAACCGCGGGTTGACCGCCAGGATTATCGGCCTGTGACGAGGCGTCAAAGTGCGGACGGCAGGTGGCGTTGATTGTTTCAAGGAGATCAAAATGGCAGGTACTAACTTATCGGGCAAAAAGAAAAATCGCTGGGCTGCTGGGGTCACACCCTACGCCGAGATGGGATATTACAACGCGGATTACGAGCCCAAGGACACTGACATCCTGTGCGCATTCCGACTGGTGCCGCACGATAGTGTAGAACCCATCGAAGCTGCGGCGGCGGTGGCCGGCGAATCTTCCACCGCCACCTGGACGGTGGTCTGGACCGATCGCCTGACTCCCTACGAGCATTACCAAGCGAAATGCTATCGAGTCGATCCGGTACCCGGCACTGACCAATACATTGCTTACATCGCCTACGACATCGATCTGTTCGAGGAGGGCTCGATTGCCAACCTCACGTCATCGATCATCGGCAATGTCTTCGGATTCAAGGCCCTCAAATCGTTGCGGCTGGAAGACATGCGGATTCCTCCCCACTATGTCAAGACCTTCCAGGGACCGCCGCACGGCATCGTGATGGAGCGTGAGTATCTGAACAAGTTCGGGCGGCCGCTGTTGGGGGCCACCATAAAGCCAAAGCTGGGTCTATCGGCCCGCAACTACGGCCGCGTTGTGTACGAAGCGCTGCGCGGCGGGTTGGACTTCAGCAAGGACGACGAGAATATCAACAGCCAGCCCTTCATGCGCTGGCGCGATCGCTATCTGTTCTGCATGGAAGCGGTGAACCGCGCCGTGGCTATGACTGGCGAGATCAAGGGGCACTACCTGAACGTCACCGCCGGGACCATGGAGGAGATGTACGAACGAGCTGAATTCGCCCGCGAATTGGGCACCGTGATCGTGATGGTCGACCTGACGATCGGCTACACGGCAATTCAGTCAATGGCCAAGTGGGCTCGCAAGAACGGCGTCATCCTGCACCTGCACCGGGCCGGCCACGGCACTTACACACGGCAAAAGACCCACGGAGTCAACTTCCGGGTGATCGCCAAGTGGATGCGCCTGGCTGGAGTCGACCATATTCATGCCGGCACGGTAGTAGGTAAGCTGGAGGGCGATCCCAATGCCGTGCGCGGCTACTACGACACTCTGCGTGAGAATAAGGTCGCGGTAAACCCGAGCCTCGGTCTGTATTTCGAGCAGGACTGGGCGTCCATGCCCGGAGTGATGCCAGTGGCTTCCGGCGGCATCCACGCCGGCCAGATGCATCAACTGCTCCACTTTCTCGGCGAAGACTGCGTGCTTCAGTTCGGGGGAGGCACGATTGGCCATCCGGACGGGGTCGCCCAAGGCGCCACCGCCAACCGGGTAGCCGTCGAGGCAGTCATCCAAGCCCGCAACGAAGGGCGCGACTACTTAAACGAAGGGCCGGAGATCTTGCAAAGTGCTGCGCGCTGGTCACCGGAGTTGCGAAAGGCGCTCGAAGTGTGGAAGGACGTTACCTATAACTTCGAGTCGACGGATGTGCCGGACGCGCTCGCCACTCTTACGGCCTGATCGAGCTCGGCGCTACCTCGGCTTTCAGTAGTCTGGTGAAAGGACACCAATCATGCGAATCACTCAAGGGACATTTTCCTATTTGCCCGATTTCACGGACGACGAAATCAAATCACAAGTACGATATTGCCTGGTCAACGGGTGGGCTATATCAGTCGAGTACACCGACGACCCCCATCCGCGAAACGTGTACTGGGAGATGTGGGGACTGCCCATGTTTGACCTGACAGACCCGGACGCCGTGATGGGAGAAATCAACGGATGCCGTGAAACTTATCCAGACCACTACATCAAGTTGAACGGCTACGACCGAACCAAAGGCCGACAGACGACCATGTTGAGCTTCATCGTGAACCGCCCCAAACACGAGCCCGGTTTTTACCTGGAGAGGACGGAGGAGAGCGACCGCCAGATCAAGTACACGGTTCGTTCCTATGCGAAAGCCAAGCCGCGTGACAGTGCAGCAGCTAAGGACTGAATGCGTCATTGTCAGCCAACCGCAAACGTCGTTTGGAGGCTGTTATGGAAGGGCCGAACTTGGATTCAGTGATCGATCCTGTGTTAGCCAGGGAGGCGGAAAACGACCTCGTCGACGTCGGCGCGGCGCAGCGGGATTCCAACATCGAGGATGTTCTGGATGAGTTGGACCGCGAACTGGTCGGTCTCAAACCGGTCAAGGCCCGTATCCGAGAGATAGCCTCTTTGCTGTTGGTGGCGCGATTACGCGAGAAGATGGAGCTGACGACGGAGCGCCCCACCTTGCATATGTCGTTCACAGGTCGTCCTGGCACAGGCAAGACCACCGTCGCCATGCGGATGGCGAAGATGCTTCATCATATGGGCTATGTGCGCCGGGGCCATCTAGTGGTGGCCACTCGCGATGACCTAGTTGGACAGTATGTCGGCCATACCGCTCCCAAGACCAAAGAAGTCCTAAAGAAGGCGATGGGCGGCGTGCTGTTTATTGATGAAGCTTACTACTTGTATCGCCCCGAAAATGAACGCGATTACGGCCCGGAGGCTATCGAGATATTGCTTCAGGTGATGGAAAACCAGCGTGAAGACCTGGTGATCATCCTAGCCGGCTATCGGGAGCGAATGGAAACCTTTTTCCAATATAATCCCGGCTTCCACTCTCGCATCGCGCATCACATCGACTTTCCCGATTACACGCTTGAGGAATTGTTGGCCATCGCCGAATTGATGGTGGGTCGGCAGAACTACGCCTTCGACGACAAGTCGCGGCAGGCGTTCGCAGAGTATCTGCAATTGCGGATCAAGCAGCCGCACTTTGCCAACGCGCGTAGCGTGCGTAATGCCATCGACCGCATCAAGCTGCGCCAAGCCAACCGTTTGGTCAGAGATGGAGGCAGTGTCCCCAAGGCGGAACTGATTCGCATTGACGCGGCGGACATCCAGCAGAGCCGTGTTTTTCAGAGGGGTTTGCACACGGATTGCGAAGCCCCTTCGGCAACAAAGGAGAGGCCATGACGCAACGACCTATACTCTTGGGCATTGTAGGCGATAGTGCTTCCGGCAAGACCACCATCACAAAGGGACTCACGCAATTGCTGGGTCCAGAGCGCGTCTCGCACGTCTGTACCGATGATTATCACAAGTACGACCGGCAGGAACGAGCACGGCTGCACATCACCCCATTGCATCCGGACTGCAATTTTCTCGATATCCTCGAACTGCATCTGGAGCGCGCACACTACGGACAGCCCATGCTCAAGCCTGTGTACGACCACAGCACGGGCTCGCTGGTCCGTCCGGAATACGTTCAGCCGCGCGAATTCGTCATTGTGGAAGGGCTGCACGGTTTCCACACCGCCACTATGCGGCAGTTCTACGACGTGAAGGTGTATCTGGATCCGCCCGAAGACCTGAGGTCTGTCTGGAAGATCAAGAGAGACACGACCAAACGGGGCTACACTGCCGAGCAGGTGCGAGCGGAGCTGGTGCGGCGTGAATCAGACTCGCAAGAGTTTATTTGTCCGCAGCGCGAATTCGCCGATATCGTCGTGCGATTCTCTCCTGACCCTGGTGTGCCCCCCGAGGAGGCCGATGGGTGCCTGAACGTCAGGCTCGTCTTGCGACCCACGATTCCGCATCCGGACCTGAGCTACCTGTTCGACCCTGCCCACGGTGCGGAGGGCGGCGTTCGCATGCAACTGGGCCGCGACTGTGGACGCCCGGTAGACTTTCTCTATGTGGACGGGTGCGTTACCCGGGAACAGTCCACAAAGTTGGAAGATGCGATCTGGCAACACTTGCCCGACCTGCGTCCGCTTCGCTCGGACCAGTTCGGTGACTATAACGATCGCAACGAGGTGCGGCACAGCGATCCGCTGGCAATTACCCAATTGCTGCTGACCTATCACCTCCTGCGCGTGCACAGCAGTGACAAGCCTATGACTTTTGCATCCCCGGTGGCGGCGCTCAGCCGATTGAAGTCAGACCCGTTGAAGCCAGACCCGTTGAAGCCAGACCCGCAAATGGCGCCCGTCGGGAGTGTCAAGGAAGACTGAGAGCCAGGATCTGAGAACCTTCTGTTTTCTGCGCTGAGGTCGGCTAGAGGCTTTAGGCGCAAGAGGTGTCTTTATCATTCAAGTGTCGAGTGATTGGGGTGGTCACCGTGCCAGTGCAGCCCGCCTCTTAGCATGCTCAACCAGCGCCGGGTGTACCCACCCGCGACGTGCCAGTTCTTCCACGAGCCGAAAGTACGATTCATCGAAACGCCCGATACGATCCATCCGGGGGTCGATCACCGCGCGAACGCGCACCATCTTCTTGGCAACATCAGAGACGCGTCGGCCCACAGAAGCTGCCAGTACAGCCATTCCCAACGCGGGCTCGGCGTTCTCAGGCAGGCGAACGGGACGCTTGAGGATATCGGCGCGAAGCTGACACCAGTAGGGACTACCGGCTGCGCCACCGGTCAAGCTGAGTTGACCGCCGATTGGCACGCCCAGCACGTCGAGGTAATCGAAACAAAGCCGTTCAATGAAAGCCACTCCCTGAAGCAGTGCCGCGTAGAGATCAATCTCGTCCGCCGGTTCGCCTAGTAGAAATCCTTCGGCATCGGGGGCTAGGAAAGGGAAACGTTCACCTCGGGAGACGAGCGGGTAGGCAATGATGCTCGCCGGTTCTCGTTCGGCTGCTTGGGCGCTTAGCGCGTCGAGGTTACGCCCCGCAAATTGCTTGGCGAGGACGGCTGCGCCAGTGCTGGAGGCACCGCCAGGCAGCCAATTGCCGTCGGGAGAGCGATGCGAGTACACGACCCCAGCAGGATCGCGGATCAGCTCTCTGGTCACGCCTTTGAGCACCAGCGTTGTCCCGAGTATGGAATTCCAATTGCCAACTTCCAAGGCTCCGGCGCCGATCTGGGCAGCGCATCCATCGGTCATGCCAGCAACGATCGGTGTCCCTGCGGGGATGCCGGTCATCTCGGCAGCCTCAGCGCAAACAGTGCCGAGTTGCTTACCGGACCGCACGACGGGAGGCAAAACTTGCTCAGGCACACCGAGCGCGTCAAGAACCTCGTGCGGCCATGTTTCTCGAATCACATCGTAACCCGTCTTAAGCGCGTTACTTGAGTCCGATGAGACCTCGTGACCGGAGAACCGGCGGTTGATGAAATCGTTCTGGTGAGCGAGACATGCACCGGGGATCACGCTGGGATGTTGGCGTAGTAGCCAGAGCAGCTTAGGTAGAGCCCACGACGGCTGCATGCGATATCCGAGCGAGGCCCAGACGGTGGCGCCGGCCTCGTTCGCACGGCGCGCTTCGTCTTTTGCACGTGTGTCGTCATACATGAGGCCCGGTGTGAGTGCCTTGCCCGATCTATTGACGAGAAGGATGGTACCGGAGGTGCCGTCAACGGCCAGCCCCCGGATCGAGGAAGAAGGCAAGTCCGCAAGAGCTGCACGGCAGACGTGGACGATGGCGCGCCACCACTCCTCTGGATCCTGCTCGTGCCGCGGACCTTCGCGTCGGCTGGTGAGTGGATAGGAACTCTGTCCGAGCACATGTCCCATCTCCGACACCACCATGACACGGACACTTTGCGTACCGAGGTCGAGACCAAGCCACATGTTTGCTTCCGCTTCGAAATGCTAGGGGGGTTGCCCGATGCAGGTGCAGGCAACAACGATTCCGAGCCCGGCCGGGGAAGTTCAATATACACCTGTGCCCTCTAGGAGTGTGTCGGGAATAGCAAATCTTCAACGAAGAATCAATAGCTTACAGCCACTCCCCTGTCCGTAACTTGTTGATTATACGTGCAAGAAAATCTATTCCCGACATTCGAACTCAATTGCGTCCTGCGAGCCGAAGCAAGTCATGCCAGCAGTGAAACCCTGTACGGAGAGGAGTTGAAACCTGCCCACCTGATGACCGGTATCGTGCTTTGCGGGGATGGCATGGTCGGTGCTGGGCATCACATAAGAGTGGCGACAACCGAACGACCGTTCGTGCCTTGCATCACATACAAACATCTTAAGGTATGGCAAGGTTGTAGATACCGGTGCGACTATATCTGCTGCAGCTCTTCCTGTTCTGGCATGGGGCTTATCGTTAGCGCTTGGGCCAGCTCCGCCGGTGTGTCCACTGGTACGTCCGGAGGAACCTGTTGCAACGTCTGAGGGGCGAAGCCGTAGGTAACGCCGACGGTCCACAATCCGGCATTGCGAGCGGTGAGGATGTCCACTTCGGAGTCGCCCACGATCACCGTCTCTTCTGCTGTCGCACCGGCTTCGCGCATCAGAGTGTTCGCGCCAAGGAGATCAGGCTTCTTGGTTTCTAAGCTGTTGCCGCCATAAACCTGGAAGAAGCTGTCGGCCAGTCCCAAACCCGCCAGAATGCCCTGGGATGCCCTCACCGGCTTGTTGGTGAGCACCGCCAGCTTGCGCTCGCCTCTGCCGATCTGTTGTAACGCTTCCTTGATGCCTTCGTATGGACAAGTGTTGTCAAGCTTGAGTATGGAAAGAGGAGCTCCAAAATGCCTCCGCTATCCTTTGACTCTTTGTACAGCGCATCGCTCTCAGCCACCTCGCTCACTGGAGAGGCGGCTGACCGCGTCGCCATCCGTGAACTCATCGATGCATGGGCACACTGCGCGGATCGTCGTCTAGCGGAACGGCAGGCAGCACCGTTCACTGCCGACGGTACAGTTGCCGTCTACGAAGGTGATCCTGCAATCCACAAACCGACCGCAATCCTTCGAGGCCGTGCCGAAATCGTCTCAGCTTTGGGCGTTCTCAACAAATATAAAGCAACCACCCATTTCAACGGGCAGAGTGACATAGTCATCGAGGGCGAGCATGCCATCGGCGAGTCCTATTGTCTGGCTCATCAGCTTGGGGAAGAAAACGGGCAGCGTAAATTGCAGATATCGTCGATCCGTTACCGCGATAAGGTTTGTCCGCGAAGGGAATCGCTGGTTGTTTGCAGAGCGGCAACTCATAACTGACTGGAGCGACACCCGGACTTCTGTAGGCTAAGAGTCAGGATTCGACAACGTTCACGGCACGGGGTGAAGCCAATCCTGTCGGAAGGGGCTGGCATATACATAAAACGAAAAGTGATCCATTCTGTCGCTTGGCGTAACATCGCCAATGCACTCACCGACGAAAGGATTAGTACCCGCAAGCGTGCAACTGGCGAGTGCCAGACAGGGTGCAAAGGAACGGGAGCTGAGCGATGATGATTGGCGCCGGTCGGATGACAGCTACAGCCCGCGCCGACACAGGTGCTTCAGAAGCCCGACGATAAGC
>Ga0209656_10002182_pt1 | contig 12729 bp, 11 predicted proteins | sample BogFormECP12_OM2_FD_188239 | JGI IMG/M metagenome (GOLD analysis project Ga0209656, IMG submission 188239) | Bog forest soil microbial communities from Calvert Island, British Columbia, Canada - ECP12_OM2 (SPAdes) (version 2) | ecosystem: Environmental > Aquatic > Freshwater > Wetlands > Bog ... | reverse complement strand
ACCCGTAGGCCTTTCTCATGCACCTCCTCGCTGCCGTACTTCTTTTCGAGATATTGGCGGACCTCCTCCACGAAATACGGTGCAACGCTGTTGGGCTCACCTTGCACGTTGAGCTGGATGGGCGAATTCTTGACTCGCTGGGCTTCCTCGGCCGTGATTTTGCCGTCCTCCAGCATGTTGTTGATCACCAGGTTGCGTCGGTGCAATGCGCGCTCGGGGTTGTTGATCGGCGAATAGGCGTTTGGCGCCTTAGGCAGGCCTGCGAGCACCGCGGCCTCTTCCAGCGTCAGATCCTTGGCCTTCTTGCCAAAGTAGTAGTTCGCCCCTGCTTCAAAGCCATAGACGCCATGTCCGAGATAGATCTGGTTGGCGTAGAGCGTGAAGATCTGCGGCTTGGTGAAGCGCCGCTCGATCTGGATGGCCAGCATCACCTCCTGCATCTTGCGCCGGAAGTTGCGGTCGGGCGACAGGAACAAATTGCGCGAAAGCTGCATGGTGAGCGTCGAGGCCCCTTGCGCGCGTCCTCCGACCGTGAGATCGCGGTAGGCAGCTCCAAAGACCCGCCACACGTCCACGCCCCAGTGCTGCTCGAACTCCTTGTCCTCGGTGGAGATGATGGCGTCGCGCAGCACCTTGGGAAAGTCGTCGTACTTGTCGATGACGCGGCGCTGCAGTGCGAATTGGCCAATCACCCGGTTCTGGTCGTCGTAGAGCTGGGTGATCGTGCTGGGACGGTACTGCTCAAGCTCCGTGACCTGGGGCAGGTCAGTAGAATAGACCAAAACCAGGCCGGATATGGCTCCCGCCGCCGCGACGACCACTATCAGGAGCGCGAACACCAAGCCGCCGACATACCGGTGCCCGCCTACTGCTTCGGACGACGGTTGCGGGACAGTCGCAGGCTGTGGAACTTCGCGCTTCATGGGGGAACGTAGATTCAGAATATCACCGCTAAAACCGCACTTCTGTTGGCGATTTAGCGCCCCTGCTACGAATCGACGTGCTCCCTCGTCCAAAGTTAGTGATACTGTCAAACATTAGCCGCGATGGTCACTAACGTCCTCTATCTTGGCCGGGTCGCCTATGGCACGGCCCTCGAACTGCAGAGAACGCTTCTCGAGATGCGCAAGTCCGCTCGCATCGAGAACTCCCTGCTTCTGCTGGAGCATCCGCCCGTAATCACGTTGGGGCGCAATGCCCGCCTGGCGAACGTCCTGGCCCCGGCGGAATTTCTCGCCCATCGGGGGGTTGAGCTGTTCGAGATCGACCGCGGCGGTGACGTGACGTTCCACGGTCCCGGCCAACTGGTCGCTTATCCTATCATCGACCTTCGCAGCTTCGATCCCAAGATCGGCGCTGTGGACTACGTTCGACGCCTCGAAGAGGTCTTGATCCGCACCTGCAGTGACTTCGGCATCGGAGCACAGCGCATCAAGGGACTGACCGGAGTGTGGACCTACGCGCTGCGCAACAAGCCGGAGGCCAAGATCGCCGCCATCGGCGTGCACATCTCGCGCTCGGTGACCACGCATGGCTTCGCGCTGAACGTTTCGACAGACCTCGATTTCTTTTCGCTAATCGTTCCCTGCGGCCTGACCGGGAAGCCCGTCACTTCGATGGAGCGTGAGTTGCAGAAAAAACTCACCCTGGAGGAGGTCGCGACTTCCGCCTCCCGAAACTTCGGCCGCGTTTTCAACTCGCAGATGTTGTGGCTGGAATCGCTCGACGATCTGCTGGCCCAGGCGGCAGAGGTCGATTCCCAGCCTACCGTTCACGCAAATGAGGACACCCCGGCGCGTCCTCCCAAAGACCTTCGCGACTTGCACGGCGATGGCCGCGAGCTGGCGTAAGAGAATTCGGGTCGAGCCCGCAGGGCGGCATCTGTATTAGCTGTGGGCGTAGCAGTTCGCTTAAACTCGCTTTTGACTCACGTTTTGAAGGGGCACGGCTTCAGCCGCCGAGGGATCTGCTTTCCTAGTCCTCGAACGACTGTTACTTACGCCGGCCCCTTTAATTGCACTTCTCCGATACAATCTCCTGTTTCACTCCACTCGGAGGCCTCATGTCCGCTGTCCGCAGTTCGGCTTCACGCATAGCACTTATCCTCGCACTTGCACTACCTGCAGTCTCACAATCCAAGCTCTCCCCCAAGTGGGAGGAGCTCACCGCTCCCGACTTCGTGCAGGCCATCCACCAGTCGCAAGGAGTCTGCGTGCTTCCTTTCGGCATCATCGAGAAACATGGCCCGCACCTGCCGCTGGGCACTGATTTACTCGATGTACGCTTTGCGGTGTTAAACGCTGTCCTGCAGGAATACGCCGTGGTTTTTCCCGAGTACTACTTCGGGCAGATCTTCGAGGCCCAGCAGCAACCTGGAACCGTCGCCTACAGCCTCAGCACCCAGCTCACGCTCCTGCAGGAGACGGTGAAGGAGATGGCGCGCAACGGCTGCAAGAAAGTCCTCATCGTCAACGGGCACGGTGGCAACGAGAGCCTGCTGCCTTTGTTCGCACAGGCGCAACTGGCAACGCCGCGCGATTACGTCGTCTATGTGTTCGGGCTTCCCCGCGAAAACGTCCCCGGCCGTCCCAAAGTGAAGACCGCTGGCAATGACATGCACGCCGGCGAGAGCGAGACCTCCCACATAATGGTCGCGCGGCCGGACCTGGTGCACCTCGACCGCGCCGATAGCGAATCAGGCTCCGACCTGAATCGCCTCAATTTGCCCGAGAGCGTTTACACCGGAATCTGGTGGTACGCCAAGTTTCCCGAGCACTACTCGGGCGTCGGCTCGGCGGCCACCAAAGAGCTCGGCGAGTTCGACCAGAAGACCTGGTCGAGCCAGATCGCCGAGGCGATCAAAGCCATCAAGGCAGACCAGCAAGCCCTGAAGCTGCAAAACGAGTTCTTCGAGAAGACCCAGCATCCGCTGGATACGAAACAGTAACTGCGATTCGTCACAATCGCGGCGCCCATCGTCGCAGGCTTTGGTAAAGTGTCCGCGCGATGAAAACGCCGGTGCTGATCTTGTTCTCCGGCCTGCTGCTTCTCGGGGCCTCGCCCGGCAGCGCGCAGTCGGCAGCGACTGCGTCTGACGGTTGGATCTCAGTGGATGTCAGTTCGGCTGGTCTGGATGCCTCCGCCCTATCCCGGATGGAGGCAGCCATCACGAGCGGCCAGTTCAAGAAGATCACCAGCGTGTTGATCGCGCGCCACGGAAAACTCGCTTATGAGAAATACTTTGACGGCGATGCCACGACGCTGCGCGACACCCGCTCCGCAACCAAGTCGATCACCAGCATGGTCACCGGAATCGCCATCGACCAGCGAGCGCTCCCCAGCCTCGATGCAAGAGTGTTCTCGATTTTCCCTGAGAAACAACCACTAGCGAACCCCGATCCGCGCAAGGATGCGACTACGGTGGAAGACATCCTTACCATGAGCTCGCTGCTCGAATGCGACGACTGGAACGAGTACTCGCGCGGCAACGAGGAGCGCATGTACATAATCGAGGACTGGGTTAAGTTCTTCCTCGATTTGCCGGTGAAGGGTTTCCCGCCCTGGGTCAAGAAGCCGCAGGACTCCCCCTATGGCCGCAGCTTTAGCTATTGCACTGCCGGAGTAACCACTCTCGGGGGCGTACTAGAGAAAGCTACGAAGGAAAAACTGGCCGATTTCGCAGCTGCCAACTTGTTCACACCCCTCGGCATTCAGCAAGTGCAGTGGGCCTATTCGCCGCTCGGTCTTGCCCAGGGTGGCGGAGGCCTGCGATTGCGCAGTCGCGATCTGCTGAAGCTTGCGCAGCTTTATCTAAATCAGGGCGCCTGGAACGGCAAGCGAATCGTCAGCGACACATGGGTAAAGACTTCGACCATGCCGCACGTGCAGATCGATGACGATACCCGGTACGGCTATCTGTGGTGGCTCAAAGACTTCAAAGCCGGCACCCGTTCGTACTCGGCTTACTACATGTCGGGCAATGGTGGTAACAAGGTCGCAGTCTTTCCCGAGCTCGACATGGTCGTGGTGCTCACCAGCACCAACTACAATTCCAAGGGAATGCACGAGCAAACCGATCGATTGCTCACCGACTACGTTCTCCCGAAACAGTAGAACTGGTCTCATGGGTATGATTTGAAAGGCCACGCCTTCACAGGCTGTTAAAAAACTCGCTGATGTGCTGTTTTGTGCCAGGGCACGACTTCAGCCGTGCTGCTCCGGGCTAAGTAATCATTGCGCTTTAGCCCCGGAGGAAAATCGAACTTCCTTCCGCAAATCATTTATGTAAACATGTGCTGATGCTTCAGGCGCGACGACTGGCGCTCGTAACAGCGGTTCAAAGTACCAGTCGTTAGCGCAACTGGGCCCAAGAATCCTTGTTCCGTTGCCAATCCTCCAAATAAGGAGAAACTGATCATGAAGCGCAGCATCATCGTGTTTGCATTGTTCACTCTACTGTCGAGCATGGCGTGGGCCCAGGACGGCGCTGCCCTTTACAGGGCGAGGTGTGCTTCGTGCCACGGCGCCACCGGAGAAGGCAATCCGCCCCTGAAGGGCACGTCGATGAGCGAAGCCCAGATCGAGGACGTCCTGCTGAAGGGTGCGTCCGGAATGAGATCTCCGCATCGCAGGCCGATCCGCAGCATGACGGCGGACGAGGCAAAGGCTGTTGCCACCTACGTGAAGAGCCTCCAGTAGTTCTGCTTTGATCCGCAACGGAAGCCGGTACAAAGCGGTTCGTGGCTTACAGGTCTGCGGCGATTGCCAAGCACGTGCAAGCCGGGGCAATCATGGGCAGGGTGCAACTCAAGCCGGTTTTGCTTGAGTGGGTCTTTTGGCGTTCGCTGGCTCTAAGCCTCTCGCTTGCCTCGCCCGCGCTGGGCATTTATCGTACCCCTGCACCGTATGCCGAAGAAGAAACACACAGGCAAGCCGCGTCCGAAGCAAGCCGGCAAGAAATCATCGTCATCCGCCAAGCGAAGAATTGCGCCCGTGACGCGTCACGCAACTGGTGCACCATCGTCGAACTCGACACGCACCTACTCAATTCCCGACTACCGCCTCGAGCGCCCTCAATTCCGCGTTTACCAGTCGGGCGAGGGCTCCAGTGTCGAGTACAAAATCGAAGGCGACCTGAGCGCCGCACCGCCGCCGATTCGCGATTCGAAGTACCTCTCGCGCGAGCAATGTATCGCCATCTATCGCTGGATGCTGCTCAACCGCCGCATGGAAACCGCCCTCGAAAATCTCTACAAGCAGGGCAAGGTCGTCGGCGGCGTGTACTTCGGATTAGGCCAGGAAGGCTGCTCCTGCGCGTCGGCCTTTGCCCTTGACCCGGACGACTGGCTGGGGCCCATGATCCGCAATCAGGGATCGGTGCTCGTCCGCGGTTTCAGTCCGCGCGACATCATGCGGCAGTACATGGCCAAGGCTGACTCGCCCACGTTCGGGCGCGATGCGTCGTCGCACTTCGGCGACTGGGAACGCCGCCACGTCTGCGCACCCATCTCAATGCTGGGCGAGTTGATCGGAATTATGGCCGGCGTTTGTCTCGGCGCGCGTCTGCAAGGCAAGAACATTGCCGGTCTCACCTACATCGGCGACGGCGGACAATCAACAGGTGTCACCTACGAGAGCCTGAACTTCGCCGCCGTGCAAAAACTCGGTCTGGTCCTGATTGTCGAAAATAATCTCTGGGGCTACTCCACACCCAGCGATATGCAGTTTTGCGTGGAGGACCTCGCTGAGCGCGCCATCGCCTACGGGATTCCCGGCGTAATCGTGGATGGCACCGATCCCTGCCAGGTGTACGACGCCACGCACGAGGCCTGCGAGCGTGCCCGTCGCGGCGAAGGGCCGACCCTCATCGAAGCCAAGATGATGCGTATGAAGGGACACGCCATCCATGATGCCGCGCATTACGTTCCGGCGAAGTTATTCGAGTACTGGCATGCGCGCGACCCGATTGCGCGATTCGAGAATTACCTGGTGCAGGTGAAGCGCTGGCTGACGTCTGCCGAGAATCAAAAACTAACCGACGAAGTCGAACGCCAACTCGAGTCTGAGCGCGAGGCAGCGGTAGCGTCTTCCATGCCCGATCCGGAAACTGACCGAACGCACCAGGGCGTGTACTGCGACGCGTCGTGTCATGAGATCAAGCCGAAGTACGGACCAGTCAGAACCGCAGCTCGCAGGGCGGCTCCCGCTGGTCCCAAGCCAGTCGAGTCAGCAGCGCATCTGAAATGACAAGAGCCCGCCATCGGATTGCCGTTGATGCAGGTTTCAGGTGGAAGCACGGGCCTTCAGGCCCGCAAGAAATACGACGCGTATGGCGGGCCTTTAGGTCTGGCCTAGGTCCGCTCGATTCTTGAAGAACTCTCATGGTTCCATCGCTGCGTCAGGTTTTCTGCCGGAATCCAAGTCGCGCCGCATCTGCGTGTGTTCAAATTCTGGTAATGAAAATTGTTCTTCTCATCATGATCTCGCTCGTCCTGTGCGCTGCTGCCAGTGCTGACCTGCCCTTCAAGAAGAAGCAGCAGGAATTCACCACTCACAAGCCCAACGAAGTGGCCGCTACACTGCGCACCGGCACCCCCGTCCAACGCAACGATCTCGCCCTGGAACTCGGAATCCTTGCCCCAAATCCCTCCAGCCAGACCGCGAAGTCGAATTCGCCGTGCGTGAACTTCCATCACGTGGAGGAGCGGCCGGTTACGCTCCGTGCCGGGGCGGAAAACGTGGTCCTACTGGCCGACTCCAGCGAGTGCGATTCCGTCTATATCGTGGTCTTCGACAAGGCCCCTAAGTCGGAATGGCGGCACGTACGGACCGTTCGCCTTCCCTCGCGTGCGCGACGTCCCGAAGTGACCTTCGCGGAAATAGTTCAACCGGGAGTGTCCGAAATCCTGGTGCACCACGAAAACACGCTCGACAGCGGGGGCGCGCAGCAGGAGGACTTCGTTGTTCTGAAAATGCTCGGCGAGCGGTTGGAGGTCGTCCTCGATACCACCGAGCACAGCGAAATCACGCTAACCAACCGTACCCCCACTGAACACGACAACCTGCAGCAGACGCAGACTTCCACATTCAGCTTGCTGAAGTCCGCGCCCAACTCGACAACTGCGTATCGCATACTCGAAAAGGAAGTTCTCACGGACAACAAGACAACCATCACCCGCTCTCGTGTCTGGACATGGAACCCTGAGCTGGAGCGCTTTCGTCCCGCGCCGTTCGACGCAGGAGACGTGAGGAGGGCGCCTCCACCTGCCAAGAAACCGCCGGCAAAGACGCCCGGAGCCGCGCAACCGCCGGGCGAGAAACCGACTCCACAGTCGGCCAAACCGGAGCCAAATTAACGGGAAGCCATCTCACAAATCGGTTTTGAAAGGGCGCGGCTTCAGCCGTGCCGCAAACAAGCGGGCTTTAGCCCCTGAGGGACTTCGTGCTTCGCCGTCCCGGCATTTAATGCGATGACGTCACTGATTTGTCGGTAGAATCATCAATCTGAGCCGTACCGGTCAACCGATTTATGCCACCTGTCACCTACCTCGAAGCAATTCGCCAGGGCATCTGGGAAGAGATGGAACGCGATTCCGCCGTCTTCTGCATCGGCGAGGACATCGGCGTTTACGGCGGGGCCTTCAAGGTCACCGAAGGCCTGATTGACCACTTCGGGCCCGAACGGGTGATCGACACACCCATCTCCGAAATGGCCATCGTGAACGCCAGTTTCGGCGCGGCGCTGACCGGCATGCGACCGGTCGCCGAGTTCCAGTTCATGGATTTCATCAGTTGCGCTTTCAACCAGATCGTCAATCTGCTGGCCAAGGCCCACTATCGCTGGGGCGCGCCTGTGCCGGTCGTTTTACGCGGGCCGTCGGGAGGCGGAGTTCACGGCGGCCCGTTTCACTCGCAGAATCCCGAGACCTACTTCGCGCATACTCCAGGTCTGAAGGTCATTTGTCCGGCCACCGCCTATGACGCGAAAGGCCTGATCAAGTCCGCGATTCGCGATAACAATCCGGTGCTTTTTTTCGAGCACAAGTTTTTGTATCGGCGCATCAAGGAGGAGCTCCCGGACGACGATTACACCGTTCCGATCGGCAAGGCTCGCGTGGCGCGTCCCGGCCGTGATGTCAGCGTCATCACCTATGCAGCGATGGTCTATGTCGCGCTCGAAGCCGCGGAAATCCTGGCCAAAGAGGGCATTGAGTTGGAGGTGGTCGATCTCCGCACGGTCTTGCCGCTCGATCGCGACGCCATCCGGGAAACCGTTGAGAAAACCAACCGCGTCATCGTGTTGCACGAGGACACAAAGACTGGCGGCATCGCCGGCGAGGTAGCTGCGATCATCAACGAAGAGTGCTTCGACGCCCTCGACGCCCCCATCGCACGCATCGCCTCAGCCGACACTCCTGTCCCGTTTTCGCCGCCGTTGGAAGAAGCGTTCTTGCCGAAGGTTGACGATGTGCTGCGGGAAGCGCGCCGGTTAAAGCGCTACTAATGTGTGTGAAGACTAGGATTGGGTTGCGACGATGGTACGACTCGCCAAAAATACAGCCCCATCGGGGCAACTCAGTGTAGCCCAGCACGCAGCCGAAGGCGGAGTGCTGGGTAAGGTGGGAAAACGATTCGAGTCCCGTAGGGACGGCAGAGTTCTCACACATACTCTACTAGTTCAGATCAACCGGGTGGCAATGCCGCCATTTTCGAAGCAAATCGTCACCCTTCTTAACATTTTCCGTTGTGGCGTGATTTAATCTTGAAGCTACAAGCTTCCCAACTACTTTGGCAGTTGCAAGGAGAAACATGCGCGGATTTCTTCTAGGTGTGATTGTTACGCTCATCGTGGTTTTCGGCGGCTCCTACTGGTACGTCACCACCGGACACTTCGATACACGTGCTGTTCCCAACGGTCCCAGTACGTTTGAGCGGCGCACCGCGAACCATTCGGTTGACGAATGGGTGGGCGCCCATGCTCCCAAGCAGGACAACCCGTTCAAGCCGACTACGGAGAACGTCATGGACGGCTCAATGGTTTACGACAAGCACTGCGCCGTCTGCCACGGCAGCTTGAAAGAGCCGCAGTCGCCGTTGAAGAACAAGTTCTTCCCGCCGGTGCCCCAGTTGATGACCTTCACTCCCGACGATCCGGACGCCAACTTGTTCTACGTGACCAAGTACGGAGTCAAGTTGACCGCGATGCCAGGCTGGGACGGCGTGCTGTCCGACGACGACATCTGGAAAGCTGTGCTCTTCATCAAGAACTCGGCCCAGATGAAGGAGACCTCAACGCAGCCGCCGGCACAGTAGGCAAAAGGTTCGGTGCCCGGCTGCTAAAGGAGAACAGGAGATGGCTGCTTTTTCGCTTAGAATGGTCCGCGGCCTCCTCACTTTGGCCCTGGTCTGCTCGTCGTTGACGAACATCACGGCGCAGACAGCAACCGCACGAATCGTGAGCGCCGCAAATACTTTCCTTTCGACCCTCGATGCGAAGCAGCGGCAAAGCGTGCTGTTCGCATTTGATGACGTGAAGCAACGAGCCAACTGGTCCAACCTGCCAACTTCGTTCGTTCCTCGCGCTGGCGTCAGCCTCAAGGAACTGAATGCCTCTCAGCGTTCTGCCGCTCTGGCTCTGGTTTCGTCCGCGCTCAGCCAAAGGGGTTTTGAGAAGGTTCAGCAAATCATGGAAGGCGACGAGCTCCTTAAGACTAAGGAAGGCAACAACCCGATCTTCGGCAAAGACCTTTACTACATCTCCATTCTCGGAAAGCCCTCCGAGAAAGATCCCTGGATGTTGCAGTTTGGTGGCCACCATTTAGCGCTTAATATCACCATCGACGGCGAACGCGGTGTTCTCACGCCGACTCTGACTGGCGCCCAGCCTGCTCTCTACACCCATGACGGGAAAACCGTGCGTCCTCTCGGCCAGGAGAGCGACAAGGCTTTGGCGTTGCTCAATGCCCTTGACGAGGCCCAGAAGAAACAAGCGATTCTGAGCTACAAATTGGCCGATCTTGTGCTCGGACCCGGCCAGGACGGCAAAACCATCGAGCCCGAGGGTTTGAAAGCAACCGCGATGAACGAGCCGCAACGCGCCATGCTGCTCGACCTGATATCCGTGTGGGCCGACATCATTCGCGAAAGCGCAGCCGCGGCCCGTATGGCCGAGCTGAGGGCCGATATCAACGAGACTTGGTTCGCCTGGAGCGGTCCCACCACCGCTACTCCGGGACACAACATCACCGCCTATTACCGGATTCAGGGCCCGCACCTCGTCATCGAGTACGCGCCCCAGCGCCTGGGCGGCGATCCCTCCATGCATGTCCATACCATGTACCGCGATCCGACGAATGACTATGGCCGGAGGCTAACCTCAAAATGAACAGGACGCTGGCCGCCGCTGCAGTAATTGTCGTGTCACTCGCAATGCCTGCGTCCGCACATCGCGTCGATGAGTACCTGCAAGCCACCCTCATCTCGCTGGACAAAGACAAAGACCATGTTGAAGTTTTCATGCGTCTTACGCCGGGCATCGCGGTGTCTTCCATCGTTCTTGCAAGCATCGATACCAATGCGGACGGCGTCATCTCCGAGACTGAGAAACGCGCCTACGCGGAGCACGTGCTTGCCGATCTGTCACTCACGGTTGACGGCCATCGTTTGACGCCGAGGCTTGTCTCCGTGGACTTCCCGGAAGTCGAGGAGATGAAAGCAGGACTCGGGGAAATTCGGATTGCGTTCACCGCAGCTTTGTCCAACGGTGGTAGCAACCGCAGACTCGTTTTCGAAAACCATCACCAAAGACGGATCGCAGCCTATCTTGTGAATTGTCTAACTCCGCGCGACCAGAATATCCGGGTGACCGCACAGAATCGCAACGAAGACCAGTCGTTCTATCAACTGGACTACGTGCAGGCCGGCGAGCGTTCCGAGCCGCTGTATCTCAAGTGGCGGCCGAGCCTCCGCGGCTGGAACGGATGGCCAGTCGCGGCCGCGCTTTCCCTGTTCGCAGGGGTCATCTTGCTATCGCGGCAGACGCTGATCGCATTATATTATTTCATGGTACCCGAAAGGCGTCGTGGTGAAGCGGATTAACGCCCTTTAACCTGGTAGGGCACAGCGGTCGCCGTGCCCTACAAAGATGCGAGTCTTACAAACTTACCGTCGCTGGATCCGGCAAGAGAATCGCACCGGCAGGATAGGAGAACGTATCCGCCTTGGAGTTGGCCGGCCGCTTCAAGTCCTCCACCAGGCTCATCGTGCCGGTAATTGTCTTGGCATCTACCGTAAAAGTGGCATATCCGTGTTGCGTGTCATTGCCCGCCACCAGCTTGGCCTGGGTGTTGGGATCGGTGGTTCCCGGTGCTGCCGTCAGCCCGTGCAGGTTGTAGTACCCACCGTGCCCGATGACAAAGAACGGAGTTGGCGACTGCTCGACCAGTGTCCGCTCGAAGCGCTGATAGTCGTGCACGTGGGCGGTGAACACGGCATTGGGCACGCGCCGCGAATCGTTGATAGCATGCTGTACCACATCCGCCATGCGCGCGCTACCACTATGGTGAGCGTCAAAAGAATAGATGGGGTGGTGCAAAGCGACGATCAGCGCCTTGTCCTCGGGCGCGGTGGCAAACTCGTTGGTGAGCCACTGCTGTTGGACGGAATCGATGGAACCACCTTCGGGAACGTTAGTGTACATGCCCACGATGGTCACGAATGGACAGTTGAGGGTGAAGTACACGTAAGGCTGCGACATGGTAGCGCGGGGCGCGTCTTGCGACTCGGGATTAACATGCGCAGTGGCTTGCATGAAGTAGCGCACCCATCCGTCCAGCGATACCTGCGTGTTATCGATTGGATCGCCATCATGGTTGCCCGGGATGGAAATGATGGGCGCGGTATAGCTATCGTACGGCTCGTAGAACTGACTGTAGTAGTCAGCGATCTGGCCGTTGTAATACACGACGTCGCCGAGGTGGTAGAAGAAGCTTGGCGCATGGCCGTTCGTCGAAGCCAGGTCCGCCGCCATCGCTTTGGCGACGTCCATTTGGAAGTCCGGGGTCTTGACGCCGCCGGTGTCTCCCGCGCAATGAAACACAAGATATCCCTGCTTCGCAGCCTGGGCCGTGATGCCGGGAATGATGGACTCAAGATCATAGTGATATGGAGGTGATCCAAGCGGTTTGGGCAGCGGCTGGAAAGACTGAACGCTGGCAAGCGGTGAAAGCGGGTGTACACCTGGATGGGACTGCGAGCCTTTGAATGGACGAGAACGAACTTGTCCGGGCTGTACCCTCGCGGGCGGTGCCGCCGGCTTCGGTTGTGTCTTGGATTTGGCGGAAAGGTGCTGTGCATGAGATGGTGCGGGATGCTTTTTCGCAGAATGGGGTCGTGACTTACTGGGCATGTCTTCGCTCCTTTTTGAGGTATGGTGCGGCAATGCCCGCCTATTATGAACCCAATTTGTTATTGGCGGGGGCAGGAAGACATAGGTATTTCACCAGCGGCAGCCCGTGTGCCACTGATGTGCCAGAACTCTCCCCAAGTCGCAATGTTCAAGTGAGTGATTGACACGGCGAATCCATGCTGGCGGGTTCTATAAAAGCAGTCGATCGTGCCTTCGGAACGATCACTGGTATCAGAAACTTGTATGGAGCTACCCGGAAGTGCCACCTTGTCACCAGGATCACGTTCGGCAAGCTAAGGCCGACTTCCCACTGGTGCTTCTTG
>Ga0209656_10002181_pt1 | contig 12730 bp, 8 predicted proteins | sample BogFormECP12_OM2_FD_188239 | JGI IMG/M metagenome (GOLD analysis project Ga0209656, IMG submission 188239) | Bog forest soil microbial communities from Calvert Island, British Columbia, Canada - ECP12_OM2 (SPAdes) (version 2) | ecosystem: Environmental > Aquatic > Freshwater > Wetlands > Bog ... | reverse complement strand
GCCGCGAGCACCTGATCGCCTGCTTTGGCAGCGGCCGCGGAAAAGCCGGTTGCGTGGCTACGGACGGTCTCAAGGTCGCGCCCCAGCATCGCCGAAATGAGATGGAGCTTGTCGACGTCGCCCATACAGCTCGTCATCACCGTGCGCCCGTCGCGCATGACGGTCACCCGGTCGCACACCTGATAGAGCTCGTCGAGCCGGTGGGTTATGAAGATCACCGCGACGCCTTCGGCGCGCAGCTGGCGCATGACGTCGAAAAGAACTTCAACCTCCCGCTCGTCGAGCGAAGACGTCGGCTCGTCCATGATCACCAATTGCGCCTTGAACGACACCGCGCGGGCGATGGCGACCATCTGCTGGATCGCGGTCGAGAACTCCGTCAGCGGCCGGCGGACGTCGATCTCGACCGCGAAGCGCCGCAGCAACTCGGCCGCTTCCGCGTTCATCCGGCCCCAGTCGAGCAGGCCGTAGCGCCGGTGCTCCCGGGCAAGAAAAATGTTCTCGGCCACCGAACGGAACGGGACGAGGTTGATTTCCTGGTAGATGGTGCTGACGCCGCCGCGCTGGGCTTCCTGGGGCGAGGCGAAGTCGATCGGCTCGCCGGCGAGCGCGATCGAGCCGCCGTCTTTGGGATAGGCGCCGGTCAGCACCTTGATGAGGGTCGATTTGCCGGCGCCATTCTGGCCGACAAGCGCCATGATCTCGCCGGGCGCGACTTCGAGGCTCGCCCCCGCAAGCGCGTGGACTCCTAAGAAGCGCTTGTCGATGTCGCGCATGACGAGGAGCGGAGCGGTCGACGGCATTCAGAACTTTCGGATTTGACGCGTGCCTGGCCTCCCCAAACAACACCCTCCCGCCGGCATCGAAGCAGGCGGGAGAGGTTTCGGCAAGGGCGTAAAAGGGTCCCTGCGACGTCAGAACGCCGTCGCCAGCATGTCCTTGGCGTTGCTGGCTTCGAAGAAGCGGTCCGGATTGATGATGATCGGCGGAATTTTCTCGCCGTTGGCGTAAGAGTACATGATGTCGAACGCTGCCGGCCCGAAGCGCGGGCTGCATTCGCAGGTCGCGCCCAACTTGCCGTCGATGATCGCCTGGACCCCGTCCTTTTCGCCGTCGATCGAAACGACGAGGATGTCCTTCCCGGGAACCTTGCCGGCGGCCTCGATCGCGGCGATCGCGCCGAGCGCCATTTCGTCGTTGTGTGCATAGACGATGGTCGTGTCCGGATGCGCCTGCAGCAGGGTCTCGGCGAGTTGTCGTCCCTTGTCGCGGTCGAAGTCGCCGGACTGGCTCGCGAGAATGACCATATCTGGCGCCTTGGCTTTGATCGTATCGTCGAAGCCCTTCTTGCGGTCGTTTGCCGGCGACGAGCCGATTGTGCCCTCGAGTTCGAGGATCTTGCCCTTGCCGGCCGTCTTGGCGATCGTCCAGTCCGCGACGCGCTGGCCCTCCTGGACGAAGTTCGAGCCGATGAAGGCGACATAGTCCGCGCCCGCCTTGGCGAGCGACTGATCGACGTTGCGGTCGATCAGGAGCACCGGAATGCCGGCCTTCTTGGCGGCCATGATGGCCGGAATGAGCGGCTTCTCCTCGCGCGGGGGGAAGGCGAGGAAATCGACACCCTGGGCGATCATGCTGTTGATGTCGGCCACCTGCTTGGCCGCCGAACTCTGGGCGTCGGTGTAGACGAGTTGGCAGCCGCGCTTCTTAGCCTCGTCCTGCATGCTGGCGGTCTCCGCCAGCCGCCACGGGTTGTTGCTCTCGACCTGCGAAAAGCCGACTTTGTAGGAGTCCTTCTTTTTCAGCGGCGGCAACTGACCGAATGCGGGGACGATGGTTAGCCCGGCGGCGGCGCCGACGCTTCCGATGAGCACTTGTCTGCGATTGATCAGCATCGAGTTTCCTCCTCTTGAAACCGCGCGCTTGCGCGTCCTGACGGCCTCTTGACCGTTCGTTTCGGGGGCGACGGCGAAAAACCGGCCAGTTTGAACCCCCGAGTGCAGGGGATGATAATATTCCGCTAAAACTTGTCAACGGCCAAGCTGATAATTTTCAAATTCAGCTTGCAAATCAGAACCTCGGTGCGCTAATAATATTTGCAAAACCGAGAGGAAGCGATGCGGGAGGGAGACGGCGCGCCGGTCGGCGCAGATCGCCGATGGCCGGATGGCAGGCGCGGCTACGCCCGGCGTCACGCGGCCGCGCGTCAGCCGACCATGATCGACGTCGCCAACGAAGCGCGCGTTTCCCAAACAACAGTCTCGCTCGTTCTCAACCACGCCGATGGGGCGCGGCTCTCTCAGGAGACGCGCGAGCGCGTGATGAAGGCCGCCACGCGCCTTGGCTACCAGCCGGGACGCCGCGTCGGCGCGCCCGCCGCGGCTTCGGCCGCTTCGATCGGCTTTGTCTGCGACGAAATCTCGACCGATCCCTGGACCGCAATCGGCCTCGACGGCGTGCGCGAGAAGGCGTGGGAGCACGGGCTGACCGTGACCGTCATGGTCACGAGGGGCGACGCCGAGATGGAAGCGGCGGCGTTCGCGCAACTTGCCGCCCAGCCGCTGCTCGGCCTCGTCTATGCGACCATCAACACGCGCCTCATCGATCCGCCTGCAGCGCTGATGCGCCCGCAGACGGTTCTGCTCAATTGCCACGCGGCCAATGGTTCGTTGACTTCGGTCGTTCCCGGCGAAGTGGCGGGCGGTCACGCCGCGACCGATGTCTTGATCCGCGCCGGCCACCGGCGCATCGGCTATGTCAACGGCGAAGCAAGCATGGAGGCGTCGCGCCACCGGCTGAGAGGCCATCGCCAGGCGCTTGCGACCGCCGACCTGCCGTTCGATCCCGATCTCGTGCGCGAAGGCAACTGGCAGCCGCTCTCGGGCTACGAGGCGACGCTGGCGCTGATGGCCCTCTCCGCGGCGCCGACCGCGATCTTTTGCGCCAACGATCTGATGGCCGTCGGATGCTACGAGGCGCTGCGCGAGCTCGGACTGAGGATTCCTCAAGACGTCGCGGTGATGGGCTACGACGACCGGGAGATCGCCCAGCACCTTCATCCGCCGCTGTCGACCGTGCTGCTACCCCATTTCGAAATGGGCTCGATCGCGGCCGAGATCCTCATCGACGCCGCGGCAGGCTCCTCCGGCCGGCCGCGGCAGATCAAAGTCGAGTGCCCGATCGTGCGGCGGAAGTCGGTGTGAGGTTCCCTTCCCACCGTGATCCCTACAGCCGCCTTCACCGATATACACGGTCGACGACATTTCCTTCTCTAAATCAGAAATCTTTGGTACTGTATTTCATGACCCAACCGAACCGCCTCTCTTTCCATAGCTTCTCTCGAGAAGCGAAGCGCCCCCGAGAATCGTTTTCCGCGTGTCGGCCCGCCCAAGCCTCTGAAAAGTCTCGATTCGCTGCCGAAAGTTATAGTTAAAATCGTGTCCCGAGCCTTTCTCAACCCTGTCCCCGCCGTGTCCTGACGATGCATTTTATCGCACTTAAGGCTGGTTAAGGGCCAGGTCGGCCCATCGCCGCCAACCGCGTGCTCTTCGCTCTGCCGGTCCTTCGTTTCGCTGCGGCCCTTCGGGCGAGGTCAGGCATCGGAGCCAGAAGGTGTGTGATTGTCGTAGCTCGCAAGGGCACAGAAGAGGGAGCCACGAAGACGCATTTACCCTCCCGCCGAGCGCCGAATCCATTCCTCCTCGTCGATCGTCTCGACGCCGAGTTCGCGCGCCTTGGCCAGCTTGGAGCCGGCGCCGGGGCCGGCGACGACAAGGTCTGTCTTGGCCGAGATCGAGCCCGACACTTTCGCCCCCAGCCGCTCGGCCATGGCCTTGGCTTCGTCGCGCGTCATTCTCTCCAGCGATCCGGTGAAGACGATGGTCTTGCCGGCGAGCGGATGGCCGGCGGCGATCGCCTCCATGGGCTCGACCGTGATCTCTTTCAGGAGTGCGTCGAGCGCTGTCTCGTTGCGCTCTTCGGCGAAGAAATCGGCGATCGCTTCGGCGACCACCGGGCCGATGCCTTCGACGGCGGCGAGTTCCTCGGCCGCGTTGGCGCTGCGGGCGGCGGCGCGGAAATGCTCCCAATCGCCGTAGTGACGCGCAAGCCGCCTCGCGTTGGTTTCTCCGACATGGCGGACGCCGAGCGCATAGAGGAAGCGGTTCAGTGCGATCGTGCGCCGCGCGTCGATCGCGTCGAAGAGGTTGCGCACCGACGTCTCGCCGAAGCCTTCCCATTCGCGCAAAGGGGGGCGCCCCTTCCCGTCGCGCGCGCGGAGGGTGAAAATGTCGTCGGGCGTGCGGATGAGGCCCTCCTTGAAGAAGAGTTCGATCTGCTTGTCGCCGAGCCCCTCGATGTCGAAGGCGTTACGGGAGCAGAAGTGCTTCAACCCCTCGACGGCCTGGGCGGCGCAGACGAGATGTCCAGTGCAGCGGCGGACGACGTCGGCGACGCCGGTCTTCTCGTCGATCTCGCGCAGAGCGGCCGAGCCGCAGACCGGGCAGATCTGCGGGAAAACATACGGCTCCGCGCCGGGCGGGCGCTTGTCGAGGACGACTTCAATGATCTGCGGGATCACGTCGCCGGCGCGCTGCACGACGACCGTGTCGCCGATCCGCACGTCTTTGCGCCCGATCTCGTCCTCGTTGTGCAGCGTGGCGTTCTGGACGACGACGCCGCCGACCGTGACCGGTTTCAGCTTGGCGACCGGCGTCAGCGCGCCGGTGCGCCCGACCTGAATCTCGATCCCCTCCAGCACAGTCGTTGCGCGCTCGGCTGGGAATTTGTGCGCGACCGCCCAGCGGGGGCTGCGCGAGACGAAACCCAGCCGCTGCTGGAGCGCGAGGTCGTCGACCTTATAGACCACGCCGTCGATGTCGTAGCCGAGGTTGGCACGCTCGGCCTCGATCATGCGGTAGTGCGCAAGCATTTCCGCGGCCGACCGGCAAAGCTTGGTCAGCGGGTTGGTCGGCAGGCCGAAGCGGCGCATCGCCTGGATCGCGCCGAGCTGCGTTGTCGCGAAGGGTTCGCTGACCTCGCCCCAGGCGTAGGCGAAGAAGGCGAGCGGTCGCGACGCGGTGATGCGCGGGTCGAGCTGCCGGAGCGAGCCGGCGGCAAAATTGCGGGGATTGGCGTAGATCGGCTTCCCCGCTTCGGCCTGACGGGCGTTGAGCGCGGCGAAATCCTCCTGGCGCATATAGACCTCGCCGCGCGCCTCGAAGATGCGCGGCGCGCCGTCAAGGCGGTTCGGGATCACGGCGATTGTGCGCACGTTGGGGGTGACGTCCTCGCCCTCGAATCCGTCGCCGCGGGTCGCCGCCTGGACGAGCTCGCCGTTCTCGTAGCGCAGGCTGCACGAGAGGCCGTCGATCTTTGGCTCCGCAACCATCGCCAGCGGCGCGTCTACCGCGAGCCCTAGAAAGCGCCGCACGCGGGCGCAGAAATCCTCGACCTCCTCATCGGCGAAGATGTTGCCGAGCGAGAGCATCGGCACGGCGTGCCGAACCTTGGCGAATTTCTCCGACGGCGGCGCGCCAACCTTGCGATTGGCCGATTCCGCATCGGCGAGTTCGGGAAACGCCGCCTCGAGCGCGGTATAGCGGCGGCGCAATTCGTCGTAGGCCGCGTCGGAAATCGTCGGCGCGTCTTCGCCGTGATAGCGCCTGTCGTGCTCGGCGATCTCGTCGCCGAGCCGCTGATGTTCGGCCCGCGCCTCGGCGAGGTTTGGCTTGGATCGCGTGGGCCTCTTCGTCATAGGCCGAAGCTAGCGCAGGGCGGGGGCAGGCGGAAGGTGAGGGGCAACAGCGCTACCTTCGGCGCGCGTGAGAGCAACCAGCGTCGGCAATCGATCGCATTCGCCAGCATTCAGAACGTTGTTTACTCACATGGCGGGTTTCAAGCTTGGCGCGTTCGGCGGCTTCGGCAAGCTTGAGCGTTGCGAGCGACGCCGGAATTTGGCGCCATATCATCAATCTGTCGGTGTGCGAGCTTGATCTGCGCCAACAGGTGCGCGCACTTACCGCGCGCGCTCGGCGCGAACGACAAGTCCCGGCGGCCCGCCTGCAGATCAATCCAGAATATGGCTCACCATCCCGTCGGCGAGCTTGGGTTCGAACCAGGTCGATTTCGGCGGCATGATCGCGCCGGCGTCGGCGACCACCATGAGGTCGCGCATCTCGGTCGGATAAAGCGCGAAGGCAACGGCCGCCGCGCCGGACTTGACCAGCCGCTCGAGCGCCTCGAGCCCGCGACCGCCGCCGACGAAGTCGATCCGCTTGTCGCGCCGCGGATCGGTGACGCCGAAGATCGGCTCGATCACGTTGTCGGCGAGCAGCGTCACCGGCAGCCGCGCGACCGCATCGCCGCTTCGCGCGGCCTTGTCCGCAATCTCGGGCTTGAGCGAAAGACGATGCCAGCGTCCGCTGAGCACCATGCCGACCTCGTCTGCACGCGCCGGCCGCACCGGGCCGTCGCTCGGCTCGACTGTGTAGCGGCGGCCGATCGCCCGCAGGACCTCGTCTGGCGTGAGGCCGTTCAGGTCGAGCAGCACGCGGTTGTAGTCGAGGATGGTCATCTCATGCTCAGGCAGCAGCACGGCAAGGAAATAGCCGTCCCGCACGCCTCGCGCCTCGGCCACGCGCAGAGCCGCGGCGGAGCGATGATGGCCGTCGGCGATATAGAGCGCGGGCAGGTCGTCGACGGCGCGCGTCAGCGCCGCGAGGCTCGCCTCGTCATGGATCGGCCAGAGCTCATGTCGCACACCGTCGTCGGCGACGACGTCGACCTCCGGCGCTCGCTTCGCGGCGCACGCAAGAAGCGCTTCGATCGCAAGCGCCTCGGGATAGGCGAGCATCACCGGGCCCGTCTGCGCGCCGACCGCCTCAATCTGGCGCACCCGGTCGTCTTCCTTGACCGGCGTCGTCAGCTCGTGCTTGCGGATGCGGTTCTCGGCGTAGGCGCGGAGCGACGCCACCGCGGCGAAGCCCGTCTCGACGCGGTCGCGCCACGTCAGCCGGTAAACGTAGTAGCCGGGCGTCTCGTCGCGCGCGAGCACGCCGGCGTCGATCATGCGCCGGAGATTTTCGGCGGCCTTCGCGTAGACCGCGGGATGATGAAGATCGATCGCCGGATCGAGGTCGATCTCCGCCTTGGAGACGTGCAGGAAGCTCCACGGCTTTCCTTTGGCGCGTTCGCGGGCCTCTGCGCTGGACAGCACGTCATAGGGCGGCGCGAGGACCTCCGCCGCGCGCCCGGGGCCGGGCCGCAGGGCGCGAAAGGGTTTGATCAGGGTCAACGGTGCTCTCGTCATGTGAGGGGTGAACCGAGTTTCGCTGCGGGGGCGGCGACCGCGACGGGACTTAGCGCCCGAAGGCGGGGCTTGCAACTCAGGCGCCGAGGCGCAGCCTCCCGGCCTCGACAGCCTGCTCCGGCGCGACCCATTCGAACCCGGCGAGCTGATGGCGCGCCCAGGTGAACTGGCGTTTGGCGTAATGGCGAGTGTCGAGCTTTCCGCGTTTGGCCGCTTCGGCGAGCGCGAGCCGGCCTTCCACATGCGCGATGAGATGGGGGACGCCGTGGGCGCGCATGACGGGCAGGGCGGGGTGGAGGCCGCGCCTCATGAGCGCCGCGACCTCGTCGAGCGCTCCCGCCGCGATCATCGCTTCGAAACGCGCGTCGATGCGCTGGTAGAGCGTCGCGCGGTCCGGGGCGAGGAAGAGGCCTCGCCATTGGCCGGGCTCGAGCGCCGGCTTCTCGCGCTCGCCCTGGAACGAAGCGAGCGGGCGCCCGGTCGCGGCGATGACTTCGAGCGCGCGCAAGGTTCGCTGGCGGTCGGAAGGCCTCAGCCGCGCCGCCGTGTCGGGGTCAATCGCAGCGAGTTCGGCGTGGAGTTCGGCGGTCGCGCGTCCTTCGGCCTTCGCGCGCGTCGCGTCGCGGACCTCTGCGCGCACGGCGGGCATCGCAGACAGGCCTTCGGTCAGCGCGCGAAAGTAAAGACCGGTGCCGCCGACGACAATCACCGGGCCCTCGCCGATTTCGGCCAGAATTTCGCGCGCTCGGCGCGACCAGCGGCCGACCGAATAGTTGACCGCGCCGTCGATCTCGCCGAATAAGTGGTGCGGAGCCCGGGCCTCCTCGCTCGCAGTTGGCCGCGCGGTCAGGATGCGCAAATCCGCGTAGACCTGCATCGAATCGGCGTTGACGATCGTCGCGCCGAACCGTTCCGCGAGCCTCAGCGCGACCGCGGACTTGCCGCTCGCCGTCGGGCCTGCGATGAGGAGCGCGCGCCTCACCCCTTGTCCTTCATGTCAGCGTCCGGAAGCCTCATGCCCGTCCTCGTCGCCACGCTGGTCGCCGATCCCGCGAACGCGCCGCTCAGCCATGCAAGAGTGGACGAGATCGGGCAAGGCGTCTCCGGGTTCGAGCGCTGGCGCTGGCTGGACGAGGGAATCGCGGCGGATCTTGTTATCAATGCTGGCCTTTCGGAGACGCGCGCGGCGCTCGAGGACGCGCTCGCGGGCGAACCGGTCGACGTGATCGTCCAGCCCGCCGGCAGCCGCGCGAAGCGCCTTCTGGTCGCCGACATGGATTCGACGCTGATCGAGCAGGAATGCGTGGACGAACTCGCGGCTTATGCGGGCGTCGGCGCCCATGTCGCCGCCGTTACCGAGCGGGCGATGCTGGGCGAGATCGCCTTCGAGCCTGCCTTGCGCGAGCGCGTAGCGCTGCTCGGCGGCCTGCCGGAAAGCGTGATCGCCGAGGTGCTTCGCGACCGCATAACGCTGAACCCCGGGGCGCCGGCGCTGGCGCAGACGATGCGCTCGCGCGGCGCGCGCGTCGTGATCGTCTCGGGCGGGTTCCGCCAGTTCACCCGGGCGATCGCGGCCCGGATCGGCGCCGACGAAGACCGCGCCAATGAGCTCGAGACCGCGGCCGGGAGGCTCACCGGCAAGGTGGTCGAGCCCGTTCTCGGCCAGAACGCCAAGCTTTCCGCGCTCAAAGAGATCGCCGCCGCAATGGGCCTCGAGCTCGCGGAGACGCTTGCGGTCGGCGACGGGCGAACGATCTCGCCATGCTCGAAGCCCGGGGGCCTCGGCGTCGCCTACCGGGCAAAGCCCAAGGTCGCCGCCGCGGCGCATGCGCGGATTGATCATGGCGACCTCACCGCGCTCCTCTTCGCGCAAGGCATCGCGCGCAAGGACTTCATAGAGGGCTAAGAGCGATGCTGAGAGCGAAGCCATGAAGCGCGGAATGAAAAGAGCGTGGATTCTCTTGGTCGTCGCCGGCCTGTCGGCGGCGACGGCGTTCGCGAGCCACGCCATCGGGCTCGACCGGATGGCGCTGTGGCAAGTCGTCCGCGCCTGCGTGGCCGACTTCAAGCTGACCGGATCTCCCTTTCCGTGTCTCGAGGTCGATCTTTCCGGCGGTGAGGAAGGCGGCAGCGTCGTCCTGCGTCCGCCGCTTTCCGATGACATGATCCTCGCCCCGACGCGAAGGATCGTCGGCGTCGAAGACCCGTTCCTGCAGTCGCCCGGAGCGCCGAACTATTTCGACGCCGGTTGGCGCGCGCGATCCCTCCTGAGGGGCGCGGACGGACGGCCGCCGGAGCGCGACGCGGTCGCCCGCGTCGTCAACTCCGCCGTTGTCCGGGACCAGGACCAGCTCCACATCCACGTGGGCTGTCTCCTTCCGTCCGCCCGGCGCGCGCTCGCGGCGGCCGCGCCGAAGGTCCCGATCGGCGAATGGGCGCGAGTCGGCGCAGTCGTTCCCCATCAGACGTTCTGGGGGACGCGCATCCGCGGAACGGACCTTTCGGGCGTCGAGCCGTTTCGGCTCGCCGCCGGGCTCTTGCCGACAAGGCAAGCGGCCGAAGCGACCTGACGATCGCGGTCGCCGGCGTTCGCGTCGCAAACGACGACGAATTCCTGGTCCTCGCCTCCTACGCCACGGCGCCGGGCGCGTGGTGGCCGGTCGGTGCCGGCAACCTCCTGGATTCGAGCTGCCCGGCCGGAATGCCCCTCGCCGGCTGAGGCAGGATCCGATCTTCTGCCTACTTCTCGCAGAACACCCGGACCACCGCATCTTTCTCGCGCGCCGCGATCGCGCCGGCGCTCAGTTGCGCTCCGGGTTCGGGCGTCATCTCGCCCCCGCCCAGGAAAGCGCCGATGGCCTCGGGAACGATGAGCGGATGGCGCGAGGCCAGCGCGACGCCGGCAATCCGCTTCGGCTCGTCGGCAATCGGCGCGACGAGGCCCGCGAGGTTGCCCTCGCGGTCGAACGCCGGACCGCCGCTCGCGCCTTTTTCGAGCGAGGCAATGACGAGCGGCTTCGCAGCGTCGCCCGTGAGCGAAGCGAAATTCGCCGCGACCACGTCGCCTGCGGCGCTCAGCACGATGAGATCGGGCTTGAGCGCCCCGAGCCGCGGCGGGTCGCCCCTGGCACCGAAATCGCCGGAGAGGATTGCAAGGCCCGTCGTGGGGTCCGCCCGCTCGAAGCGGACAGGCTTGCCGCCGATGCTGGCGTTGGGGCAGTCGGCGGGGGTCAGCGCCGTCAGAGCCTGGCCGGGCGCGATCACCAGCGCCGTCGCGAAGGCCTTGGTGATCGGCGCGGGCGGGCCGCCTGACGTGGGCGACGGCCCGGTCGACGGGACGCTCGCCGATGGTTGCCCGGGAAACGCCTCGAACGAATTGGCGACCGCAATCGCGACCCGGTCGAGTTGCGCCCCTTGAGCGGCGGGATAAGCGAAGGTGAAGCCGCGGACCGGCGGGCTCGCCCCCTGGCTCGTCTCGAACCGCGAATAGAATTTCGCCGCACCGTCTTGCCCCGAGACGACGAAGAAGACCCCCGGCTTCATCGCCTTGTAGGCGACCTTGCGGGTCGGCGTCTCGGCCGAGAGGCGCGAATAGAGCTTCGCGAGGTCCGCATCCGCGCTCGAAGCGAAGTCGAGCCTCGCTCCGCCCGGCTTGCCCATGAGCTTCGCCGGCGCGCCGATCCGCGCGCCCGTCTTCGGGTCGCTGACGACCTTGAAGCCAATCGCCGCGCGGGCCTTGTCGGCCGCCGACATGAGCGCCTGAAGCTGAGGCGCTGACAATACGCCGTCGCCGGCCGCCTTCTGGCTAAGCTCAAAGGCGACGATGGCGTCGCGGGTGCGCTTGCCGAAATCGCCGTCGCTCGCGCCGTTATAGAAGCCGAGCCAGACCAGCGCGTCCTGCGCCGCCTTTCGCGTCGCCAGCGGCAGCGCGAGGAAGGCGGACTTCTGAGCCGCGAAGGCCGCGTCGGCGGCCGGGGCGGACAGCGCGGGCGGTGTCTGGGCCGTGGCGAGCCCGGCGCCGAGAATCGAGGCGGCCAGAACGAGGACGATGCGTAGCAGCGTTCGCTTCATGATCTTTCCGAGCCCGATTCTAGTCGAAGGCGCGCTCGCCATGGTAGAGCAAGATGTCAGTTAACGAAACCAACGTCGTCATCGCGAGCGACAGCGAAGCGATCCAGGGGATGAAGGACATAGCCCGTTGACAGATGGGCGTTCTTCCAAACGCCCTATCGGTTGCGGCTCTGGATCGCCGCGTCGCTTCGCTCCTCGCGATGACGAAAAATGACCTTCGTGCGTCCAAGGATTCACTCCATGTCGTCTGTTCTGCGCCTGATCGCCCTGTGTCTGACGCTCCTGGCCGGCGCGGCGGAAGCCGCGGAAATCAAGCCGTTCGCGAGCGAAGACATGGCGAGCGACGCGATCCGCCTGACGGAGACATTGCGCGCCGAGGCTGCGACGATCGGGGCGCAGGCGAAGGGAAAGACGCCGGAAGACTTGCGCAAGGCCGCCGCTGCCGCGGGGGCGGCTGCGAAGTTCGACGATGCAGCCAAGCTCGCCGCCGCCGCAGTCGCGGCGGCGCCGAAAGATCCGGCGAACTGGCTCGCCTACGCCATGGTCGCGATCAAGGCCGACGACGCCCAGGCGAACGGCCGCTATGAGCTTGTGACGCAAGGCGCAACCGCGGCCTACGCGGCTTATGAGCACGCGACGACGCCCGAAGCGCAGGCCGGGGCGCTGGCGGTCCTTGGCGATCTGCTCGCGCGTCACGAGCAGTGGCGTCCAGCCCTCGACGCCCTGAAAGCCTCGCTCGACCGTCGCGATTCGATCGACGTCAGAAAAGCCTACGAGGCGATGCGCGCCGAGCACGGCTTCCGCATCCTCGACTACAAGGTCGACAACGAATCGACCTCGCCGCGCGTCTGTTTCAACTTCTCCGACCCGCTGGCGCGAAAGACCGATTTCTCGCCCTATGTTGCGGTCTCCGGAACGTCGGAGACCGCCATATCCAACGAGGACCAGCAGCTCTGCGTCGAGGGCCTCAAGCATGGCGAGCGCTACGCGATCGTGCTGCGCCAGGGGCTGCCATCGGCGGTCAGCGAGCAGCTCCTGAAGTCTGCGGACTACGAGATTTATGTCCGCGACCGCTCCCCCCAGGCCCATTTCGCCGGCAAGGCCTATGTGCTGCCGCGGCAGGGACAGGAGGGCGCGCCGCTCGTCACCGTCAACACCTCCAATGTCGCGATCGACGTCTATCGCGTCGGCGACCGCAACCTACTCGCGACCGTCAATCGCGACGATTTCCTGAAGCCGATCGAATCGTCGCGCGCCGACGAGATTGAGTCGCAGGACGGCCAGAAGGTCTGGAGCGGCTCGATGGACGTGGCGTCCGAACTCAACAAGGACGTGGTCACCGAGTTTCCG
>Ga0209656_10002180_pt1 | contig 12731 bp, 11 predicted proteins | sample BogFormECP12_OM2_FD_188239 | JGI IMG/M metagenome (GOLD analysis project Ga0209656, IMG submission 188239) | Bog forest soil microbial communities from Calvert Island, British Columbia, Canada - ECP12_OM2 (SPAdes) (version 2) | ecosystem: Environmental > Aquatic > Freshwater > Wetlands > Bog ... | reverse complement strand
AAATTCCGCGAAGATCGCAGAGAAACCTCTTTTAGATCAAAACATCACACTACTTTTCTACCAACGCTTTCCGCCGGGTCATAGGTCTCCGATGAGATGGCTACCAGCCATAAAACATTGTCGCCATCATTGCGCACAGCATGCGAGGCGCCGGGCGAAACCAGCACCATTACTAAGCTCGAGCCGTCGAAGGCGCGATGTTGTGGGGCCGAAGCCCGGGTGCCGTCGGGATCGCCCTCGTCCCAATGGAGTGACCACTTTGTGCCGGGCAACACCACGATGGCTTCACGCCGCCGCAAATGGTAATGGTTGCCGCGCACGGCTCCGGGCTTGGTCGAGGCCAGATGCACATCGGCCATGCGCCCGACAAAGGCGAGAGCTTCCGCGGGCGCGGTGAAGCTGAGACCGCGCGCGTCGCCGTTGTTTCCCAGTTCGGTGATCTGGATTGTTCCGGTCATTTCTATTTCTTGATGGCTTCTCTGACAATCATTATGGAGGCAAGGGAGCGGCTGTGCGAGTGAGACTCTATGGACACGCCACTTCTGGGGAGCAAGAACTGTCAACGCGGAGGCGGCCTTGCGCGCGGCCTCCTGTGTTAGAACTGACCCGTGCGCTACTACCTCGGCATTGACGGCGGCGGGACGAAAACCACCTGCGTGGTGGGCGATGAAACCCGCGTGCTCGCGAGAGTCACGACTGGGCCCAGCAACATTGTTCGCGTCGGAGAGGATCGGGCGCGGGAGTCACTACATGGATGCGTTCAGCAGGCATGTGCTGCTGCCGGAATCACCCCCGCGCAAATCGAGCGCACTTGCGTGGGCGGCTCCGGAGCTGGGCGGCCAGAGTTGGCGAACATTTTTCGCAGCATTCTTGCGGAGATTCTCGCCACGCCCATTGTAGTGGTCGGCGATATGGAGATTGCGCTGCAGGCCGCATTCGACACGGGCCCGGGTGTGGTGGTCATCGCGGGTACGGGCTCGATCGCGTACGGCCGAAATGAGGAAGGGAAGACTGCGCGAGCTGGAGGCTGGGGGTTTGCCGTCGGCGACGAAGGCTCGGCGCACTGGATCGGCCGGGCAGCGGTCATAGCCGTGCTTCGCGCGGCAGATGAGAGTTATGAAGCGACGGCGAGCAATCAGAAATCACTGCTGGCTGAAGCGTTATGTGGAGTCTGGCAAGTTGATTCACTTATCGATCTCGCGCGAAGGGCGAATTCGAATCCGCCGCCGGACTTTGCGGCGCTGTTTCCGGCCCTGGCCTCAAGCTCGCAGGAAGTCGCAACCCAGATTCTTATGCAGGCAGGCAGGGAACTGGCCCGTATCGCGGCTCTCGTGATGTGCCGGCTGTCTGCGGCGGACGATCAAGGGATGGTCCGAGTAGCCATGACCGGAAGCGTCTTTGGTCACGCTCCTCTGGTGCGCGAGACTTTTTACAATGAACTTCGCAGGCTCGATGCACGCGCCGAGGTGATCCCGACAATCGTTGAGCCGGTGGAAGGGGCGTTGCAGATGGCCAGGAGCTCTGCTGCCGGAAACTGAGATGACGATCGAGAAATCGGAAAACGCCGAGGAGGTGCTGAACTCGCCCACGGCGACACCGTGCCCGACCGGACTCAACGAAGATGCCGCGCTTGCCCTGCTTAAGAACGGTGACCTCTCCGCCGAAGAGGTCGAAGAACTCAGCAAGAATTCAGCCGTGATGAGTTCGCGCAAAGTGCGCCTCGCGATGGCCTCCCACTCTCGCACACCGCGCCGGATTGCCCTGCGGCTGATCCGGGAACTCTACACCTTCGACCTTGTTCAGTACTCGCAGATGCCTGCGGCACCGGCGGACCTGAAACGCGCTGCCGATGACCTGCTGGTTACGCGCCTGAGTTCGATCTCACTGGGCGAGCGCATTTCGCTGGCGCGGAGATCCTCCGCCAATGTGGTCTCAGCTCTGCTGGCGGATAAAGAGCCGACCGTCTGGCAACCGGCTCTGGAAAATCCTCGTCTCACCGAAGCTGCGGTTGCGAAGGCACTGCGACGAGGGGCCACGGCTGCATTCGTCGAGGCCGTGAGCCATCACGCGAAGTGGTCGCTGCGGGCGGACATTCGAATCGCTCTATTGCGTAACGCCCACACTCCGCTGGCGCGCGCCCTTGAATTCGCCCGGCGCCTGCCGCCCGCGCAGTTGCGAGACGTTTTGCACGCCTCGCGGCTACCAGAGCAGGTTAAGACTTACCTCCGGAGGGAACTCGAGTCCAGATCGTAAACTGGCGTGTTACGGTGCAATTTTGAAAACTGTCCCGTAACCGTGAGCGCCACCGGACTCGGTGGTGCCGTATAGATTGCCCTTCGAATCGCGCAGCAGAGTTGAGTGCGGGTTGGCGCCGTCGCCAGCTCCGGTAAAGTTGTAGAGGACCCTCTCCTGGCCGCTCGAGTTGACCGTAAAGACGGCGCCGAAGCCGTAAAGGCCGCCGTCGAAGGTTGTGCCATACAGATTCCCTTTCGAATCCTGAAGCAAAGCCGCGTCGGGCGCCTGTCCATCGCTCCCATTGAAAGCGTGAATGATGTTGTGTGTCCCGGTAGTGGTCAGCGAATAAACCGTGCCGCAGCCCGCCTCGCAGGTACCACTGCCGCTAAGCACGGACGTAGTGCCGTAGAGCGTGCCGTTTACACTGTAGGTCAGACTGCCGTACGGAAACATTCCCTCGGTGCCTCCAAGGAAGCCATAAAGCGTCGATTCGGTTCCCGTGGAACTGATCGTGTAGACTACGCCGCAGCCACCGGTGCAAGCCGACGATCCGCCGTTGACGGTAGTTCCGTAGAGGTTACCGCTCGCATCTCGCACCACGCCCGAGGTCGGATGTGCCCCGTCGCTGCCGCCAGTGAAGCTGTAAAGCACGGTCTCGGCGCCTCCGAATGGAATCTCAAAGACCGTGCCAGCGTTGGCTGCCCCGCCCTGCGAGGTTGTGCCATAAAGATTGCCGGAGCGGTCACGAAATAAAGAAGCCTGGGGTGTACCGCCGTCCGCGCCGCCGGTGAAGGTATAGAGCACAGTCAAGGTGCCGGTGGGAGACAGCTCAAAGACCACGCCGTAACCGGAGCCACAGGTTCCCGTTCCACCGCCGGCCGCTGTGCCGTAAAGATTGCCCGAGGAATCTCGAACCAGCCCGGCCATGGGGCTGCACCCGTCGGAGCCGCCCGTGAAGCGATACAGAGTTTTGCCGACGCCAGCCGATGTGATCTCAAAAACGCTGCCGTAACCAGTGCTGACGCCCTGATCGCCGGTGGTGGTTCCGTACAGGTTTCCTTGTGAGTCGCGGATCAATCCCGCCCGCGGGAAGCCACCGTCGACGCCGCCATCGAAGTTGTACAACACATCGATCTGTTGAGCGATGGCGGCGGTTCCGGCCAACCATATCAAACCAAATAGCGCGAGAAGTCGATAAGCGGAGAAGATGGAAAGACTGGTGGGGGCATTCTCTGTTCTATTCATCTTGAACTCCTTAGGTAGCAAGCTGACTCAAAGGGGCAAGGCAGCTGGGATCAAGCAAAAACACGAAACCGGATGCCGCTTTCAAGGGGGGAGACAGCGGAGGGTGACGAGCTTAACGTGGAAATTCCCGCTGAGTCAAGAGGCCTTTGCGAAAGCGGGATTAGCCGAATGGAAGTAGTCCGGCAGAAGTGCAAATCGGCGGAAGCCCTTGCTGGATGCCAGGTTCGGGGCGTCTATGCCTTCACCGCTTCGCGCTTGCCGTGCATGAGTTCGACTACGGCCTCATACAACCGCTTGCGGGTTTCATGACGTTCATAGGCGCGGGTGATGTAGCGCACGTGGACTTCGATCCCCGAACCGGTGGGAACGACGTTGATTCCGGGCGTGGCCGATAACGTCTTGGCGCGGTATCGGGCTGCAGTTTCCTGCCATTCGGCTTCGGCTTTGCTCGTATTCGCCTGGGTTTCCTTCTCGACCAGTTTCTGGATGCCATCGATGACGGCGTAGGCGTCCTGGCCTGCCGGGATCAGCACTTGCAGTTCGTCCCACATCCACTGGCCGGAGGTGGTGAAGTTGAAGAAATGTCCTTCCATTGCGAAGCTGTTGACGAACGACACGCGCCGGCCGGTGGGATGGCTGGAGTCGGTCCAATTGCCGGTTTCGAGCAGGACTGTTTTCAGCAGGCCAACTTCAACGACTTCGCCGCCGACTCCGTTGATTTCGACCCAGTCGCCCACGCGAATGCCGTTGCGTCCCATCAGCACAAACCAGCCGAAGAAAGCGACGATGAAATCTTTCATCGCGACCGTAAGGCCTGCGCCAGCCAGGCCGAGAACTGTGGTGGTCTGCGTCGGCATGCCGAGCACGATGAAGAGAATGATGAGCGCGCCCACGGCTTCAGCGGCAAATTTCACTACGGCGCGCAGAGTATCAACGCGCTTGTTCTCAGCCGACATGCCGGTGAAGAGATGTTCGATGAGCCGGTTCGCGAGATAGACGACGAACACGACGATCAAAATCCACAGCAGGCATTGAATGATGTTGTGAAGTGCCGCGCGCTCGCGGGCGTCGACTAGCGCGATCCAGTTGCCATAGATGTCAGACAGATCTTGCTCGTCCTGAATGCGGCGGCCGCGGTCGGCGAGATTTTTCTGATCGAGCGTGTACTGCTTGAGGGCGTCGAGCGCGCCTTTCGCCGCGGTTTTAGACTCATCCCGGCTGGAAGCCTTGGTGCTGGTGGAGAATCCCTTTGCTTGCTGCTTGGCGGCTTCGCGATTCTCCTTGTCTTTCTCGACCTGGGCCGCGACCTCGGCGCGCCGCTTGATGAGATAAGTCTCTTTTTCGACGGCCTCCTGGCGGGCAGCTTCAAGCAATGCCTTTTTTTGGCGAAGCGCCTGCCAAGCCCGCGCAACGGTTAACAATGTGTGCGCCTGATAATCCTGTTCGTGCGGATTCACCGCCGAGCCGACGGGCGCTACGTTGTGATCTCCCGCTTCGTGTTCAGCCTGCTGGCGCTTGATCTTCGATTGTGGGTCGCCTCCAGCCTGTTCCAAATCTTCGGTGGCATCGTCCAGTTCATCTTGGTCGAGATCAGCCTGGGCCTTGGCAACGTCAATCTGATCCTGCAGATTTTCTTTTTGCGACTCCGGAGCAGCTGCCAGCTTGCGCGTCAGCTGCGCGATATTTTCCTGATCGGCCTTGACAGTTTCGGCAGCCTTGGCCTTGCGAGCGGCAATTTCCTTCGCCTCCGGCGAGAGCGGCGGCGGATTTTGTTCGGCGGTCCGCAGGGCGTCGAGGAAGGTCAGGTCGACTTCGTGATCGCCGGCCTTCTCCGCTTCGTGGGCCAGCGCCTGCTCTTCCTGCGTGGCCGCGACCGCGCCCATGCGGCGGGCGGTGAGCAAGGGGCGCTGGTCGACCAGGCCCTTGGTGGAGACTGGCGCAGCCTTTCGTCCGAATTTCTTGGTGGATGTGGGTGTGGCGTCGATGCTCTGCGACGATTCCTCGCGCGTCCATACGACTCCCGCGATGGCTGCGGCCATCAATAAGAGCAGGACAATCGCGGTAATCCACTGGCGAAGTTTCATGGTGAGGCGTTTTTCAGAAAGACCAATGTAACAAGAAATTCGACGCTGCGGCATGTGCTGTGCACGTTCGTAACCTGCGCGTCGGCGAAGAGCAAACCTAAAATTGACAGCAGAGCCATGATCAAACAGTCATGATCGAATACCTGCAATCAGTTTTCCACCGGCCGTGGAAGCCAGTGAGCCGACCCGCAGTGGTCGCATGGCTGCTGTTCTATGCGGGCTTCTTGCTCTACGCTTTTTCGGCGCATGGCCGATTCCTTTTCATTGACGCTGCGAACCTGGTAGTTCATGAAGGCGGGCACAACCTGTTTGCATGGTTTGGTCCGACCCTGTGCCTTTGGGGCGGAACGCTGCTGCAATGGCTGGTGCCGTTTCTGCTGGCGGCATATTTCTTCAATCAGCGCCAGATCACCGGCTTCGTGTTCTGCCTGTTTTTCTTCTTCGAGAACTGGCTTTACACCGCAACCTACATGGCCGACGCCCGCGATCAGGCACTGCCGCTGGTGACCACGGGCGATCCGGATTTTGTGGAGCACGACTGGTTCAGGATTTTTTCCAGCCTCGGGGTGTTGAACTACGACACGAAGATTGCGGCGGTGGTGCGAGCGCTGGGCTGGTGCGGGATGATTGCGGTTACCGTCTGGCTGGCAACGAAAGCAACGGGCACAGAACTCAGCGCGCCGATTCCGATGACATTTCCCAAGCCCGCCGTCCCGTTGATCCAGAGATATCCGGGGAAGCCCGGATTGATCGCACCGAACTCCGTCTCGAACAGCGCACAAGGGCCGTCAGCTCGGCAAGCTCCTACGGCACCCAGTCCCCGATAAAAATGTTGGTCTCGTGTGGCGCCTTCGCGTTTCGATTTGACGCCCAGACCAACTTCTTGCCATCGGGCGAGAACATGGGGAAGCCGTCGAAGCCGTCGCTGTAGGTGACGCGCTCCAGGCCGGCTCCGTCCGGATTGATCAGCCATAACTCAAAGTTGCCCATGCCGCCGGTGGCGTGGGTTTCGGGATCGTAGTTCGACGAGAAAATGACTTTCTTACCATCGGCCGTGAAGGCTGGCCCGAAGCTAGCCGCGCCAAGATTTGTAATCTGACGTTTGCCAGTGCCGTCGGCTTTCATGATCCAGATTTCCAGCGACGTTGGCCGAATCAGGTTCTGTGCCAGCAATTCCTTGTAATCGGAAATTTCTTTTTCTGTTTGCGGATGGTAGGCGCGATAGACAATCCGCTGACGATCGGGGGAAAAGGTTGGGCCGCCATCGTAGCCGAGTTCGTGCGTGAGTTGCTTCACGTTCTTGCCGTCGGCGTCCATCGAGTAAATGTCGAGATCGCCATTGCGCATTGATGTGAAAGTGATCTTCTTGCCATCGAGCGAGATGGTCGCTTCGGCGTCATAACCCTGCGTGTTCGTGAGTTGCTTCAGATTGGAGCCGTCGGGATTGGCGGTGAAGATGTCATATCCCGAATACACGGCCCACACATATCCCTTTGAGAAATCCGGGCGCGGCGGGCACTCCGGGCTGGCGAGGTGCGTGGACGCGTAGAGAATCTTCTTGCCGTTGGGATAGAAGAAGCTGCAGGTAGTGCGTCCCTTGCCGGTCGAAACCATGCGCTGATCGGTGCCGTCGATGTTCATGGTGAAAATCTGGTCGCACTTCACGTCGCCGTGGGAGGACTGAAAGATCAGCTTCTTGCCGTCGGCGGAGAAGTAGGCTTCGGCGTTCGACCCGCCAAAAGTGAGTTGATGCACGTTGCGCAGATGCTTTTCCTGCGGCGTCGCCATGTCCGGCGACGCTGAAGTTTGCGAATGGAGAGGCGCAGACGCGCAGGCGAGCGCCATCAGAGCAAAGACATACGAAAAAAACCCTGTCATAGGAGTGTCGCCTAGTTTAGCAAAATGCGGGCAGGTTCTATATGCAGAGTAGAATAGGCGCGCAATCTCCGGAGGATCGCATGAAGTCAATTCTGTCCATGCTGGCTGTTGCGCTGATCGCAGCTTCCATTCTCATTCCGCTAACTCGCCCCGCAATTTCGGCCTCGCCTAAGGCAACTCCAGACACGCTGAAGCGACTGGAAGGCGAATTCATGAAGGCTGCGGCCGAGCACGGCTCTGCGGGATACATGTCGTACTACGCCGATGACGCGGTGGAGGTGCCGAACGGGGCTCCGGCGATTGTGGGCAAAGTCGAGATCGCCAAAACTATGGGATTTCTCGACGAAAAGAACAATCAGCTGATCTGGACGCCGGCGGGCGCGGATATTTCTGCGTCAGGTGATCTCGGCTACACGTATGGAACCTACGAGTTTCGCTCAAAAGATAAAGACGGCAAACCGGTAGTCGATTACGGCAAGTACACCAGCATCTGGAAATTGCAACGGGACAGAAGTTGGAAGGTTGTCCTCGATATGGGGAATTCGAACCCGCCCAAGAAGTAACCACCTACTTCCGGAAGTGATTCTGAATGGCTTCGGCCTGGGCGCGGGTCACTACTGCCGAGAGTGCCGCGGCATCGGCCTGCTGAACTGCTCGCAGGCTCCCGAAATGTTCGAGCAGTCGGCGTGTAGTGCTGGCGCCTACGCCGGGAATCTCAAGCAGTTCGGTCGAACGATCGCGCATCTGGCGGCGCTTGCGGTGGAAGGTCACGGCGAAGCGGTGGGCTTCGTCGCGAATGAGCTGGATCAGATGCAGCACGGGCGAATGATGATCGAGCGCGATCGGATCTTTTTCCTGTCCGTAGACGTAGAGAATTTCTTCCCGCTTCGCGATCGCGGCCAGGGGCTGGTTGATGATTTCTAGCGATTCCAGCGCTTCGGCTGCCGCGTGTAGCTGGCCGAGTCCTCCGTCGATCAGCACCAGGCTCGGCATCGGCTTACTTTCTTCCTGCAGGCGCTTGTAGCGGCGCGTTACCACTTCGCGCATGGAAGCGAAATCATCGACGCCCTCGACTGTCCGGATGATGAATTTGCGGTAGTCGGACTTCTTCATCTTCCCGTCTTCCCACACAACCATGGAAGCGACCGTCTCAGCCCCCTGAATGTGCGAGATATCGAAGCACTCGATGCGCTTGGGCAATTCGGGCAGGCTGAGTGCTTCCTGCAGTTCTTCCTGAATTCTGCGGGCATTGGGCTTGAGCACGCGGAAACGCTGATCGTAGGATTGCTTGGCATTGTTGCCGGCGAGATCAATGAGCGAGCGCTTGTCGCCACGCTGCGGCACCAGAATGTGGACACGCGTCGGCCGTGCACTCTGGTTCGACACTTGATCGGACAGCAGGTCTTCGAGCTCTTCGCGGTCTTCAAAATCGACCGGGACGTACAGATTGCGCGGCACATAGGGCTGCCCTATGTAGAGCTGTTTGAGCAGCGCAGAGAAAAATTCGCCGGGATGGAAAGGGTCGGGTTGATTGTGTGGGGACGGGCGCATTCGCCCGTCCGAGCTGAGCGGAGCTCGGCTGAATTCTGCTGCAGACTGTTCAACCCTTGCGGCCGATTGCGCTGGCGAGCCTTGCTCGCCTGGACAGCCGGGGGCGGCTGTCTCTACATGGTGTGTAGCGCCCGCGAATTCTGGTAAGTCTTCCCAGAAAAATTCGCGCCGGTCGACCATCTTTCCGGCTCGCATGTGAAACAGATTTACCGCGAGCATGCCGTTCTCGTAGTGATAGCCGAAGACGTCGGCGTCGTCGCCTTCGGCGGCGGCCATGCGCTGGCGCTCCTGTAACTGCTCGACCGTTGAAATGAGATCGCGATAGCGCGCGGCGCGTTCGTACTCCTGTGCGGCGGCCGCCTGCTCCATGCGATCGCGCAGAGACCGCGCCAGATCGGTCGGACGGCCTTCTAGGAACAGTTTTACGTCGCGCACCGCTTCCTGATACATCTCCGCCGTAGTCAGGTCTTTCACGCAGGGCCCGAGGCAGCGCTTGATGTAGTACTGCAAGCACGGCCGCGGATGGAAGCGCGTGAGATCGACCTTGCACGACGGGATCAGAAAACTGCGGTGAATGAGATCGACGATGCGATAGGCGAGATTGCCGGGAAAATACGGCCCGTAATATTCGCTTCCATCCTTGCGCAGGCGGCGCGTGACGTAGACGCGCGGCCAGCGCTCGCCCAGAGTGAGCTTCACGTAGGGATAAGTTTTGTCGTCGCGCAGCAGGATGTTGAAGCGCGGCTTGCGCTGCTTGATTAAATTGTTTTCCAACGCGAGCGCTTCTTTGTTGTTGGCGACGACGATGTAGTCCACATCGACGGCCTCGCGCAGCAGCGTGCCGGTCTTGGCGTCTTCCCAGCGGCCCTCGTGAAAATAGCTGGCGACGCGGCTGCGCAGGTTCTTCGCCTTGCCGACATAGATGACCTCTCCCTCAGCGTTTTTGTAGAGATACACGCCGGGCTCAGTCGGAATGGTGCGGATTTTGGCGAGAAGATCCATGGAAGAACGGTATTCCTACTCTAATTTCTAGTCTAAGGAAGTCCTGGATGTGAGTGCCACCGTATAAAATTTCCATCCCTCATGTGGGCTTTGCGTTGGTTGCTCGCCCTGCCGGCCCTCGGCCCGCCTACGAGCACTCCCGCAAGCTTTTGAAAACGTATATACTTAGCGTGAACGTCCCCAGCAGCCGAAACTGGCATCTGAGGTGCATTTGAGGAAAGACGGGAACTGAATACTTCGTACTTCCCAGGGCCAGAGTTTATATTGGGCGCGCCGCCGAAAGCTGGACGCGTCACACCGATTAGATGAAGGAGCCTTACCTTATGACCCGCACTTCGTTAGTAATTTGCCTGGCAGTCAGCATCGCCGCCACCGTGGGCTGCTCCAGCAAGAACTACGTAAAATCGCAGACCACTCCTCTGATCAATAAGACCAACGAGCTCGATGATCTGACCGCCAAGAATTCCAAAGACATCAAGGACGTTGATGCGCGGGTGCAGTCCGGACTTGCCGCCGTCAACGCGAAGACCGACGCCGCTGACCAGAAGGCGCAAGCCGCCGGCCAGAACGCGACCCAGGCGCAGCAGATGGCCGATGCCGCCAACGGACGCGTGGGCGTGCTGACCAACACGGTCGCCAACCTCGACAACTATCACGCCGTCGCCGAGACCTCGGTGAAGTTCGGATTTAACAAGGACATCCTGACGCCCAAGGCGAAAGAAGCTCTGGATCAGCTCGCGGGCAGCATTGCGAGCACCAAGGGTTACATTATCGCGCTTGAGGGCGGAACGGATTCCGTGGGATCGGCCGACTACAACTACGATCTCAGCCAGCGCCGCGCGAATGCGGTGATTCAATATCTGGCGTCGAAGTACAACGTCCCGGCCCACAAGATTTATGTGATCGGCTTGGGCAAGGATAAGCCGGTGGACTCGAACAAGACGGCTACCGGGCGTGCCGACAATCGCCGGGTGGACGTTCGCCTGATGACGAACACCGTGGGCGATACGAACCAGCCCGCTGCCACACCGACAGCTAACCCGTCGTCGATGTAAACAGAGTTTTCCCTCCCTCCCCGGAGGACTTCGCCAACCAGGCCGCTCATCGCCTCCCCCTTGAGCGGCCTGTTTTTTTTGGGCTTCGACCTGCCAGCTCGATCTTCTGGAGCGATTGGACTCTTGCGAGTAGGATTGCATCATGCCTTGCAGAGATCTTTCGCGGCGTTCGTTTCTTGCCATGTCGGCGGCGTTGCCCTGGGCGTTTCGTGGAGTCGCTTCGGGCGCGGCACAGGCGTCGTCAATTCCCGTTGGACTCGAACTCTATTCCGTGCGGGATGCTTTGAAGAAAGATCCCGAGGGCACCGTGCGGGTGGTCGCGCAAATGGGATATCAGGCGGTTGAGTTCTACGCGCCTTACTTCGACTGGACCGACGCGCAGGCCAGGCAGATGCGCAAGCTCATGGATGACCTGGGCATTCGTTGCTACTCGACGCACAACAACGAAGATTACTTCGGCGCGAAGAATATCGAGCGTGTGCGCGACCTAAACTTGATTCTGGGTTGCAAGTACGTTGTGATGGCATGGACCGAGCAGAACAAGAGTCTCGACGGCTGGAAGTCGGTTGCCGGCGAGTTGAATGCAGCGGCAGAAAAATTAGAACCTGCCGGACTCAAGTCTGGATACCACAATCATCAGGCGGAGTGGAAGCCATTCGAGGGTCAAGGTGGGCAACGTCCCATGGATGTTCTCGCCAAGGAAACGAAGCCGTCCGTGATGATGCAGCTCGACGTTGGGACCTGCATTGAAGGCGGAGGGGATCCGGTGGCGTGGATTCGGGCGAACCCGGGGCGGACTCGATCGATCCATTGCAAAGATTGGTCGCGCGATCCCGCGGTGGGCTACCAGGCTTTGTTCGGCGAGGGCGCGGCGGATTGGAAGGCCATTTTCAACGCGGCCGAAAGCGTGGGTGGAGTTGAGTATTACCTTGTGGAGCAGGAGGGGAGCCGGTTTCCTGAGTTGGAGACGGCGCGCCGCTGCCTGCAGGAATTCCGCGCGGCGCGCCGCGCATAGATCAGATATCGTCCGTCGAAAATTGCGTAGAATATGAGTATGCGTTTCTTGTTGGTTGCATTGCTGTTGGGTTCGAGCCTGATGCTCGAGGCCCAGTCTTCCGCACCTTCCGACCCGCAGGCCCCAGCGAATCCCCCGGCGCGAGATTCCTCGAAGGCATCTCCATCGCAACAGATGCCGCCGCCGAATGTGGCGCCTCCGCGTTCGGATCGCGTCAACGTGGGCCAGCTTGGAGACAATATCGGCGAGAGTTCGAGCAAGGATACGCAGGTCGATCTGAGCCCGCCCGCTAACGATGACAAGTCACATCCACAAAGTGAAGGAATGGTAAAGGATGCGGAGGTCTTGTCGGGAACCAACATCAGTGAGGCGCATCTTTGGAATCCACACAAGGCGGCGAAAGACATTGAAGTCGGGGATTTTTATTTCAAGCGCAAGAACTATCGCGCGGCGGAGGACCGCTATCGCGAGGCTTTGCTCTACAAAGAGAACGATGCCACGGCCACGTTTCGCCTGGCCGAAAGCTTGGAAAAGCTGGAACAGCCCGACGAAGCTCGGATCGAGTACGAGAACTATCTCAAGATTCTGCCTGGCGGTCCGCAAGCAGCCGCGGCGAAGAAAGCGCTGGAGCGCCTGAAAGCTTCTACCGCGAACGGCGAACCCGCG
>Ga0209656_10002179_pt1 | contig 12734 bp, 13 predicted proteins | sample BogFormECP12_OM2_FD_188239 | JGI IMG/M metagenome (GOLD analysis project Ga0209656, IMG submission 188239) | Bog forest soil microbial communities from Calvert Island, British Columbia, Canada - ECP12_OM2 (SPAdes) (version 2) | ecosystem: Environmental > Aquatic > Freshwater > Wetlands > Bog ... | reverse complement strand
GCCAAAATCCGGGAGCTGGCCGTGCACCGCTCGCCGTTCAGCGAGAACACGCCGAACAGCGCGCTGTCGGTCGCCTGGTCCAGGTCGGCGTCGGCGAAGATGACGCACGGCGACTTGCCGCCCAGTTCCATCGACAGGCCCTTGAGGTGCGGCGCGGCCGCCGCCATGATCGTGCGCCCGGTGCCAGTCTCGCCGGTGAACGAGATGCGGGGCACGCCCGGGTGCGCGACCAGCGCCGCGCCGGCTACCTCGCCGATCCCGTGCACCAGGTTGAACACCCCGTCGGGCAGGCCGGCCTCGGTCGTGATCTCCGGCAGCAGGCTGGCCGACAGCGGCGTCCACTCGGCCGGCTTGAGTACCACCGTGCAGCCCGACGCCAGCGCGGGCGCGAGCTTCCAGGTCGCCAGCATGAACGGCGTGTTCCACGGCGTGATCAGGCCGGCCACCCCGGCCGGCCTGCGGATCACGTAGCCGAACTGCGATGTTCCCGACCGGAAGGCGTCCTCGTGCAACGTGACCGCCATATCGGCGAAGAACCTGAAGTTCTCCGCGGCGCGCGCCGCCTGGCCGCGGGCCTGGGTGATGGGCAGGCCGGTGTCGAACGTCTCGAGTTCGGCGATCCGGGCGGCGCGGGCCTCGATGCCGTCCGCGATCCGGTTCAGGATCGTGGCCCTGGCTCGGGCGGGCAGGTTCGGCCAGGGGCCGGCGGTGAACGCGCTGGCGGCAGCGGTGGCGGCCCGGTCCACGTCCTTGGCCCCGCCTGCCGCCACGGTGGCGTACGGCTGGTTGCTCACCGGGTCGGCCACGTCGAACGTGCCGCCGTCCGCGCTCTCCACGGGTTGGCCGGCGATGAAGTGCTCGAGTTTGCCGGGCAGATCCGGCGGCCCGGTCACTGCGCGCCGCCCTGGGCGAGCCAGGCTTCGTAGTCGGGGCGGCGGGCGTCGCTGAGCGGGTGGAGGCCGTCGAGGGGGTCGCCCAGGGCGACGCGGGAGGCGATGAACTCCTCCTGGCGCTCCTGTTCCCTCGCCTCGGCCAGGACCTCGGCCGCGATGCCGGGCGGGAGGACGACCACGCCGTCGGCGTCGCCGACGAGAATGTCGCCGGGCTGGACGGTCACCCCGGCGCACGCCACGGTGACGCCGGTTTCCCACGGCACGTGCCGGCGGCCGAGGACGGCCGGGTGGACGGCGGCGTGGTACACGGGAATCTCCAGCCCGGCCAGCGCCACACTGTCCCTGATCGCCCCGTCGGTGACGACGCCCGCCGCGCCGCGGACCTGAGCACGCAGCCCGAGGATGTCGCCGATGGTGCCGGCGGTCGGGTCGCCGCGAGCCTCGATGACCAGTACCTCGCCGGGACGGATCTCCTCGATCGCGCGCTTCTGCGCGTTCATCCCGGCGCCGTAGACGGCGGACAGGTCCTCGCGCAGCGGCAAGTAGCGCACCGTCCTGGCGTGCCCGGCCATCCTGGCTCCGGGGCGGGTGGACCGCAGCCCGTCCAGGGTGAGGCCGTTCAGGCCGCGCTTACGCAGCAGCGCGGCCAGCGTCGCGGTGGAGACTTCGCGCAGCCCGGCCAGGGTCGCCTGGGACGGAAGGGGACCAGCGGCGGTACCGCGCGCAGTGCTGCCTTTGGCGCTGCGCGCGGGGCCAAGGGCAGCAGAGCGCGCGGCGTCGTCGGCGCGGGGCATGGCGCCGGGCGGGACGAGGCGGTAGTCCGCCTCGGTGATCGGGCTGCGCAGCCGACCCGAGGACCGGTCGCCCGCACTGACCTCCACCTCCACCACGTCGCCGGGGTTCACAACGGTCGAGCCGGTGGGCGTGCCGGTGAGGATCACGTCGCCGGGTTCCAGGGTGACCAGCCGGGACAGGTCGGCGACGATGTCACCGAAGCCGAACAGCATGTCCTGCGCCGGCCAGGCGTCCTGGGCCAGGTCCCCGTTGACCCAGGTACGGAGGCGGACGGTGGCCAGGTCCACGGCGCGGGCGTCGATCAGCCGCGGGCCGAGCGGGGTGAAGCCGTCGATCCCTTTGGACCGCACGTTGGAGCCCCGGTCGGCGTAGCGCAAGTCGTAGACGCCGAAGTCGTTGGCGGCCGTGATCCACGCCACGTGATCCCAGCCGTGCGCCCGGCTGACCCGGCGGGCCTGGCGCCCGATGACCAGCGCCACCTCCCCCTCGAAGGCCAGCAGTTCGCAGCCGGGCGGCCGCGCGACCGGATCGCCGCTTTCTGCGAGCGAGGAGGAAGGCTTGAGGAAATAAGACGGCCAGGCCGGCGTGGCGCCGCGCTCGGCCGCACGGCTGCGGTAGCTGACGTGCACCGCGACGATCTTGCCGGGAACGCGCTCCAGGGCAGTCATGATGCCAGAAATCATATATGAATAGCCTGCGCCTCACCAGGGCGGCAAGAGCGGGCGTGCTGATACAGGGGAGCACCGTCGTGCGACGGGCGGGACGGGGCACGCTAGAGTCGCGTTATGCGATTCGCCACCATAAGGACTGATCAGGGCACGACCGCGGCACGGCTGGACGGGGACGTGCTCATACCGCTGGCCGCCCGCGACGTCGGGGAGATGCTCGCCAACGGCGGCTCCGAAGGCACGCGGGAGCGGGCAGGAGCGCGGCCAGTGCCGGTCGCGGAGGCCGACTTCGCGCCGGTGGTGACACGGCCGGGCAAGGTGATATGCGTCGGGCTGAACTACCGGGCGCACATCCTGGAGACCGGGCGGGAACTGCCCGAGTATCCGACGCTGTTCGCCAAGTTCGCGGACACCCTGCTCGGCCCGCAGGATGACCTGGTGCTGCCCTCGGTGAGCGAACGGGTGGACTGGGAGGTCGAGCTCGGGGTCGTCATCGGACGGCCGGTCTACCGGGCCACGCCGGAAGAGGCCGCGGCGGCCATCGCCGGGTATACGGTGATCAACGACGTGTCCATGCGGGACTGGCAGCGGCGCACCCTGCAATGGCTGGCGGGCAAGATGTTCGAGCACTCGACACCGGCTGGGCCTTATCTGGTTACGGCGGACGAAGTCGGCGGCGCGGCCGACCTCGAGGTCAGGTGCGAAGTCGACGGCGAGATCATGCAGCAGTCGCGGACCTCGGATTTGCTGTTCAAGCCGGCGGACATCGTCGGCTACGCGAGCCAGGCGATCACCTTGAAGCCGGGCGACCTTTTCGCCACCGGAACGCCGGGCGGGGTGGGTGACGCCCGGAAGCCGCCCGTCTACTTGCAGGCGGGCAACGTGCTGCGCACCTGGATCGAGGGCGTGGGCGAGTGCCTGAACCACTGCGTCGCGGAGAAGACCGGCTAGCCGCCGTTGGCTGTGAACAAGCAGGAACGGACGTATGAGATCCTGCGGGACCGCATCCATACCGGGGTTTACGCGCCGATGGCCAGGCTCAATATCGACGCCCTGGCGCGCGAACTCGGCGTGAGCCCGATACCGGTGCGCGAGGCGCTGCGCCGGCTGGAGGCGCAGGGCTGGGTCCAGTTCAGGCCCAACGCGGGCGCGATCGTCTCGCCGGTGGACGACACCTCGTGGGAGCAGGCCATGGTGGCACTGGCCATCCTGGAGGGTGCCGCCACCGCCGAGGCGCAGCGGCACCTGCGCACGTCCGATTTCACCCGGCTGCGGAAGATCGCCGCCGACATGGAGAGCCAGGACGACCCGGTCCGGTTCGGCAAGCTGAACCGGCGGCTGCACGAGACGATCGTGGCCCGGTGCGGCAACACCTGGCTGCTTGACCTCGTGCAGCAGACGCACGACCGGCTGGACCGGGTCCGCTCGACCATGTTCTCGTACCTACCGGAGCGTACCGCCGAAGCGGCGCGCGAACACGCCCGCCTCATCGAGCTGCTGGAGGGCGGCGACCCGGACGAGGTCGAGCGGTACGCCCGGTGGCACAAGCTGCAGACGGTCGAGGCCTACCGGGCACGCAGGGACTAGGGGCACGTACCCGGTCCGTTCGGGATGACGGGTTTATTCTCCTGAACTGCCGGTGGCGAGTTCGGTCACGATGTCCAGGTGGCCGACGTGCCTGGCGTACTCCTGCAGCAGGTGGAACAGGACCCGCTCGAGAGTCGCGGGGTCCGCGCCGTCCCAGCGTTCGCCGGGCTCAGCACATCCTACGGGGCTTACCCGCCCGTGACCGGCACGTCGTGCCAGAGCCCGCCGTTCAGGTTGATGTTGTTCCCGCCGTCCTGGCCGGGCGCGCTGTCGCCGATGTAGGTGTACAGCGGATGCCCGTCGTAGGTGGCCTGCGTGGTGCCGTCCGTGCGCTTGATCGTGCCGATCGTTCCGGTGACCCCGGTCCCGGCCGAGGCGTTCCCGGCCACCGGCGGCCAGTAGGCGGCGCACGACCCGTAGCAGACGGACTTGTTCGGGCTGTCCGGGGCGAACCAGTAGACCGTCAAGCCCTTGGCGTTGGTGAGCAGGTTCACCCCGCCGATCTGCCTGGCCTTCAGCATCTGCCCGCCGCTCGCGACCGGCTGCGTCTTCGGCGTGGCGACGAAGGCACCAGTCAGCGCGAGCGCGACCACGGATGCGGCCGCGGTCGCCGCCAGTGCCCGGCGGCCCAGGTTCAGGGCCAAGATCACGGCCGTCGCCAGCGTGGCGAAGGCGGCCACGTCGATGATCGCGGCGACGATGCCCGCCGTGGTCCGCACCTCGGTGAACCCGAACAGGCCCACCTTGAGCGACAGCAGGTAACCGCCGAGGGTGCTGGCCGCGAACCCGGCGCCTGCCGCGGCCGCCAGCCAGTGCCGAGTCGCCAGTATCGCGACGGCCAACGCGAACGCCGCGATGATCTGCAGCAAGAACAGCGGGCCGATGGTTGGTATGGACCTGTAACCAGTCAGGTATAGGTCCAGGTGAATGGCTCCTGAGGCGATAAGAAGTGCCGCCCCGGCGATCCCGTAGTACCAGGACCGCCGGGGCAGTGACGCCCCCCTTGTGCTCCCCACAACCCTGATCACGCGATCGCCGACTCCGGGGTTCAACCGTGTGTGTAACAAAATGGTAAGCACCGCTGATCGCCAGCGTAGGCCTTCTCCAGGGCGGCGATGTCGAACCTAGTCAGGTAACGGCGGGGAGGCGGCAAACTCATCGGCACGGCGTGATACGACAGGTCGGTGAACTCCAAGCGGCAGATCATCAAGGCGATGGCGGTCATCAGGCGACCACGGGACGGGGCGTTGCTGGTGTCCGAGTCGCTGGAGCCATTGTTTCAGCGGCCGCTGGGCGGCCACGTGGAGTTCGGGGAGTACGCGGCGGACACCATCCACCGGGAGTTTCTCGAGGAGATCGACCAGGTCGTGACCGACGTACAGCTGCTCGGCGTGCTGGAGAACATCTTCGGCTGGCGCGGCGGGACCGAGCACGAGGTGGTGTTCATCTTCGCCGCGGCTTTTCTGGATGAGGCAGCTTATGAGATCGAGGAGCAGCTTATCCGCGACGACACCGAGCCGAAGAACCGCGTAATCTGGCGAGCAGCCGATGCGGTCAGCCCGCCCTTGTATCCAGCCGGGCTGAGCGAGCTGATCGCCTCTTCGCTTGAGTTAGCGAGGGCGCAGATGACTTCTCCCCAGAGGCCTGCGGCAAGATCATCGAACCTGGACAGGCCGCTCGTCGCCGGGGGGAGTTGTTAGTTGCGCTAACCAATTTACCACCGCCTCCGCCGGGAAGCTGGGTGGTGTCCGCTGGCTGGCGAGCCCGAGGGTCAGGACTGGTCGAGCCGGGCTAGTTCGGCCGGGGTGAGGGTGAGGTCGGCGGCCTGGGCGGAGTCGATGATGGACTCGGGGCGGCTGGCGCCGGGGATCGGGATGACCACCGGGGCCTTGGCCAGCATCCAGGCCAGGGTGACCTGCTGGGGCGACACTCCGTGGGCGTCGGCGACCTGCTGGAACATAGCGTGCCTGGACCCAAGCTCTCCGGCGCGGGCGATGCCGCCGAGGGGGCTGTAGGGCAGGAAGGCGATGCCGAGTTCGGCGCAGTGCGCGAGTTCGGCCTCGCTGGAGCGGAACGCGGGCGAGAACTGGTTCTGCACGCTGGCCAGGTTGTGCTCGCCGAGGATCTTGCGGGCGATGTCGATCTGCTCGATGGTGGCGTTGGAGACGCCGGCCAGCCGGATCTTGCCCTCGTCGAGCAGTTCCTTCACCGCGCCGATGGACTCGGCGTAGGGAACCTTCGGGTCGGGCCGGTGGAACTGGTACAGGCCGATGGCGTCCACGCCCAGCGCCTTCAGCGAGGCCTCGGCGGCCTGCCGCAGGTGAGCGGGCGAGCCGTCGACCTGCCAGCAGCCGTCACCCGGGCGGACGTGGCCGCCCTTGGTCGCGACCAGCACGTCGCTGGTGTCGCCGGGGTAGCTGGCCAGGGCCCTGGCGATAAGCCGCTCGTTGTGGCCGGTCTCCCTGGCCAGCAGGTGATAGGCGTCGGCGGTGTCGATGAGCGTCACGCCGGCGTCCAGGGCCGCGTGGATGGTCCTGATCGAGCGGTACTCGTCGGGCCGGCCCTCGATGGACATGGGCATCCCGCCGAGGCCGATGGCGCCGACCCTCGTCCCGCCGATCGTCCGGTAACGCATGTTGGTCTCCTTCTGCTTTCCATGCCGGCTGCTTTCCATGCCGGCTGCTTTCCATGCCGGAAATATGCTCTCGGTAGGTGCAACAGCGTGACCGGGCGTGTCTTCCTGGACGGTGATAGCAGCTGGCGCTAACGGCTATCGGCCGCGGCGATCAGGGAGGTCGGCGCGGCCTGGACCGCTGGCAGCTCCGCCAGGAGGGCTCGGGCCGCGGCCGGTATCCGGCGGTCGGACGGCACGGCGACTGAGACGACCCAGGAGAAGGCCTGATCGGAGATCTCGATCACGGCCAGGCCGTCGCCGTAGCTGGCGGCCACCGAGGCCGGCAGGAAGGCGACGCCCAGGCCGCCCCGGACCAGGTTGACGGCCACTGTGAACTCCGCCGCCTCGAACAGGACCTCGCGGTCAAGCCCGGCCGCGGCAAACGCCCGGTCGGCGAACGCGCGGGTACCCCAGCCCGGCGGGTAGTCGATGAACGGCTCAGCGGCCAGTTCCGCTATGGTGGCCGGCCTGGCCGCCAGCGGGTGCCCGGGCTGGCCCACGGCCACCAGCGGCTCCTCGGCCACCGAGCGCAGGCTCAGGCCGGCCGGAGCCGGGCCGGGCAGCGACACCACCGCCAGGTCGAGGCTCCCGTCGAGCACCTCCCGCGCCAGCCCGGCCGAGCCGCTGGCGGACATGCGCAGCTTGACCGTCACCCCCGGATGGGTCTGATGGAAGCGCCCGAGCAGGCCGGGCAGGTCGAGCGGGCCGGTCGACAGCATGGTGCCGACCGTGACGGTGCCGCGCAGGCCGCCCTGGGCCTGGCTGACCGCGTCCCGGGCCGCCTGGGCGGCCGCCAGGGTGGCCCGGGCCTCGGGCAGCAGCACCTGCCCTGCGTCGGTCAACATGACCCGATGCCGGTCCCGGTCGAACAGGACCGCGCCCAGGTCGCGTTCCAGGGCCTTGATCGCGCTGGAGACGCCCGACTGCACCAGGTGCAGCCGGGCCGAGGCGCGGGTGAAGGACAACTCCTCCGCGACCGCGACGAAGACCTCGAGGTGCCGCAACTCCATCACATGATTATCTCATATGCAGATGCTGGTGAGCGGAAATCTTCGTTGGCGTAGATGACAAATGGCGCCGAACCTGGTGGGGAGGGAGGACAGTCTTGATCTGGGAGGTTGACGTGGCTTGGCCAGGCCAGCCCGGTCAGGCAGTTAGCCGCTCCTGGCCGACGACCTGGTCGGCTGGCGATGAGGACGGACCGGCTGGCGGCCATTCGCTCGCCAGCTGGCCGAGGATGACTCCGTCCGCGAAGCTTCCGTTGACCCAGGCCTCTTGGCGCAGGGTGCCCTCAAGCACGAAGCCGGCCCGGGTGGCGGCGCCGATCATCGCGTCGTTGTCGGCGAGGGTGTCGACCTGCAGCCGGTGCAGGCCGCGGATGGCGAAGCCGTAGCGGCACAGCACGCGGACGACGTCGGTGCCCAGGTGCTTCCCGCGGAACGCCGGCCGCAGCGAGATCCCGATGTGTGCGCTGCGGTTGTGCAGGTCAATGGCCCACAGCAGCGCCTCGCCCACCAGCTCCCCGGTAGCCAGCTCGACGGCGGAGAACTTGACCACCTCGCCATGGTCGTCGCGGGCGGCCGGTCCCCGGTAGGGCGAGTCGGCTGACCCGGGAGCCACCGGCCGCCAGGGGCGGCTGTCGCTGCGCACCCGCGTCTCCACGTCGTTCAGGAGTTCGGCTTCGAAGACCTCGACGTCACTGTCCTGCTGGGCCCGCAGCCCGATCAATTCTCCACGGAGCATTTGCCGTTCATACCCGGACCGCGCGAGGATGGCAAATACTTTACCAGGGACTGACGTGCCGGAAGTTGCGTGGTGGCGGCGCTAGAGGCTGGGTTAGGGGGCGGCCGCGCTGGGTGGCCGGACGGGGATGCAGCGGGGTGGATACAACTGGGCATTCAGCTCACGGCTAGATTTGCCGCATAGGTTTGGTCTAGCAGAGGCACCTTCAGAATTCGCCGCCACAGGCTCGGCTGCTCGAGCCGTCTGGTCACCGTTGACAAGGAGCAGATCGACATGTCTCTCTTCCAGAGGGCTCACGACATACTCGCGGCCAAGACGAACAAGGCGCTCGACGCGGCCGAGAAGCCCGACGAAATGCTCGATCTGTCGTATGAGCAGATGCTCGACCAGATCACCAAGGTCCGGCAGGCGCTGGTCACGATCGCCGCCTCGCGCAAGCGGATCGAGCTACAGGAACAGCAGCTTCAGCATTCGGTGGACCACCTGACGGACCAGGCCAAGGCGGCGCTGGCCCAGGGCCGGGAGGACCTGGCCCGGGAGGCGCTCTCCCGCAAGGCCGCCGCCCAGGCCCAGATCGACGGGATGGAACCGCAGCACCAGCAGCTGACCGAGGAAGAGCAGAAGATGGAGCAGACGCTCCAGGTCCTGCAGGACAGGGTCAACAAGTTCCGGACGCAGAAGGAAGTGCTGAAGGCCCAGTACAGCGCGGCGAGCGCGGAGAGTTCGGTGAACGAGAGCGTGGCCGGGATCTCCACCACCCTAGGTGATTCGGGGGCGGCACTGCAGCGGGCGCAGGACAAGATCGCCACCATGCAGTCGCGGGCCGGCGCGCTGGATGAGTTGCTGCAGTCCGGGGTGCTCGAGGACGTCGGCGGTGACACCGACGACATCCAGAAGGAACTGGACGAGGCCGGGACAGCGGCCGACGTGGACCACGAGCTTGCCGCGCTGAAGGCCCAGATCGGCCCGGGCAGCACACCGCCCGAGCTGACCAGCGGCTGACGCCGGGTGTGGCTGGTGGCGCCGCGTTCTGCGGCGCCACCAAGCGCCACCGCCGCCTCCCGGGAACCGGGGCATGGCATCCTGGTGGGATTGAAACCCGTCAGCACATGCGATGACATCGCCAGCGGACGTCGCGGGCCTGGGTGACGGATTCTAGCTACCACTGGTAGGGCAGGAATTTCCCGTCCAGGGTCACGACGACGCGGTCGCCTGCGGGATCGGGGACGCGGGCCACGTCGAGGCGAAAGTTAATCGCGCTCATGATGCCGTCGCCGAACTCTTCGTGGATGAGTTCGGCGATCGTGGGGCTGTAGACCTGAAGGACCTCGTAGAACCGGTAGATCGTCGGGTCGGTGGGCACCGGAGCGTCCAGCGAGCCGCGCGTTGGCTGAAGCTTCAGGGCTTCCCGGACGTCGTCGCCGAGATCCAGCAGGGCGACGGCGGCGTCCGCCTGCGGGACGCGCGGAGCCAGTTACTGCCTCCGACGAGGTTTGTCACACGATTATCAATCACCATTCCGCGTTCGCGATCAATATGAACGAGCCGATCAGCCAGAAAACGAAATAGATGGCAGCGGTCGTCACGATCGCAACCGCAATGTTTGCATAACCGGGGACGATAACGGCCGCAAAAATGGCCGGCAGCACTATCCCGTATGCGCCCCAGGCGGCCGCCTTTTTAGCCCGCGCCCGGGCCGGGGACGAGGCGGCTGCCCTTCCCAGCTGCGCCCGGGCAGGCTTGCGGTCTGGCCCGGTTCTGGCTAGCCCGGCGGTGACGCCAGCTAGATCCGCGTAGGTCCGTGAGACGAACGTCTGGCCGATCCGTGCCTCGAACTCGTCCTTGACCAGCCCACCGTGCGCGAACGCGGCCTTGAGCACCTCGATCACCTGCTCGCGGTCGGCATCCGACGCCCGCAGGTGGCCGTGACCTGCCGCTACATCGGCACCTGGCCCTGTCGTCATGGCGCCTCCCCACGAGGACGATGCCAAGAAGCCTAGCGCGGCTGCTCTCCGCGGTCATCCCCGATGATATCGGCGCGGCTGGCTCCTGGCCGATTGCCTGTGCGGCTCTGTCGTTTCGTGCGCGCTTTCGTTCAGGCCACCCCGCGGGGTGGCACTAAAGCCACAAAAGGTTGCTTGCGGATCTTTCTGGACCGTTCTCCTGCGTTACTCTCACCGAGAGTCGACTCGCCGCAACCCCCAGCTAGCCCGACAGAAAGTAACGAAGCTCTCGAAACGGGCAAGACCTGCCCGTTTACCGGGCCCGCTTCCGACAATCAAGGAGCCTGAATGCTACGACGATGGGGCATCCTCCTGGCCATGCTGACCCTGACGGCCGGCCCGGTCCTCACCGCGAGCAGCGCGTCCTTCGCCACCACAGGACTTAGCCTTGGCGGGCCGATTCACCTGGTAGGCGCCAGTCCCAACGCGCGCGGCGGGATCAGCCACCAGGCGGAAAGCACGAACTGGTCCGGTTACGGCGCCACCACCGGCACATACACGAGCGTGTCCGCCAGCTGGACCCAGCCCGCTGGCACCTGCAGCCGAGGCGACCAGTATGCCGCGTTCTGGGTCGGCCTCGACGGCTACTCGAGCAGTTCGGTCGAGCAGACCGGCAGCGAGGTCGGCTGCATCGGTCGCACCGCGGAGTACCACGCCTGGTACGAGATTTATCCCAATCCCTCGGTGAACTACTCCAACACGATCCGGCCCGGCGACCACTTCAACGCCTCGGTGACCTACACGGGTGGCAACTCGTTCAGCCTGTACATCGCGGACACCACCCGGGGCTGGAGCCACACCACCGTGGGGAGCCTGGCCGGGGCGGCTAGGTCGTCCGCCGAGGTCATCGTCGAGGCTCCGTGCTGTACCGCGAGCGGTGGCATCCTGCCGCTGGCCGACTTCGGCACGGTGAGCATCACCGGCTCGATGGCCAACGGGGCTGCCCTCGGCAACGCCGGCGGGGTGACCCAGATCATCATGATCGACAACGCCGGACGTGACAAGGACAGCGTCTCCTCGCTGCTCAGCGAGGAGAACTTCAGCGCGACCTGGCCGCGCAGCAGCTAGGTCCCGAGCGTTCGCACCCGAGTGCCGCCGCTCCGGGCCCTGGTCCGGCCGCACTCCGTGTGCCCGAGGGTCGATGTCGTGGGCAATCGTTACCATGGCTACCCGTGACGGTCCATGCGTTCGATGCATCCCCGCCCGGTCCGCGCCAGACCGGGTGGGACGCGCTGAATGAGCTTCTTGCCGACGGAGTCACCTGGGGCGACAGCAGCCGATGGCTTCCCGTTCTCCCTGAAGGTTCGGTTGACTTGTGGTTTACCAGCCCGCCCTACGCGGACGCGCGCGCCTACAGCCGCATCCACCCCGATCGTTACGTCGAGTGGTTCCTGCCCTTCGGCGAGCAGATGCTGTCCGCCACGGGCGGCACCGGCTGGCTCGTCCTGAACATCAAGAACCGGGTGGCGAAGAGCGGACCGCTCCAGGGGCAGCGTCATCCCTACGTCTACGAACTCGTGCTCGCGCTGCAGCAGCAGGGCTGGCGGTGGCTGGAGACCTACATCTGGTCCAAGCCCAACGGCGTGCCCGGCCGTTTCGGGCCGCGGACGAAGGACAGCTTCGAGTACCTGTATGCGTTCGCCAAGGGGCCTAAGCCGTACTTCGACCTGGAAGCCATTCGCGTCCCGTACCGCACCACGCCCGAGGAGATCGAGCGCCGCAAGCTCGACACTCTGGGGCGACGCAACACCGATGCGGGTTTCGGGCGGGACCGGACCAGGACGTACCTGCGCGGTGGGGCCGATCCAGGCAACGTGGTGTCCGTGCCGCAGACGTACAACCAGCACCGCGGCGCCGGCGGCCACACCGCCGCTATGCCCGAGAAGCTGGCCGAGTTCTTCATCAAGGCATGTTCACCGTCGGGCGGAGTGGTCATCGATCCCTTCGCCGGCTCGGGAACGACGCCCACGGCGGCCCGGCGCCTAGGCCGCCTGGCCGGAGGTCTGGAAATCCACCGAGAATTCGTCACTGCGGCGCACCGGCGGCTGCGACGTCACATCCCTGACGACACCGAGGTCGTCATCGATATCGCCCCATGATCGCGCCCCTACGATCGCCCGGCCCGTTCGCTCACTGAGCCGCCGCAGGCAACTTAATTTAGCCCTGAGCAGGCAATTGCGCGAGGTTTCCCGGCGGAGACGCGTGCCCAGGCGCCTCACCAGTCGCACCGACCTCTCCCGGTTCCGCAACTCTGCCACCGTGCCACGCCGGCCATTATTGTGTGCATTTACCCCCCGGAACCCGGGGGTAAATGCACACAATGCTGAACAAGGCGCCAGCGGTCGCATCACACGTCACTTTGCCCACAATG
>Ga0209656_10002178_pt1 | contig 12741 bp, 9 predicted proteins | sample BogFormECP12_OM2_FD_188239 | JGI IMG/M metagenome (GOLD analysis project Ga0209656, IMG submission 188239) | Bog forest soil microbial communities from Calvert Island, British Columbia, Canada - ECP12_OM2 (SPAdes) (version 2) | ecosystem: Environmental > Aquatic > Freshwater > Wetlands > Bog ... | reverse complement strand
AGGTTAGCTCGTGCGCTATCCAGTTGCGCTTTCGCATTAGCGATGTCTTCGCTGCGGTTGCCAGCCAGTTCCAGATTGAGATTCGCTTGAGCCAATTCGACCTGTGCTTCCAAGGAGTCCCGTGAGGCCTGAGCATTATCGTAATCCGACTTGGAAATGACATGATTCTGCTGCAGCGCATTCTGCCGCTCGAAATACCTTAAGGCGTTCTGGTAGTTTGCTTTTGCTTGAGAAAGTTGCGCCCGCGCCTGCTCGATTTCCTCCGCGCGATACCCGTTCAGCATTTTATCGTAGCTGGCTTGAGCTTGCGCCACCTGCGCCTCCGCTAACTGCACTTGATCTCGGTACGGCGCCTTGTCCAGTTCCGCGATTAAATCTCTTGCATGCACAACGTCACCTTCCTCGAGCTTGATTTTCTGAACTCGCCCCGTGACGCGAAATCCGACATTCACTTGTCGGATATCAATGTTACCTTGGAGGGTCAGAATGTGGGATGGCGCAGCGGTGAAGTGCCGGTAGAGAAACCAGCCGCCAACCGCCAGCGCGGCAACTAGAACCAGGATGATCGGTAGTCGCTTCCTCATGTTCTGCCTCCGCGTTTGGGTTGGAGAAGATCTAACTGTTCATGAAGCGCTGCTTTGATTTCGGCGAACTCCTCTTCCGTGTAGCCTGTCAGCCCGAGTCTGCGGCAAATGGTTTCGCGAGCCGAGAGAAAGACCAGAACCTGACCGACGATCATCTGGGCCCGCAAGATCACAGCGCGATCGGTTGGCTTTCGGTCCAGAACGATGCCCAGCAGAACGGAAATCGTCTCATGAACACGGCGAATGACCCGTTCATAAATGAGGTCGAAAGCCTTAGTTGGCTGCATTTGTTCCCGGATGATGATCCGGCCAAAAGATCGATCGGTTTGTTGCCGGAGCAGGATTTCTAGCAGGTGTTCCAGCAACTTTTTCAATAGACCGAGCGCTTCGGTTCGATCGATTCGTTGAGAACCTAATCTGGCCTCGATGCGGGCAACCAGAGCCTGAATTTTCGGCGTATGGACAGCAAAGAAGTGCTCGATGGTAGCGAGATAAAGACCTTCTTTGCCGCCGAAATAATAAGGGATAGCGGCTTGATTGACGCCGGCGTGCTGGGCTAATTGCCGGGTGGTAGCGCCTTCGAGGTTATAGGTACCAAAGATCTCGGCAGCAGCCTCGATGAGCCGGGCAGGGGCGCTGACATCGGGAGCAACGGGGAGAAGATTGGCCATAACTTAAATTATTTCAATCAAATGAATAAATCAAATGAATGAATCAAACGCAAGCTGCTTGGAAAGTAGCTTGCCGGGGCGAAAGCCTTCGCGGTTAGCCCCGATCCGCCAATGGCGGATCGCCACTCCGTGCGCATTTCTCACGGGGCCGTGAGAAATGCGGCGCTAAACATCGATCTTGAGGACGTCTTCCGCGGATTCCTCAATCTCCGCGCCATCTTTTGCCTCTGTTGAGACCAGGGAGGAACCCTGGGTTCCAATATTTGACCTGTCCCTACTCGCGATTGCCTCTGAGCGCGTTCATCAGCGTCTCCACGGCAGCGATATGTGCGTTGACGCGTGCCTTGATTGGAAAAGGCTTCGGCGTCTCGATTGTGTAACTCACCTCGGTGTGATAGACCGTGAGATAAGCCGCCTCGGCCCACTCGGGACGGTCTTCAAGCCGGCCCAGTTTGGTGACGAGATCGCGCCGCGAGATGACACCGCTGTGCGCGGGCGCCTCCTCGATTTCCGGGCGCAGGTCGATCGGTACATGGAGTCCCATTGCCGCAATAATTTTTGCTCCGAGCCCGGGATCGAGCGTGTCGTTCAGCTCGTAGAGATAGGCGCCGATGCCCTCGTAATCCTCGTGCAGCATCATTGACGCGTCGAAACGGCCGAGGGTCAGCAGTGTCTCTATGTGGCCCTTGATTTCGGGTGACCTCGGGTTCCGGTAATCGCGGTTGAGGTCGATCTTGTCCAGGTTCGTCCGCACGCCGCGCGCGAGGCCGTCAGGATTGAGGATCGGAAACATGGTCACATCGAAGTCGGCGAAGAAACTAGGCTGCCGGACCATTTCCAGCAGCGCCAGGGGCCCGGAAATTTCGTCGCCGTGGATGCCCGCGGAGAGATAGAGCCGCGGCGATGCGCTGGCACCGTCTGGCGCAACTCGCTGGAACCACGGCCGAGGCCCGCTCTCCATCGGAGAAAGATGGCGCAACGTCCAGCCCGCCGCGTACGCGGCGTTCTCGATTTCCCCTGTATAGGCAACCGGATCGAAAGTCGTGGGAAGATTCATTTCATTTGCGCGGGCGGTCCCTTCATCCTGAGCTTGTTGACGAATGCTCCTGTGTCGGTTCCCTACCGGCTTGTGGAGTCATCCACCCAGACACAGGTGAGACGCCAACGATACTTTGAGCGCCGTTTTTTGGCAACTTCCAGTAGAGAAATCGCCGCGTAAGGCGACTCCATTCAATGAGAATTTTCAGGCGAATCTTTCTCGTGGTGCATGCGAAGTCCACCTGCATCTGATCGAGAGCGACCATCGTGGCCATCGCAGGATTGCGGGAGCAGAACCCGAAAAAAAGCAAAAAACCCTTGCCAGCGTCCTCAACGTGCGAATGGTGGTCCAACGCGCATTTTTTTGCTTGTCATTGAATCGATGGCGAGACGCGGATAGGCTTTTGCCACGGTATTCTGAAAAGGTTATCAGCAACACTGAATATGTCACTTCATTCGGACACGGTAACATGAACACGGATCCGAATTCCGCCCGGCCGGAAATGGAATCGCCCGGCGATGCCGGACCTGATACAATCGCGGCGCAGACTGAGCTTGCCACGCAAAAGGACCGGTACCTGCGTCTGGCTGCCGACTTTGACAACTTCCGTAAGCGAACCGCTAAGGAAACCGAGCGCCGCGCTGCCGCACAAAAGGAAGCTTTTATCAGTGAGCTGCTGCCGGTCATAGACAACCTCGAACGCGCTCTTGGCACCGATGCGTCCACCTCGTCCGAGCAACTCCGTGAGGGCGTGCGAATGACCCTCCAACAACTTCATCAGCTCCTGCGTCGCCACGGCATCGAACCAGAAGAGAGTCTCGGCAAACCATTTGACCCGCACTATCACGAAGCCGTGATGACGCGCCATGACCCCTCCCAACGCGACCGTATCGTACTTGAGACCTTCCAGCGCGGTTATCGCAGAGGCGCCGAGGTCTTTCGACCGGCCAAAGTGCTTGTCAACGATCTGGGCGACTCCGAGGCAAATTGAGAAGAGCCTTAGGCAAAATCGGCCAAGCGACTCTTATGTCTTCGTTTAAGGCTGACATCAGCCAATGCTTCTACTTCGCAGCTTCGCCATCTATATATAGCGACGACGGAGAAAGTTTAGCTCTTCTCGAAGTTGCTCGACCTCTCTTGCCAGATCCATCATGAGTTTGATGCCAGCGAGATTGAGTCCACAAGCGCTCCGCAGATAGTCAATCCGGCGCAGTACTCGAATGGCCTCATCATTAAAATACCAGCCGCCGCACGCGGGATCCGTTACCGGCGACACAAGACCGTGTTTGAAATAGACTGCAATCTGACGGCGAGGTAGCTGGGTCAGACGCGCTGCCTGCTCGAGTGTATAAACGACACGCGCATCGGGTTCGAAGAGTTGCAGCGTGGTCGTAGGCGTTTCAACCGAATTGCCGGACATATTCATCTTTTTCTCGAAATGACGGTTTGCTGTGCTTGTTAATTTGTCCTGGGATTAAATCGGGAAACGCGGTTCAATTCTTTCCAAAGGCCGCGTTCTTCGTCCGTAATCTGCGCTGGGAGCTGCACATTGAGCACATTGTAAAGGTTTTGTAGTAATCCTTAAATTCGACGGGCATGGTGCCGTGCTCCAACCCGGTCCAGGGTTGTTGACTGCTCCGTTTTCGGGTCTTACCTCTCCTGCTGCCCGTCTCCGCCTTCCGTTTTGCGAAGCGGTACCGACTCGAATGTGAGGTGGCCCTTTTTGAGATCCACCGTGACAAGGCTGTTTTCCGGAATCGTGCCGGCAAGAATTTGTCGGGACAACGCGGTCTCCAGATGGCGCTGCAGAAACCGCTTCAACGGCCGCGCGCCGTAGACGGGGTCATAACCCTCGCGGGCGATGAATTCCTTTGCTGCTTCTGTGAGTTCCAGTTCGAGGTGCCGATCACTTAGCCGGACACGCAGCAATTTGAGTTGCAGGTCAATAATTCGCTTAATCTCAGGAAGAGTAAGCGGCTTAAACAGTACAATTTCATCCACCCGATTGAGAAACTCCGGCCGGAAATGCATCCGCAATTCGCCCATCACCTTGTTGCGCACCGCCTCGGCGATTTCGCCCTTTTCGCTCGCATTTTCGATTAAATGTGGACTGCCGATGTTCGAGGTCATGATGATGATGGTGTTCTTGAAATCCACCGTGCGGCCTTGACTATCCGTTAGCCGCCCATCGTCCAGTATTTGCAACAGGACATTGAAGATATCGTTGTGCGCCTTTTCGATTTCGTCGAAGAGCACAACAGAGTACGGCTTGCGGCGGACTGATTCGGTAAGTTGGCCGCCTTCCTCGTAGCCAACGTACCCTGGCGGCGCCCCGATGAGCCGAGCCACGGCGTGCTTCTCCATGTATTCGCTCATGTCGATGCGAACGATGTTCTCCTCACTGTCGAACAAGCTTTCCGCTAATGCTCGAGCTAGCTCGGTCTTGCCCACTCCGGTCGGACCCAGGAAAATGAACGAGCCAATTGGGCGCTTAGGATCTTTGAGACCGGATCGGGCACGGATGACGGCGTCGGCCACTGCTTGCACGGCTTCATCCTGTCCAATAACGCGTTCGTGGAGAATCTGATCCAACCGAAGCAACTTCTCCTTTTCGCCCTCCAGCAGGCGCGACACGGGAATTCCGGTCCATCGGGCGACCACTTCGGCGATTTCATCTGCTGTGACTTCCTCTTGCAGGAGTCGCCGCTTGGACCGGTCACCGCTGACCTTGGCCTCGGCTTCCTTAAGCTGCAGTTCCAGCTGCGGGATCTTGCCGTACTTGTATTCGGCGACTCGTGTCAGGTCACCTTTTCGTTGGGCCTGTTCCATTTCAGTCCGGCCCAATTCGAGGGCGGCACGGAGCTTCTGGATGTCATCAATGGCGTGCTTTTCGCCTTCCCACTGGGCTTTGAGCGCGTCTCGGTCGCTGTTGAGATTGGCAAGCTCCCTTTCCAACCCGGCCAAGCGCTCCTTGGAAGGCTGGTCTTTTTCTTTGCGCAAAGCTTCGCGTTCAATTTCGAGCTGAAGGATGCGGCGTTCGAGCGATTCGAGCTCTTCCGGCATAGACTCCATTTCCGTCCGCAGTTTGGCGGCGGCTTCATCGATCAAATCGATGGCCTTGTCCGGTAGAAAACGGTCCGAGATGTAGCGGTGCGAGAGCTGTGCGGCTGCCACCAATGCGCCGTCCTGGATGCGGACGCCGTGATGCAACTCGTAGCGTTCTCGCAGACCACGGAGAATAGAGATGGTGTCTTCGACGCTCGGCTCTGCGACCATTACCGGCTGAAAACGCCGCTCCAAAGCGGCATCCTTTTCGATATACTTGCGGTACTCGTCGAGCGTTGTTGCGCCGATGCAGTGAAGTTCACCCCGGGCGAGCATCGGTTTGAGCATGTTACCGGCGTCCATGGCCCCCTCCGCCTTTCCCGCCCCAACCATCGTGTGCAGTTCATCAATAAAGAGAATGATCTGCCCCTGAGCCTTGGTTACCTCCTGCAGCACAGCCTTCAGCCGCTCTTCGAATTCGCCTCGATATTTTGCTCCCGCGATTAGCGCTGCGAGATCGAGCGCCACGACACGCTTCTCTTTGAGGCTGTCGGGCACGTCGCCAGAGACGATGCGCCGCGCGAGGCCTTCGACAATCGCAGTTTTGCCCACGCCGGGCTCGCCGATCAGGACGGGATTATTCTTGGTCCGGCGCGAGAGCACCTGGATGCAACGCCGGATCTCCGCGTCCCGGCCGATGACTGGGTCAAGTTTGTTCTGCGCAGCCAGCCGGGTCAGGTCGCGTCCGTACTTTTCGAGAGCTTCGTAGGTCGCTTCGGGATTCGCGCTCGTAACCCGTTGGTTGCCACGCACTTCGGTCAACGCGTTTAGAAATTTGTCGCGCCGGAAGTCGACCGTCTTAAAAATTTTCCCGATCTCAGTGGTGGCCGGTTCGGAGAACATGGCCAACACAAGGTGTTCTACGCTGACGTATTCATCCTTGAGTTTTTTGGCTTCATCCTGGGCGGTCACCAGTAGTTTATTGAGACGCTGGGTCACATACATACCTTGCCCGGTCGTTGTATCGCCGGAGACGCGCGGAATCCGGTCCAGACCCTCCTGAATTTTGCCCTTCAGCAAGTCGGGCGAAATGCCGGCCTTTTCGACCAGACGCGGTACAAGACCCTCTTCCTGTTCCAGCAGAGCAAGAGCGAGATGTTCGACATCTACTGCCTGATGCTGACGACGTGTGGCAATTGCCTGCGCCTCCGCCAGCGCAGCCTGGGATTTTTCCGTGAATTTGTTCAAGTCCATAGATGTTCAACGAGTCAACGATCTCACATCGCGTGACCGACGGCTTTCGCCTTTTTTAGAATTGTTTGCAAATAATGGGTCGCTCATTACCCGCAGATTGGCGGAGGCGGTTGCGTAGGCCTCTGGGCTTGTGCGGTGTCAAGATTTTGAATTTGGTCAGATTAGGTTGATTGAGTCATCAACCATTGAGGGGAGCCCGTCAGAATTGAGCCTCTGGCGGGTTTCTCGTTCTCTTTTTTGGACACGCACAAAAAAGCCCGAAGTGTCATACGCTGGTCACTCCGGGCTCTACCAGGGAGATACTGGCGAAATTTTGTATTCAGCCGAGAGTTCGAATGTATCGACCAGTGTGGACGTTTCTTTAGAGTGGATAATTCGACTGAAGCGTCCTGGTTGCCGGTGCTGAAGTCTTAAAGCGCAGTTTTGACGGCGTCAAAAGCATCGGGGGTTGCGCAGGAAATGGAGGAACCAGTTTGACACGCGTCAAATCGTATATACACGGTCTCTACGATCATGGTTGCTTGTGAGGAGGCAATTGTTAAATCAGGCTTCAGCAAGGTTGATATTGTTGCCACATTATCCGGCGAACTACTTTATTCATCGTTTGGCTACAGCGTCGTTGAGCGTTGCGAGATAGCGATGAATAAAGGTTTAGTTCTTCCTGTAGTTCGGATGACGAAAAGGATCTAAGACGCAGGGGCACCTTTCCCAGTAACATCGATCCAGCCAAACATGCATGGGCGATCTTAGCAAAGTTGGTCAACGCGCGTAGAAAGCGCTGGCCGGAAGTCAATGTTATCCTTCCCGGCAAGACATCGAAGGACTTCTCCGCGTCTGCTTCCCGCATCGCGCTGACCAGGGAAATCAGGGTTCAGACAGCCGGTTGGTGGCCTGCGAAAGTTGCGCCAAGTTGTTAAGGTCTATGGCGACTCTGGGATGCTCCGGCCAGTAGCTCTTCTCGTCAATCGCTAATTCGGCCCGCAGTCTAGCAGATGATCCCACTTTCCAACCAAGACAGCTCACCACTGAGAACACGGCTCGCGAGTTTTTCGCCACGCAGGTCCGCATTATGTCCAACGCTGTAAAACATACGGTCGATGCGTAACCGCGCCGCGCAGCTAAAGTAATCGGCAAGCGCTAGCAATTCCATATTGGCATTTTCGCCCTTGCCTAGCATAGACTGGGCACGAGCGCAACTCGTAGCAATCGCGAAGATTTCCGCGCCGATATCGACAAAGCGGCCGAGCAAAACCTGCTCGCGTTCAAGTTTCGGGCCGTGAACTGCGATCGCATGAAACAGTCGCCGCGCCAGCCGGTGCGAAGCGCTCGCCGCAAAACGCATGTGTCGCGCAAGCACGGGATGGAATCCGTTGCCTCCTTGGCCGCTTAAGGCCTCCAGCCATTGACGCGGGTACCAACCCGCATAAAATCCTGCCGCATGCACCCCTGCTTTGAGCCGCTCGGACAACGGCAGCTGCGAGTGCAACATTGGGGCGCCAATTTTCAAATGCGTATCGAGCGCCTCGCGTGCAATGAACAACCGCATGATCTCGCTGGATCCCTCGAAAATCACATTGACGCGGGCGTCTCGCAAAAAACGCTCGATGGGCAACGGATTATCGCCTCGTGCCGCGAGCGATTGCGCTGTTTCGTAGCCGCGCCCGCCGAGAATTTGCATTGTGTCATTAACGATCTCCCAGGCCCGCTCAGTCACCCACAATTTGGATAGCGCGGCTTCGAGTCGAACATCGGCGGTCTTGTCCCGATCGACGATGCTCGCGCCAAACAGCACCATTGATTCCATGGCAAAAGTCTCCGCGGCCATCCGCGCAAGTTTATCGGCGATAGCGGCGTGTTTACCAATGGGTACGCCCCACTGCACACGCTCGCTGGCCCACTTCCGCGCGAGGGCCAGACACCGTTTGGACAGACCCGCGCAGGCCGCCGGAATCGTTAAACGGCCTGTGTTCAGCGTGCTCAGCGCGACGCGCAAGCCTTTGCCTTCGGACAGCAGGATATTCTCGCGTGGCACTCGCACATTGGTGAATTGTACCACTCCGTTGTAAAGCGCTTTCAGGCCCATGAACCGGCAACGATGGGTGACTTCGATGCCAGGTGTGTCCATATTGACCACAAACGCAGTGATCTGGTTCCTCGGTTTGCCGCTGACCATTTTAGGCGGCGTTTTCGCCATCACCACGATCACCTTCGCCTTCGTGCCATTCGTGCACCAGAGTTTTTCACCATTGATGATGAAAGCCTCGCCATCAGGGGTCGGTTCCGCTCGCGTTTCCATCTTCGCCGGATCGGAACCAACCTTCATTTCAGTGAGCGCGAATGCGGAAATCTCGCCGCCCGCAACTCGTGGCAGGAACCGGCGTTTTTGCTCCTCGGTTCCGAACAAAATCAGCGGCTGTGGCACACCGATCGATTGGTGAGCGGAAATCAGCGCTGTGAGATTGCTACAAAAGCTTCCGAGCATTATGGCCGCGCGGCAGTAATTTGTCTGCGAGAGTCCCAGCCCGCCATATTGCGGCGAAATTTTAATTCCGAACGCGCCCATTTTCGCGAGGCCGTCAAGTACGTCCTGCGGTATTTCGCCGGTGCGATCGATTTCATCCGGATCAACGTGCTCCTTCAAAAACGTTTCGAGCCGCTGGAGAAAAGCACCGCCGTGAACGCTGTCTTCCGTGCTTTGCGCTGGAAATGGATGAATTTGCGGAAGGTTAAAGCGGCCAAAATAGAGGCCGCCCGCAAAACCGCGTTCCGCCTGTGCAGCCTCACGCGCTGCCTCAGCGAGTTCTAGCGCTTCGCGCTGTCCTTGCGACATTTTCGAGGTGTCGATGACCGTCTTCGGCTCAATTGTCTGCATAGAATCTCCTTTGGGTCTCGGCCACGCAATTAAGCAACCGTACGACACCTAATGCTGCTCATACATTCCGAAACCTAGCAAAGATCGTACTGTGGCCATCCTTTTTGTCAAGCCGGGCTGCAGTGGACTCAGCAGAAAATCCGACCCGCGGTAGACCGAACGATCCGAATAGCTTTTGCATAAGGTCGGGTTCTATCGGCAGCGCGAGAAATCCTCTTGAGGTTAAAATTTGTCATGTCCTAAAAACTAAAAATGGGATACAGTTTGTGGATGCAATGGAAAAAAGTATCCTTTGAGCGGGTTTCCATTCACCAAAATAGGACAAAAAAATGAAGGTCATCGGAGTCGTAGGCTCAGGTCAAATGGGAGCGGGAATTGCGCAAGTCGCCGCGCAAAACGGGTACCAGGTTATCGTGGAGGATATTATTTCAGCAGCACTGGAAAAGGCCTCGATCGCCATCGATAAGAGTCTCGGAAAACTCTTTGAGAAAAAAGCGATTGAAGAAGATCCCAAAACCATAGCATCAAGAATTCGCTTTGTTTCGAGTATTTCCGATCTGGCAAAGGCTTCTCCAACACTTGTTGTCGAGGCTGCAAGCGAAAATATAGAGCTAAAGCTTGGACTCTTCTCAGAGCTGGATCGAGAAATGCCGAAAAACTGCATCCTCGCATCGAACACATCATCTATTTCTATCACGAAGATTGCGGCCGCGACTCGGAGGCCCGAGCTTGTGGTTGGGATGCATTTTTTCAATCCTGTGCCAATTATGAAGCTTGTAGAAGTCATTTCCGGCCTGGCAACGAGTGATGCCACTCGATCGACTGTGATTGATATTGCCAGTCAGCTCGGAAAAACCACGGTGCAATCCAAAGATGTTCCCGGCTTCATTGTGAATCGCCTCCTTTTACCCATGATTAACGAGGCAGTTTTTGCGCTTTCGGAGGGACTCGGGTCAGCTCAGGACATCGATACGGGAATGAAGCTCGGAACGAACCAGCCCATGGGGCCGCTCGCTTTGGCTGATTTCATAGGACTCGATACCTGCCTTTCGATCATGGAAGTTCTTTATAAAGGACTTGGTGACTCCAAGTATCGAGCGGCTCCTTTGCTTCGCCAGTACGTAGATGCGGGCTGGCTTGGAAAAAAAACAAAACGTGGTTTTTATCGTTACGATTAGAACCTGAGAACACTGATTCTTTTACGTTCTTGGATATAGCTATCCTTTGAGGAAAAGACCTATGGAGTTGGACGAAATTTTGAAAGTAGAAACCCAAGAGATCTCGAGCGGAACCGTCGAGATTTGGACTGTCAACCGGCCCGAAAAACTCAATGCTTTGAATTCCAAAGTCCTTGGCAGACTTGATACTGAGGGAACGCGGCTCGAATCGATTTTGAAGGAGGATCTCGCGGCGAGAAGGGCCCTGATCTTGAGAGGGGCCGGAGAAAAATCTTTTGTTGCGGGAGCAGACATTTCTGAAATGCAAGGTTTCACGCCTGAAGATGCCCGCGATTTTTCAAGACTCGGACATAGAGCTTTTGGCCGGCTGGAAAAGCTTCCCATTCCGACTCTTGTGATGCTTCAGGGCTTTACCTTGGGAGGAGGCCTTGAGCTTGCGATGTGCTGCGATATCCTAATTTCAAGTCCAACGGCCGAATTCGGGCAGCCGGAATCCAATTTGGGTCTTATCCCGGGCTTTGGTGGCACTGTTCGTCTCGCTTCAAGAATCGGATTGGGAAAGGCGCTTGAGCTTCTCTTTTCTGGACAGAGAATCAAGGCCTTAGAGGCACAAAATCTTGGACTTATTAACCGCATAGTCTCAGACACAGATCTTTTTCAAGCGACCCTTAAGGTGGCGGACGAACTCACGAAGAGATCAAGCCCCTTGGCGATCGCCATGATCAAGCGTTTAGCACGAGCCGCGGAAACGCGTCATTTCGAGCTTGCCTGCCAAGCCGAAGCCGAAGCCTTTGGAGAGATCTTCAAAAGTGAAGACAAACGCGAGGGCGTCTCGGCATTTTTAGAAAAAAGAAAAGGATCATTTCGAGGGAAGTGAAAACAAGTGTCTAATTGTTCCTCACCCCTAGCTTCGCTTGGAGTCTGTTAGGAGCGAATCGACATAGGCTTTATCCGTGATCGCGGCAAGGTTTGTGAAATTCGAATGTGAGTGCGGGAAAGTTAGGTTAGTACGGCGCCGAGCGCTGGTTAACAATGAATCGCGCTCGTGCGTGTTCCTCCAAAGAGATCGGGTGCTGCAAGCACATACCGAACTCTGGCGTAGACGATAAAATTTTCGGGTCAACGTTTCAGCTAATTCATCAATATTTTCTTCGGCACGCTGCCGCCTTTTTCACGTAGAAAATTCGTGACACTGATCCGGCCGGCGAGGAAGCCGAGAAGGCAGGCGAGCAGGTTGCGACAGTCTTTCTGAGCGATGAAGAAAAACCCGATAGCACGAGACTCGTGCGCAATATCAGACTACACAAAAACCAGTAAGCAGGGCGATCCGATAAAAATCCTTTTTCCACGGTCCACGAGAGCCCTCCGAAGAAGATCACTCCGAGCGATACACCACTGATGCCGGCAAGAAATAAATTTACGAATTCATTCATCGTTGTTCCTCTCGTCTTTCCGAATCTTCCGTTCCCCTTGCGAGACCCAATGCCATACCAGGGCGCAACCGAGGATCAGTCCTGCAACCAGCAGCGTCAGGGTCCAGTAGTGCATGCTGGGGAAATGTTGATCGATCCAAATGCCTGCGAGTGCTCCGATGAGCATCGGGAGAGCCACGAACCAGCCAATCAAGCCCAACATGCCGAGGCCGAACCCCAGGCTGCGGTTGCCTCGTCGCTGCATCCTCAGTTTGCGTGCTGCCTTGGAGCCGATTGCCCGGCTGAACGCCGTTGGTCGATGGGTATTGACTTTATCGTTCACGTTGGACCTCCAGGAACCGGCGGACAAACCCTCTCTCTTCGGACTTAGTTTCCAAGTCGTCGACTGTTTATCCACCTGATCTGTCTGCCGCGCGGGCGAAACAAGCCAATACCTTGTTAGCATCACGCTCATAGCACCGGGGTATCGCGCCGCGGCGGCGCGATAAAGTAAGAAGTAAAAAGGCAAAATGCAGAAGTGGGAACGCTTCCCGCGCCGTACTTTTGCCTTTTTACCTTTGCCTTTTCGATCAATGCGCAGCGGTCGCCTGGCGCTTGATAATTTCGATATATTGGAGAAGCGCCTTGGAGCGGTTCTCGCGATGCCATGCGATCCAGTAATCCGC
>Ga0209656_10002177_pt1 | contig 12744 bp, 8 predicted proteins | sample BogFormECP12_OM2_FD_188239 | JGI IMG/M metagenome (GOLD analysis project Ga0209656, IMG submission 188239) | Bog forest soil microbial communities from Calvert Island, British Columbia, Canada - ECP12_OM2 (SPAdes) (version 2) | ecosystem: Environmental > Aquatic > Freshwater > Wetlands > Bog ... | reverse complement strand
CTCAGTCTCACTGTTAGGCCCCATCAACTGGAGAGCCGGATGCGTGAATAGCGCCTGTCCGGTTCGGAGGGAGGGGGAGCTTGCGCTCTCCCTACCCCTATCCTCGCACGAAACCAGGTACAACCAGCCGTCTTTAAAGGCACTTTCCTGGCCTATGGCATGGGCGGGGACGGTTCGTTGGCGCTCGGTGCGGGCGCGATTTCCTTCACGAACGGGCCGGGGACCACGATTACCAGCGCTACCCTCGATACATCGGCTGGTCCTGTTCCCGGAATCATCGTCCCTGCCGGTTTCGTCACGCAAGGTGGGTTTTCCTCCTACACCTTCGCTTCCGCAACCGACTTGACCGTCACCGACGGTACGCAGTTGCTCCCGTCTCAAAAGATTTTGATGAGCAGCAACATTCAGAAACTTAATCACGCGCCGACCGGTTCTGACATCTATACCCTCACCACACCGACGCTTCAGCCGGACTTCGAACGCAAACCAACCAACCTGACGCTCACTGCTAATAGCACGATCGTTATCGGCAACGGCGCAGTCGTTCAAACCGACGCGGGCGCGTCTTTGACGATCAAAGCTACCCCACTTGTTGGTGGGACGTTTACCGTGGTTGGTATCCCCGCTGTTAATCCGTCGTATATCAATATTTTTGGCACGCTTAGCGCGCCTGGCGGCAACATCACCCTGGACGCGGGGAGCAGTACTGTGCCCGCCATGGCTAACGCGTACAACACTATCTATCTCGGTCCGGCCAGCGTCATTGAAGCCCGCGGCGCCTCCCTTCTGACGGTCGACGCATTTGGGAATCGAGTCGGCAACCTATTGGATGGCGGAACGGTGACAGTGCAGAATACCTTGGACTTCATCGCTAAACCGGGCTCGGTCATAGATGTCTCGGGCGTAGCTGCTACCCTTGACCTCGCTACTGGCCGGCTAATCGGTCTCAGGCCTCAATTTGCGCCCAGCCTGGTTTCGAGCAATGGAGGCTCAATTAGCTTGTCGGCCCTCACGGGTCTTTTCCTGGACGGCGTCTTGCTCGGCAGGCCCGGGGACTACGCCAATCCGGCAGGATCGGTGGCCAAGGGTGGTTCCTTGACCATTGATGCAATCGGGAATCCGACCAATTCCGGCTCGGTACCCTTTGCGAATGGGGGTCTGATTATTTCTCAGGATGGCCTCTCTCCCGTAGCCGCAGCGACTGGTACAATCGCTCCTCGCACTACCGGGCTAGCGAGCGTTACAGTGCTGTTGCCAATCGTCCAATCGACAATTCCTCTGCCGGGCTACACCGCCTACGGAGCGCGCGGCCTGCCTTTTGACATCACTCATGTGGGATCGCTTGGAAGTCCCAATAATCCGGGCGGCTATACTCTGTACGGAATGGGCGGCCTGCCTTTCGATGCCAAGCATCCGCAGCAGCCGGGTTACACCGCTTACTATTACAAGGATTACGCGACCCTGTATTACCAGGATGTACCCCAAGTCGTCACGAACCAGGTGGAACTTGGCGATATCTTCACCGGTAACCCCACGTACGTACTCACCTACATCACTCCGACGGAAGGTGGTAAAATCTTTACTCCATCGACCTCACTAATGTTGCCGGCAACTGAAGTACAGCTCGCCGGCGGCAGCAACGTAGCGGAGATACCTGGAACCGGTTTCGTCAGTGCCCACTCGCTGGAGGCCGGTGCCTTTGACACCGTTTCTCTGAAGACCGGGAGCTTTCTGGAATTCAGCGGTAATCAAACTGGCAGCAATACGGTGAACCTGGAGGGGATTAACAATCTCGAGATCCACTCACCCAATATCTCCGCCACGAATGGCACCATCGTTAATCTTTCTGCGCAACACGTTTGGCTGGATGGCACCGGAAATTCCACTGCGGTGTCAAACCTCTCTACCGTTTCACCGGGAGGCGTTGGTCATCCTGCAGCCCCGGTGAACGACGCAGTGCTCAACGTTCATGCCGGGACTCTGGATCTCAATGGATTTGGCTCCGGACAACTCAGGACCGGCACTAACGCCTCTACCCCGGTGACAGTAGGAACAACGGGAGGATTTGCGCTGTATAGCATTGACGATACACTGGCCACGCTTGCGTTTTCCGGCCTCGGCAGAGTCAACTTCGTTGCCGACCGGGACATTCGGTTTGTCGCTGCATCGAACGGCCTATCGGACAATTCTATTGTTTTGAACGGTCCGGTCTCGTTCCAAGCGACGCAGATTTATCCTCTATCCACGGTTGCCGAAACAATCATCGACTATTATCAGCCATTGGGTCCAAACGATCCCTCCTCCGTAGCTTTTGGGCGCTCGTCCACGATCAGTACGGGGATAACCCCGCTGTCGGCAGGCGCCTCACTCAGCGTGTTTGGAAGTGTGATTACGCAGGGGGGGTAATCAAGGTACCTCTCGGTAGCCTCACCCTAGGGAGTAACGTGGCCTCCTTCACGGATAGCAGGGAGAATCTCTTTTTCGTGCCCGTTACCCAGAAGTTGGCTTTGACGGCAACCAGCGTCACCTCGGTTTCGCTCGACGGCAACGTTGTGCCTTATGGAACGACCCAAATGTCCGGAACGATATGGAATTTTGGTTTAAGCGATGTCACCCAAACTCCTCCAATCGGGTCCATGTCGCTGAATGGTGCGAACATCCAGATCCAAGCCGACGCTGGAACAGGGTCACGCGCTGTTATTAACGGCTCCGGTGGAGGCGATCTTTATGCGTATGAGTTTGCCGCTGGAGTCGGCGGCAGTAACGATGTCCTGAATCAAGCCAGCGGTCCGAGTGCGCCCGGCGTCTACGCTATTCTACCGGCTTTCGATCAGTACTCGCTCCTGGGCAGCCCCTTGAGCCCGACCTTTGGCGCAAACCTGTCGCCCGACACGATTCCTCAGTACGGTCAGATGGTCCACCTTACGGGCATTGGCGGATTGGCGACGGGCGATTACGTACTGCTTCCGGCTCACTATGCGCTGCTGCCTGGCGCCTACCGCGTGACCGTGGCCTCCAGCGGGATCTCTGCGCTCGCCAGGAATGCCGTTAACCCCGAAGGCTCCTATGCCAGTCTCGGTTACTTCGAAACATCAACTACTCCCGGAGTCAGAGCGGACGGAAGCCATAACCCTTGGGTGCAATTCAGCGTCGAGTCCGGTGCCGTCGTGCGCCAGGACTCTCAATATATCGAGAGCCACGCGAATTCCTTCGCGTACGTTTCAAATATCCTTAATCCGATTACTCCGATTTTCCCTCTGTTACCCCAAGATGCCGGTCAGCTGGTCTTGAGCCCAACCCAGACGCTCGTCATCGACGGAACCGGTATTTTCGATCATGCGCCCGGCACAATCGGGGGACGAGTCGACCTCAACACCAGCAAGAATATCGCGATTGTTGGCACCGGCGGCACCGATGGATCGACCGGCGCAAGCGGCACCGACTACGAGGGGAGCTCCACTATCGTCGTCAAAGCGAGTACCCTGAACAATTTGAACGCCGAAAGCTACTTGATTGGTGGTACGCGGCAGATTGCTTCCGACACGTCTTTGCAAACCAACGGCGCTGCCACCGGACAGACCAAGACCTACGTTGTTGCCGCGACTTCCAATATCACGGTTGATAATGACGCCAACGACGCGTTGCAGGCCCCTGAGATTATTCTCGCTTCAACCGACGTCATCGATTTGAAACCCGCCAGCGTGATACGGGCGACCGGGCCAGTCACGGGCGCCTCCAGCGGCGATCTAAATTTCGTCACTGATTTTATATTTTTGCCTGCTAACAACAATGGCAACTTTGGAACGCCGACCGGCGCGCCGGGCTCCGTGGTACGCGTGTCGAACGGAGCGGCAGTCGGCTTTAATCGGTTTACCGCGTCTCTGACCCCGATCTCCGGCAACGCTGGCTACGGCAACCTGACGATCGAATCAGGGGCGCAACTGGCGAGCGACAACGCCATTTTAATTGAGGGTCACCAGACTGCCACGCTCGTCACTGGTGCGCAGCTCCGGGCATTCTCGATCGAAGCGGCCGGCGGCCTCGTTAGCCTCGGGAACGTCCCCGGGACAGCAGGACTGACTTTTTCAGGTCAAACTTTTCAGGCGCTCAACGCGACCCACGATCTGACCCTTATTAGTTCCACCAGTATCGACCTCTGGGGCGTTGCCAACGAAACGATCAATATCGGCAGCGCGAACCTCGTCAATCTGGTGCTTGACGCCGGACAGATCAGTAATCGGGTGAATGGCTCGGATGTCACGCTTACTGCGGGCAACATCACGCTTCAGGCAACCAATTCTTACAATGTGCCGAGCGGTAGCACCACTGGCTCCGTTATCCTGAATGCCCCTTTGTCAACTGATGGCACCGGCGGACAAATCACGATTGGAGAAGGCACTAAATATCTGGACGGGTTTGATGCAGTCACCCTGACCGCGGCGCGCCAAATCGTCAGCCAAGGTAATGGCGCGCTCGCGCTTCCGGTGTCCGGTTCTCTCACGATGATCACTCCGGTACTTACCGCGGCCGACAATTCCGATCAGCGGATTACCGTCGCTGGTGCTTTTGCTTTGAAGGGGTCCTCCTCCGTCGCCGCCGCCGTTCCTGCCGTTCTCGAAAGTCTTAACGCCGGGCTGTTCATTACGGCGTCCAGCGTCTCGATTGGTAGTTCGATTATCATGCCGTCCGGTGTGTTCACCGCCGAGGCGAGGACCGGTGACGTCGCCCTGGCCTCCGGCGCCGCTATTGACGTCAGTGGTGTTGCAAAACAATTTTTCGATCAATACCGTTACGCGCCCGGCGGCCAGGTCAACCTCACGGCCGATCTTGGAAACGTCACTTTCGCCCCGAATATATCGATTAATGTAAGCGGGTTCATGGGCGGATCGGGCGTTGCCCCTGGAGGCGATGCCGGCACGCTCTCGGTCAGCGCCGGCGCCAACGCCAACGCCACCAACCCTGCGACCGGCTTTTTTATAAATAACGGGCAGCTTCTGGGAAGCGCCGCGCCTGGGTATCTGAGCGGATCGTTTCTCCTCAACACCGGCTCGCTGGCTGACCTTACCGCTCTCAACGGCCTCAACGGCCAGTTGAACGCCGGAGGTTTTGCCCAATCCCGCAATTTCCGAGTCCGCACCGGCAACGTGGCGATTGGCAACATCTCGACCGCGCACTCGTTCACCCTTTCGGCCGATGCAGGCTATATCGATGTGCAGGGGACCATCGACGCCAGCGGGACCACCGGCGGCACGATCTTTTTAGCCGCGGGTGGCAACGTCACGCTCGAACGGGGTTCTCTGCTTGATGCTCACGCGACGACGGTCGCCGTCGATTCTTACGGCAAGCCAATCGCCGCAGAAAACGAGGCGCATGTCGAGATAGATACTGTCTCCGGTACGCTTAACCTCGCCGACAGCAGCACTATCAATGTTTCCGTGCCGGGACAGGATATGGCGACAGGCCAAAATTTCGGTGGCGACGTCCATTTGCGTGCACCTTTAAATGGGTCCGGAGATAGCCTTCAGGTCTCTTCCGTCGGCAATATCATCGGCGCGAATAGTGTTGACCTCGAAGCCTACCGACCTTTCACGCCGCCGAACGGTGTCATCGACAACGCACTGGTCGACACGATCAAGGAGGCTTTCGCCAAGTTCGGCGAAACGGGGCGTCCACCAATTCCCGGCTTGACCAACCTTCCTGTCGGTACCACCATTCATTTCCGGCCTGGAGTCGAGATCGATTACAATGGGGACGTTACGGTAAAAGTGATGAACGACAGCGGTCAGGACGATGTCAAGGGCCCGGGTACTGCCGGGTGGGATTTTTCCACATGGCGTTACCCCAACGAACCCGGTTATCTCACTATCCGCGCCGCGGGCGATCTGAATATCAAGAACTCCCTGAGCGATGGGTTCAACGGTGTCTCCTCATACAATTCCGCGAACTACCCCAACTGGTTTCTACACCCCACCACGAGCCCTGCGCCCGCCGCCTATTACTCGACACAAGCAACCGGAGCTTCCTGGAGCTACACTTTAGTTAGTGGTGCGGCTCTGGCTCCGGGATCCACGCCTTGGAAGAACGCTGCGGCCGATCGTCGCCAACTCCAAAGCCCGTCCGCACTGGCCGGCAAGGGAAATTTCACGCTAGACCCTGATAACTACATCCGTACCGGCACCGGCGATATAACTATCGCCGTCGGGGGAAATATGAAGCTGGGAAACGAGCTCTCGACCATTTACACCGCCGGGATCTCGACCACGCCGATTGTCAACTACAACAATCCTGCTGTCAACTACAACAATCCGGCGTTCCATCCTGATCAGCCGTTCGACGCGGCTAACAATCCAACTCCGAACCCGATCAATTTCCCGACCGGCGGCGGCAACATAGCCATAACCACTCAAGGTGATATTATCGCGGTCCAAACGCCGCAACTCGTCACCGATTGGCTTTGGCGTCAGGGCGGCATGAACCCCTCCGTCAAAACGAACCTTGGAAACCAGCCCGCTTTTTATACCCCGGAAGCGTGGGGTCCGATCTTCGGCTTGCAAGCCCCGGTCTATAAATCAGGCACTGTCGGGCAAAGCTCGTTGACCTCCGTGACCGGCGGCTATTCTTTTGCGCAGGGGGTCGGCGCGCTCGGCGGCGGCAACATCACCATTAATGCCGTAGGTACGATCACCGATTTGTCAGCGGTCATTCCCAGCAACGGCTACCAAACAGGCGCTTCCGCTAGCACTCCGAGTGGTTCCAATAATCTGGTGGTCCAGGGTGGAGGCGATCTTTTCGTCCGGGCAGGCGGCAATATTGGGGTTGCCGCTGGTGACCAAGACGTTACTGGAAGTGCGCAAGGTGGCGGTGGCGGTGGCGTCTTTTATGTCGCCCGCGGCCGCGGCGATATTGCTACCCAGCGACTTTTGGCCGCCGCCTCGGGCACGGTCACAGCCGAGATTGCAATGGATGATGCTGTTGTTTCCGTCCGCAGCGGGGGTGATCTTAAAATCGCTCCATTCGATCCCCTCGTTGAGAACCAGGTCTTCGCAAATCAAAATAACTTTTCTCTCATTGTCGGTAGAAACTTTATTAATACCGCGGCATTCCGAAGTTATCAATTCGGCTACACCGCTGGAGCTGAACTCGACGAAACGAGTGTAGCGGGAGATGTGCTGCCCGCCTTTGAACCTTTCCACCCGGGCGGCCCGGTGCAGGGGAACTCCTCGTCGACCAACAGTTATAAGTTCCTGCATCATGAGTGGGCCATTGGAAACATTGGAGGTCAGAAGACTCTCGTTGAGTACAATCTGTTTTCTTTGACCGGAGACGTTGGAATTGGCAGTCGAGCTATTACTGGATCCGTTCAAGTGCTGCCACCCACGATGCGAGTAACCGCATTTGGTGGGAGCATCTCTACCGGTACGCAATCGGACATTGGCGCCGGATATAATTTTCTCGGAGCCGATTTTCAGTTTCCGGCAGAGCGCGGTACAGCCGATTATCTGGCGTCTCAGGATGTCTCTGTCCTGCCGGCACTCAGCGACGGGAATCCCGCGGATTACCCGACGCTGCTCCAGCCGCAAGCTTTCAAAGAAGTTTCAAGCATTCGAAGCGGAGATTACCTTACTGGAGTTATCGCGACCTTTCCGGAGCAATATGCGACGTCGTCAGGATTTGCCGCCCTACCGAGTATCGCCCAAACGCACGCCACCGGTCTGCTGCACGCCGGCGATACCGAGCCCGTACGGATTTATGCTGTGACCGGAAACATTTCCCATGGCTTCTTAGCCAATCAGTTGAACGGATCGACCGGGCCGAACGGAGATAATCTCTTCGAGATCCCGAAATCGGTATGGATAAAGGCTGGACAGGACATCTCGCTCTTACTTAATCAGTCTGGGCCAAACGGCCTCCTGGTAGCATACCTGACCCAGTGGATCGAGAACCTTGCGCCCGGCGATGTTTCGGTCCTTGAGGCGGGACGTGACGTGAATCTCAACGTTCGAGTCGGTGGCCCGGGCACGCTCTACGTACAAGCCGGTCGGAACCTGATCGGCACAAGCCAAATCGTCAGCGAAGGTAACGGCGACGATAACTCTCTTCCGGCTCAGGGTGCGAATATAACAGTTCTGACCGGATTGGGCGGCATCGGCGCCGGGCTCGATCCCGACTATAGCGCCTTCATCAAAACTTATTTTGACTCGGCGAACGCTTCAAAGGTTTCGGAAAACTACCTCTCCACAGTGGAGACCGCACAGGATCTGACGGCAACGGCCGCCCTGGCTTTCCTGGAAAGTCTCGCGCCTGAACTTCAGGCGGCGTATGTCCTGCCAGCCTATTTCAATGAGCTCAAGATGTCCGGGCGCGATTATAACAATCCCAAAGCCCCCGATTTCGGGTCGTATCGCCGTGGCTTTGCGGCGATCAATACTTTGTTCCCGGCCTCCCAGTACAATGGCGAAATCGATCTCTCACAGCCGTTTCAGGGCCATGGCCCGGATAATCCGAATAACATCAAAGGTAACGATGAAACCAACACCGGGTACATCAGCACGATACGCGGGGGCAATATCCAGCTGCTGGCACCGGGCGGTCCGATCACTGTCGGGCAGCTAAATGGCACAGCCGGTCTCAATAGCGGCATCTCAACAGTCCGTGGCGGCAGCATCAGTACTTATTCTGCCGGCAGCGTGGAGGTTCAACCAGTCGCGCGTTGCAACCCTAGGGGGAGGATCGATTCTTATCTGGGCAGGGAATACCGACCCGGCCAAAGTCCCCAATCCGCCTCTGAACCAAATTGCAAATATCGACGCGGGCAGAGGCTCCAAAACCGAATTGGTAGCACCACCGCAAACGTTTCTGATCGATAATTCCACCGGGGCCATCAGCCTCGATCCTGCCGCTGTGGCCACCGGTAACGGCATCGCGACGCTGCCCGCGGTTAAAGGCGCGCCGCCATCCGACATCGATCTCATCGCCCCGGACGGCACCGTGAACGCCAGTGATGCCGGTATCCGTGTCTCAGGCAACTTCAACGTTGCTGCGCTCCACGTCGTCACCAACGGTAACGTTACGGTCGCAGGTACATCCGTCGGTATTCCGACGGTTGTTGCTCCCAATATCGGCGGCCTGACCGCAGCCTCCAACACCGCCGGAGCATCGTCGAACGCAGCGGAGCAGGTGGCCAACCAGGCCGCCGCGCAGACGCAGCAACAGGAGCTACCCTCTCTCATTACGGTCGAGGTACTCGGGTACGGGGGAGGAGGGTAGGGAGCGTATCGGCGTAGGCGAAGCGTCTCGCTTTGCCTCTGGAGGGGCGTTGCTTGCAACGTTCGTAGGGCCGACAGGCTAATCGCTTCAACCCCAAGGCTGGGATCGAACAAAAGAAAACAAAAAGGATTTGAACAGAAGGTAGAAGGAAGCAAAGATTCGGAGTTTGGGTGGGATCGTGTTCGGCGTCGCGATTTGACCAACGTTGCGAGCAGATCTTGCCAACTGAGCTTTCTAGCCCGCAATGAGCTCGTCGCTTCGGCTTTTACGTGATTTTTGCGGGCTAGTCCTAATCCGTCTTCGTTTCCTTTGCTACCTTCTGTTCAAATCCTCTTCTGGCCTTCGTGTCGTTTGGCGTGTTTGGTGGGCAATCCGGTGCGCTGCGGCGTTCCTCTGCTTTACGAACCCGTTCGAGGGGAAAAAAGCATAATATCGATGGCCTCCCGAAACCGCTGAAAGTCGCGGTCGGTCGTGAAGATTGCGTGACCTCGATTCGCTGCTGCAGCACAGATCAAAAAATCCGTGTTTGAGCCCTGAAGCCCCTTTCGCCGGCAATCGTTGAATAATTCCGCTGCTCGCTCGTAGTCTTCCGTCTGAAGGACCTCGTCTGGAAATGCTCGCAAGTGATCCCGAAGAATCTGAAATTGTTCCGCGGACCGCACACCTGAAAGTATTTCCTGACGAATACATCCAAGCATTACGATAAGACCATCTCTAATCAAATCGCGGAGGGCCGCGACTGAGGCGTCCTCTGGACGGGTGCGTCGTCGGAGCGCAAGAGACCAAACCGACGTATCAACGATCACCTTCACGCCCGTGCGCGCTGTTTTTTATAGTCGTATTCAAGATCGTAATCGAACGTTCCAAACAGATGCAAGAACTGTTGTTGCTTTCGGCGCAAGACATACTCCTGGAGGGCTTCTTCAATAACTTCTCGCTTAGTGCGTTTGCCGCCGAGGAGAAGGGCATCCCGAATGAGGTCCGGGTCGATCTGCACATTGGTTGCCATGTGCATAGAATCGCACAATCGACTGCACAACGCAAGAAGGCTTGTTACAGAAGAGACAGAGGTCGCGTGCAGTAAAATGCCTTTCGTCCTTCTTTGTCACACACAATTAACATTTAGAGACTCGAGGAACCGCGCCGGCGGTCCGGGCGGCTCTCCGCCCGCGGCGGATCGCTCTCCTATGCGGCTCGGATGAACGACTGGAATTTCGAGTACGAGTGCGAGGACGATTAGCGATGCGAAGGCGCAGGAAGAAATAGAGAAGGCTACGCGACCCCAAGGTATTTTCAGTGCCAGATCTTATTCACCAGGATCTGCGCAATGGCGACGAGGACAACGCTCACCAGAATAAAGCGTTGCAGCTCGCCCCTAAGCCTTTCAATAGCCAGTTCAAGATCCTTTTTGGCCAGGTCGAGATCGTTTTTAAGATCCGTTTTAGTCAAGTCAAGATCGCTTTTAGTGACGCTATCGGCCTGCGCTTGATTGAGTGCCTCAGTGATTCCGTCTGCCTGGGCTTCCGTCATGCCAGCTTTTTGCAGTCCTTTCGAGAGTAGCGATCATACCTGAGGAGCGAAAGAAGCAGAAGGAGAACGGCTCACACGGAGGTCACGGAGTATTTGGTGGGTACGGCACATTATTTTGCTGTCCTGTAATCGCTATAACACGGCCTAAGACTGACTTCAAAGAATTGATCAATGAAGTGAACCAAAACAGATTCAATACCTGTTGGTGTAGGACGCTATCTTGGCCCGAGGCCGCAGGGCCTGCAGGATTCAGGCCGGAGGCAACGTAAGCGAAATCTCCCACGCTCGCGAAAGGACTTTATCGAATGATCATTTCTGAAACCCAATCCTAATCCGTCTTTGGTACCTTTGCTTCCTTCTGTTTAAATTCTCTTTCTGTCCTTCTGTGTCACACGAAATTAACATTGGGAGACTGGAGGAAGTATGATGGCGGTGATAGGTATTCTACTTGCTATGCATTCGCATCGTCGCTACACCGTCCACTTGCGGATTATTTCTTTTGTAGCGCTCGTCGCGCTCGGGACACCCTTTACGGCTGTTGCCGGCGGTCCGGGGAAAGGATCTGTGTTCATGAACGCGGCGGCAACGCAGCAAACGCAGATCGCGGCGATCGGCATACAAGCGCAGAATGCCCAAAGCACAGCACGAAATCTTGGTCAGACCGGGATCTCAGTGTTCAAAGGCAACAACGGGGTAACTTTCATTCGGCTTAAGGATCCTACTGCGGTGCCGAGCAACGTCCTTCGCTCATTCCAGGCCGATGGCAAAGTCTACGCGATTGATCGCAACGGCATCATCTTCGGTGGACCGCATCAGGTGAATACCGGCACACTGGCAGCCGCAGCGATGGATGCCACAAGCAACTCGAGGACCAAACTCGAAGAACAAAAACACGCTCAGCCGGCCCATCCGGATGTTCCGTCGATCATTACGACTGAGATCGTCGGGTACGGTCAGTGATCACACAGAGGTCACGAAGGTCAGAGGAGGTCACGAAGGATTTATCCTCCAAGTGCCGCGATCGTTAGCCCGTAATAGTGCAAACATGTGAAGAGTCTGAGCCGGAACGAAAACCTTCGTGACCTTGGTGACCTTTGTGTGACACGATTGATTTCCTCCCCGTGATGGCTGAGAATAAAAGTATGACCGCGAGAGTCGCGGTGGCTCTCGTTACGGTGAACAACAGAATCGGTTGAGTCGTATGAGAAAGAATTACTACCTCATTCTTCGATTGGCGCCCGACGCGACTATGGAGCAGATCCGATCAGCGTTTCGGCGTCGTGCGCTTGAACTTCATCCCGATCTCTCGGGCGCTGAGAGTGACCAATTCCTCGAACTGCAAGAGGCTTACGACGTTCTGAGTGACCCGGCGCGGCGCGAAATCTACGATCGTGAAACGGAAGAAATCCCGATTCGGCGCATGGTGGCGGCACGGTCCGCGGAAACCGTGATCGCGCGCGGGCATCGAGCCGAACCGCTTACCTCGGCCAGGTCGGTGGCCGGTTTCGCAGAGAAGTCGCTGTTCAGGTCGTTCGAGACATTTTCTCCCTCCCTTGATGAGTTGTTCGAACGGCTGTGGAGCAACTTCAATCTTCTGACTCGACCGAAAGCGGAGCGACTGGAAAGCCTGAATGTTGAAGTGCCTCTGTCTCCGCGACAGGCGTTTGCGGGCGGCGATGTTCGAATTCTGGTTCCAGCGCGACTGATCTGTCCGGCGTGCGGTGGACATGGAAGTGTTGGACCCTACGAATGTTCGCACTGCGAAGGGCATGGAGCAGTAACAGGCGAATATCCGGTCACCGTGGGTTACCCCGCCGGATTGCAGCAGGATTATATCGTGCGTTTGCCTCTTGATCGTTTCGGTATTCAGAATTTTTATCTCACCGTTCGGTTCCGTCCGACGGAAGCGCTCTGGTAGAGCGGCTTAGACTTGGCTTAACCTTAGAT
>Ga0209656_10002176_pt1 | contig 12745 bp, 10 predicted proteins | sample BogFormECP12_OM2_FD_188239 | JGI IMG/M metagenome (GOLD analysis project Ga0209656, IMG submission 188239) | Bog forest soil microbial communities from Calvert Island, British Columbia, Canada - ECP12_OM2 (SPAdes) (version 2) | ecosystem: Environmental > Aquatic > Freshwater > Wetlands > Bog ... | reverse complement strand
CCAGCGGCTGGGCCGGATTGTTGCCAGAGATCCGCACAATCCAATCGCGATCATTGCCTTACTGACCACGGCCACCGGACTACTGTTTAAGATCGCCGCCGTTCCTTTTCATCAGTGGGCGCCCGACGCCTACGAGGGCGCGCCCACGAGCATCACCGGTTTTATGTCTGTGGCCGTCAAAGCCGCGGGATGGGCGATGCTTTTGCGCATTATGGGCGCTACCTATCCTTCCTACCCCAACGTCGTGCTTGGACTGGCGGCAATGCGGCCGATTTACGTTCCGCTGTTTGTTTTCGTCTCCATCGCCACCATGACGGGCGCAAATTTTGCCGCCCTCACGCAGACCAACACCAAGCGCCTGCTGGCCTACTCTTCCATCGCCCACGTCGGCTACATGCTGCTCGGCTTGATCGCAGGAACTCCTACTCAGCTCAGTCCGGACGGCGTCAAGGGCATCCTGATTTATCTTCTGGTCTATACCTTCATGAACCTCGGCGCGTTCGGAGTGATTACCTCGCTGCGGCACCGCAACGTCATTGGCGACGAGCTCGACGACCTCAACGGACTTTATTTGCGCGCTCCAGTCGAAGCCGTGCTCATGTTAATTTTCCTGCTGTCGCTTGCTGGGATCCCACCACTGGCCGGCTTCTGGGGCAAATATTTTATTTTCCTCAGCCTGATCGAAACCGGACACTATGCGCTTGCGTCTCTGGGCGTGCTCTATTCCGTCTTCGGCCTGTACTATTACTTGAAGATGGCCAATGCCATGTTCATGGGCAAGTCCGAGGAGACGGCCCTGCTGCCCGTGAGTTGGACGATGCGTGCCGCACTCGGTGTTACCGCGTTCGCCACGCTCTTTATCGGAATCATGCCGGACCGCTTCATCAACATAGTGAACTGGTCGCTGGTGATCGTGCAGAGTCCTGCGGCGAAGCTCGTCAACTAACTCTCGAATTACGGATTTTGGACGAGCAACCATGCCGATGTCCACACCTCCATCCGATCCAACGCCGCGTCCTGAAGATTCCAGAGGGAAAGAGAACTTCTGGGTTCAAGCTGGCCGCTACAGCCAACTCGCATTCATCTTGCCGGCAGCCCTTGTTGTGGGATGGTTGATCGGCGCGGCTCTTGACCGCTGGCTGCACACTACTTGGCTTTATCTTGCTGGCATCCTTCTGGGGATCGCCGCGGGGTTCATCGAATTGATCCGCACCGTGCTGCGCGACACGAAGTGATCGCTGCGCTCCAGCGAGTTTAAGGCTCCGCCAACTCGCCTATCGCTTACCATGGTTCTGGAGAATGTCTGCTCGCTCGCGTCAATGCCAGATTCGGCCCAACCCGAAGTGAACCCCGCAGGTGATGAAGCCGCTGAGTACTTCTACTCCGGCGCGCTGCATCGCATTCGACGCTTCATGTCGGTGCTGGCTCCGGCGTTGATTGTCGCCGCCTGGTGGAGGTTTGGTCTACGTCCTGCGGTTGGTTTTGCCTTCGGCTGCGCTATCGCTTACGTCAATTTCCATTGGTTGAAGCGCGTGATCACCGGTTTTGTCGATCGCGCCACCGGCACCGCTACATCGCAATCCGGAAGCGGAATCGTGTTTCGATTTCTGATCCGATATCTTTTGATGGCTGTCGGCGCCTATGTTATATTGACTGTTTCACCCGCGAGCCTGAATGGGCTTCTTGCGGGCTTATTTTTGCCCGTGGCCGCCATCGGATGCGAAGCGGTTTACGAATTGTATGTGGCTCTGGCGCGTGGAGTTTAGCTGCCACAAGCTTCTTTATGCCTGAACAACTTTGGTTCACCGCACTCCTGAATCGGCTGTTCGCGGCTCCGGTCACGGCGCTGCTGCAAACACTGCACCTCCCGCCGAAGTACCCGACGGCTCCTATTACGAACTCGTTCGCCATGGAAGTGCTTGTCTTTTCCTTCCTGCTGATTATGTTTGTTCTGGTCCGCTCGCGGCTTTCGGTGGAGAGTCCCGGCGCGCTGCAACACGCATTTGAGGGTGTTGAGGGATTCATACAGGGCCAGAGCAACGAAATCATCGGACACCACAGCGAGGGGTACACACCATTTCTCGCCGCACTCTTCTTTTTCATTTTGTTCTGTAACTTGATTGGCGTGATTCCTGGCTTCGAGTCGCCGACCGCCGTGCCCATCGTTCCCTTGGGTTGCGCGATTTGTGCCTTCGTCTACTACCAGGAGCAGGGATTCAAGCATGCCGGAATCGGCTACCTGAAGCACTTTGCGGGGCCCATGCCCGCGCTGGCGCCGTTGATGGTTCCCATCGAACTCATCAGCCACCTGGCGCGCGTGCTTTCGCTCACCATCCGTCTGTTCGCCAACATGTTCGCAGGCGACATGGTCACCTTGGTTTTCTTTTCGCTCGTCCCGATCGGCGTACCCATCATTTTTCTGGGATTGCACATCGGCGTGTCGCTGCTGCAGACATACATTTTCGTTCTGCTGACGACCGTCTATTTGCAAGGCGCGGTTTCGGAAGAGCACTGAAAGGCAGTGATCAGTGGTCAGTGATCAGTAAGAGCTTAGATTTCCAGGGCTAGTCCGGCTAAGCCTTGCAAGGCTCTTACTGGCCCCTGACCACTGATCACCAGCCACTGATTTTGAGCCGTTCAGCGTGAGGGCGTCTGCAAGGTATGGCGTCAACCACCCACTGGCGGTATTTCATACGAGGAGAAACACAATGAGTAAGCTGAGCAAGTTGTTCATGGCACTTTCCGTACTTTCGTTTGCCGTCCCGGCCTTCGCGCAGGGCGGAGCCGAGAGTGGAGTCAACTGGGTCGCAATCGCGGCCGGATTCTCCATGGCCTTTGCCTCCGGCATCTGCGCTCTGGCACAGGGCAAGGCAACCGCCTCCGCCGCCGAGAGCCTGGCTCGCAATCCAGCCGCTCGTCCCGGCATTCAGCTGGCGCTGATTCTGGGCCTGGCGCTGATCGAGTCGCTCGCTCTCTACACCCTGGTCATCATTTTCGCCAAGGTGAAGTAGGCATCCTTAGAAGTAAAAAGAGCCTCTGCTCATGAGCAGAGGCTTTTCGTTTTCTTCGGGACTATTGAAGCCAGGGAAGGCCTAGACTTTCCGGTCGCCGCTCCACTCCTGATCCTTCTTCTGTGGAACATTACTCAGAGCATCCACCAGCAGCCGGCGCAGCCGGTAACGGCTCTCCAGGTCAGTATTCACGATTTCGAATCCGACTTCATTCACCCGTGCCCGCCGCAGCAGGACGTGGGCTTTGATCTTCGACCGCATGCCCAGAGATATTTCGAGATCGGCCTCGCTGCCGATACGGAGATTGTCTTCTTTCGTACCCATACCGCCGCCGAGGCTTAGCTCGCGAATCAGAATTCGTGATTTTCCCCAGGAGCTGCCAATGGTGGCTCCCAGTGCGCGGGATAGAACCATGCGCTCGTAGCGCCGTTGCCGCACCCAAGGGCATGCCGGAGCGGTATCCAGAGGCGCGATCGCCAGCTCTGCCGCTTCGATGCCGCTGTCGGAGAGAATCTGCGCACTGTAGCGGGGATCGGTCTTCGACAAAGACTGAGCAGAAGCAATTCGCAGCTCGCGATGATAGACCCATCCAAACGTTTTCTTTGTTTCGACAATCTCGCGGAGCAGAGAGACTGCCTCTGCGTCGCGCAGGCGTCCAAGCGACTCGATCGCCTTCAGCTGCACAAAGGGCGACCGTGAAGCCGCTTCGCCCGGTTTGGCCATCGCCATCAGTGGGTGCGCCGCGCTGACGTCGCCGCTCATTCCGATTTCATCGATCGCTTCCGGCAGAACCACAGAATCCAGGACCTCGGCCAACTCCAGCAGTGTTCTGCCCCGGTCCGGCGCAGCTCCGTATGCGACCTGCCGCACGACAATGTCATGGTAAAAGCGGTTCCACTCGGGCAAGCGCGTCGGGAGCAGCTCCAGCAAAGTGCCCACATCCAGTCGGCTTAACAGGCCCACCACGGCAGAGGCCTGCCGCGACTGTCCCGTGCGCAAGATCTCGCGCAGTTGCGTGAGAGCCGGAGATCCCATCTCCTTGACCAGTTCCACCATGCGATCGCATTCGTCCCGCCGCATGCAGCGAAAGAACCGGTCAGCCAGATGTTCCGCTCCCGACTGGCATGTGCGCCGCAATACCACCAGCAGGTCCGCAGGTATCGGATCCAGCCGCAATGCTTCTTCAATAAACTCTGGAATCCGGTTTTCCACTCCGACCCGCGGCCTCAGGTCATTCACCATCACTGGCCGCTGCTGCAGTAACATTTCCATCCCGGAGCATACTTCGTTCACCGCCTGGTAGTTCCTGGCTTCGCTGGCCTCCTGGCTTAAACGCACAAAAGCCGCGCTCAGCAAGCTTTGCAGCTCGGGATCCTTTTCCACGCATAGCTGCTCAGAGACTTTTCGGATGGCCCCGCCCATAGCCTCGCCGCCGAGTCTAGCGTACAGGTCGGCCAGCTGGCTCAATCCAATTGCAGTCTTGCGGCGCGAGTCGGCTTCCTTATTGCTCAGGCTGGCCGAATAGTTATTCAGAATTTCGGCGGACGCTTGTTTGTCATCGCGGTCGAGAAGCACTTCCACGAACTGGCGCACATTGCGCGGTGGAACGCAGGGAGCTTCATGGGAGAGCAGTACCGTCTTCTTTCCCGACTCCGGCACTTCGGCCCAGAACATTCGGTCGAGGATATCGGCGTGCGACTCCACCAGAATCCCGGCCTTGTTCATCTTTTCTTCTTGCAGCTTCAGAATCTGGCGCAGCGAATCCATCTGCCGGCTCATGTGCTCCATCATCTGATGGACGGCATTCACTTTGACTTCGCCCTTCTGATAACGCTCCAGAGCGAAGCGGATCGCCATGTGCTCGGCCGCCTTCATCAACAGCGGCGTATCTTCCTGCTCGGCAGTTGCTTTGGCGGCCAGAGTGCCCAACAACTGCTGCAAGTTCAGGCGCGTGTTCGGATCGGTCTCGGTGAGCTCTTTCTGCAGAACCTCTGGACTTGCGTTCGGGTCGCCTTGCACTTGTCCGAATCGAGTCAGCAAGCGGATCGCCTGCACGACCTCGGCTTCCTGCAGCGGCACCACGCCCCCCTCCCATACAGGAGCGGTTGCTGTTCCGGTGCCGATGCCTGCGCCGGTGCCGGTTCCTGGCCCTGCCACCCAGTGACCCGGACCGTTCGGAACGCTTCCGAAAGGAACTCCGGCTCCGCCTCCGCTGCCTTGTCCTTGGCCACCGCCTCCGGCGTTGGCGCCCTCAGCCGCTGCAATTAATTGCAGAAGCTTTTGCGGATCGTTCAACCATTGCTTGAATTCTGGTCCAAGAGTTTGCGCCGCGATCTGCGCAGCTACGCTGATATCTCCGGTGAGCGGGTCGGCCGCCACAAACTTCACTTCATTAATCTTGATCGTACTTTGCTTGGGCCCGCTGTTGAGAGCCTCTTTGATTTGTTTCGATACATCCTGGGCCTTCGAGCCCGCCACGGTAAAGGCGCGCACTAAACGTGTGAAGTCTTCGACCGTAACATCTTTGGAGAAGTGCAGGCTGGCCAGGCCAGCGGTGGTGAGCAACTGACCAAAGCTGCGTTCGGTTTGACCGGTTTCCAGCGGAACGCCATCCAGCAATAGCTTGTTGTCCGAAACTCCCAGCAGAAATCCGCCATCGCCAGCTGCCGGCAGGCCTTGCTGGAGTTCATTCCACGTGACTTCAAACTGCGCCTCGGTGCGCTTGTGCTCATAGCCGTACATCCGCGCATACTTGATCAGGATGTTCAGGCTATGGACGAAGGCCCGCGCCGATGCCGCGCGATTGGCATGAAATGTACTTGCGTTCGTGATAGAGCACTCCTCGAACTACACTCTGCAAGTAAAAGGTAAATCCAGAAGGTAAGTCCTCGCACGTTACGGAGGTAATGGAAAATTGCCTGGCTATAGGCCCTGTACTCCCAGTAGGGATAGGGATTGGGACACTCCCCGGCACTGGCGTTCCCAGCCAAGAGCAGCGAAAATGGATATGCAAAGATTCAGCTCCCAAACTCCTGTGCCTTCCTCCATTGCTCGCACAACCCGACCCAAGAAAATCACTGGCCTTCGCTACTGGATGCTGCGCGTTCTGGAGGAATGCGAGCATGTTTCCGCCGATTTCGGGCCCGACCCCGTTCATGATCTGCGCGTCTCTCTGCGCCGCTGCCGATCGCTAGCCGATGGATTGATGGCCCTCGATCCCGACCCTGACTGGAAGGCGATGAAGAAGGCCGGCAAGCGCTTGTTCCAGCGCCTCGGCGCCTTGCGCGATGTCCACGTAATGATGGAGTGGGTAGAAAAACTTGCTGTAGTTCAAACTCAGGGAAACGCGGGCGAGCCATCGGCTTCTTTCAAGGCAGGGGCAATAGCGAATCCTCCATCTCAATCGAATCAGGAGCTGACGCCAGACTCAGCCGATCCCGTTGCCCACGCCCTTTTCGAGATCCTGCACCGCCGTGAGAGCGAGCAGCGGCACGAGGCTCAAGCCGCTCTTGAAGAGTTTGATCGCAAACAGTGGAGATCGTGGAGCAAGTCTCTTCCCGTTCGCGCCGGGCGCATCCGTCCGGGGAGCGCGCTCTTTAAACATCTTGCTCTGGAGCGCTGGACCGCTGCCCGTGAACTCCATGCCCGTGCTCTGCGCAACCGCTCGCAAGTCGCGCTCCACAGCCTGCGGATCGGAATCAAACGCTTCCGTTATATCATAGAGAATTTTCTTCCCGTCGAGCACAAGGCTTGGAGCGACGACCTCAAGGAAATCCAGGATTTGCTCGGTGAGATTCATGATCTCGATGTGCTTTGGTCCACGGCCAATTCCTGTCAGGTTTTTCCCGATGCAGGTTCTCGCAACGACTGGCATGAACGAATCCTCTCCGAGCGCACCAAGCGCATCGATCAATACCGCGCCAAAATGGTTGGCCCCGATTCTCTCTGGCAAGTGTGGCGCGCCGCGCTGCCCCAAGGCAGGCAGATACAACTGCTGGCCACGCGCCGTATGAAACTCTGGGCGAACGGCCTCGATCCCGACTTCCCCCACTCCGAGCGGGTCGCCAGCCTGGCTGTCCAACTCTACGACGGCCTTTTGGGCTGGGGATGGCAACCTGCTGTTGACGCTGCCTCCGCCCGATCGAGCCTGCTCGCCGCCGCTCTTCTCCACGATGTCGGCAAATCCGAAGGTCAGAAAGGCCATCAAAAAACTTCCTTCGATTTGATTCGTGCCCACGGAAATCCGTTGGGCTGGAAGGCCGCAGACCTGCAACGCGCCGCCATCGTTGCGCGTTTTCACCGCGGGAAGCTGCCCACCCGGAAGCACAAGACTCTGCGCGATCTTTTGCCTGACGAGCAGAAAGCAACCATTCAGCTGGCTGCCGTTCTGCGACTGGCCAACGCCTTGGACGCGGGACACGACGGTCACATCCGCCGCATTCAAATTGAAAATGCTCGGAACCAAGCGAGAGGGAACCAAGCGAGAGGGAACGAAGCTTTGATCGTCGTGGCTGAAGGCTACTCGCCGCTCGGAGCCTCCTCTCAAACGATCGCGGCGGAACGTCACCTGCTGGAAACCGTCCTGCGGAGGCCAGTAGTTCTTAAGCCGGTGCGGAATTCTTTGAGAGCGCATGCCAGCCGGTAGCCTCCCAGTCACTTTCCACTCCTCGCCTTGGGAGGCTACAACGTAACTATCTATGACCCACGCCCAACTGGTCGAAAAAGCAGTTCACTGGCTGCGCCGCTACCGCTGCGGAGTGGTGCTCTCCGAGCAAGCCTGCGTGAGCGGCGAGATGCCCGACGCCATTGGTTGGAAGCGCGCCTGCCATTCCGTTCTGGTTGAGTGCAAAGTTACCCGTTCTGATTTCCTGGCCGACCGAGCCAAGCCCTTCCGATCAAAGCCGGAGCAGGGAGTGGGCTGCGAAAGATTCTACTTAGTACCGGTTGGACTGATTCGACGCGAAGAACTGCCCGCAGGCTGGGGGTTGCTGGAGCTTCGTCGCGGCAGAATTGAAACTGTGCACTCTTCGGCGAAAAACTTGCGCAGCGCCACTGGCTTCCGCTACGAAATGAATCTGCTCCTCGCCAGCCTGCGGCGCGTCGAGGTCCGGGTTGAACCGCAAAGCATCACCGACTTTCTCAAGTGGAAGAACCGCATGGCCGAATACAACCGCGGAACCCTCCCGGAAGGACTCGCTTCTGCCGAGGAAGAACCGAATGTATTCCTGGAACCGGATCTGACGGCATAGTGAGGAGCCAGCAGCGAGAAGCCAGAGGATCTGTCTACAGTTCCCGCCGTCCTTCCATGGCCTTCAGCATGGTGATCTCATCGGTGTACTCGATATCGCTGCCGACCGGGATGCCCATCGCGATGCGGGTCACCTTCACTCCGGCGCGTTTGAGTTGTTGGGAGAGATAGGTAGCAGTGGCTTCGCCCTCGACCGTAGGATTGGTGGCGACGATCACTTCGTCTACATTGCCCGCGTCGACGCGCGCAATGAGGTTCGAGATGCGGAGCTGCTCCGGGCCGACGCCGTGCAGCGGCGAGAGCGATCCGTGCAACACATGATAGACGCCGTTGAAGTGCTTGGTCTTTTCAATGGCCGCAATGTTGGTGGGCTCTTCGACCACGCACACCAGGCGCTGATTTCGAGTCGCACTGGTGCAATAAACGCACGGATCTACGTCGGTAATGTTATTGCACACAGAGCACAGCCGCAGGCTGGCCTTGACGTCGCGCACCGCCGCGGCCAGCGCCTCGGCGTCTTCGTCGCTAGCGCGCAGAATAAAGAAGGCCAGCCGTTGTGCGCTCTTTGTGCCCACGCCCGGCAGCTTCTTCAATTCGTCAATCAGGCGGGACATCGGCTCAGCAAATTTAGACATAAGAAATTGAGTGACTGCGTGATTAGGTCATCGGGGGTTTTTAAATCAAGATTCAAGAATTGGGAAAATTGGCCAGATGACCGGATTGCCCAATCGCCCAATTCTTCACAGTCCGCCGATGCCCAGTCCGCCCAGCATACCGCCAACGGTCGATTGCATTGCCCCATCCACTTTGCGCGCGGCTTCATTTACCGCAGCCAGGATTAAGTCCTGCAGCATTTCCACATCGCCAGATTTTATGGCTTCCGGGTCGATGCGCACGCTGAGCAGTTGCTTGCGCCCATCCATCTTCACCGTGACCGTGCCTCCACCAGACGAGGTTTCCACCACGGTCTCCTGCATTTTTTTCTGCAGGCTCTCGTACTGCGACTTGGCCTTCGACATCAGCTCTTGCAGATTGAATCCACCCATAATGGCGTTACCGCTTCTCCTTGTAATCAATCACAGTGCGAATCTGAGCGCCGAATTTCTCTTGCAGACGCCGGACGATGGGATCCTGTTCGGCGCGGCCACGGCCACCGATTCCGGAACTAGCCCCATTTGTTTTCGGAGATCCGTTGCGCTTTTCTGTCGCAGCCACCACCGCTCGTGGAACGATTCTAAGTTTGACGGGCCGTCCCAGAAGACCGCTGGCCGAAGCGACGGCTAACCGCCTTGCATCGGCGCCCAGCGACATATCGACGACGGCTTGCGACTCAGAAACTTTGATGACGACCTCGTTTCCTTCGATCGTCCATTCGCCTGCTTCGAGCATCGAGACCAGGATGCGCTGATTTCCGTCGGTGAGCGCTTGTAGTACTGCTGTCTGCAGCTTCTCGATCGGCGCGGCCACTGCTGCGGAACTCAAGGGCGTCGGAGAATCTTGGCGAGGAGCCGGCAACTTTGCTTCGGACGGTGAATCGAGGTTAGCCAGTGCCGTAGCCCCGATAATCACCGGTGTCGACGAACTCGCTTCTCCGAATCTGCCGGAAGCGCTGGCGGAGATTGGCTCAGACGACTCCTGACGCGGTCCACCCTTGCGTGCGGAATCGGCCGCGAACGGCGAAACAGGATTTAGACGGGTTGGTGCAACCGCTTCTGTGCGCCGCTCGGCTGCACTCGAACCCACGATAGAGGGCCGCGCGGGATTTCTGGTGGCATTTGCTCCAGCGCCCGAGGTGCTCGAAGAACCGGCCACTTCGCTGAGCAATTGCTCGATGGGCAGTAGTCGCTGCGCGTGGGCCATCTTGAGCAGGCCAAGTTCGAGATGGAAACGCTGCTCCTGTTTGTATCCCAACTCGCCGTGAGTGCGCAGCATGATCTGCAGATGACGCGTGAGATCTTCTTCCTCAAAGAGAGCGGCGACACGCTCCACGCGCTCGCGCTCTTCGCTTGAGATCTGCAGCAGGGAAGAGTCTTTTCCCGCAATTTTGGCAACCGTGGCGTTGCGCAGGAAGCGAACCATCTGCCGCGCAAAATGTGTGGGACTGTGCCCTTCGCTGATGAGATGGTCAATCTGCTTCAACACATCTTCGCTGGCGCTGCGAGCGATGGCCTGCATCACTTCCTCGAGAATGTGCGCGGGAGCGGCGCCGACCAGGTTGCGCACAGAATCCGCCGTGATGCGTCCGCTGGAAGAGGCAATGGCCTGATCGAGAATCGACAACGCGTCGCGCATGGAGCCGTCGCCCGCCTCGGCCAGGAGAGCGAGAGCATCGTCATCCGCTTCGATTTTTTCGCGTCCGACGAGGTCGCGCAGCTGGCCGACGATGGCATCGAACTTTACCGCGCGGAAGCTGAAGTGCTGGCAGCGCGAACGAATCGTCTGCGGAATATCCTCCGGCTGCGTGGTCGCCAGCATGAAAACGATATGATCGGGCGGCTCTTCCAAAGTTTTCAGCAAGGCATTAAAGGCCGCGTCAGTAATCTGGTGAGCTTCATCGAGGATGTAGATCTTGAAACGATCTCGCGCTGGGCGATAACGCGCCGCCTCGCGAAGTTCGCGGATTTCGTCAATGCCGCGATTGGTGGCCGCGTCGATCTCAATCACGTCGACAGCGTTACCGGCGCGAATCTCGGTGCAGGATTCACAGACGCCGCAAGGTTCGGCCACAGGCTTGTCGGACGAACGGCAATTCAACGCCGCAGCCAAAATCCGAGCCACGGTAGTTTTTCCAATGCCGCGATGGCCGCTAAAAATGTAGCCGTGAGCAGTCCGTCCCTGTTCAAGCGCGTTTTGCAGGGTACGGCTGACGTGTTCTTGTCCGATCACATCGGAGAACTTCTGTGGACGGTATTTACGCGCCAGGACGGTGTAGCTCATGAGCCGGAAGAAACGATTATACGTGATGAGAAGAGCGATGGAGTTGTTGACCCGAATGGCGTGCCGGGTGCGATCGGTAGGAACTACGCAAATTGTTGCGTACCCTTGAGATAGCTGTAACTCGCCCGGCACACTCCTCTAATTTTTCTGTCAAAGAATGGAGAAAGATAGTACTATCCGCAAGCTAAAGTCCCGCCCGGGAGTTTACCGTTATTTTCCCCAAGACTCTTGAAAGGGAAATCCCGGCTAATCGCAAGGAGAGATCGTGATTCGAAGGCTAGGTGTGTTCTTGCTCGTGATCGGCGCGATGATGTTGGGCGCGACCGTTGCTTCCCAGGCTCAGTCGCAGTCCACACTAACTCGCAATGTGCGCAATGAGGTTCTCAATGGTCAGGCGAAGCCTGTTGGAAGGCTGCCTGCAACCCAGTCCATGCGCCTGGTTTTTGTTCTGCCGCACCGCAATCAGGTTGAGTTAGAGAACTTCTTGCAGGAACTCTACGATCCTTACAGCCCGTCTTACCGCAAGTTCCTCACGGTGGAAGAGTTCACAGAAAAGTTTGGTCCCAGCCAGGAAGATTATGACTCTGTGATTCACTTCGCAGAAGCGAACGGCCTCAGGGTGGTTGGAACCTCCCGCAATCGCATGAACCTCGATGTCAGCGGGGCGGTCGCGAGCATTGAAAAGGCCCTGCATGTAAACATGGGCGTCTATCAACATCCCACCGAAAACCGCACCTTTTATGCCCCCGACCGTGAGCCTACGATGGACCTGGCGGTTCAGTTGTGGCGTGTCGCGGGTCTGGACAACTATTCGATTCCGCGTCCCCTGGTGCGTGAGCGTTCCAATGCCACGTCGAAGGCGACCACTGGCTCCTGCCCTTCGCAGTCATTCTGCGGCAGCGACATGAGGGCGGCATACTACGGCGGAACAGCGCTGACCGGAGCCGGCCAATCAGTAGGGCTGTTCGAGTTTGTAGGCACAGATCTGGCCGACTTGAACACGTATTTCAAAAACGCGAAGCAAACCAACAATGTCCCAATCACTTTGCTCTCCACCGACGGAACTTCTACAAGTTGCCTGGCATCGGCGGACTGCGATGATACGGAACAGACCTTAGACATGACGCAGGCGCTCGGCATGGCCCCTGGGTTGTCCAGCCTGGTGTTATACGTGGGATCAACCGATTCCGCGATCTTTAACGCCATGGCGATCGCGAAACCGCTGAACGCACAATTGAGTTCTTCCTGGGCGTGGCTTCCGGTGGACCCCAGCACCGACAACCCGTACTTCGAAGAGTTTGCGGCGCAGGGTCAGAATTTGTTTGATGCAGCCGGCGATAGCGGCAAGTGGACCGCATCTACCGAATTTGTTTGGCCCGCGGACAGTGCGTTTCTCACGTCGGTTGGCGGGACCGACTTGGACACCAGCGGCGCAGGCGGTCCGTGGAGTTCGGAGACCGCCTGGGCCGACGGTGGTGGGGGCATTTCGACAAATAAGCTTGCGATTCCCTCCTGGCAGGTGACTGCGGCCGCGGGCTGCGCGGACTGC
>Ga0209656_10002175_pt1 | contig 12749 bp, 13 predicted proteins | sample BogFormECP12_OM2_FD_188239 | JGI IMG/M metagenome (GOLD analysis project Ga0209656, IMG submission 188239) | Bog forest soil microbial communities from Calvert Island, British Columbia, Canada - ECP12_OM2 (SPAdes) (version 2) | ecosystem: Environmental > Aquatic > Freshwater > Wetlands > Bog ... | reverse complement strand
CTCCAATGCGAACGATCACGTGATACTGATTGACCAGCCTGTGGGCGGCGACAACTTCTGCGGGGAGGGCTGTCATTGGTGCTTTCGAGGTCTGGATACGGAGGCGACGATCGTTTGAATCGGCCGCAAGGAATTTTCGCACGGTTGAATCAGCAGCTCCCATACTTTTTCCGACGGAGTGAGCTCGCTTTTAGGTATGACGAAAAATTGGCGTAAGCGCCGGTGAGCCCAACGAGCTCGTCGCCCAGATCCACACTCGAATGCCGGTGATCCTAGCTAGCTAGGTGAAGAACATCATGAGGCCTGGTTAACTAATCAAGCTGGGAAAGAGGTGCTGGTCCCCTTCCCTCGGCTCTATTGAATCCCTTCAATGCTGTTAGTTGCCCCTCCGGGGCCGATTGGCGCGCCGCCCATCGAAGGTCCTGCAGAATTCGAATCATTGGAACAACCTGCTAGGAGCACTAGGGATGCAAAGAGCAAGAACATTAGAACCACGGGCGGTTTCTTTTGCAACATGCCGTTTGTTCTGAATATGACGGACGAGCGGCTGTATTGGTCAGGGCAATAGTTCATCTGCACTTTCTAGCACCTTGTTGAGATTGGCTGCGACTACTTTTGATTCAGGCCCGGGTGTTGAACCTCCGCCTCGAGATCCACAAAAAGTGCGAAGCACTCGGCAAGTCGGTGAAGAGGAATTGCTGTCCACCCGGCGTGTTGATGACTTCTGTAAAATCTTCTGGATCCGGGAACCGATCATCCTTGAAAATCCGAACATCGGCAAGCGCGAAAAAACGGGTACATCTACGAAGAGGGGTATCACATCTCCCTCAATGTCATTTTGGATGAACGCGGCCTGGCGCGCGAGGCGAGATTGAACGCCAACGTCGAAGCTGTAAGAGAAGTGCTCTCGGAAATGAAAGAGCGGCGGATTCTCTCAGAGATGCTCCCCTTTCACGAAAAGCTCGTCCAGGCGCCGAGTAGGGGTAGGCCCAAGATCGTTGATGCCGTAGGGACCCTCTATCCGTCTTCTGAGTTTGTCGACGATATCATCAACGGGAACCGCAAAATGAGTTCCGCTCGAACCACAACGCTTTAGCACGACGTTCATGCTGCGGTCAGGGACCCTGATTGGCAGGAACTAAAAACGAACAGAGCGAGCGCCTGCTCGCGCCCGCCTCGGTTCCCCCCCCGGCCGCAGCGGCTAGTCGTTGATGGTGTTGATATTGCCTGCCCGCGCCGCGAGGCGGGTCAACCGAACGCTCCAAAGTTCGTTGAGAGTTCGCTCAGGAATTGGCTTTGCGTCGATGATTCCGATAAACGACTAACAGTCCGAACAGGCCTGAGGACAAGAGAGACAAACATGATGGTTCAGGAACCGGCGCCAGCACGGCAATCTGCTCCGGATTAGTTAATCCTGTAATTGTGTGGAATGAACTGTCAGCAATTCCTCCTCCAGCTATAGAGAAAGCCTGTACTTGACCGCTGTTGTAGGTCCCGACTAACAAGTCGTTACCGTTAACAGCAAGCCCAATCGGATTGTTTAATGGTGTGGTGATGGAGAAAGCATTGTTTCTCGTTGCCATCGAATTGTTCGGACCCGAAAGCAAATATTCTGAGACGCTGTTATTATTATTGTTCGTGATGAAAAGATTGTTACCCGAAACAGCCAAGCCGATCGGATAAGCTACATTAGGATCTGTTGTGCTGCTCAGAACAGTCGAGTAACCTTCGCCGGGAACATATTCACCCACAGAACCGATATTGTTTGTATTACTGATGTACAAATTCGACCCTGACAAGGCGACTGAGCGAGGAGAAAACTGACCTAACCCACTGACGATGGTAGTAGGAGCCCCTCCGGAAAGATTGAAGGCAAGGACATTGCCCGCATTGTCGGCTGCCACGTAGAGGGTTGATCCAGACACTGCCAGCGAAGTTGGATTCCCCGAAGCGAGCGTTGCAAAGGTAGTTTGCGATGAAACGGTGTTCCCGTTTATTGTGTATTCATAGATTGTTCCATTCGCGGTGCTAGACGTGAACAGGCTGATACCGTTTGCTGTTTCCATTACAGCAAGACCGGAAAGGCTGGTTAAACCCGTAATGAGATCGGCGTTAACAACTGTACCATCGGCATTATATTCCCCAATCGTCCCGGATTGGTTCGCAACGAAGATCTGAGCGTTGAGAGTTTCTATCGAGCAAGTACCGAAGGCAAATAAAGCAAGGATGAAACCAATAGAAAGAGTGATTTTCATATATTCATGGTATTTGACGTTTATGTACTGCCTGATTCTTCTACTTGCGTCTTTAATCTAAGTCAAAAAAGATGAGGTTTATGACTAAAAAGTAACCTGAGCTGACAAGTTATCCGGAACCACGAAGCTACATCGGTTAAATTCCAACAAAGGTACCAAATGCGACATAGAAATTTCGCGCAGCGAGGACCTTTGCCGGGGGGTCGCGTCTGCAGACGCCCGGCATGCCGGGGGCAGGCCCTGTAAGATAGGCGGTTCTGAACCCCTACCCAGGAGACCTCTCATGCCCCGGATGAATATTCTCAACGCGGTCGAACGTGGAGGCTTTCGACTCGCCGCCAGTTTTCAAAAGTTTCCAGCGCAAGCAGTATTTTGACTTCCCCTCCACGCCGATTCGCCGCTGGCCTCCGCAGTCCGGCCTGGTGGAAGCCTGCAAGCTCACCTGCGGTGAGTGAAGGCCGCTCACGGTTCCAAAGTGGACTCCGGTAAGGCGCTGAGACGGGCGTTCATGAGTTCACGCCCTAGGACTCGGAGCTAATGCGGCGCCGGCCGCTCCGACACTTCCATTGGTTGTTGCATAATGACATCGAGCGCGATCACGAAGGCGAAAGCGACCGTAAAGAAGTCGATCGTCAACGCCGTGATGTAGGCTGCGGCGCTGTATTGGAGGCCTACTAAAACGTAGCCAAGCATCGCCAGTGTCACAGCGGAGCCGAATACAACGAAGACCGCGAATACTGCGGGCGGCGGTCCTTTGCCGACCACCTTGCGGCGTCGGCGCGGATAGGTGACCTGAAGAGACAGCATCGGTAGTGCGAAAAGCACACCAGAGCCTCGCCAAATCCACTTTTCCTGAATGTCGTAGAGCGCAAATAGCGCCGGCAGCAGCGCTGCCGCCGTCAATACGAAAATGTACGTCATGACCGTTTTTGCAAGGTATCTGTCAAGCAGTGACAACCTCGCTCCAGCGGCCGGTCGGAGGGCCAACAAGAGCGCCGAGAACCCCGCGAACGTGATCATCAGGCCAGCCAATGTGTACAAAAGGGTTGCACCTTTGAATTCCATGTTTTGCTCCACCTAAGAACCAAGGTCGTTTTGGCGCGTCACCGTCGCGTCGCTTGGCACCTTCGGGCCGCCTTGCGAGGCGACGAACTTCATGGCGCCGAGGAAGCAGGCCGCATAGCCGGCGGCGAACAGTTTTTCGGGATTGGCGCCGTCGCCGCCGGGACCGCCCAATTCCTTCGGTGTCGTCAGGCTCACTTCAAAAGTGCCGTCCAGGGTGGCGGAGCGGCCGTCGCGGCCGCCGGTGGCACGGACGGCAGTCTGGTAGAGAACGTTCACGGACATGGGGACTCCTTATCAATAGCAATCGTGGTGGACGGATGGGTCACGGGGCCGAGGCCTTTGCCGCCCGTTCGATCATGCGAGCCACGTCATTCGGCTTGGAGATATACACCGCGTGGCTGGCCTTGATTTCCGTCACTTTGGCGCCGGCCCGTTTGTACATCGAGCGCTCGAGGTCCGGGTTTATCATCCGGTCCTGCGTCGCGACGATGCCGTAGCTGGGCTTCGTCTTCCAGGCTGGCGCGGTGATCGGCGTACCCAAGGTGCTACCGTTGATCGGTACCTGAGAGATCGCCATGAATTGCGCCTCAGCGGCCGGCAGGTCGGCCGCAAAATCCGCCGCGAACTTCGCCTGATCGATCAGCAGATAGCCGTCCGCGGTTGGCGCGATGCTGTTCGCTGCGGGAGCGATGCTGCCCAAGAGCGGGCCGACCTTCTCGCCCTCGTCCGGTGCGAAGGCGGCGACATAGACCAGGCTCGCGACATGCGCGTTGTTGCCGGCCTCGGTGATGACAGCGCCGCCATAGCTGTGGCCGACGAGCACGGCCGGACCGGACTGGCGGTCGAGGATGCGGTTGGTGGCGGCAACGTCATCCGCCAACGAAGTTCCCGGTTCTTGGACGATGCTGACCGTATAGCCGTCCTTGCCAAGAATGTCGGCGACGCGCCGCCATCCGGAACCGTCGGCGAAGGCCCCGTGGACGATGACGATGTTTTTGGCCGGCTCGGCCCGCGCCGGAGCGACGGCCGCCGACAGAAGCGCGACCGCTGCGGCCGCCGTGGCAATGAATTTCCTGGGCATCGGACTCTCCTGTGTTAGTTATCGCGATAACAGTTATTGAACGATATGAATTAGGACATAGCGGAAAGGCTGTCAAGGAATTATTTATCGTGATAACTTTTGAATTTATCGTAATGACTTTTCACGACATCTGCTGAGACCAAGGAGGCCGTATGCGACGCGATGACCAGGGTTAAGAGGCTCGAGGGAATGCCGTGCTATTCGATCTATTCGGCTGGGCTCGCCATCCAGCGCACCTACAAGCCGCTGCTGGACGAGCTGGGCATCACCTATCCCCAGTACCTCTTGCTGAACGTATTGTGGGAGGAGGACCACCTCACCGTCGGCGACATCGGCGAGCGGTTGGGCATCCAGAGTAGCACGCTGACTCCCTTGCTGAAGCGCCTGCAGGCGGCGGGCCTCGTGGAGCGCACCCGCAATCCCGCCGACGAGCGTCAGGTGTTCGTCGAACTGACCGAGCGCAGCAAGGCCCTCGAGGAGCGGGCTGCCTGCCTGGGCCCTGCGGTCTTCGGGGACGCCGGCATAACGATCGAACGTCTCTATCGCCTGCGTGACGAGGTCAAGGCCCTGCGCGACGCCCTCAATGTCAAATTGGCTGCGAAGGGAAGATAGCGGCCTTAATCTATACTACTTCTGATTGACGCGCCCTGGCGTAATGCAGAACGGGCTGATTTCGCCGATGACCGCAGTTGGCCGCGTAGCGGGCAGCATTATGCAAAAGGCTGCGGGTCTTGCTGATGTACATGCTCCAGGCGACCCGGCGAGCCAACAACAGGAGAAGTGTAGAAGACGACAGTGCCTTTACTTACCTCCTAGAGGAGTGGCTTGGTTTTGGATTGATGTTTAAGGCTCGTTTGACAATCTGTACCGCTTCCAAGGTGGGCTGATCGAGCGAATGGATATTCAGAACTTGGAAGCCTTACACCGCTAAAACCATTTCCTCTTATGCCAAACCAACCTGCACCAGAAACCGAACTGCTCCGTGCCGCCTACGCGGCTTTCAACGCGCGCGATATTGATGCCGCACTTGCTCTCATGACTCCCGAGGTAGAGTGGCCCCGAGCGTTCAAAGGCGGTTTTGTCCGTGGGCCGGAAGCCATCCGCGCCTACTGGACGGAGCAATGGAGCGAAATCAATCCGCACGTCGAACCTGTGGCCTTCCACCCCGAGGATGCCGGGCACGTCTTGGTCGAAGTGCATCAGGTCGTGCGCGACTTGGCTGGGACCGTGGTTGCCGATGAGCACGTTGGGCATCGTTTCACCATTGAACACGGTTTGATTCAACGGATGGAAGTCAATCCGCTTCCATCGTCCGGTCACTAAAGCCTAGCGGCTGGGCCGACTTGGGACGATCCTCGCCGCTTCGCGGCTGCGGGGATTTTGCGCTTTTGGAGCCAATGGGCTGCTGCCTGCTTCGGCTAGGGATTTGGAAAGACGCGCTCCAAACTCCCCCTTTCCATCCACGGCAACCCTACTGATAACGTCTATTTGACGTTATGGTGACGTTTTGGGTGCCGGTGGCCGCTGGTTTTTGGGGCGGCGGTGCCAGCAGGTTTCACTTCGGGCAACGGCTGGCCTTTCTCTTTCAGACGGTAAAGCGTTGAACGGGACACGCCCAACGTGCGGCAAATGTCCGCCCGCTGCCGTCGCGGGTCGGCGAGGAGGCAGCGGCCATCGCCGCCTGCTTCTTGTCCAGGCGGCGGGGCCTGCCGCCCGTGCGTCCCCTCGCCCTGGCACTCGACAACCCGGCCTTCGTCCGCTCCCGGATCACTTCGCGCTCGAACTCGGCCAATGCCCCGAACAGGTGGAAAACCAGCTTGCCGCCCGGAGCGGTCGTGTCGATCTGCTCGCGCAAGCTGCGAAAGCCCCGGCCTGTCTTTGCCAAGTGGCCGACGGTTTCAATCAGGTGCCGAGCGAACGCCCGAGCCGCTCTAGCCGCCAGACGACCAAGGTGTCACCCCTGCGAAGATGGTCCAGAGCTTCGGCCAAGCCGGGCCGCGCCGTCTTCGCCCCGCTCGCCACGTCGGTAAAGATGCGCTCGCACCCGGCAGCGTGTAGGTTTTAAGATGGCTCGCCCCTCTGCTGCTTCCGCCTTCACTTCCTCGAGACGATGCTCTTTAGATATTTTGTCGTAATATTGAGCCTGGGCGCCATGAACCCCAAAATCTTTAAACCGTCTAACTAGCCCCAAGCCGAAATTCTAAGCGGTGAGCTCAGTTCAGGCGTCACGTAATTCTACAGCATCACACGGTCAGAGGATAGTCCAGGTTAACGTGCCATCAGGGCGTGAACTCTCCTGACAGCCTCTGCAAGGCCGTCTTCCGCGCACATCTTTGCGCCGAGGGCCGAAGCCGGCTCCCGTATCTCTGTCGTTCGGGCGGCGGCGATCGCACGAGACAAGGTGGCAGCCGTGACGTTCCGGCCGCTCGCCGCGGCGGGCGCTATGCCTCGCTGGCGTAACTGCTCGGCCCAGAAGAACTGATCTGCTGCGAAAGGCAGAACGACCGAAGGCACACCCGCACGGGCTGCGGAATGCGCGGTCCCGGACCCGCCGTGATGAATGACCAGGGACGTGCGAGGGAACAGCCAGTCGTGCGGGGTGTCGCCAATGACGCAGAAATTCGGTGGCAGCCTCAGCGAATCTGCGCCGCTCCAGCCTGGATAGAACAGGGCTCGCTCGCCGGCTACGGCAGCAATCACGACGTCGAGCAGCGCGCGCTGATCGAAACCCAGCATGCTGCCGAATCCCACATAGATCGGCGCGTCGCCCGCGGAGAGAAAACTATGCAGCGATGCGGGGGCATCCCACTCGCGCACTGGGCGCACCCACTGCCCGCACATCCAGGCGTTGTCCGGCCAGTCTGCCGGTTGCGGAAGCAGGCTCGGCGAGATCCCGTAAAGCATGGGATGACCGGACCAGATCTTGCGTCCGGGTGGCAACCCCACCTTCAAGCGCGCCGCGTTGGTGGCTTTGCGAAAGGCGCGCCACAACAGTTCGGCGACGAGGCGATAGCTGAAACGGTTGAGCCATCGCGGCATTGACCGCGGCGGCAGGAAAGGCGATGGGAACGCGGAGGTCGGTGTGAGCGGAATCATTCCCGCGCCGATGACCGGAACGGCCAGTTTCTCAGCCGCGGAGAAACCGATGAACGCAGCGAGACCGGCGACGATCAGCCCGTCGCTACCCGCTGCGACGTCGAGAACCTGGCGCATCCACGCGTCGGCGTTATCGTTGGCGATATGCGCGAGCGCCTGTGCGGTAGCGTTCAGGCTGTTCTTCCCCGCAACGACCGATGAAATGCTGCTGATCGACTGCAACTTTCCGCGTACGTCGCCTGCGAGCGCCGCGTGCGGGACACCGAGATCGCGAGCGCTGCCCAACGTTCCGCCGTCGGCCAGCAAAGTCACTTCGTAACCGGCATCCATCAGTGCGCGACAGAGCGCTGCGACCGGCCGGGTGTCGCCCTCCGTGCCGTAAGTCACCGCAACGAGCTTCATGCTTTCCTCCCGCGCTTTTTTTTAAGGTCCGAGATCGGCTCGGCAGATACAGTGCGACACCCGCCGCTCTTCCGGTCTGATTGTTAAGCTCGTCTTGCCTGAATACGACGGCGGACGACCAAGGGCTGAAAATGCAATTTTATACCCTTTGTTCTCCGGGAGGCGCGCGGCGTGACCTTCGACCACAACTTTATCCTCTCCTTCCGGTTTTGCCGCCCTCGAAAAATCGAACGACTTTTCCAAAGGATATTCCATATGCATCACGTTCCGGTACGTCATGAAGTCGGCCATCGCCAATGCAAAGGGCTGTCCCTCTTTGAGAGCACGCACCCAGTTTAAAAACGCCCTCTCACCAATTTCTATAGATATGATGTTTGCCGAATAAACATTCAACACAAGCGCGTTGCCTTCATTCTGCGCTTGAGTTCGGAACGCAAAACCCACGACAACCGCCGATGCAGTCGGGGATGTGGTTCACCAGCGAGAAGGCGCAGTTGAGCTTCGCTTCCGCGGTGAGGAAATCATCGCGCAATTCGTCGGCGGAATTTCAAGCTACGGGCCCTCTTCAGATTCCGTAAGAGGAAGCTCGTCAGCGATTTTCCTCAGAAGTCGACCTTTGACCAGTCAGTCAAGGATTTCCTCCCGAACGAAGGACACATATTTTCTGCAAACCCGCACTTGGTACACAATTTTTCTAGTAATTGACATCAATCATGGCCGAACTCGAGTCACCTCCTTGATGCGGGGTCCTGTTTCCTCCAAGTATTTCAAAAGAAGATAACCTGGTTGCCTAGCTGATGGAACGCCTCAGCCAAACCTCGGCCGATGCCAGAGCTGCCACCCGTAAAGAGAACGATGTTTCCTTGCAGATTCATGGTTCTGTCCTTATCCAGGGCAGGTTCGTTCCGCCTCTTATTTCGCGGACGCCGTCAGGCGATCGGTCAGAAACCTATCGATCTCATCGAGTGCCTGGGTAGAGGCGGCCAGCGTTCCAATGCCGGATAGGAACCCGTGTGACATGCCTTCCCACACATCCACGCGTGCGTCCACACCGGCCGCAACGGCCCGCTCGACATAGCGGAGCGAGTCATCCAGCAACACCTCATCGTCGCCCACATGAACACGGATCGACGGCAACCCGGCGAGTTCCGCATAGAGAGGAGAGGCCAGTGGATCAGCGGGGTCATGGCCGCCCAAATAGGAGCGTACTAGCTCGGCTGCCTGCGAACGGATGAAGTAGGGATCGGCCGCGGCACGTGTCTCCCAGCTCGCTCCGGTAAGCGCCAGATCGGTGACCGGCGAAAGCGCAACCGTTGCTACCGGAAGCACCCGGCCCGATGCCTGCTGTGCCGTAGCAAAATAGAGAAGTCCTAGGGCAAGATTACCTCCGGCCGAGTCTCCCGTAATCGCGACCTTTAAGAAGCCGCGTTCGATAAGTCCCAGATAACAGGCTTGCACATCCTCTGTCGCGGAAGGAAAGGGATGTTCCGGAGCCAGGCGATAATCCGGCACGAACGCTTCCACGCCGGCGCGAGCGGCGATATGCCCAACCAGGTTTCTGAAGGCCTGAGCCGAACCCCAGTTGAACCATCCACCATGTAGATGAAGGATTGCCTCGCCGGTCCGGGCACTATCCGGTCGGCACCACCAGCCAGATACGTCTCGCACCGTGTCGGGAGTAAATGTTACTCCGGCGGGCGCAATGACGCGGCTCATAATCGCGTCGAACGGCCCTCGGGCTGCTGTGCCCTGCAGGCGTCCCTTGTTTGGCTCAACGACTGCCCGCATGGCGGTCATCGCAATTCTATCTTCGACGCTGACCGGGTGTGTCGTTATCCAGCTTCGGGTCGTATCTTCGTTATTGTTGTTGGTCGTGTGCATATTTCTTCTGGCCTCGGCTTGTCACGAGGACTGTATCGTATATTAACTTTCCGTACAGTTAAGTTAAGTAGATGGCATGTCAAACTTTTCTTTCCTTGCCGTTCGGATAAGATAAAGCTCATGTCCGGATCGGATGTTAAAAACACACGCATCGGCCGACCGCGCAATGACACGGCTGTGTCTCACGCGGCAATCATGGATGCGGTTTACGAGCTGCTACAAGACAAGTCCGCAGGCGACCTCACTATGGAAGCCGTGGCAAAGCGTGCCAATGTGGGAAAACCCACTCTTTATAAGTGGTGGCCGTCTAAGGCAGCACTCATTATGGCAATGTTCCACGAGCGGCTTGCCGGAAAACTGGAAGCGTCACTCGCTGCGACCGCAGAAGAGGCCATCCGCGCAAAAATGCGACACCTCATTAGAGAGTTCAATGGGCTCTTTGGCAAGGTGATGGCGGATCTCATTGCTGAGGGACAGCGCGATCCCAGCATTCTGCAGGAGCTTTACGAGCGGCACATCAGCCTACGAAGGGCGTCGACCGTGGCTGATATCGAGAGAGGTAAAGCCAGCGGTGAACTCGTACCGGATACTGTACCTGAACTGTTGATCGACGCTATTTTCGCACCAGTGTATTATAGACTCCTTCTCCGTCTCGCCCCTTTAACAAATCAATACGGCGATCAATTGATCGATCAGGCCTTTCGCGGCGTTCGAAACATAAAAGGAGATTCGCCTCGCAAAAAGCGTAAATAGCCGAGGTTCGAACGAAAGGCCGTTCGGCTTTTGTCGACTTCCTCAGAGAAGACATTCAAGTTTTCCCCAGCCAATGAGCCATCATGCCGCAGTCCGCGCCCTGGCTTATAAATGGATTCGCATTTTACTTCGTTGTTGGAAAACACGCCAACCTTACAACCCAGAACTCTACCTCAGCGCCTTGCTTCAACGCGGTTCGCCTTACGCCTCCGCGGTGAATAACTCTCCTCAAAAAAATGACAGGCCACCTCAGACGTCTGTGTCATCGTCCTCCGCCCGCCCGAGCGCAGGGAGGTACCGGCCGAAGTTCAATTCGAAGTCGCTCGGAACACCGTAACCGATACTGCGGACCTTGGCACGGCGCGCCTGCGCACTGGGCCAGGCCAAGGTTGAGAAGAACATGTCGTTGCTCGACTGAAGCTCGGTAGCTGTCGGCGTCCCGAACCGATTGATCTGGGCCTTCGCCGCGGCCAGCGCTTCACGGTCGAACGAGGCCAGACGCCGGACGAGCGCATCGACAAACGAGTCGAGGTCGTCATCGTCTAGCGTGCGGTTCACCCAGCCATAGCGCTCGGCGATATCAGCATCGAAATCGTCGCCGCTGAGGACGATCTCAAGTGCGCGCGAGCGGCCGACCAAGCGCGGGAGCCATTCCAGCGCTCCGCCGCCCGGGACCAGTCCGACGCCGATCTCGGGGTTGCCGAATAGGGCGCTTTGCCGGCTGGCGAAGCGCATGTCGCAGGCCAGCACGAACTCGTTACCGATGCCGCGCGTGCGGCCGCGAATCTTGGCGATGCTTACGACTGGCGTGGACGAGAGGCGCAGCACAAAGTCGCGCCAAAGGCCCAGCACCCCTGGCTGTTCAGCTGCCTTGGATACGTCGAGATGGGCGATGAAAAAATCGGGATTCGCCGACTGGAACACTACGACCTTCACGGACGGGTCCGCCTCGAGGTCGGTCATCAGCGCTCCCAATTCAACGATCGTTGTGGGAACAAACATGTTGATCGGCGCGTTGCTGAAGGTGACTGTCCACCGGCCCGGACAGGTGCGGTCGGTGTTGAACTGCGAAGGGTCAGGCATAGCGCATCTCCTACGTCGATTGGCAGATCAGTTTTGCGTTCAAGCGGACCTCGGGACGCTTGTTTAGCTTGTCTCTTTGAGTCGTAGCCATGCTACGATTATACGGATAATTCCAAAATTGGACAAGCTTGGACTGGGCGCCTTGGACTGGGCGATTCCTGTTTCTCTTTTCATTTTGGCTGCTGTTTGTAGTCATGTTAGACAATCATGATGGAAGACACCGAACCTCCGGTCCACCCGTGTGATTTCCAAGAGCATGAACGCGCTGGCGTTGCCGAATACCTGAAGCATCAGGCCTTCTATGCCGATCTGGCAAGCGTCGTCGCTCGCATTCTAGAGGAATGTCTGAAGACAAATCACATAAAAATTCACTCTGTGCAGCATCGGGCGAAAGATGCGACGAGTTTCGGTCACAAAGCGGCCATTCCATCCGAACTCGACCCCACGCGACCCAAATATGATCAGCCAATTCAACAAATAACTGATCTTGCCGGGATACGGATCATCACTCAAGTTCTAGGAACTCTTCCCGAAATAGATAAATTGTTGCATTCGGAATTTGTTGTCATTGAGCAAGCTTTAGGCCAGATTGTCCCTCTCCCCGAAATCGTATTATATCGCTGTCGATCGCCATCTTGAAACCCGTGGCGAAAGGGCGACAAAACAGAATAGGAGGTCACATGGTCAGCCGATATGCCGAAACCTATGCTGCTTGGCAGCGTGATCCGCTCAATTTTTGGGCTGAAGCGGCCAAAGAGATTGATTGGATCCAAGCGCCGCAAATGATTTTTGATGCAAAAGCGGGCGTCTACGGGCGTTGGTTCCCCGATGCGACCTGCAACACCTGTTGGAATGCGTTGGATCGCCATGTCATGGCTGGGCAGGGGGCACGAATCGCCTTAGTCTACGACAGTCCTCTCTCCGGGATGAAGCGCAAGTTCAGCTATAGCGACACATTGGTGGAAGTCGCGACCCTTGCTGCTGTCTTGCAGGACTTTGGTGTCATCAAAGGCGATCGGGTTCTCATCTATATGCCGATGATCCCTGAGGCAGCTTTTGCCATGCTCGCCTGTGCCCGTATTGGCGCGATTCATTCGGTTGTCTTTGGCGGCTTCGCGTCGAAGGAACTGGCA
>Ga0209656_10002174_pt1 | contig 12754 bp, 18 predicted proteins | sample BogFormECP12_OM2_FD_188239 | JGI IMG/M metagenome (GOLD analysis project Ga0209656, IMG submission 188239) | Bog forest soil microbial communities from Calvert Island, British Columbia, Canada - ECP12_OM2 (SPAdes) (version 2) | ecosystem: Environmental > Aquatic > Freshwater > Wetlands > Bog ... | reverse complement strand
GCCTCTACCGGGAGGGGGTCGAACCCTCTGGATCGCTTCGAAAGGTTTCAGGTTACGTTTCCATTCTCCTTTCCAGGACTTCTCCTGTCGCAAGGGCCACCGCGAGCGAATGCGCCTGCGGCTTCTGCGGGCCGGGCCGGATGCGCTCCTGGACCACGAGATGCTGGAGATGATCCTGTTCATCGCGCTACCCCGGCGCGACACCAAGCCGATCGCCCGCGCCCTGCTCGCCCGGTTCCGCGACTTCCCCGGCGTGATCGCCGCCCCGCCCAACGAGCTGCGCGAGGTCGAGGGACTCGGGGATGCCGGGGTGGCGGCGTTGAAGCTGGTGCAGGCCGCCGCCCTGCGGCTGATGCAGAAGACGTTGCTCGGCCGGCCGATCCTGAACGACTGGCAGAAGCTGACGGAGTACCTGACGGCGGCGCTGGGCCGTGAGCGGACCGAGCAGTTCCGCATCCTGTTCCTCGATCCGAAGAACCGCCTGCTGGCCGACGAGGCGCAGCAGCGTGGCACCGTGAACCACGCGCCGGTTTATCCGCGCGAGGTCGTGCGGCGTGCGCTCGAGTTGCATGCCACCGCGCTGATCCTGGTGCACAACCACCCGAGCGGCGATCACCAGCCGTCCCGTGCCGACATCGAGATGACGCAAGAAATCGTACGTGCGGTCGGCACGCTCGGACTGGTGGTGCATGATCACGTCATTATCGGCGCGGCGGACACGTTCAGTTTTCGGCGCGCTGGGCTACTGTAGCGGAGGCTGAAACGAATGAGCGAATTCAGCGGCCCGACGATGGCGGACTCCCGCGTGGTCTGCTACCGTATGCTCGTGGACTTGGTTTTTGTCGGAGAATACTGGTCGATGCCTGCGCTCTCCCCAGTCGCCAGACTGCGGTCACTGGCGATCGCAATGGTCATGACGATCGTACCCGTGACAGGGGCGCTGGCGATGGTGCCCACCGATTCCTATGTGGGCGGACTTGGGTGGGTCGGCCTGTCGAAGGCCGACCTCGATCGCATGAACGCAGCCGCCGCCCGGCTGATCGACCAGCCGTATTTCGGCGCGACCGTCAGGTGGGACAGTCCCGACACCGGCAAGTCCGGTGAGATCCGGCTGCTCAACAGCTTCGGTTTCCGCGGCATGCCGTGTCGGACGCTGGACTATACGGTCAGCCCCAGTGACCCGACGGACAACCACGCCCATTACGTGATGAGCTGGTGCTGGGTGCCGGAGGGGGTATGGAAGGTCGTGGAGATTCCCACACCTCGCTGAGCGGACTGACCGGACTCGTCCGCCTGGAATGACCACCGGCCTGGAGTGACCATCGGCGCGACCCGTGCCAAGAGCACGCGCGAGGCGTGAGCCCCGCCGTGAGCAAGGACGCGAACCGATGATACCGCGCTACACCCGCCCGCAGATGGCGGCGATCTGGTCGCCGGAAAACCGCTACCGCATCTGGTTCGAAATCGAGGCGCTCGCCGCCGAGGGGATGGCTCAGGTGGGTGCCATCCCCGCCGAGGCGGCGCGCACCATCCGCGAACGCGGCGCGCCGCGCGTGGCGCGCATCACCGCCGACGATGTCGCCGCGATCGACGCGATCGAGCGCGAGACCCGTCACGACGTGATCGCGTTCCTGACTTGGCTGGCCGAGGCGATCGGGCCGGACAGCCGCTTCGTCCATCAGGGCATGACGTCGAGCGACCTGCTCGACACCTGCCTGTCGGTGCAGCTGACACAGGCGGCGGACTTGCTGGCGCAGGGGATCGACGCGGTGATGGCCGCGCTGAAGAAGCGCGCGCACGACTTCAAGCACACACTCACCATCGGCCGCAGCCACGGCATCCATGCCGAACCGACCACCTTTGGCCTGAAGCTTGCCGGCCACTACGCCGAATTCGCCCGCAATCGCGAGCGCCTGCGCCAGGCGCGCGCCGAGGTCGCGGTCTGCGCGATCAGCGGCGCGGTCGGCACCTACGCGCATCTCGATCCGGCGGTGGAGACCTATGTCGCCGACCGTCTCGGCCTTGCAGCCGAGACGGTCTCCACCCAGGTCATCCCGCGCGACCGCCACGCCGCCTTCTTCTGCACGCTGGCAGTGATCGCCAGCGGCATCGAGCGGCTTGCCACCGAGATTCGCCACCTGCAGCGGTCCGAGGTGCGCGAGGCCGAGGAGTTCTTCCATCCCGGCCAGAAGGGCTCCAGCGCCATGCCGCACAAGCGCAATCCCGTGCTGTCGGAAAACCTGACCGGTCTGGCTCGCGTGGTGCGGGCCGCGGCGATTCCGGCGCTCGAGAACGTCGCCCTCTGGCACGAGCGCGACATCAGCCACTCGTCGGCGGAGCGGGTGTTCGCGCCGGACGCGACGATCGGGCTGGACTTCGCGCTGAACCGGGCGGCGGACCTCGTCGAGCGGCTGACCGTCTATCCCGAACGGATGACGGCGAACCTGGAGAGCCTGGGCGGCGTGATCCATTCCGGCGAGGTGCTGCTGGCGTTGATCCGCGCTGGGGTCTCGCGCGAGGCCGCCTACGCGATCGTGCAGCGCAACGCCATGGCGACCTGGGAGGCGCTGGGCACGCCCGCCGCGCGCAGCTTCCGCGAGAACCTGCTCGCCGATCCCGAGGTGGCCGGCCGCATCGCGCCCGACACGATCGACGCCGCATTGGATCCCGCGCTGCACACGGCCCAGGTCGATCACGTGTTCGCCCGCGTGTTCGGCGACGCCTGAGTGTGTGTACCGTCGTCCTGCGGATCGCCGCCGGCGGCGTGGTCCTGGCCGCCAACCGGGACGAGATGGCTGAACGGCCGTGGGACCCGCCGGCGGCCTGGTGGCCCGACCAACCCGGCATCGTCGGCGGCCGGGATCGCCTGGCCGGCGGTACCTGGCTCGCGATCAACGCCCGTGGAGTCGTCGCCGGCGTGCTGAACCGGGTCGGGAGCCTCGGACCGGCACCGGGCAAGCGGAGCCGGGGAGAGCTGCCATTGCTCGTTTTGCAACATGAGACCGCGGCCGAAGCGGCGAAGGCGGCGGCCGGCCTGGATGCGGGGGCTTGGCGGAGCTTCAACCTGGTGCTCGCCGACCGGTCCGGAGCCTGGTTCGTGCGCGGCCTCGGCGCCGGCAAGCCCGATGGCTGGGCACTGACCGAGGGCGTGCACATGGTCACCGCCCACGACCCCGACGACCTCGACAGCCCTCGAGTCGCCCGTCACCTGCCGCGGTTCCGCGCCGCCCCGGCACCCGGCCATGCCGACTGGTGCGCGTGGCGGTCGATCCTGGCCGACGACACCGGGCCCGAGGGGACCGAGCTGAACGTGCCGCTGCGGGCCGGATTCGGCACCGTGAGCGCCGCGATGATCTTCCTCAACAGCCCGCCCGCTTGGCTTTTCGCCCCGGGGCCGCCCAACCGGGCGGTATTTTCGCCGGTTCCCCTGCCACGCTGACCGGACCGGCCGGACCGGCGGTGGCGGCATGGCCGGGCCACTGCTATACCTCCGGCGCGCCCCACAATCAGCGCATCGCCGGAGAGCGCCCGGCCACCAGGGCGCCAAGGAAGGAACCTATGGCCCGCCGCCGCCAGCTCTACGAAGGCAAGGCGAAGATCCTGTTCGAAGGTCCCGAGCCGGGCACTCTGGTCCAGTACTTCAAGGACGACGCCACCGCCTTCAACGCACAGAAGAAGGGCGTCATCACCGGCAAGGGAGTGCTGAACAACCGCATCAGCGAATACCTGATGCTGCGCCTCGCCGAGATCGGCGTGCCGACGCACTTCGTCCGCCGCCTCAACATGCGCGAGCAGCTGATCCGCGAAGTCGAGATCATCCCGCTCGAGATCGTGGTCCGCAACGTCGCGGCCGGCAGCCTGTCCACTCGACTCGGCATCGCCGAGGGAACCCGCCTGCCCCGCTCGATCATCGAGTACTACTACAAGAACGATCAGCTCGGCGATCCGATGGTGGCCGAGGAGCACATCACCGCGTTCGGCTGGGCGACGACGCAGGACATGGACGACATCGTCGCCCTGACCTTGCGCGCCAACGACTTCCTCACCGGATTGTTCCTTGGCGTCGGCATCACTCTCGTGGACTTCAAGCTGGAGTTCGGCCGGCTGTGGGAGAATGACGAGATGCGCATCGTGCTGGCCGACGAGATCAGCCCGGACAACTGCCGGCTGTGGGACAGCAAGACCAACGAGAAGATGGACAAGGACCGCTTCCGCCGCGATCTCGGCAAGGTCGAGGAAGCGTACCAGGAGGTCGCCAAGCGACTCGGCATTCTGCCGGAGGCCGGGATGCGCGACCTCAAGGGTCCGGACACGATGCAATAAGGCCGGGGCAATAAGGGCGGGGCAATGAGGGCGATGCCGTGAAGGCGACGGTGACGGTGATGCTGAAGGAGGGCGTGCTCGATCCGCAGGGCAAGGCGATCGCACACGCGCTGCACGGGCTGGGGTTCGGCATGGTCGGCGACGTGCGGGCGGGGAAGGTGATCGAGGTGACGCTCGATGAAACCGACCCGGCGCGAGCCCAGGCCAGTGCGGAGGAAATGGCACGGCGGCTGCTCGCCAATCCGGTGATCGAGAGCTACCGCGTGGCGGTGGAGGCCTGATGCGGGCGCTGTTGATCGGCGCTCTCGGCGCACTGCTCGCCGGACCGGGGCTCGCGGAGCAGACGGGCTGGCACGAGACGACGGCCAAGGAACTCGCCGCCAACTGCCACGCCAACGACGCGTCGAAGCACGCCGAGTGCGTCGGCTATGTGAGCGCGATCTACGATCTGCAGTTCACCAGCAACCCGCCGGGCCTGTGCCTGCCGCCGACGCTGACGCCGGAGACATTGGCCGAAGTTGTGGTCGCCTATATCGACACCCACGAGGACGGGCCGGCGCCGGCGGCGGTCGGCCAGAGCATCGTGCGGTTCTTCCCTTGCACGACCGGCAGCACGCCGGCGGTGCACCGATGAGCGGGCACGCGTGAAGGCCGGCATCGTCCTGTTTCCCGGCATCAATCGCGAGCGCGATATCGCCATCGCGCTGAAGCTGGCCTCCGGTCAGGCGCCACGCATGGTCTGGCACACCGAGACCGATGTGTCGGGGCTCGACGTCCTCGTACTGCCCGGCGGTTTCAGTTACGGCGACTACCTGCGCTGCGGGGCGATGGCGGCGCGATCGCCGGTGATGCGTGCGGTGCACGATCATGCCGCGCGAGGCGGCTACGTCCTGGGCGTGTGCAACGGCTTCCAGATCCTGACCGAGGCCGGATTGCTGCCCGGCGCGTTGCTGCGCAACGCGTCGCTGCGTTTCCTGTCGCAGGACTGCCGCTTGCGGGTCGAGCGGGCGGACACGGTGTTCACGTCGCGCTATCAGCGTGGCCAGGTGTTCCGGGCGCCGATGGCGCATGGCGACGGCAACTACACGGCCGACGAGGCGACGCTCGAGCGCCTGGAGGGCGAGAGGCTGGTTGCGTTCCGCTACGCGACCGCGACCGGCGAGACGACGCCCGAGGCGAACCGCAACGGCAGCGCCCGCAACATCGCCGGCATCTACAGCGCCAACCTGCGCGTGCTCGGCCTGATGCCGCACCCGGAGGATCTGGTCGATCCGCTGATGGGCGGGACGGACGGTCTGCCGCTGTTCGAGAGTCTGGCCGCAGCTTGAGACTTACCCTGGAACTGATGGACAGAAGGCAGAGGCTTTCTGTGTCGGATCAGGCAATGGCGAGCGGCGTTGCCGATCTCGACGCGAACCACGTTCAAGAGTTGGACGCCGTGTTCGATCAAATGGAGGCTGAGATCCAGGCGCTGCCATACCGAACGGTGGAGTCAGCAGTCTAAGCCCCGGCTACAGGCCCAACCGCATCGAACACTTTTACGCCCAAAGTGCGAGCGCAACCCGCGAGCCGTCGGTCGAACGTCAGTAGCGTTGCTCCGGTCCGAACTGTGACCGCAAGGTGAAGCGCATCGGGCGCCCGCAGCGGCATATCGAACCTGCTGAGGCAGTCTTTCGCGCGCTGAATGTCGCGCGGCTCAAGCCTCGTGAATTCCGTGTCGGACGCGATCCAGGCCTCAAGCTTGGCCTCCAGTACACGAGCCTCATCGAGCTGGAGATTCTTGGTCCGGATCAGCCGTGACAACGCGGATACGAATTCGAGCGCGCCGAAATCCGATATCAGCAAGCCCGCGCCGGCAGTGCCGATAGTCTCCGCGACGGTCGTATGGTGTGAATCGAAATCGACAAAGAGAGCCGCGAGCGCGCTAGCATCAAGGTAGAGTTCAGAAGCCCTCATCGCGCATTTCGCGGATCAGCGCCGTGCAGTCGACGGTGCCCTTGTAACTCAGTTTGGGCAGACTCGCGTAAAGCCGGTCCACATCTGCCGCCCGAATGACTCGGCGAGGCTTGGCGGAAGCCAAAGGCCGAAGTTCGACCAGCGGCGTGCCCTTGCGGGTGAGGATGACCGTTTCGCCACTTAGGGATCGGTCGACCAAGTCCGACAGGTTCTTCTCGGCTTCCGCAACGCTGTGCTCGCTCATGGGACGAAGATAGCGCCGAGGCCACCAGTTTGCCACGCGATTCAGGACTACTTCGCGTGGGCGCTGATGGTCGTCCCGGTCGCATCCGGGGTAAAGGTCAGTACCACGACCACCGGTCGACCACACGCCACGACCGTCCACTCTTCCCCCCAGCCTGGTTTTTCTGGATTCAGCGACGGCAGTCTGGATCGGTCGGGCTCAACCTGGGTGTCATCGACATAAGCGTCCTTGCATCCGGGGACGCGTGCGGCGACCGCTGCGAATACGTAAGTAGCGGCATCCCTCTGCAAGGTCGGATCTCCCCGCGTCTCCCCTGGCGCAAGCACGATGCTCAGCATCTCCTGCCGAGCACGCACGACGGTCAGGACGTTCAGGTTGCGCGTGAAACCGCACCCATCGACGTGGATCGTCTCCTGCCAAGCGCCTGCCGTCGGTTCGCCAGCCTGGTCAAATGCCAGCGCCCGCCAGATCTTCAGCCGCGCGAGCCGCGAGAAAGACGCGGTCGAGCAACCGTGTTTCAGCCATGTCGTGCTCTGCTTGGCTGCCGACATCACCGCGTCAACGTGGCCCGGCGCATCGAAAATTGTCTGGAGTTGCGGACAAATGGTCGTCGTCTGAGCGTCAGCTCCTGCACCGAGGGCGCTCAGCAGGAATGCCGCCGCCAGAAAGCTGGCCCATGTCCTTGTTGTCTTCACGTCATTCCCCGCCCGAATGGTCGTTGAACCGCCGATTTCGGCGCTATGGCTGAACTGACCTTCCATGGACAGCCCGCAGGGTATCCCGTCCCTGGCCCTGGCCTTCGGAGTCACCCTGCTGGCCGAACCCTCGGCCCTGCGCTAAGTGCCCGGCCATGCCAGAGCCGGTGGTCGACGAACGCCTCGCCCGCACCTTCGGGCTGACCGACGAGGAGTGGACGCGCGTGCGCACCATCATGGGACGCACGCCGACGCTGACCGAACTCGGCATCTTCAGCGTCATGTGGTCGGAGCACTGCTCCTACAAATCCTCGCGGGTCTGGCTGAAGCAGCTGCCGACCAAGGCGCCCTGGGTGATCCACGGCCCCGGCGAGAACGCCGGCGTGGTCGCCATCGGCGAGGGGCTGGCCGCCATCTTCAAGATGGAAAGCCACAACCACCCGAGCTTCATCGAACCCTACCAGGGTGCCGCGACCGGCGTGGGCGGCATCATGCGCGACGTGTTCACCATGGGCGCGCGGCCGATCGCCAACCTCAACGCCCTGCGCTTCGGCGACCCCTCGCATCCCGCGACAAGGCGCATCGTCGACGGCGTCGTGCGCGGCATCGGCGGCTACGGCAACTGCGTCGGCGTGCCCACGGTCGGAGGCGAGGTGAACTTCCACCGCAGCTACAACGGCAACCCGCTGGTCAACGCCATGACCGTCGGCATCGCGCCGGCCGACCGCATCTTCCTCTCCGCCGCGGCGGGCGTGGGCAACCCGGTCGTCTATGTCGGCTCGAAGACCGGCCGCGACGGCATCCACGGCGCCACCATGGCCAGCGCCGAGTTCGGCTCGGATGCCCAGGAGAAGCGCCCGACGGTCCAGGTCGGCGACCCGTTCACCGAGAAGCTGCTGATCGAGGCCTGCCTGGAGCTGATGGAGACGGACGCCATCGTCGCGATCCAGGACATGGGGGCGGCCGGCCTGACCAGCTCGTCGGTCGAGATGGCCGGCAAGGGCGGCGTCGGGATCGAGCTCGACCTCGACGCCGTCCCGCAGCGCGAGGCTGGGATGACCGCCTACGAGATGATGCTGTCGGAGAGCCAGGAACGCATGCTGATGGTCCTGCGCCCCGACCGCGAGGAGCAGGCCCGCGCCATCTTCGAAAAATGGGAGCTGGACTTCGCCGTCATCGGCCATCTGACGGACACCGGCCGGATCGTCGTGCGCCACCGGGGCCGCGAGGAGGCGGACATTCCGCTGGCCCCGCTCGCCGACCAGTCGCCGGTCTATGAACGCCCGACCTCGGAGACGCAGCGGCTGACGATCATCGACGCGGCGAAGGTCGAGGACCGGCTGGGGCTGACGAACGGCCTGCTCCGGCTGATCGGCTGCCCGGATTTGTGCAGCCGCGCCTGGATCTGGGAGCAGTACGACTCGACGATCGGCGGCCAGACGGTCAAGCGGCCCGGTGCTGCCGACGCGGCCGTGGTGCGGATCGAGGGCCGCAAGCTCGCGCTCGCGATGACCACGGACTGCACGCCCCGCTACTGCGCGGCCGATCCGGAGACCGGCGGGATGCAGGCCGTCGCCGAGGCGTGGCGCAACCTGACCGCCGTCGGCGCCCGGCCGCTTGCCGTCACCGACAATATGAACTTCGGCAACCCCGAGCGGCCGGAGATCATGGGCCAGTTCGCCGCCGCCATCCGCGGCATGTCGATGGCCTGCCGCGCACTCGACTTCCCCGTCGCGAGCGGCAATGTCAGCCTCTACAATGAAACCGACGGCCGCGCCGTCCAGCCGACGCCGGCGATCGGCGGCCTGGGCGTGCTGGACGATGCGGCCAAGGCGGTCGGAATCGCCCTGCCGGCATGGCTCGACCTGCTCGTCATCGGGCAGACCAAGGGCTGGCTCGGCCAGTCGCTGTGGCTTCGCGAGGTCGCCGGCCGCGAGGACGGCGCGCCGCCCCCCGTCGACCTCGACGCCGAGCGGCGCAACGGGGACTTCGTGCGCGACCTGATCCTGTCCGGCACCGCGCGGGCCTGCCACGACATCTCCGACGGCGGCCTGCTCGTCGCCCTGGCGGAGATGGCCCTGGCCGGCAACACCGGGCTGCGCGTCGCGTCCGGTCCGCTCGACATCCCCGGCCATGCCTTCTGGTTCGGCGAGGATCAGGGCCGCTACATCGTCGCGGTCCCCGACGCCTTGGCCGTGATACGCGCGGCCGAGCAGGCCGGCATCCCGGTGTTTCGCGTCGCCACCAGCGGCGGACGCGATTTGACACTCCCCGACCGGGGCACAATATCATTGCAGCAGCTACGTAGCGCGCACGAACGATTTTTCCCTGAGTGGATGGGGTCCTGACCGTGGCGATGTCGGCCAACGAGATCGAAGCCCTGATCAAGGCCGCGTTGCCGGACGCCAAGGTGACCGTCGAGGACCTCGCCGGTGACGGCGACCACTACGCGGCGACCGTCGTCAGCGAGAAATTCCGCGGCCTGCCGCGGGTGCGCCAGCACCAGATGATCTACGCGGCGCTGAGCGGCCGCATGGGTGGCGAATTGCATGCATTGGCGTTGCAGACCTCGGCACCCGACTAGGAGAAACAAGCGATCTCGGCACCCGACTAGGAGAAACAAGCGATATGGCTGATCCCGTCCACGACCGCATCCAGCGCGAGATCACCGACAACCCGGTGATGCTCTACATGAAGGGCACGCCGGTGTTCCCGCAGTGCGGCTTCTCGGCGCGCGTGGTGCAGATCCTCACGCATGTCGGGGTGCCGTTCCAGTCGGCCAACGTGCTCGAGGACATGGAGCTGCGTGAGGGCGTCAAGCACTTCTCCAACTGGCCGACCATCCCGCAGCTCTACGTGAAGGGCGAGTTCGTTGGGGGCTGCGACATCGTCACCGAGATGTTCCAGAGCGGCGAACTGGAGACGATGCTGAAGGACAAGGGCCTCGCCGCCGCGGCCGACTGATCCGTCGCATGCGGGCCGGTGTCGTCATACCGGCCCACAACGCCGCTTCGTTCATCCTCGACGCCATCTTCTCGGTGCGGTCGCAGACCGTGCCCGACTGGCATGTCGTCGTGGTCGATGACGGCTCGACCGACGCCACGCCCTCGCTGCTCGCCCCGCTCGCCGACCCGCGCATCACGACCGTCCGGCAGCCCAACGCGGGCGTCTCGGCCGCACGCAATGCCGGCGTGGCCGCGTTGCCGCCGGTCGATGCGGTGCTGTTTCTGGATGCCGACGACCGCCCCGCCCCCGACGCGCTCGATCGGCTCCGCGCGGGACTGCGCGGCGACGCCGGGCTGGCCTACGGAGCGTTCGCCTTCGTCCGCGCATTGGACCAGCGAACGGTTCGGATCAAACGGCCGCGCCTCGGCCGTGACGCGCTGCGCGCGATGCTCGACCGCAACCACTTCGCCAACGGCGGACACCTGCTGATCCGCCGCGATGCGCTCAATCGCGCCGGCCCGTTCCGCACCGACCTGCGATTCGGCGAGGACTACGAGCACTGGATCAGGCTGGCGCTGCAGGGACCGTTCGCCTCGGTCCCCGGCCCGCCGGTGCTGTTCGTGCGGCAGCGGGACGACGACGCCTACCTCCGTGCCGCCCACGAGTCGCAGGCGCATGCCGGCTACGTCGACGCGATCTTTCAGCAGACAGAACTCGCAGCACGGCTCGGCAAAAATCTGCCGCACGCCCGCAAGCGAATGGTAGCGGAAGCAGCGTGGATCATCGGCCGCGCCAGGCTCGCGCGCGGCGATGCCGGCGGGCTGCATGACCTCGCGTCGTCGGTTGCCGCGAAGCCGTCGGCGCGGCGCGCGGCGCTGCTCGCCGCCCTCTTCGTGCTCAGTCGGCGGCGGCGCGTTCGGGTGCCGCGACCTGCTCCCTCGCGAATTCCGCCGGCGAGGTGATCTCCAGCAGCTCCAGATCGTCGCTGTGCCGCACCTCGCGGTGACGGATTCCCGGCGGCTGATACACCGACGAGCCGGGCTCGAGGCGAACGACACCGACATCCTCGTATTCGAACTCCACCCAGCCGCGCAGCACATAGACCATCTGGAAGTCGAGCGCGTGCGTGTGCCAGTTCGGCTGTGCCGGACTGCCGGGGACGGCGCGGATCACATGCGCGCCGATCCGCCCCGACGTGACGTCCTTGATTCCGAGGTCGCGATACTCGAAGAAGCTGCGCAACCCGGACTCGAAATGGTCCGAGGCGGTGTGCCGCACGATCGTGCGTTGTCGCATGGCGTCCTCCCGTGATGCCGGCCGCATCCCGCACCCGCCGAATTCGTTTGTCGAGCCGAAACCCGCTTCAGGAGAGCCTATTATGTCGGACAACCCCTTGGAACTGACCCCCGAGCGCGAGCGGCACATCCGCGAGCGCGCCTACCACCTGTGGGAGGTGGATGGGCGGCCGCACGGCCGCGACCTCGAGTATTGGGAACGCGCTCGTGAGCTGATCGGCATGGAAGAGAACCCGGGGTCGGGCCTGCTGCCGAACCCGCAAACGCATCACCCGATCAACGAGGTGGCACCCGGCGTCCTGGCAGAGGAAGCGGCAATCCAGGAGAACCTGGGCGAGTTCCCCTCGGCCATGATGAACGATCAGGGCGAGTGGCTCGAGACGCCGGCCCCGAAGAAGGCGCGCAAGCAGGCCGAGACGCCGGTCAAAGAGACCCCGATCAAGGAAACCAAGTCCGCCGCGAAGGAAACCAAGGCTGCAGCGAAGGAAAGCAAGGCAGCGGCGAAGGAGAGCAAGGCGCCCGCCAAGGAGCCGGCCAAAGCAAAGGCGACGCGCGGCAAGGGGTCTCAAAGCGTCAGTCGAAGCGGATGACGACCTTGCCGACGTGGCCGGCGGCTTCGAGGTAGCGGCAAGCCTCGGCGGCCTCGTCGAAGCCGAAGACGCGGTCGATCACTGGCGTGATGCGATGCTGCGCGATCAGGCGGTTCATCGCCTCGAACATCTCGCGTGAGCCGACGTAGATGCGCCGCAGCATCAGGCTGCGGCGCATCACCGGCTTGTCCGCCGGTCAGCACGCCGATCAGCGCCACCTGCCCGCCGACCCGGGCAGCGACGATCGAGCGGGCGAGCGTGCCGGCGCCGCCGACCTCCACGACGATGTCGACGCCCACGCCATCGGTAAGCCGGCGGACCTCGTCCTCCCAATCAGGATGCGTGCGGTAATTGATGCCGTCGGCAGCGCCCAGCGCCTTGGCCTGATGCAGCTTGCCGTCGGAGGACGAGGTGGCGATGACGCGCGCGCCCGCCGCGCGGGCGAACTGTAGCGCAAAGATCGACACGCCCCCGGTGCCGAGGATCAGCACGCTGTCGCCCGGACCGACCGGACGCCCGCAGAACAGCGCGTTGAACGCGGTCAGCGCGGCGCAGGGAAGCGTCGCGCCCTCCTCGAACAGGGCAATCGCACTTCAGAACAGAGCGAGGAGCCGAGCGAGATAGTGATCATCCCATCCGGCGCGCATGAGCTTTGTACGCAGAGACCCTTTTGTGATGTCCTTCTGCATGACGTTCAGCGCCATG
>Ga0209656_10002173_pt1 | contig 12760 bp, 10 predicted proteins | sample BogFormECP12_OM2_FD_188239 | JGI IMG/M metagenome (GOLD analysis project Ga0209656, IMG submission 188239) | Bog forest soil microbial communities from Calvert Island, British Columbia, Canada - ECP12_OM2 (SPAdes) (version 2) | ecosystem: Environmental > Aquatic > Freshwater > Wetlands > Bog ... | reverse complement strand
TTTTAGCACACTGTTGAGTTCTCAAGAAACACACGCACACCAGCACGGAACTCACATCCCGCAACCGGGGCAACCCTTGAACTTTACTCCGAAGCATCTTTCATGTCAACTCCGTTTCCCGGTATTACCGGGACGTTGCGGACACTAGGATCCTCCGGCCGCCCGCAACTAACCCCCGCGAACCTCGCGAACAACGCATGATCCGCGGCAGTAGGGCTGCTAGGTGGCTCCCCGGGTCCCGTCCCGCCTTCCGGCGTTCCGTCCCCCTCGGGGCAAGAAGAACTCTACGGCCGCCGCAAACCTTCGTCAAATCAGCGGTTTACGGCTTCCCGCAAAGTAGTCGTAACCTCCGTAGAACCCACCTGACCTGCGGTGGAACACGGGATTACAGGCGTCTCGGCAGCACTTTGAGAGCTCCCGCGGCACACTTTCTCCCTGCATCATTAGGTAACGACCGTGCAACGGCTCTTATTCCGGCCGCCGCCGGCGGCGTGGGTACGGCCGGAACGCCGATACCGAAGAGTCCCCGTCGAGCCAGAACCGCCACGGCACGTCCGCTCCCTCGCGCACCCCAACCCTTGGTCCGGTGTGCCATGGCATGGGAGAGGCGGAGGAAGGCAGCAGCAATCTCAAAGGCGATGCCTCATCACAGAGGTCGGCGCCGTCGAGGCGCCGGTCGATGCCGAGCGCCTGGCACAGCCGGGCCGGGCCGCGGGCGAGATCGCGATCGGCCTTCGCGGCCGGCCGCCGAGCCCGGGCAAGCTCCTCTCCCGCGATGACCTGGCCCGCGCGCAGCAGCAAAGCCGAGGCCGTGCCGGGGGGCATGCAGACCACGTTCACGCAGAAATGCATCCCGTAGGTGAAGTACACATACGCGTATCCCGCGGGGCCGAACATCACCGCGTTCCGCGCGGTCCGGCCCCGGTAGGCGTGCGACGCGGGATCCGCCTGGCCGGCGTAGGCCTCCACCTCGGTCAGCCGCACCGCGACGAGCCCCTCGGGGCTCTCGTGTTCCAGGACGCAGCCGAGCAGGTCCGGTGCCACCTCCGGGGACGGCCGGTCCAGGAACTCCCGCGGGACTAGCTCGCCGCCCACGCCGCGGCGTCGTTGACGGTGGCGCGCAGTGCCTCGAGCTGTTCGGCCACGCGCTCGGGCGCCGTACCCCCGAACCCCTTGCGCGCCGCCAGCGCTCCGTCCACGGTCAGCACTGTGCGGACGTCCGGTGTCAGGAGCGGCGAGACCTTCGCGAGGTCGGCGTCGCTCACCTCGTCCAGGCCCACGTCGTTCACCTGGCACCACACGACCAGGTGGCCGACGATCTCGTGCGCGTCCCGGAACGCGACGCCGCGCAGCACCAGATACTCCGCCAGGTCGGTGGCCAGGGTGAAGCCGTCGGGAGCACCATTGCGCAGCCGCTGCGCGTTGACCCGGAGGGTGGCGACCAGGCCAGCCATTGCCGGGAGGACGAGCAGCAGCGTGTCGACCGCGTCGAACACTGGTTCCTTATCCTCCTGCAGGTCCCTGTTGTAGGTGAGCGGCAGGCCCTTGAGCATGGTGAGCAGCCCTGTGACGCCGCCGATGAGCCGGCCGGCCTTGCCGCGGGCGAGCTCGGCGACATCCGGGTTCTTCTTCTGCGGCATGATCGACGATCCGGTGGCGTAGGCGTCGTCGATCTCGATCCAGCCGAACTCCTGCGACGACCAGAGCACGATCTCCTCGCCGAGCCGGGACAGGTGCACGCCGGCGAGCGCCGCCGCGAAGCAGAATTCGGCGGCGAAGTCCCGGTCGGCGACGGCGTCCATGGAGTTCGGCGCGGCGCTGTCGAAGCCGAGCTCGGCCGCGAGCAGCTGGGGGTCGACGGGCAGCGATGACCCGGCGAGCGCGCCCGCGCCAAGCGGGCTCACCGCGGCGCGCTTGTCCCAGTCGCGCAGCCGGCTGATGTCGCGGGTGAACGCCTGCACGTGGGCGAGCAGCTGGTGCGCGAACAGCACCGGCTGCGCGTGCTGCAAGTGCGTCATGCCCGGCGCGGGCAGGTCCCCGCAGGCGTCCGCCTGGGCGATCAGCGCGGTTTGCAGCTCGACGAGCCTGCTGACGATGAGCCGGACGTGGTCACGCAGGTACAGCCGCAGGTCGGTGGCTACCTGGTCGTTGCGGCTGCGGCCGGCGCGCAGCTTGCCGCCGAGAGAACCGAGCCGCTCGAGCAGGCCGCGCTCCAGCGCGGTGTGCACGTCCTCGTCGGCCACCGTCGGCCGGAAGGATCCCTCCTCGACCGCGGAGTCGAGGTCGTCGAGCGCCTTGAGCATCGAGTCGGCCTCGCTGTCGCTGAGCAGCCCCGCCCGGTGCAGCATCCGCGCGTGCGCGCGGGACGCGAGCAGGTCATAGCGGGCGAGCCGCCAGTCGAACTGAACACTCAGCGACAGCCGCGCCAGGGCGTCCGCGGGCCCGCCCTCAAACCGCCCGCCCCACAACCGCGTCGCCCGTCCCTCTGAACTGAGCCCGCCGCCTGGCCGCTCACCCGATCCCATCTATCCCACCCATCTCATTTTCCACAATGACTGACCCCGTACCTCTCACCCTATTGCCCGCCCGCGCCGCCGCGCGTGGGTCGATCGCGCAATCGGCCTTAATAGAGCGGGTCGATTGCGCGATCGGCATGCTGGCGGTTATGGACGCGAAGCAGGCTCGGTCATCGGCGGCGTTCGGCTAGCTGACGGAACTCGGCGGCGAGGGCCTCCCCGCCGAGCGGGTCCCTGGAGATGACGAGGACCGTGTCGTCGCCCGCGACCGTGCCGAGCACCGCCGGCCATGCGGCGTGGTCGATGACCGAGGCGAGGAACTGGGCGGCGCCGGCCGGCGTGCGCAGCACGACAAGGTTCGCGCTGGACTCCGCCAAGGTCAGCAGCTCCTTCAGGTACCGGATGAGCCGCGGCGAGGCACCGCCCGCCGGGCCGCCTGCCGACGCCCCGGCGGGAACGGGGGCCGCGAGCGGCATCGACGGCAGGCCGGCCTCGCTACCGGAGACGGGTGCGGGACTGGCAGTCGCAACCGTCCGTTCCGGATAATCAAGGCCGGTACCTGGACGGGACCCGGGACCTCCCGGCTCCTCGGGAAGCGCGTACACCAGCGTGCCGTCCGCGGCGCGCAGGCGGACCACGCCGAGCTCGTCGAGGTCCCGCGACAGCGTGGCCTGGGCGACGTGCATGCCGGCGTACTTGCCGAGCAGCGCGGCGAGCTGCTCCTGCGAGTGCACCTGTTCCCTGGACAGGATCGCCGCGATCCGCGCCTGCCGGGCAGCCTTCGTCGCCGGGGCCGCCGGTGCCCCTGGGACCGCCATCAGGACGCCTCGAGCAGCCAGGTGAGCAGCGCCTTCTGCGCGTGCAGCCGGTTTTCCGCCTGGTCCCAGGCCGCGCTGGCCGGGCCGTCGAGCACCTCGGCGGTGATCTCCTCGCCGCGGTGCGCGGGCAGGCAGTGCAGCACGATGGCGGCCTCCCCCGCGAGGGTGAGCAGCTCGCCGTTGACCTGGTAGGGGGCGAGCGCCGCCTTGCGCGCGGGCGCGTCCTCCTGCCCCATGGACACCCACACGTCGGTGGCGAGCACGTCGGCGCCCTTGCTGGCGACCGCCGGGTCGTCGAGCACGCTGGCGGAGCCGCCAGTGCGCGCGGCGATGGCCTGCGCGCGCGCGAGGATCGCCGGGTCGGGCTGGTATCCGGCGGGGGCGGCCACCCGCACGTGCATCCCGGCGGTCGCGCAGCCGAGCAGGTAGGAGTGCGCCATGTTGTTGGCGCCGTCGCCGAGGAAGGTGAGGGTGCGGCCGGGGAGGGAGCCAAGGCGTTCGGCCACGGTCTGCAGGTCGGCCAGGATCTGGCAGGGGTGGAACTCGTCGGTGAGCGCGTTGATCACCGGCACCGTCGCGTGCGCCGCGAGCTCCTCGATCCGCTCCTGGCCCGAGGTCCGCCAGGCGATCGCCGCGACCTGCCTGGTGAGCACCCGGGCAACGTCGCCGATCGTCTCGCCGCGCCCGATGTGCGTGGTCGCCGCGTCGATCACGAGGGGAAGCCCGCCGAGTTCGCCGATGCCGACGGTGAACGACACCCGGGTGCGCAGGCTTGGCTTGTCGAAAAGGACGGCGACCGCCTTCGGGCCGTCGAGCGGGCGGCGGCGGTAGCGGTCGGCTTTCATCGTTTCCGCCAGCTCGAGGACCGCGGACTGCTCCGCTTGGCTGAGGTCGTCGTCGCGGAGGAAGTGCCTGGGCATAACGCGACCGTACTCTCTTGGACCGCTGTCAGGATCGCCGGGAACGCCTCGAGGAACTCCCCCGCCTCGGTCGCGGACAGGATCAGCGGCGGCGCGAGCCGGACCGCGTCCGGCTGCACGGCGTTAACCAGGAACCCGTGCGCCTGGGCGACGGCGTTGACCTCGGGGGCTTTCTGGTCGGTCAGCACGGCTGCGAGCCACAGGCCGGAGCCGCGGACCCCCTTGAGCAGGGGGTGCTCGAGCGCGGCGATGCCATCCGCGAGCTGCTGGCCCACGGCGTTGACGTTGGCGAGGATGTTCTGCGACTCGATGGTGTCGAGCACGGCGAGGGCGGCCGCGCAGGCGATCGGGTTGGCGCCGAACGTGGAGCCGTGGTCACCCTTGGCGAACGCGGTGCCCGCGTTGCCGAAGCCAATGCACGCGCCGATCGGCAGGCCGCCGCCCAGCCCCTTGGCGAGCGTGAGCACGTCGGGGAGGATGCCCTCCCGCTGGTGGGCGAACCAGGCGCCCGTCCTGCCGATGCCGCTTTGGATCTCGTCGAGCACAAGCAGCGCGCCGGCGGCGTCGCAGGCCTGGCGGACGGCCTTCAGGTAGCCGTCAGGGGGCGGGACCACGCCGCCCTCGCCGAGCGTCGGCTCGAGGAAGACCGCCGCCACGCTGTCGTCGACGGCGCTGGCCAGCGCCGTGGTGTCGCCGTACGGGATCCAGCGGACCGTGGTGCCGAACGGCCCGAACGGCTCCCTGATGGACTCCTTGCCGGTGATGCTGAGCGAGCCCATCGTGCGGCCGTGGAAGCTGCCGATGGCGGCGACGACCGGCTTGCCCGTGCCCTGCTTGCGGCGGACGAGCTTGATCGCGGCCTCGTTGGCCTCGGCGCCTGAGTTGCAGAAGAACACGCGGCCGTCGGCGTTGAGCAGGCCGAGCAGCCGCTCGGCGAGCGCGACGCCCGGCTCGTGCACGAACAGGTTGCTCGTATGGGCGATTTTGCCTGCCTGGCTGGTCACCGCCTGGACGATGGCCGGGTGGGCGTGGCCGAGGGCGCTCACCGCGATGCCGGCGATCAGGTCCAGGTACTGGTTGCCGTCGGCGTCCCAGACCCGGCATCCCTCGCCGCGGGCGAGCGCCAGCGGCGGGGTGCCGTAGTTGGGCATCATCGCCGCCTCGAACCGCTTGCGCAGCGCCTCGCTCTCGCTCATGTGTCGTCTCCCATCACCATCGTGCCGATCCCGGAGTCCGTGAAGATCTCCAGCAGGACTGCGTGCTGCAGGCGGCCGTCGAGGACGTGGGCCCGCGGCACGCCGCCGCGGACCGCGGTCAGGCAGGCCTCCATCTTCGGGATCATGCCGGCCGACAGGCCTGGCAGCAATCGTTCAAGCTCGGTCGCCCCGAGCTGGCTGATGACCTCGGAGGAGACAGGCCAGTCCCGGTAGAGCCCCTCCACGTCGGTGAGCACGACCAGCTTGGCGGCGTTGAGCGCGACCGCGAGCGCCGCGGCGGCGGTGTCGGCGTTCACGTTGTAGACCTCGCCGGCGGCGCCGCGGGCCAGGCTGGACACCACCGGGATGCGGCCGTCGGCGATGAGGGCATGGACGGCCCCCGGGTCGGTTGCCACGATGTCGCCGACCAGGCCGATGTCCACCGCCTCGCCGTCCACGACCGCGACCTTGCGCTCGGCGGTGAACAGGTTCGCGTCCTCGCCCGACATGCCGATCGCGAACGGGCCGTGCCGGTTGATCAGGCCGACGATGTCCTTGTTGACCTTGCCGCCGAGCACCATGCGGACCACGTCGATCATCTCCTGGGTGGTCACGCGCAGTCCCGCGGTGAAGGTCGACTCGATCCCCAGGCGGCCCAGGTGCTCGGTGACCTGCGGGCCGCCGCCGTGGACGACCACCGGGCGCAGCCCCGCGTACCGGAGAAACGCCACGTCCTGGGCGAACCCGGCGCGCAGGTCCTCCTCGGTCATCGCGTGGCCGCCGTACTTGATCACCACGGTCTCGCCGTGGAAGCGGTCCAGCCAGGGCAGCGCCTCGATCAGCGTCGCCGCCTTGGCGGTCGCCTCCGCCCGCCGCGCCTCGTCGACTACGGTCATGTTGAGTACGCCGAGTTCTCGTGGACGTAGGCCTCCGTCAGGTCGGTGGTGAGGATCAGCGCGGCGTTCGGGCCGGCCGACAGGTCCACCGTGATCGTCACGTCCCGGCTCTTGAGGTCGACCTTGGACCGTTCGTCGCCGGCCGCGCCGGCGCGGCACACCCAGACGCCGTTGATCGCGACGTTCAGCCGGTCGGGGTCGAACACCGCGTCCGTTGCGCCGACCGCGGACAGCACCCGGCCCCAGTTCGGGTCCTCGCCCGCGATCGCGCACTTGAGCAGGTTGTTCCTGGCCACCGCCCGGCCGACGGTCACCGCGTCGTCCTCGCTGGCCGCGCCGATGACCTCGATCGCGATCATCTTGGACGCGCCCTCGGCGTCCAGCTGGAGCTGGCGGGCGAGATCGGCGCAGACTTCGGTCAGCGCGCGGGCGAAGTCCCTGCGGTCGGGCTTGACGCCCGCCGCGCCGCTGGCGAGCAGCAGCACGGTGTCGTTGGTGGACATGCAGCCGTCGGTGTCCAGCCGGTCGAAGGTGACGGCGGTCGCTTCGCGGAGCGCTTGATCGAGTTCCCCGGGGGTGAGGTCCGCGTCCGTGGTGAGCACGCAGAGCATGGTCGCCAGCGCCGGGGCCAGCATCCCCGCGCCCTTGGCCATGCCGCCGATGCTGTATCCCTCTTCCCTGCGGAAGGCGATCTTCACCACCGTGTCGGTGGTCCGGATCGCGTCGGCGGCGTGCACTCCCCCTGATCTGTCGGCCTCCGCGACGGCGGCGTCCACCGCGGGCAGCAGCTTGCCCATCGGCAGCCGCTCGCCGATCAGGCCGGTCGAGCAGACCGCGATCTCCCCCGCGGAGTCGTCGAGAGCGGCGGCGAGCCGTTCCGCCGTGGCGTGCGTGTCCTGGAAGCCCAGCGGCCCGGTGCACGCGTTGGCGCCGCCCGAGTTCAGCACGACGGCGCGGACCCGTCCCCCGCTGACTACCTGCCGGGTCCACTTCACCGGCGCCGCCTGCACGCGGTTGGCCGTGTAGACCGCGGCCGCGGCGCGGGACGGGCCGTCGTTGATGACGACCGCGACGTCCCGCTCGCCGGACTGCTTCAGTCCGGCGACGACGCCCGCGGCGCGGAAACCCAGCGGTGCTGTCACGCTCATGGGGCCACTCCGTGTGAGGTCAGGCCCGCCGGCTCTGGCAGGCCGAGCATGAGGTTGGCGATCTGCACGGCCTGGCCGGCCGCGCCCTTGCCGAGGTTGTCGATGGCGGAGACGGCGATCGCGCGGCCCGCGTGCGGGTCGGCGGTCACCTGAAGGTGGGCCCCGTTGGAGCCGGACAGCGCGCCGGAGACCGGCCACTGGCCGGCGGGCAGCACGTGCACGAACGGGCCGCCCGCGTAGGCGTCGTCGAACGCTTTCCTTAGGACGGTCTGGCCGCCGGCGCCTGGCGCCAGGCGGGCCGTGCAGGTGGCGAGGATGCCGCGCGGCATGGGCGCGAGCGTCGGCGTAAAGGAGATGGTGACGCCCGTTTTGCCAGTCACCTCGCTGAGCGCCTGCTCGATCTCGGGGGTATGCCGGTGGGTGCCGCCTACCTTATAGGCGGACATGCTGCCCATCACCTCGCTGGCCAGCAGGTCGGGCCGGGGCGAGCGGCCCGCGCCCGAGGTGCCGGAGGCGGCGACGATCACGATGTCCTCCGGCTCCACGAGGCCGGCCGTGAGCAGCGGGGCGAGGGCGAGGATCGACGCGGTGGCGTAGCAGCCGGGGGCGGCCACGGTGCGCGCGGCCTCGATCGCTTGCCTGGCGCCCGGCAGCTCGGGCAGGCCGTAGGCCCAGCGGCCCGCGTACGGCTCGCCGTAGAAGCGGTCCCAGGCGTCCTCGTCGGCGAGCCGGAAGTCCGCGGACAGATCGACGATCCTCGTGCCGGGGAGTTGCTTCGCGAGCGTCGCCGACTCGCCGTGCGGGATGGCCATGAAGATGAGTTCGGCGCCGCTGAGCGTGCTCGCGTCGCTGGCCTCGAAGTCGCGGCCGTCGAACGCTGGGTGGCCGGTGAGGTGGGGGTGGACCTCCGTGACCGGTTTTCCGGCGCTCGTTCCGGCGGTGACCGCGCCGATCTCCAGGTCGGGATGGCCGGCGAGCAAGCGCAGCAGCTCGCCGCCCGCGTAGCCGCTGGCCCCCGCCACCGCAACCCGTATGCCCATGCGACCGCCTCCCTCTCTCTGCAGAAGTATGCATCCAACTGCATGAATATGCAAGAGATTATCCAGGTGGCAGGTTCGGCGGCAAACCTTATGTCCGATTTGTCTCAACTTTAGATTCGGACAAATCTGACTCTTCATAGCTGATGACCACTTTTGCGCCCGAAATGCCCGGTATGGGCGACCGTGTCATATGAAAAGACGCTCTGCTATGAAAAGTTGCCTCGGTGGCGCCGCGCAGGAGGCGAGAGACTTCGCGGGCGACGCGGGGCGGGAACCCGGCGGAGTCGGCCTAGCCGGGGCGTCTGCGGGTGGTGGGGGTTGCGGTCTGGTGACGTCGGGCGGCGGGCGCCGCGGGCGGGCCCGGGGCGGCACTAGGGTGGGCGCGTGGCTACGTACCGAGGCGGGCCGAGGCGGGCGGCGACGGGGACGATGCGGCAGTTGAGGACCAGCCGGCGGGCGGGCGCACTGGTAGTCGCGCTGCCGGTCGCGGTGGCTGGGGTGGCCGGCGTGGTCGCCTGCTCATCGCCGTCGGCCGCGAGCGCGACAGGGGCGTTGTGCGGCAGCACCCGGACCGGCGCGAACGTGTCTGTCGTGATCAAGGTGACCAAGGGGAACGTGGACTGCGGCACCGTAATGCGCGTCGAGGAGAGTTACGCGGCGCTGATCCGGGCAGGCGACGTCCGCGGCAACGGCGGCGGAGCGCCGGTCGGCGTGAACGGCTGGACCTGCCAGGGGTACCCGACACCGGAGGTGCTGCGCACCGGGTACACCTCCGAGTGTCACACCACCAGCGCCGAAGTGGTCGCCGTGCTCGCGCTCCCGTCGTCAAGCCCGTCTTCAAGCCCGTCGTCAAACGCGTCCTCCGGCAGCTGAGGATCGTCCTGCGCCAGGACGCGGTCCGGCGTCAGCATGGCGCTGGCGCCGCCCCAGAGCAGCATGCCGTCCGCGGAAAGACCGCTGCCGGCCGGCGGGCGGACCGCGCTCAGGCCCCTGCTGGTGCTGATCATCTGCACCTGGTCCCGGCCGGACGCCTTGGCCCGGTACAGCGCGGCGTCGGCGGCGGCTAGCAGCTCGGTGAGCTCGCGGCGCGATCCGGCGTCCAGCGCCGCCACGCCGATGGAGACCGTGACGGGCACCCGCTCGGCCCCGGCCGCGCCGCTGGCGTAGATGGGCAGCGCAGAGATGTGGGCGCGGACTCGTTCGGCGATGCGGAGCGCGTCCACGGCGCGTGTCTGCGGGAGCAGCATCACGAACTCCTCGCCGCCGAACCGGCCCGCGATGTCGTAGTCGCGCAGTATCTGGGTCATCGAGCTGGCTATCTGCCGCAGCACCTCGTCGCCGAGCAGGTGTCCGTAGGTGTCGTTGATCTGCTTGAACCGGTCCAGGTCCAGCAGCGCCACGGCGAGCGGGGAACCGGTGCGGACGGCGCGGGCGATTTCGGCTTCCGCGTCGCGCTCCCAGGTCGCGGCGTTGAGCAGCCCGGTCTTGGCGTCCGCCCGGGCCTCGTTGAGCAGCTGAGTGTGCCTGAAGGACCGCTGTAGCAAGGTGGCGAGCGGCAGCGCGATGATCAGCGTCAGGCAGCTGATCGTCATCCCGAGGGCGACAAGCACCGCCGCGCACAGCTCGGTCGCGTCGTTGTGCAGGGACTCCCTGCCGAGCAGCGCGTTCCTGATGACGGTGGCCGGATCCGCCAGCTTGACCGCGGTCAGCACCAGGCCCTGGTTGACCACCCACTGCGTCAGGCCGCAGGCCGCCGCGGCGAGCAGCCACATCGCGGCGTGGCTCCACAGGTAGGCGCGCGGGTGCACCCCGGCCGGGAGGATCGCGCGGAACACCAGGGACGCGCTGCCGTAGGCGATGCCGATGGCCGCCGCGGTGAACACGCGCCGGTACAGCGGCGCACGCCGCACGCGCCACTGCGTGAGCGCGAGCCTGATGGCGGGGATGACCAGCGCGTACAGCGGCGGGAGGAGGATGACCACGGGGAGTTCCCAGACCGCGTACACGTCCTTCACCACGCCGGCCGGCTCGCTCGCGCGCCTGGTGAGCTCCACGGTCGCCGCGTCACAGGCGAGCAGCGCGAGGAACAGCCCGAGCCCGGCGGCATGCAACCGGAAGGTCGCCGCCGAGACCGCGATCCAGGCCAGGTACCCGCAGACGACGGTGAAGATGAATGCCCGCAGCTGCCTGGACAGCGACCAGTAGGACCCGCTGGCGGCGCGCGGCGAACCGTAGCGGAGCACGGTCCTACGCGCCTGATCCATATGGCCCTCCCCAATTTTCCGGCTCCGCGCAACGGTTCCCGTCGTTGAACCGGCTGAGCACGACGGATAGCGCAACGTGCAGTGCTAACCCCACGTTGTCACAGATTTCACGTGCGCATTGTCAAAACACGGCTACTGAGTGACAGGAGCGCCATCACGCTACTTGTCCGGGTGCTCACCGGAACCACCTGAAACGCCCGTGCTGCAAGCGTTTGCAGCGGGGCCGGAAACAGCGGGCACCGGATGCCGTAACCGAAACGTTATATTGCCGCGTTTCGCTGGCGGTTGACGGGGATGCTGCGGTATTCAAGCATCGAGATGACGCTCTGGTGTAGCACAGGGTTGTTGCGCGGTGACTGTGGAGCGAACCGATATACCTCCGGCGAAGGGAGGCCGGCATGCGGACCACTGGCTGGGCCTAAGCGACCTCAGGGATATGCGCGGCCTCCCCAGAGCGACCTTGGCGCCCCGGGGAGGAACCACCCTCCGTTCTGGATGTCACACCCGAGGTACGGCGCCGACGCGGCGTCCGGCCTCCGCCACCGCCGCGTCCCGGGCGGCCGTCGTCTCCGCCACGGTGAGCGTCCGGTCAGGCGCGCGGAAGCGCAGCGTGTAGGCGAGTGACTTGCGGTCCGCGCCAAGCTGGGCGCCGGTGTAGACGTCGAACAGCCGCACGTCCTCGAGCAGGTCACCGGCGCCCGCCGCCAGGGCGGCGGCCACGTCGGCCGCCGGCACCGAGTCGGGGACGACCAGCGCCACGTCCTGCGTGGCCAGCGGGTACGCCGACAGCGACGGCCCGCGCACCGGGCCGGCCACCTCTGCCGCGGTCGCGAGGACCGTGAAGTCCAGCTCGAAGGCGCACGTCCGCGGCGGGAGGCCATAGGCGGCGACGACCCGGGGGTGCAGTTCGCCCGCATACCCGGCCAGCCACGTGTGCTCAGCACCGGACGAGCCGGACGAGCCGGATGAGCCGGATGAGCCGGATGAGCCGGATGAGCCGGATGAGCCGGATGAGCCGGTGACCGCGGGCACGTAGAGCGCCGCGCACCTGCCGGGGTGCCACGGCGGCTCCTGCGCCGCCCGCACGTCGAACGTCAGATGACACGCCGACCCGACGGACCGGGCGGCCTCGATCGCGTCCGCCCAGCCTGCCGTCCGTCCCGGACCCCACCAGCCAGGCAGCTCGCGGTTGCCCGCGAGCACCCCGCCGACCCAGACCGGCTGGTCGGGCAGGGCCGCCTCCAGAGACGCCAACTCGGAAACGGTTGGGCCACGATCGGTCGCGAGGATCGGCGCCACCCCCGAAGAACCGGGCCGGGGCCGGAACACCACGCCCGTCTCGAAGAGGGCGGTGTCGGGGAAACCGCGGCCGATGTTACGCAGCAGGGTGCGGAAGAGGCCTGGCAGCAGGGTCGTGCGCAGGTTCGGCTGGTCCTCGCTCAGCGGGTTCGCGACCTTCACGACGGGCCGGCGCTCGTCTTCCGGCGGGAGCATGAGGTTATCCGCCTCGGCCGGCGGCGCGAAGGGGTCGGTGTGCACCTCCACGAACCCGGTGCCGGCGAGCGTACGGCCGATGCCGCGTACCAGGAGCTGCCTGGCGGTGAGCCCCTGGCCGGCCAGGGCGCGCGGCTGCCGCACCGGCACGTTGACGTAGCCCTCGAGGCGGATGACCTCCTCGGCCAGGTCGGCCGGGTCGGTGAGGTCGCTGCGCCAGGACGGGGGCATGACCTCGAGGACCGTATAGAGGCGTTCGTGCTCGCCATGATGCTCTGTTTCCCCCGGGGGACGACCCCCCGGTGACCCCCCGCGTGGGGGGACTGCCCGTCCCCCCACACGCCCCTGGCCCCCTCGGCGCCACGGCGCGATCGTCGGCACCGCCGGGGCGACCCCCGCGCGGACCTCGCAGCCGACCTCGGTCAGCCGCCGTACCACCGTGTCCAGGCCGTAGACGACGCCGGCCAC
>Ga0209656_10002171_pt1 | contig 12763 bp, 6 predicted proteins | sample BogFormECP12_OM2_FD_188239 | JGI IMG/M metagenome (GOLD analysis project Ga0209656, IMG submission 188239) | Bog forest soil microbial communities from Calvert Island, British Columbia, Canada - ECP12_OM2 (SPAdes) (version 2) | ecosystem: Environmental > Aquatic > Freshwater > Wetlands > Bog ... | reverse complement strand
GCGGCCACCGCCGACAACCGCTCACACGCCGCGGCGGCGCGATCTGGCTGGCCGCTTCGTACCGCGGCCTCCACCAGTTCGGGCAGCGCCCCGTTCGCGTTCATTATCTCGTTCGCACTAACGGCGTCGTCAGCAGCCACGGCGGCCCTGCTGTAGTCAGCTAGGCTGTTGTAGAGCACCGCCTTCATAAGGTCCACAAACGCCAGTGCCACGCCCTCACCCCGGGTAGCAGCACCGACAGTCATCTTATCCATCAGTTCGCTTGCCCGGGGGACGTCTCCGCGCCACACCGCCAGCATCACCGCGCAATACAAATCGCGCTCCGGGCTAGTCGGATCAATGCTCGCCTGCTCCGACATCAGTGCCTCGGCCTGAGCGAACTCACCTGACTGCGCGTGAAACATCACCAGATGGCCGAGTGCAAACGGGAGCCAGCTCAGGGTGCCGCTGGAGCGGGCGAGCCGAACCTGGCCGCTGGCCAGCTCGAACCACGCCTCGTCGTCCCTCAGCTCGATGGCCACGAGGTTGTAGGGGTGGCACAGCGCGTCCAATCGCTGGGGCTGGGCACGATATTGGCGCAGCGCCTCTTTCAGCAGCGGCGCCGCGGCGACATATCCGTCAACTACCCGCACCGCGAGCCCGCGCAACAGCAGCTGAGGATAGGGCAGCGGCTCGGGCCCCAACGGGGCGGATAGGGCTGCCCGCGCTACCTCCGACATGCCTGCCCCGACGGCGAGGCGCCCGGCGTAGATGCCGGCCACCACAGCTTCCAGGTAGGTATCCGATGCCTGGTCGGCATCCAGCGGCTGCAGCCGCTGCGCGGCCTGGAGCAGCAGCGAGGGCGCCTCCCCGCCGCAGTTGAGCCCAAATGCGATCTGCGCGTGCATCCGCTTAACCCGCGCGTGGCCGCGCTGGTCGAGGGGACCGGCGTCGGCGGCTGCCAGCAGCTGTTGAGTCGCGACGAAATCGCCGGCGGCGTATTTGGCTTCGGCGGCAACCAGCGCACGAGCGGCCCGCCGACCCGGATCGGGGGTCAGCGCCACCGCCCGCTCCCAAAATGCCGCAGCCGCCGCGGCCCCGCCGCGATGCTGGGCGCGATCGGCCGACCCGATCAGCTCGGCGGCCACCTCCTCATCGGCAGCGTCCGCCGCATGGGCGCGATGCCACGCCCGCCGATCCGGATCGACCTGCGGGTCGGTCGCGTCGGCGAGGGCGGCATGAGCCGCCCGTCGTTCCTCGACGTCGGCGGCCTGGTACACCGCCGAACGCAGCAACGGGTGACAGAAGCGCACCCCCGCGCCGATGTCCAGCAGCCCGGCATCGACGGCCGAATGGGCCGCGGTGATGTCCGAACCCAACCTCAGAGCCGCGCGGCTCAGGAGGGCGGGGTCCCCAACCGGATCGGCGGCCGCCAGCAACACCAATTGTTGGGTTTGCCACGGCAACCCACGCAACCGCGTCAGGTACTGGTCCTGTATACGGCTTGGAACACTGGCGGCGTCGGGCAACGCAAACCCGCCCGCGAAATCCACCGAGCCAAGCTCCAGCAGAGCCAACGGGTTTCCGTGTGCTTCCTCGACGATGCGTCTTAGCACGCTCTCGTCGACCCGCGCCGTGGTCACCGATGCCAGCAGCGCGCGGGCCGGTTGCTCGGCCAGCCCGGATAACCGCAGATCAGGCAAGCCCGCCAATGGATCCTCCGGGACCGCCATGGAGATATCGGGCGTCCGGGCCGCAAACACCAGCCCCACCGGCTCGACCAGCAGCCGCCGCCCGACAAAACCGAGCACCTGAGCGGTGGCGCGATCCAGCCACTGGACGTCGTCGACCACGCACAACAGCGGCCGGTCCTCTGCCGCCTGCGCCAACAGGTTCAGCGTCGCAAGCGCCACCATAAACGGGTCCGGGCGCGCCCCGGACGTCAGACCCAACGCCACGCTGAGGGCCTCGCGCTGAGATTCGATCAACTCGCCCAGGCAGGAGAGCATCGGCGTGCACAGATCGTGCAGCCCGGCGAAAGCCAACTCCATCTCCGACTCAACGCCCGTGCACCGCGCCACCCTAAAGCCGGCCGCTCGATCCGTCACGTGCCGCAGCAGGGCGGTCTTGCCGATCCCCGCCTCACCGCGCAGCACCAGCACCGCGCTGCGGCCGCCACGCACCTGATCCAGCAGCCCGTCGAGCGCCGCGCACTCGGTTTGCCGCCCAGACAACGACGTCAACGAGTTCCCGTCACGATGGCGATCGCCCACCAGCAACCACCGTCCTCACCGCACCGAGGGCCTGAACACCGCGAATCTTAACGCCGCCCACGCGGTCGTGAAACGCCGCACATCCCCGGGCCCGCGCCACCACTTCGTAATACCAAGGTGCTGAGCTTTGACGCCGACACCCGCTAGTGCTTTGGAACCGCGCTCGCGAAAATCGTGGTCGAAGAGTATTGCGAGCGGTTCTCGCCACCAATCCCCTCTACCACTCGCGGAGGACCCTGCGGGTATTCCACGGCGGCTCATCCTGGGGCGCAGCCCAATTCGACTCCGCTGTGTCTACGGCCAGCCTCGTGCCAGAAACCGCTGATGCGCGGTGGTAAGCGGGTTATCGGTCTCGCGTGGCGACGGCGAGTGGGTGACCGCGGCGAGCGAGGGCGGCGTCGAGTTCGTGGCGTGAGCCGACGTCGAGCTTGGTGAAGATGTTGCGCAGGTGCCATTCCACGGTGCGTGCGCTCAGGAACAGTTCGGCGCCGATCTCTGGGTTAGTGCGCCGTGTCCGCGCGAGCTGAGCGATTTGATGCTCTTGCGGCGTCAGTGCGGCGCCTGGGTCCTGGCGGTAGGCCCGTACCTTTTCTCCGGTGGCCTCCAGCTCGCGGCGGGCGCGATCGGCAAATGCGTTGGCGCCCATGGCCGAAAACGCGTCAAACGCCGCCCGTAGCTGAGTGCTCGCCTCGGCGCGGCGCTGGCTGCGTCGCAGCCACTCGCCATAGCACAGCCGTGCCCGCGCGAGGTGCGATGCCATCCGCGTCCCGACGAGTAACTCGATGGCCTCCCGGTAACGACCTTCGGCCACATCGCCGTCGGCTATCAGCGCGCGCGCCAGCGCGGCCGCCGCAAGAGCGCTGTAGGTCCCGCTGGCCGCGGCCATCGCCGACAACCGCTCAGCGGCCTCAGCGGCACGCGTCCGCTGGCCGCTTCGCGCCGCGGCCTCCACCAGTTCGGGCAGCGCCCAATAGGAGATGAGGAAGTCGTTTGCGCCGACTGCGTTGTGCGCCGCCTCGGCGGCTCGGTCGTACTCCGCCTGAGCGTTGTAGAGCACTGATTTGGCGAAGTCGACATAAGTTAATGCCACGCCCTCGCCCCGCCTGGAACCGGCTATCACCATCTCTTCAAATAGGTCGGTTGCGTGTGCCGGGTCGCCGCGCCAGGCCGCCAGCAGCACCGCGTCGTACTGCAAGCTGATCGCGCCCACACCCGGGTCCAAGGTCTGCCACTCCGAGATGAGCGCCTCGGCCTCAGCGAACTCGCCAGCCCGGACGTGATACTCCGAAAGCCAACCCAGCGCGACCGGAAGCCAACTCAGGCTGCCCGTGGTGCGGGCGAGGTGTACCTGGCCGCTGGCAATCTCAAACCACGCACCGTCGTCCCACAGCTCGGCTACCACTAGGCAGTACGGGTGGCACAGCGCATCCAGCTGCATCGGCTGGGCTCTGTAGAGGCGCAGCGCTTCTTTGAGCAGCGGAGCCGCGGCAACATGGCCATCGAGCACCCGCACCGCCAGCCCGCGCAGCAGCACCAGCGGATGCGGCGGCTCGGGCCCCAGCGGCACGGATTTCGCCACCTGCGCCACCTGGGCCAAGCTATCCCCGGCCGCGAGGCGGCCGGCGTACATGCCGGTTACCAGGCCTTCCAGCAGGGTTTCCAGCGCCAGAACGGGATCCAGCGGCTGCAGCCGCGCCGCCGCCTGCAGCAGCAGCAGCGGGGCCTCTCTGCCGCGGTTGAGTAGAAACGTGAGCTGCAGGCCGAATCGGATCTGCACGCGCATGCGCTCAAGGCGCGCCTGCCCCTGTTGGTCGAGTGGACCCATCTCGGCGGCTGCCAACAGTTTTTCGGTCGCCGCGAAATCCCCCGCGGCGTATTTGGCTTCGGCCGCAACCAGTGCCCGCTCTGCCCGCGTGGCCGGATCGGGGGTCAGTGGAACCGCCCGCTCCCAAAACGCCGCCGCCGCCGCCACCCCGCCGCGGCGCGCCGCGCGATCGGCCGACCCGATCAGCTCGGCGGCCACCTCCTCATCGGCAGCACCCGCCGCGTAAGCGCGATGCCAGGCCCGCCGGTCGGGGTCAAGTTGCGGGTCGGTCACTTCGGCCAGAGCGGCATGCACGACTCGCCGCTCTTCCTCCTCGGCGGCCCCGTAGACCGCCGAGCGCAGCAACGGGTGGCGAAACCGCACGGTCGCACCGATGTCCAGCAGTCCCGCATCGACGGCCAAGTCGGCCGCGCGCATGTCCAGACCCAGCGCGTGTGCCGCGCGCTGCAGCAGCGCCGGGTCCCCGACCGGATCGGCCGCGGCCACCAACACCAGCCGCTGGGTTCCCCGCGGCAACCCGCGCAGCCGCGTCAGGTACTGGTCCTGGATGCGCCGCGGCACACTGACCGCGTCGGGCAGCGCAAATCCGCCCGCGAAATCCACCGCGCCCAGTTCCACTAATGCCAGCGGGTTTCCGTGCGCCTCCTCCACGATGCGTGTGCGCACGCTCTCATCGAGACGAGCCGTAGTCACTGATGCCAGCAGCGCCCGAGCCGACCGCTCATCCAGCCCGGACAACCGCAGGTACGGCAACCCCGCCAGCGGATCGTCCAAGGCGTCCGTCGTTCGGGTCGCGAACACGAGCGCGACCGGCTCGGCCAGCAGCCGCCGCCCCACAAAGCCGAGCACCTGAGCGGTGGACCGATCCAGCCACTGCACGTCATCCACCACGCACAGCAGCGGGTGCTCCTCAGCGGCCAGTGCGAACAGGTTCAGCGCCGCCAGCGCCACTAGGAACGGTTCGGGACGTTCCTCAGACGCCAGACCCAGCGCCACACTCAGCGCTGCACGCTGGGGTTCGATCAACGCATCCAGGCACGAGAGCATCGGCGCGCAAAGGTCATGCAGTCCAGTGAAAGCCAACTCCATGTCCGACTCGACGCCCACACACCGCGCCACGCTAAAGCCCGCCGCCTGATCGGTCACGTACCGCAACAGCGCCGTCTTACCGACCCCCGGCTCACCCCGCAGCACCATCACGGCGCTGCGGCCGCCACGCACCTGATCCAGCAGCCCATCCAGCGCCGCACATTCGCGTCGCCGCCCATACAACGACGTCAACGCGTCCGCGTCGCGATGGCGATCGCCCATCAGCAACCACCGTCCTCACCCGACCAAGCCCCCACTCATCCCCAACCTTAAAGCCAAACACCTCCTGGCAGGCCACGTGAAATGGTTGGCAATGTGTTTAGACGCCACTTGCTCGGGCACTGTGTTCCACAGCCGCGAGCAGGGTAAGAGCTATTAGACGGCATGGAGTGCTGGACCTCGCTCAATTGTGAAAGTGGGTTGCCGTCCGGAAATAGGTCCTGGCCGGGCCCGACCAGGTGACGGAGGGATGCACCACGATCGGCGCGCAAGCCGCGCGAGTCGACCTCGTTGCTCACCGCTGTTGGCCTGGAAGGGCAACTATCTACCGCCGGCCTAGGTCGGTGCCTAGGGTGGCCTGCACGGTCTTGGGCTGACCGGAACTGTCGGTGACGACCAAGGTTACCGGGGTGCCGGGTTCTTTGGATTGCGCCGCGGCCAGCAGCATGTCACCGTTTTCGATGATTTGGTTGTCGAGTTTGGTGACCAGCGCGCCAACGGTCAACCCGGCCGCCGCGGCGGGGCTACCGTTTTCCACCACGGTGATCTTGGCGCCGTGAGGGTCGATGTCGTTGCTGGCCTGAGCGCCCAGCCAGCCATGCGAGGCGTGGCCGGTGGCGAGCAATTCGGCGGCGATACGTGCGGCGTGATCGACGGGAATGGCAAAGCCCAGCCCGATCGATCCGCGATAGGCGGTGCCCGAGCCGTCGGCCGGGATCGCACCCTGCCCGGCCGCGTTGATGCCGACGAGGTCACCGTCGATATCAACGAGGGCGCCGCCGGAGTTACCCGGGTTGAGCGCGGCGTCGGTTTGGATGGCATAAAACGCGCCGAACCGCTGCTCGGGATCGGTCGCCGGAGATACCAGACGGTTGAGCGCGCTGATGATGCCGACGGTGACCGTGCCGCGCAACCCCATCGGAGTTCCCACCGCCGTCACCGGCTGACCGACGCGCAGATTGGCCGACGAGCCAATCGAGATTGGGGTGAGCCCGGAAATCTGTTGGACGCGACCAATGGCGATATCGCTCGCTGGGTCGGTCGCGATCACAGTGAACGGTGCGGTCCGGCCGTCGTTGAAAATCACCTCGAAGCTCCCCGACTGGGGCGGTCGGCTGCTCGCCAACGCTACGACATGGTTATTGGTCATGATCAGTCCATCGGCACTCAGGACGATCCCAGAAGCCATCAGGGGGTAGCCGCCTTGGTTGATTTGCAGTGTCACCACACTGGGCAACACCTTTGCCGCCACCTGCTCTATCGAGAATGCGCGGGGATCGGGCCGGTTTAGGACAGAATCAGCAGCCACGGATTGGCTGCCGACAGCCTTTGGATGGACAAGCACCACAACAGCGGTACAGATCGCTGCGACAAGCCCCGCCACCTCCAGGGCACGCACAATCAAGCGCCTAACGCGAGCCAGCCCCGGTCGGCGCGCGGTACGCGTGGCCGCCCGATGAGACGGGTACCTGCGGGCACGCCGGAGATGCGGCCGCACAGCTGGGTTATTCGGCTCATGCCCCTGTACTCCAGACATAGGCATCACGCGGCGACCGCCGTGGCCAGCTGACATGAGTGGTCTCCTTACCTTTTCGTTGGCGCCCACGCGTGGCGTTGGCCGACACGTCGAAGTCCCTGGGGCTCAACGACGTTGCCGAACCGGTCTGCGAGTACGTCATCTCGGCGATGGCGTCGGTCGCGAGCAGAGTTGCGCGCAAGCCGCTTTCGCGTGTTACGTGCTGGCAGATCGGCTCTTGTTTAGAGTGCCGCGTTCGCATACGTCTGTCGCTACCGGCAACGCCAATCGATATACCCCGCTAGCGGGTATCGCGTGTGAAAGGTGCTGCCTTTCTGGCGAATTGTCAGAAATGATCTGGGCCGACCTGAGGCCTTCTCATCACCTCCATCACGGCGGTTGGGATTTTCTGCTGCGACCGTGTATCCGATGTCTCGTTGAAAGCGGCCTGTAGTGTGGCGCTGGCGTCCGATCAACCACCGAGGTACTAGGCGCGCTACCACCAATAGTGCTTACGCTCTAGGAGATCGCAGCGCGGTGGTGAATCGCCCAAGCAAACCGTGATGCCACGGGCTTCAATGTGGCCGCGGGGAAGCGCGCAAAGCAACTTGACACTCTTGCCAATCACCTCACCAGAGATTGGTCGTCAGTTTCCGTTGCGGTGTGAGTCCGGTCTGTGTGTGCCTGCCCGACTCAGCGCGGCACTGTTGCGCGGCTACTCAAGCGGTATCGCAAACATTGTGCGCCTTTCGGCCGCCATGGAAGAGCGCCGTGTTGGCCGGCTGGGTGTGCCGTTACGCGGCGAGTCCGAGAGCGTCCCGGATAGCGGCCCCGGACAGGGCGGCCTTGGGGATGAAGGCCAGAGCCGGGCTGGCAGCGACCAGTTCGGCGAAGTCCTCCTCGGCGTGCGTGGAGATCAAGATAGTCGGCAGGTCGGCGCCGAACCCGTTGCGGTGGAGCCGCTCAACGAGTTCAAAACCGCTCTCGTCACCGAGGTCGATGTCGACAAGCGTCACGTCGGGCCGCAGGTTCTCCACGCACTGCAGCCCTTCCGCGGAGGAGCTTGCCACCGCGACCACGCTGATTCCCTGATGCTCCAGCAACCGCGTCGCCGCATCGAGGAAATCGCGGTTGTCGTCGACAATGACGCACCGCACCCGATCACCTAGTCTCACCAGTTCAGTTTGGAGTAGCGACGGCCCGATGGCATGGAAGCTAGCAGGAAATTCGCCCCGAGACGGGAAGGATTGGCGGGCCTGCTGTGACGCCGGTCGCAATGAGGAGACTTGGCGGGCTGCGTAGCCGGGCGCGGGGTTACTGATCGGCGGCCAGATACCGGTTAGCCGGGAGACGCGGAATGCGGCTGACCAGAACCCGCCATGGTGGCCAGCGGTGCAGACGTGGGCCAGCGCGGACGCAAACGTAAGGCGGGTAGCCGGATAGACGCCGTTCGGGGCGCGACACGAGAGGTGCATGATGACCCTGCCAGTGGAATTGACTGCCGACGCGGGCCCTACGGCCGGCTTTGAAAACCAAATCGCTCCCTTGCTCAGCGACTTACACCGGCAGGCGCTGCGGATGACCCGCCATCACGCCGATGCCGAAGACCTGGTCCAGGACACGCTGGCAAAAGCCTTCGCCGGGTTTGACTCCTTCCGGCCGGACAGCAATATCTGCGCCTGGCTGTACCGAATCCTGGCCAACACCCACATCAGTAATTGCCGTAAAGCCCAGCGGCGTCCAGTACAGCATTTGGCGGAGGCGATTTCGGATCTGCAAGTGATGGCGAGCGCTGCGCATTCGGCAACGGGAATGCCGTCGGCCGAAGATCAAGCGCTGAAAAGAATTGGCGACCACGACGTCATCACTGCAATGCGCGCGCTGCCCGAGCAGTTCCGCCTCACCGTTTACTACGCGGATATCCAGGGACTCCCGTGCAAGGAAATCGCCACAGTGATGGACACGCCAATCGGAACCGTGGTGTCGCGCCTGCATCGCGGGCGTCGCCGACTGCGCAGGCTGCTCACCGAGGTGGGCCGGACGGAGGGCCATCGCAACTCATGGGGCCTGGCGCAAACGGCGTGAGGGGCCTGCTTGGCGCTGGCGCTACTGTGACACCGATCAGCTGCAAGTCACCGCGAGTCGAGAAACGTGATCACAGCGCGGACGCGACGATGGTCGTCGCCGGTCTCCGGTAGGCCGAGTTTGGTGAGGATGCTGCGGACGTGCTTTTCGACCGTGCCCTCGGTCACCCACAACTGCCGCGCGATGCCGGCATTGGATCGGCCCTCGGCCATCAACTCCAGCACCTCGAGTTCGCGCGGCGACAGTACCGACAGCGGATCGTTGCGGCGCCGTCCGGACACCAGCTCCTGTACCACCGCCGGGTCGATCGCCGACGCGCCCTTCGCTACCCGCTGCAGGGTGTCGACAAAATCGGCGACGTCGGTGACACGGCTCTTGAGCAGATAGCCGATCCCGCGGCCGCTGGCCAACAGCTCCATCGCATGCTCGACGTCGACGTAGGCAGACAGCACCATAATCCCGGTGTCGGGCAGCTCCTCCCGGATCACCCGGGCGGCCTCGAGACCCTCGGTGGTGTGGGTGGGCGGCATCCGGATGTCCACCACCACCACATCGGGGTTGGTTTTGCGCACCAGCGCGAGCAGCTCGACAGCGTTGCCGACCTGGCCGACGACGGTGAACCCGGAGCGGTCCAGCAGGCTGGCCAAACCCTCGCGGAGCAGGGTTTCGTCCTCGGCCACAACCGCGCGCAGCGGGGCCGGCCCAGTGCTGGCCTCGGCGGTGCTTGTTTCCGTGGTCAAAGCGCTCGTCCTTCCGGGTTGCCTGCTTGAGGAACCATCTTGCACCGCGCGGTATCCGTTTTCCAGCTATCACCCATACCGGTTAGGCGCCAGCAGCGACGACCACGGACACCAGAAACGGCATCGTGAGTGCATGGTCCTGGAATGGAAAGCTCCGATCGGCGCTCGTTTGTTCGACGTCGTCGCGGGCAGGGACACCGATCAGGTCTATGTCGCCGCCGACGACTGTGTGCTCGTGCTGGCCGGCAGCGACATCGCGGCGCGCATACCCGTCGGCCCTGATACCAAGCGCCTGATTCTCGGCGACGACGAGGCTTTTCTTTACGTTCCCGGCTACGACGGTTCGGTACGGATCATCACCACCGCCGATCACACGGTCACGACCATCTACGGCAGCCCGAGCACCGCTGAAGTCGTCAGCCCCTCGGGGCGGCACCTCTACACCGCCCACATGGCGACCAGTCGCGAAAGCTTCGAAAGCTTGATTTCAGCGACCGCTGCAGACGGTACGTCGATCACCACCGTGGCGATCGAGAACTACGCCACCGGGATGGATCTGAGCCCCGACGGCGATCACCTCTACGTCGCGACTTCCCGGCTCAGTTCCTACACCCAGTACTTTCCCGGCTCGATCACGGTGATCGACACGGCGCAACACGACGTTGTCGACATCATCGCCGTCCCGCTGTCGCCGGACACCGTGACCGTGAGCCCGGATGGTTCGCGTGTCTTGGTGACCCACTACGACACCAACTCGATCTCGGCCATTGATGTCGAAACGCGCGAAGTCACCTCCATGCGCCTCCCCGACGCGCCGCTGTCCGCGGCGGTCACGCCCGACGGCACCGGCGTCTACGTCATCGGCATGCAGTCACTTGTCGCCGTCGACTTCCCGACCAAAATCGCGGAGATCATCCCCGCCGGGGAGATGCCGCGCCAGATGAAGTTCAGTCGCGACGGCGCGCTAGCATGCGTCACCGATCTCGCGTCATCCGCCGTCGTGGTGCTCGACACGATCACCAACTCGGTGATTAGCGCAGTCCAACTGGATGGCCATCCAGAAGCGGTGGCGCTCAGCGGTGATGATGAGCTGCTCTACGTCGCCGACTACTGGGGCGGCACCCTTTCCGCCATCTCGATCGCGTCGGTCGTGCGCGACGCGGAAGCGGCGTGAATCCGCCCGGTTTACCGTTGCCGTTGCGTGCGTTTGAATGCCACGCTCATTTCGCGTCTCCCTGCGGGTTTGTGGTTCTGATCTTGCCGCTCGCGGCCTCGCTGGGCTGGGGTCTTACGGTAACTGCGCCAGCGACGGTGAACTGCGTCGAGCACGGGGCACCGACAGCACCGCCGGATCCGAGAGGGACAACACCATGATCGATGATCATTCCCTCGACGACCTGACCCTCCACCAGAAGGCAAGCCTGGGCAGCGGCGCTTCTTTCTGGCGCACCAAGACGGTCGCCGGGTTGCCCGCCACGGCCTTGGCCGACGGGCCGCACGGAGTCCGTGCCCAGGTGGGCGCCGACGACCATCTCGGCATTGCCCCGAGCGCCCCGGCGACCTGTTTCCCGCCGGCTGCCGGGCTGGCCCAGAGTTGGGATCCGCAACTCGTCGAGCGGGTGGGCGCCGCCCTGGCCGACGAGGCCCGCGCGCTCGGTGCCGGCGTATTGCTAGGTCCCGGCGTGAACATCAAGCGTGATCCCCGTGGTGGCCGCAACTTCGAGTACTACTCCGAGGACCCGCATCTCAGCGGTGTGCTCGGCGCGGCGTGGGTTCGGGGATTGCAGAGCCACGGCGTCGGCGCATCGGTCAAACACTTCGCGGCCAACAACGCCGAGCACGACCGGATGCGCTCGGACTCTCAGGTCGACACTCGGGCCCTGCGGGAGATCTACCTCAAGAGTTTCGAACGAGTGGTCACCGAGTCTTGGCCGTGGACGGTCATGTGCTCCTACAACAAGATAAACGGTGTCTACGCATTCGAGAACCAATGGCTGCTCAGCGAGATCCTGCGCGGCCAATGGGGATTCAACGGCGCCGTCGTCAGCGACTGGGGTGCGGTCGGTGACCGGGTGTCGGCGATGGCCGCAGGGCTAGACCTCGCGATGCCCGGCGGCGACCCCGCCCTAGATAACGCGGTCGTCGCTGCGGTCGAGGCGGGGAAACTGGACGAAGCCACGGTCGACGCCGCAGCCCGAAATGTCCTCACCATGTTGCAGCGCATCGCAGACGGTGCACCAAGGGCTTGGCCCGTCGACCTAGACGCCCACCATGCCCTGGCTCGAGAGGTCGCGGGGCGCTGCATCGCACTGCTGAAGAATCAAGACGGCCTCCTTCCGCTTGACCCCGGCCGTGCCTTGGCGGTTATCGGGTCGTTCGCCGAGCAGCCCCGCTATCAGGGCGGCGGGAGTTCCCGTGTAAACGCTGCCCGGCTTGACATCCCGCTGGAGCAGATCCGAAAGCACGCCCGCGGCGACGTCTTCTACGCACCTGGCTTCGATGTGGACGGCGACGCTAATCGCCTCCGAGACGACGCTGCCGCGATCGCTGCCGACGCCGACGTGGCGGTCGTGTTCCTAGGCCTCACCGACCGCGAGGAATCCGAAGGGTTCGACCGAGACAACATCGACCTACCTGAACAGCAGCTGCACGTGTTGCGGGCGGTGGTGGCGGTGCAGCCGCGCACCGTCGTGGTGCTCTCTCACGGAGGTGCAGTCAGACTCGCCGAAGTGGACCGGCTGGCGCAAGCCATCCTCGACGGCGGTCTGCTTGGCCAAGCCGGCGGTGGAGCTATCGCCGACGTGTTGTTCGGCACCGTCAATCCTTCTGGCCGCCTTGCTGAGACGGTGCCGGTTCGCCTTGAAGACGCGCCCTCGTTTCTGAACTTCCCAGGGGAGAACTCCCAAGTCCTCTATGGCGAGAGCATCTACGTCGGTTACCGCTGGTACGACGCGCGCAAGATCGACGTGACCTACCCCTTCGGTCACGGCCTGTCTTACACCGCGTTCTCCTACGGTGCGGTTCACGTCGAATCCGA
>Ga0209656_10002170_pt1 | contig 12774 bp, 17 predicted proteins | sample BogFormECP12_OM2_FD_188239 | JGI IMG/M metagenome (GOLD analysis project Ga0209656, IMG submission 188239) | Bog forest soil microbial communities from Calvert Island, British Columbia, Canada - ECP12_OM2 (SPAdes) (version 2) | ecosystem: Environmental > Aquatic > Freshwater > Wetlands > Bog ... | reverse complement strand
AGCCGCTTCGGCGGGATTTTCAAGCGGAGGGGGAAAGTCCTGTCTTCGGACTTTTCCACGGAGCGGCTTTTTCCACCGCCCTCTTACCCACGAATTGTGCTAAAGAGCCATAAATATGAGCTGGAGTCCCTGAACAGGTATATAGTGCGAGGCTGTTGGGAGCTAAAACGGAAATTCCGGATAATCCTCGCCACGTATGACACTAGCCGCTGGTACTCGGCTGGATTCCTATGAGATCGTCGCGCCACTAGGCGCGGGCAACATGGGTGAGGTGTACCGCGCCCGCGACACTAAGCTGAAACGCGACGTGGCGATCAAGGTTCTTCCCGAGTATTGGTCACACGATCCCGAGCGTCTTCGCCGCTTTGAGCAGGAGGCCCAGGCTGCCGCCGCGCTGAACCATCCCAACATTGTTTCGATCTTCCATGTCGGCCAGTACGAGGGTTCGCCCTACATCGTCACGGAATTGCTCCACGGCGAAACCCTACGCGAACGGATCCGCCATGGCCCCATGCGCCTGCGCGAAGCCATCGATGTCGGCGTCGATATTGCCCGCGGACTGGCCGCCGCTCACGATGCCGGAATTATTCACCGTGACCTCAAGCCCGAGAACATCTTCGTAACCAAGGACGGGCGCGTAAAGATTCTGGACTTCGGACTGGCCAAACTCCAACCCCCCAAGGCCGCAAGCGCCGACGATCCGACCGTTACGAATCAGCCGCAAACCGATCCAGCGCACGTGCTGGGCACGGTTGGCTACATGTCGCCCGAGCAGGTGCGCGGACAACCCGCCGACGCGCGTAGTGACATCTTCGCGGCCGGGGCTGTGCTGTACGAGATGCTTACCGGCAAGCGCACCTTTCACAAAGCGACCTCGGCGGAAACTATGAGCGCGATTCTGAATGACGCCAGCGGTAGAGGTCAGGAGTTCGAGTCTCCTCGTGCCTACCATTTCTTTCAATTACTTAGCTTCTCTCACCTCGCTTCGCGAGGCTCCAAATGGCTCCATTAAGCCCGCCGAGCCGGGAAGGAGGATGTTCCACACTTCCTCGAACCAGACTTCTGGGGAGTTTCGCGTCTCGTCGGCGGGCGTAGCAGCCATGCAATTCAGCTCCCGGCTTCGAGTAAGCCGGGATTCCCAACATACGACCAGAGCGCTTCGCATTTGATCATCTGTTAGAACGGGTGGCGACTAAAAGCGGTAATTCAGCATCGGCTGCGGCATCGAACCAGTGCCGTCGCTGTCCGGCCTGGCACCAGTGGGCGCTCTCTTATTGCCGAAGGACTTCGATCTAGCAAAAGACACAACCGGGCACCGTTTAGGATGTCCGGTGATATCACCGCCCATGTCGGGGTAACATGAAACCGATAGATTTGCGAGTGGAGATCAATTTAGCGACTATACGTTAGTGGAGGGAACCATGAATCGAGAGGACCAATTCATCCCCGAATTGATCGTACGCAACGGGCCCGCCGCGCTCGATTTCTACAAAAATGTATTTGGCGCCGAAGAAGTACACCGAATGATCAAACCGGGCAGCGAGAAGCTCATGCACGGCGAACTGACTTTGGACGGACACAAGTTCTTCGTCTGCGATGAGTTCCCGGCGAGCGAGGGCGGAACCTGCAAGTCACCGGAGACGCTCCAGGGAACGGGTGTGCGCATCACCCTCCTGGTTGACAACGCGGACGGGGTTGTCGAGCGTGCGGTGGCTGCCGGCGCGCGCGTAAGCATGCCCGTGCAGGACATGTTCTGGGGAGGACGCTATGGAAAGATCGTCGATCCTTTCGGCCACGAGTGGGGAATCAACCAACAGGTCAAAGAGCAGAGTCACGAAGAGACTGAGATCGCGGCCGACGAATTCTTCGCGAAACGAAAATAAGCAGAACGTCGTTGTTGATTTCGATCGATCACGTCGGTGACGGTTTGCGCGCGCAGTACGCGATAATGGCCACCGGCGCACTCCAATGACTTGACGTGCGCGAACAGGGCTGAGACCATGAGCACAGGTGTACTGGCCTACCGCCGGTGCATCGAGCGCTTCTTCTCCAGTCGGCTTCTCATTCTTCAACGTTGCACCACGTCGTTACTGATTCAGGAGGTCTGCCATGCCACAGCCAGCCGCGAGTCTCTCAACCGCGAAGCCCGACGAGGGTTCGCTCGAATTGACCGAGGATATACTTCGAGCTCGTGCGTATCGGTTTTATAAGGAACGGGGCTGCGAACACGGTCACGAGCTCGAAGATTGGCTCCGAGCGGAGGCAGAAGTATTTGGAATGAGACCCGATGCTGCTGCCTGAAACAGCGGATGCGGAAGGCGGGAGCGTGGCGGCGGTAGCGCAAAGGCACCTGTTGCTCAACTCTCTCCGGGAGGCGATTATGCCCGTTTATGATTACGTTTGCAAAGACTGCCAGAACTCATTTGAGTTAGTTCTCACCCTTGGTGAACACGACAAGAGCGACATCCGTTGCCCGAAGTGCGAAAGTAAGAACGTTGAGCAGGATGCCGTTGCCTTTTACGCGGTGACATCGAGGAAGAGCTAGAGTCTGTAAAATACGCCAGTTGAAGGGTCACTGGTGCAATCGAAGGGTGCTGCTTAGAGGCATCGTTCGGAATCCGCTTCGGGACGATGAATGCGTGACTTCCCTCGTTTTGCGAACCGCCTGGCTAACCAGTGGGCGCTGGCCGCTGTTCTCCAACAAGCAGACTCCGCCCCACGGCTTGTCAGGCTTGCGGCCTGCTGGGTCGGGTAGAAGCGACAGCAGCCGCATGCCAAATGACAGCCGTTTCAACTTAGCCGCAGTTTGCAAGAGTGAACGCGTCTCGACCACCTTCCAGCCATACCTCGCGAAAAATTGTGGACCCTCCTGGGGCGCGAATTTGAGCGGCGAACCGGCGTCAAGGAGTGGGCCACCAATGGCCTTATGAAGCATCTTGAGAAGCGCGGGTGATGTAAGGTCGGTAACCCAGCGTCGGAAACTGGATGGGGCTGACAGATCGCGGGCCAGTTCGGCAGCACCGTCGGCCTCGAAGTAAACGATGAGCCCTTCGCTCACCATCAGCACCCGCTTCGCTTCGCCCCCGAGCCGATGAAATAGCGCGCGGCGCGCCGCAGTATCCCTTAAATCCAGCGGCACACGCTCGACCGCGCATACCGGATGTTCAGCGGCGAGCACTTCCTGCTTGTAGTTCAGCATGTCGGGCAGGTCGACCTCGACCCATCGAAGCAAAGCCGGAAGCTGCATCCGGTACGGCCTGGAATCGAGCCCGGCAGCCAGATTGATGACCATATCCGTGCCTTGCTGCACTTCGCGTTCGATGATTTGATCAACCAGCCAAGTGCGGGCGGTGTAAGACCAAGAATGCCGCTGGGCGAATGGCATGGAAGCGGCGATTTGCGTGCCGCGATCCCCGGCTAACCTGCGCGCATACGGGTCGCGGAAGACAGCATCAGCGCGCTCGCTTTCCTGTGCACGGTACACCGCTACCCACAAGGCGGTATCGGAAATGTGGCGAATTGGATTTGCCGAACTCATGGCGGGAGAATCATACCTGTTCGCATGGGACAAAGCATGTGTCGGGCGGCAATTGTCAATAGGCCAATTCACAAGCGATCCGGCCAGGATAATATGATCGGCGAAACACCCGCTCGTCTGACTGTCCAGAAACCCTAGGACTCTATCGGAAGCGCTCCGAAGCAGAAAGCTTGTGTTTCGTGCAGGAGTGAACAGGAGCGCTTCCGATAGAGTTGTTTGAAGTGGGCCGGGGATGAGGCCCGAGATGCTTTTAGCTATGGGTTTTCTATGGCCACAGGTTCCGGAAGCCGAGTTGTGACGAACGGCGGGGCAGGGATCGGGTGGCGCTGTCGCGGCCTGGTGGCGGCAGAGACGGTCCCGCGAAGCAGTTGTTGGAGAGACCGATCGGGTTCATTTGCAGGGCCACCACACGTCGACCAGGCATGCGGGGCCAGCGTGCTGCAGTGGTCAGGTTGGTACAGCGATCAGGAAGTGTCATTGGTTGTAGCGGCTCTTTCAGTAGTGAAGAAGAGTTGAGCTGCGGAGAGCCGCTCGATGACGTGCATGGGTCCATGGCAAAGCGGACAGTTCCAGAGGGCCGGCTGGATGTCGGAGGTTGCGGAGTTCGAAGGTATTGGCTGGTTAAGCAGGCGCCGGCAGAGAGGAAGCAGTTTTCCGCGTTTACGATTGGCCATCCATCCGAAGTAACGGATCCGTGGAAACCCTCTGGGCAACACATGCTGCACGAAGCGACGCAGGAACTCATCGGCAGAAAGTGTCATGGTGCGCTGCCGACTGCGGTGCGCATAGTCCTTCCAGCGAAAAGCAACTGAAGTGTCGGAGACCGCCAGCAGGCGGTGGTTGGAGATGGCGATCCTTGCCGGACCCTACAGATTTGAATGTCTCCCGGAAGGTGAAGGAGGTTCTTTGGTCTCGAGCAACAAGCCTCGGGAGTTCAACGTCGAGATGATAGGGCGGAACAAGGAGGGATTGGGTCTGGGTCGAGCCTGCCTTGGCACGCGCGAGGGTCACAATCTCTCTGCCGAATCTGGGTCTATTGACAGTAGAGGTCAGGAGTTCGAGTCTCCTCGTGCCTACCATTTCTTTCAATCAGTTAACTTCTCTGACCTCGCTCCGCGAAGCTCCAAATGGCTCCATTAAGCGCGCGATGGTCAGCGGCAGATCTCCCCCAAGCTGACTTCGGGACAACTTCCGGGCCAGCCTCTGGTGTGGGTCGCGCGATTTGCGGGCAGTTGTCGGGCTTGCTATCTTGGGAGCAAATCTCACCCACCATGACTGACACCGACAGCAGGCAGCGCCTCCTTCTCTTATGCACCACGACCGGGTACCAGACGCAGGCTTTCGTGGAGGCAGCCGAGAAGGTCGGGCTGGCGGTGGTTTTCGCCACCGACCGCTGCCACGTTTTGGAGGACCCGTGGCAGGACGGTGCTCTCCCGCTGCGCTTTGAGGATCCCGAAGCCGGGGCGCAGAGGATCGCGGAATATGCGCGCACCAACCCCGTAGCCGCGGTGGTCTCGATCGGCGACCGGCCGACGACCTCCGCAGCACGAGCCTGCCGCGCGCTGGGCCTATTGTCCCATCCTCCGGAAGCCGCCGACGCCTGTCGCGACAAGTACCGCTCCCGCGAGCGCCTGCGGCAAGCGGGGCTCAACGTGCCTGGTTTCTCTCGCTTTCCGGTGGATGCGGACCCCCGGCGCCTGCTGGCTGCAGACGCGGTCGGACTGCCGTCCCCCTGGGTGCTCAAACCGCTGGCACTCTCGGCCAGCCGCGGCGTTATCCGCGCCGACACCGCGGAAGAATTTGTCCGCGCCTTCGAGCGCATACGGGCGCTGCTTCGCACTCCCGAAGTGGGCGTGCTGAGGGAAGAAACCAGCCACTTCATACAGGTGGAATCCTACGTCGAAGGCGCAGAGATTGCGGTGGAAGGCATCGTGGACCGCGGGCGGCTGCGCGTTCTGGCCATCTTCGACAAACCCGACCCGCTGGTCGGCCCCTTCTTCGAGGAGACCATCTACGTCACGCCCTCGCGACTGGCGGCTGAGACCCAGCAGCACGTGATACACACGCTGGGGCGCGCGGTGCAGGCATTGGGCCTACATCACGGCCCTTTGCACGCCGAGCTGCGGATCAACCGAGAAGGCGTTTGGGTGATGGAGGTGGCGGCACGTCCCATCGGCGGCCTTTGCTCTCGCGCCCTGCATTTCCGCATCCCGCTAGTGGACGACAACGTTTCTCTAGAAGAACTGCTGATCCGGCTGGCGCTGGGGCAGGATGTGACGCGGATTCGCCGCGAGAATGCGGCAGCGGGAGTCATGATGATCCCAATACCCCAGGCGGGGTTCTACCAGGAAACGCAAGGCGTGGATGAGGCGCTGGCGACAGTCGGCATCGAGGAGATCCGCATCACGGCCAAAGTCAGCCAGAAGCTGGTTCCGCTGCCGGAAGGATCCAGTTATCTGGGTTTTATCTTCGGCCGAGGGCACTCACCCGAATTCGTCGAAGATGCGCTGCGCCACGCACACGAGAAACTGCGCTTCGTGCTCACCGCCGCCCTGCAAGTGATTTGACTACAGCGCACCGGTCCAGCATGACTCTATCTATTGCCTTGTTGCCATTGGGTCAGCAGGATGCGGAGTCCGGTCTGGCGGGTGACGGGACCGAGACGGAAAATTTCCGCAGTGCGATGTGGCGGTGCTGATCCTCGTGCTTCCCGTTGCGCTTGATACACACGATCCACTTGTGTGCGATCGGGCGTGCTCTCTCCGGGGACTAGAAGCAGGCCAACTGCCCGCTGGTGGGTTCGGATCAACAGTACCAGGGTTCGGTCAGGTAAGGGATGGTGACCCGCGGCGGTCCGGGTGGGTCGAGTGGAAGGGGCGCCAGCGCTTCGTCCTCGTCTTCGTGCACGGCGCGTTGCAGCAGCTTCCAGGCTTCCCCGAAGATCACGGTGCGTGACACGCCGGCCTTTGCCTCGCGCTGCACCATGGCTTCGAGGTCGCGCTGGAGCCGGTCAACTCTGGGGTCCGGGTTTGCCCACGGATAGCTCAACGCCTCCTGCTGGAAGGGACCGATGGCCGCGTTGTACAGAGGCAGAACTTCGAGCAGGCGCGACCCGGCGGGAATCAGCAGGCGGATGGTGAGCTGCACCGGCGGGACGTGTTCCACCAACCCCAGCCGTATCAGCGTGGCGAGCAGGTCTTCGTAGCCCTCCAGCGTAGTCCAGGGCGTGAAAGGCACGAAGGTAGGCACGAGGAAAAGTCCGAGCCCGCGCATCAGCCCGGCGAGGCGGACAAAGTCGGCGTGCGTGTGGCCCTTGTCTAGGATGCCCAGCACGTGGTCATCCACCGACTCCACCGCCGTGGTCACGAAGGCGCATCCTGTCTCACGTAGTGCCGGGAGCCGCCCGGCATGCTTCAGCAGGTGCTCCACCTTGATGGTGACGTCGTAAGAGAGCCCGGGATGCTCGCGGTGGAGTGCTTCCACAATAGCCATCGAGTGACCGACCCCGTTGAAGAAGTCGGGATCGCCGAAGGTGATGTGTTGCGCGCCGGCCGCGACCTGGCGGCGGATATCTTCCAGCACCACCTCGCGCTGAACGATACGAAACGTGCCGTTATACACCGGTACGATGGGACAGTGACGGCACAGGTGCTTGCAGCCCCGGCTGGCCTCGGTGTACCCCACGACGCGCGTGCTGTGGTCCGGCAAGGTGAGATGTGCGTACTTTTCCAGCCGAGGCAGGTCTTCGCGATAGGGCACCAGGAAATTCTGACGGGCGAGCGAGATCTCAGGCTCAATCTGCGGCAGCCCAGGGCGGGGCGCGGCGGCCTCCAGGGGGCTGGCCAGGCTCAACAGCCCCTGCTCAAACTCTCCCCCAAGGATCGTGCCGACGCCCAACCGACGCAGCAGGCCAGCATTGAACGGGGCGTACAGCCCAAATCCGCACAGGTGGGCGGCAGGGTTGAGTTTCCGGACCCTCTCCAGCGCGCGCACTGCGATCCTCGTGGCGGTGTGCATGGGCAGATAAAAGGCGATCAGGCCGGCGGTGCGTGCCGCCTCTTCGTCCAGCGACTGTCGCGAGAGGTCTAACGAAGTTGTGTGGAAGCCGGCAGCGCGCAGCCACGCCGCGGGCGAGGCCAGACCAAACGGTTGCCGGCCCAGTTCGTAGGTCGAGATCAGCAGTACCTTCAGATCGGGCATATAGAAACCCGAAATTAGTCCTTGCTGCGCGGGGGGACGTATCCCGGTGGAAGCGCGGCGCCCGTGCCGAAGAAGAAATCTTCCAGGTGCTTGACCAGGATCTCCTGGTCCTGGCGGTTGGCGGGATTCAGCCGGTATTCGTTCAAGAGCATCTTGCAATGCTCACCCCACATCTTCCAGGCTTCCTCAGAGACGTTTTCATAAATCCGCTGACCCAGTTCCGTGTCGAACGGCGGCTCATCCAGTCCCGGCATTTCCCTCTGGAACTTCACGCAGAAGACCTTGCGTTGCCCTGGCCTCCCCGGTTCGGGCAGCGTTGGAGGCGTATTACAGCCCATGTGAACTCCCTTCAGGCGGAAAATTGTCCTCATACTATCAGGGGGCGGCCGTCCCTTGCCTATACCGGACGCTCAGCCTTCATGTCTTTGCAGTCCTGAAATCTCTTGCCGTCACTTTCTTCCTCCATAGATCGGTGGCGAGGCTTGGGTTGTGCCGTAATCCAGGTCGAAGCCAAGCTGGAGCTTGGCCGGATCCGACATGAGGCCGGGATGCCATGGCGGATCGAACACGACTTCAACATGAACTTCCTCGACACCGGGCAGCCGCGAGAGCTTGTTCTCCACGTCGGCCTTGAGCACGTCGCCCATTCCGCAACCGGGAGCGGTCATGGACATTTTTATGTCGATCCTGCTCCAACACGGCAGCAGCGGCGTAATCACACATGAGTAAACCAGACCCAGATCAACGATATTGACCGGAATCTCCGGATCGTACACGGTCTTCAACTGATCCCAGACCATCTGATCGCTGAAGGTCCCCTCCTGGACTGCCGGTGCTTGTGCTGTCGCTGCGTTGGAGAACCCCAGGGCATCTGTATCCTTGGCATCGACACGGTACATGTAGCCGCGATCGGTTGCCACCGTATAACTGCTACCCAAGGACTGCATGATCCTTACGACGGCACCGGCCGGGAGGGTGCTGCGAATCCCACTGGGGATCTCGACGACTTCACAAGCCCGACTCAGCGTGATCGGTTCACCGGTACCCATGTAGAACTCACCTCGTAGCTGCTCTTTCTTCTTCTCCGCGTCGCGTGCTACTCCGTCGACACGTTTTCTGGTTTCCCCTGCATCGCAGCGTGTAAGGTGTGCCAGGCAAGGGTTGCGCACTTAACCCGCACAGGAAACTCGGAGACGCCGGAAAAAACGGCCAGCTTGCCCAGTTCAGCCCGGTTCCCGTTCGCCGGCGATTGACCCGTCACCAGCTTGTGGAACTGGTCGAAAACTCTTCCCGCTTCCTCGGTGGTCTTACCCTTTACGCTTTGCGTCATCAAGGACGCAGAGGCCTTGGATATGGCGCATCCCGAGCCCTGGAAGCTGATGTCGCGAATCGAGTCGCCCTCTAAGTCCAGGTAAACGGTGAAGTGGTCACCGCAGAGCGGGTTGTATCCTTCCGCCCTGTGGTTCGCCGTCGCCAGCTTGCGATAGTTGCGAGGCGCCTTGTTGTGCTCCAGGATGATTTCCTGGTAGAGCTCGCGCAGATCGGGCATCAGGCGAATACCTCCCGCACCTTCTGGATGCCCTCGACCAGAGCATCCACTTCTTCTCTGGTGTTGTAGAGGGCGAACGAAGCGCGCGCCGTGGCCGCGATGCCGAAGCGCTGCATTACGGGCTGGGCGCAGTGATGCCCCGTTCGGATAGCAATTCCCTCCTGGTCGAGGATGGTCCCGATGTCGTGCGGATGGATATTGTCCAGCAGGAACGAGATCACACCAGCCTTTTCTTTTGCGGTGCCGATCAGGCGAATACCGGAAATTGCTGAAACGGCTTCAGTGGCATAGGCCAGCAACTCGTGCTCATGGGCAGCTATATTGTCCATCCCGAGACCATTCACATACTCGATGGCTGCGCCCAAGCCGATGGCACCCGCCACATGGGGCGTGCCGGCTTCAAATTTGTAAGGCAGCTTGTTGTAGATCGTCTTCTCGAAGGTCACCGAACTGATCATGTCGCCGCCGCCCTGGTACGGAGGCATGGCCTCCAGCAGAGCGGACTTGCCATACAGAACGCCGATGCCGGTCGGACCGTACACCTTGTGACCTGAGAAAACGTAGAAGTCACAATCCATGGCCTGGACGTCCACTTTGAGATGAGGCACGGCCTGGGCTCCATCTACCAGCACCGGGATGTTCCAGCGATGTGCCATTTTGATAATCCGCTCGACGAGATTGATCGTACCCAGTGCGTTTGAGATGTGCGTTACAGCGACGATTTTCGTTCGCGGTCCCAGGAGCTTCTCAAAGTCCTCGAGCAGCAGCTCGCCGCTGTCGCTGATCGGCGCAACCCGCAGCCTTGCACCCTTCTCTTCGCACAGGATCTGCCAGGGCACGATGTTGGAGTGATGCTCCATGGCGGTGATGAGTACTTCGTCGCCGGCGTGAACGTTAGTGCGGCCGTAGGTCTGCGCCACGAGGTTAATGGCTTCCGTGGCGCCGCGGACGAAGATGATCTGGCTCGCATCGGCGGCGTTGAGGAACGATTGCACCGTCCTGCGCGCTCCCTCGTACTCTTCCGTCGCATGTTCGGAAAGGAAATGGACGCCACGATGAATGTTGGCGTTGTCGTGCTCGTAGTGGCGACAGATCGCGTCAATGACCACCTGCGGCTTCTGGGACGTGGCTGCATTGTCGAGGTAAACCAGCGTCCTGCCGTGAACCCTCTGCCGAAGGATAGGAAAGTCGCGGCGAAGCTTCTGCACATCGAAATCGCCCCAGGCTTCGTGCACGTCCGCTGGACGGGACTCTCTGGCTAATCTCTTGGGGGCGGTGGTCATCCGATTTCCTCCCAGTTTCTTCCGGTGTCCTCGCGGCGGATCCCTGTCGACGCACCAGGGGCGGAGTTGGCCATCTGCAACAGACAACGGTTGATCAGCTCTTCTACGTGCCCGCGGACCGGCCCCTGCTTCATGCGGTCGAGACATTCGCTGGCGAAGGCGAAGAGCAGGAGTTTGCGCGCGGACACCTCGTCGATGCCGCGAGAGCGCAGATAGAACAGGGCGTCCCCCTCGATCTGGCCGATGGTGGCCCCGTGGGTGCACTTCACGTCGTCGGCGTAGATCTCCAGTTGCGGCTTGGTGTCGATTTGCGCGTCATCGGAAAGCAGCAGGTTGCGGTTGGTCTGCTTGGCGTCAGTCTTCTGCCCGTCCTTGTGCACGATAATGCGGCCGTGAAAGACGCCGTGTGCGTGGCCATCGAGGATCCCGTTGTAGAACTGCCGGCTGCCGCAGCGCGGGCTGGCATGTTCCACCAGCATGTAGTTGTCCAGGTGCTGGTGGCCATTGCCGATGAAGAGCCCGTTAATCAGACAGTCTCCCCCCTCGGCCGATTTCGAGCACGCGTCCAACGCCTTCATTGCCAATCACTGAGGGCAGATCCGGGCGAAGTGGGTAGAGTCCTCGTGCGACAAGAATGTCGCTGAAATTAATGGGCGCGAATTCGACGCCGACCAGCACTTGGCCGACGCCGGGCTTTTCGGGCTCTGGCATGTCACGATATTCGAGGCCCGTAACAGGATCGCCATAGGTCGTGAGCACGACTGCTTTCATGATCCATTCCTTTCTCGTCTTGTCACCTGATTCTTCTCTTTTCGGATCCGACTTCTTCGCCGCGCGTTCACCAACACGTCCTTGTAAACCGATTGGACTCGCCCCGCGGCTTCAACTCGGAGCATTCGTTGGCACTAATAGAGCTGCCGCCGATGGTCTTTTGTCGGCGGTCACTTGGGAAATGTGTTGCCGAACATCGGCAGGCCGCTCTTTGACTGCTCACGCGTCGCCTCGTCCTGGATGACATCCCAGTGCTCGGCCAGAACCCCGTCCTTGATGCGAACGATGTCCGCTACAATCCAGTTCGCAGGCTGGCCGACGTCAGAAAACCGGCCGTGCAGGATCAGAGGGTTTCCTTCTGCCAAGATCAACCCGTTTTCGTATTTCAGTGCCGCCGGCGCCTGTTTGACCAAATTGAAGAGGCCCTCGCGACCGGGCGGGATGTGCGCGCTGTGTTGAATGTAGTTTGGCGACCAATAGCGCTCAGCCGCTGCGTAGTCACGTTTGTTAAACAATGTCTCGAAGGCTTCAAGAACCAGCGCTTTGTTTTTTTCTTCAATCGACTGACTCATTGTCATCTCCTTTGATTCAGTATAGATTATGATGATAATCCATATGCAGGATCTGATTCACGGAGTCTCGACTTCGATACAAGTTTTTCAGGAGGGCACAATGCGCCATTCCAAAGCGGAAAAGGCGAAGACACATAAGCGCATCGTTGCAATCGCCTCGAAGAGGTTTCGCGAAGAGGGGCTTGCCGGGATCGGAATCGCAGACCTGATGAAGGAAGCCGGTCTTACTGTGGGCGGCTTCTACAAGCACTTCAAATCGCGTGATGACTTAGTGGCGGAAGCTGTGGGCTCTGCATTAGGACATTGGAAGCGTAAGATGGACGCCGCTGCCACGGACGGGCCCCCGTCACATACGAGTCACTAGTCAATGATTATTTGACCGAAGCACATCGCAATCGCCCTGGCACGGGCTGTCCCGTCGGCGCTTTGGCAGGCGATATCGCACGCAGCGACAAGCGAACTCGCGCTGCGGTCACTCGGGAGATTCGAGACAGTATTGAGTTGCTCGCAACTCTGATTCGTGGCACGAACAAGAAGGAAAAGGGCGCCGCAAGATCGCAAGCAATCTTGGCGTACTGCGCGCTTGTCGGCGCCATCGGTGTGGCTCGCGCGGTATCGGACGAGCAGCTTTCGCGCGAAATCCTGAAGACCGTGACAGAGCTCCTGAAGAAGTCCGCTGCGTAACGTCCGGGGGTTAGCTCCCGAACATACCTACGCACGATAAGCCCACCGGGCACGGCTGTTCCTTCTAACCTGTGACTTGTCCGGTTTGGTTTCATTGTCTCAAGCGTGACGGCCTCAAGCGTTTACTGCAGTCAGTTCATAGCCGAGTTGTTTGGCCTTGGCGGTTAAGCTTTTGAT
>Ga0209656_10002169_pt1 | contig 12774 bp, 10 predicted proteins | sample BogFormECP12_OM2_FD_188239 | JGI IMG/M metagenome (GOLD analysis project Ga0209656, IMG submission 188239) | Bog forest soil microbial communities from Calvert Island, British Columbia, Canada - ECP12_OM2 (SPAdes) (version 2) | ecosystem: Environmental > Aquatic > Freshwater > Wetlands > Bog ... | reverse complement strand
GCTCTTGGTGACGTCGTCGAACGCCGTGATCGTCATGAAGCGGCGTCCGGGTGACGTCGGCCTGAATTTCTTTATCGCCATTATACGACCTTACGATTCAAAGTAGTTCACCCCGCCGAGCTCGATTTTGTCGCCCTCTTTGAGCGTCACGATCGCCTTCTTCCAGGCGCCGTGGGTCTGCACGGGCTTGCGGGTCGGACGGCGCATGTTGCGCCCCGTCTTGGCCGGCACGTTGGTCGTGTTGACGCGCAGCACCGTGACTTTGAACAGGCGCTGGACCGCGTCTTTGATGCTGTGCTTGGACGCGCGCGTGTCGACTTCGAACGCGTATTGGGAACGTGCGGTCGCCGCCACGGACTTCTCCGTGACCAGCGGACGCTTCACGACGCGGCGCATCTCAGGCACTGCACACCTCCGCCAGCGATTCGTACGCGTTCTTGGTGAAGATGACGCGGTCGTGCGCGAGCAGCGCGTGCGCGCTCACGCCGGCGACGGGGGCGATCGTCAGGCCGCGCAGGTTTGCGCCGGCGAGGGCGATCGCTCTTGCGTGCTCATCCTTCTCGCGATCGACGATGAACAGCACTTTGCCTTTGCGGTCGGATGAATTCGACTGCTCCAGGAACGCCACGAACTCTTTGGTCTTGGCCGGTTTGAAGCCGGCTGCGTCGACGATGCTGATCGAGCCGTCCGCCGCCTTGGCGGCAACGGCCATGCCCAGCGCCGCGCGCCGCGCGCGCCGGTTCATCGCGATGTTGTACGAGCGCGGATGCGGACCGAACACCACGCCGCCTTTGCGCCATAGCGGGGAGCGGATACTGCCCGCGCGCGCGCGGCCGGTGCCCTTCTGGCGCCACGGCTTCTTGCCGCCGCCACGCACGTCGTCGCGCCGCTTCGTGTCGGCCGTTCCGGCGCGTCGATTGGCGAGATGGCGCGTGACCGCGAAGTGCAGCACCGCCACTTTGGGCTCACGCGAAAACGCCGCCGGCACGTCGACCTTGCCGACCGCTTTGCCGGTGGTGTCCAAGAGCGGGAGATTCGTGTTGCTCATTTGGCCTTCGCTTTCACGGACGGCCGGACGAGCACGATCGTGTTGCGCCCGCCGGGGACCGCGCCGCTCACCAGCAACAGGTTGCGCTCGGCATCCGCGCTGACGACCTCGAGATTGAGCGAAGTGACGCGCTCGACACCCAGATGCCCTGGACGGTGGCTGCCTTTGACGGTCTTGGCCGCGTTGGTGTCGCCGTTGGACGCCGGCTGGCGATGGATCATCGAGCCGTGGCTCGCGCCGCCGCCCGATCCGTTCCAACGTTTGATGATGCCGGCGTAACCGCGCCCTTTGCTCGTGCCGATCACGTCGACCTTATCGCCTGCCGCGAACGCCTCGACGGTGACGGTGTCGCCCGCTTTGGCATCGCCCAAGTCGTCGCGGAACTCGCGCAGCACCGCTTTGGGCGCGGTGTTGAGCTTCTCGAAGCGGCCGCGCTGCGGCTTGGTCAGCTGCTTGTGCTTGGCATCTTCGAAGCCAAGCACAACCGCGTCGTAGCCGTCTTTGTCAAGCGCTTTGCGTTCGATCACAGAGCATGGGCCGGCGGCGATCACGGTGACGGGCACGTAACGTCCGTCTTCCGTGAACACGTTGGTCATGCCGAGCTTGCGACCGATGATGTTCTTCATTGTCGTCAGGCCTTCAGTTCGATGTCCACGCCTGCGGGCAGGTCGAGGTGCATCAGGGCATCCATGGTCTTGGCGGATGCCTGGAGGATGTCGATCAGCCGTTTGTGCGTGCGGATCTCGAAGTGCTCGCGGCTCTTCTTGTCCACGTGCGGCGAGCGCAGCACGCACCAGCGGTTGATCTCGGTCGGCAGCGGCACCGGGCCGCTGATGAACGCACCGGTGCGCTTGGCCGTCTCCACGATGCGCTCGGCCGACTGGTCGAGTATCTTGTGGTCGTACGCGCGCAGGCGGATGCGGATCTTCTGGCGTGCCATGCTACTCGATCACCTTGGTGACGACGCCGGCGCCGACCGTGCGCCCGCCCTCGCGGATCGCAAAGCGCAAGCCCTCTTCAGCCGCGATCGGCGTGATCAGCTCCACCGTCATCTTCACGTTGTCCCCGGGCATCACCATCTCCACGCCATCGGGCAGGGTGATCGAACCCGTCACGTCGGTCGTGCGGAAGTAGAACTGCGGACGGTAGTTCGAGAAGAACGGCGTGTGCCGACCGCCCTCGTCCTTGGACAGCACGTACACCTCGGACTCGAACTTCTTGTGCGGCTTGATGCTGCCGGGTTTGGCCAGCACCTGGCCGCGCTCGATGTCGTCGCGCTCGATGCCGCGCAGCAGCACACCCACGTTGTCGCCCGCGATGCCCTCGTCGAGCAGCTTGCGGAACATCTCGATGCCCGTCACCACCGACTTCTTGGACTCGCGGAAGCCCACGATCTCCACTTCGTCGCCCACCTTCACACGGCCGCGCTCCACCCGGCCCGTGCCAACCGTGCCGCGCCCGGTGATCGTGAACACGTCTTCCACCGGCATCAAAAACGGCTTGTCCACGTCGCGCTGCGGCACCGGGATGTACTTGTCCACCGCGTCCATCAGCGCGAGGATCTTATCCGTCCACTCGCCTTTGGTCGTCTCCTCAAGCGCCTTGAGCGCCGACCCGCGGATCACCGGAATCTCGTGACCGGGGAACTTGTACGCCGTGAGCAGCTCCCTCACTTCCAGCTCCACGAGGTCGATCAGCTCCGGGTCGTCCACCATGTCGATCTTGTTCAGGAACACGACCAGGTACGGCACCCCCACCTGACGCGCCAGCAAGATATGCTCGCGCGTCTGCGGCATCGGGCCGTCGGCCGCCGACACCACAAGGATCGCCCCGTCCATCTGCGCCGCGCCCGTGATCATGTTCTTGATGTAGTCCGCGTGACCGGGCGCATCCACGTGGCTGTAGTGGCGCTCCTTGGTCTCGTACTCGGCGTGGTACAGCTGGATCGTGATCCCGCGCTCCTTCTCCTCGGGCGCGTTATCGATCTGGTCCACCACCAGCTTCTTGGTCCCCGTCCCCGCCTCGGACAACACCTTGGTGATCGCCGCCGTCAGCGTCGTCTTGCCATGGTCCACATGACCGATCGTGCCGATGTTCACGTGCGGCTTGTTGCGCTGATATTTCTCTTTGGCCATTTCCTATCGTCTCCTAATCGGCGCTCTTGCCGGTGTTCTTGGCGATGATCTCTTCCGCCACGCCCTTAGGCACTTGCGCGTAATGCGCGAACTCCATCGTATAGGTCGCGCGCCCTTGCGTGCGGCTGCGCAGGTCGGTCGCGTAGCCGAACATCTCCGACAACGGCACGGTCGCTGTGATCTTCTGCGCGCCGCCCGGTTCGGGTTCTTGGTGTTTGACGTGGCCGCGCCGTGCGGCAAGATCGCCGATGACGTCTCCGATGAACTGGTCCGGCGTCACCACTTCGACCGACATGATCGGCTCTTTGATGATCGGGCCGGCCGCGCGGTTGGCCTCTTTGAACGCCATCGAACCGGCGATCTTGAACGCCATCTCGTTCGAGTCGACGTCGTGGTACGAACCGTCGAACACCGTCGCTTTGAAGTCGAGCACGGGATAGCCGGCGAGCACGCCCGCCAGCGCCGCTTCGCGCACGCCCTGCTCGATCGGCTTGATGAACTCTTTGGGGATCGCGCCGCCGACCACTTCGCTCTCGAACTCGATGCCCGAGCCCGGCGGCAGCGGCTCCAAGCGGATCCACGCATCGCCGTACTGGCCCTTGCCGCCGGTCTGGCGGATGTAGCGGCCCTCTTTTTCGACGGTCTTGGTGATCGCTTCTTTGTACGCGACCTGCGGCTTGCCGACATTTGCCGCCACCTTGAACTCGCGCAGCATGCGATCGACAATGATCTCGAGGTGCAGCTCGCCCATGCCGGAGATGATCGTCTGTCCGGTCTCTTCGTCGGTGTACATGCGGAAGGTCGGATCCTCTTCGGACAGCTTGACCAGCGCCTGGCCGAGCTTCTCCTGATCGGCTTTGGTGCGCGGCTCGATCGCCTGGCTGATCACCGGCTCCGGAAACGTGATGTTCTCGAGCATGATCGGGAACTTCTCGTCGCACAGCGTGTCGCCGGTCGTCGTGTTCTTGAGGCCCACCGCCGCGGCGATATCGCCGGCCTCGACGCTTTCGACGTCTTCGCGGTGGTTGGCGTGCATGCGCAGGATGCGCCCGATGCGCTCCCGATTGCCTTTGTTCGAATTGTAGACGTACGAGCCGGCCTTGAGCGTGCCAGAGTACGTGCGGAAAAACGTCAGCTTGCCGACGAACGGGTCGGTCATGATCTTGAATGCCAGCGCCGAGAACTTCTCGTCATCGCTGGGCTTGCGCGTGACGATCTTGTCCGGGTGGTCCGGGTCGACGCCTTGCACGTCGGCCAGATCGGCCGGAGACGGCAAATAGTCGACGATCGCGTCGAGCAGCGGCTGGACGCCTTTGTTCTTGAACGCCGATCCGCACAGCACCGGGATGACGATGCCCTTGATGGTGGCGGCGCGCAGCGCCTTGCGGATCTCGTCGGCCGGGATCTCTTTGCCTTCGATGAACTTCTCGGTGAGATGCTCGTCGGTCTCGGCGACCGCTTCGATCAGCTCGGCGCGGTACTTGTGGATCGTCTCTTTCATGTCGGCCGGGACTTCGGCACGCTCCATCGTCTTGCCGAGATCGTCGGTATAGATGGTGGCCGTCTCGCTCAAGAGGTCGACGAAGCCCTGAAATTTGTCTTCTTGGCCGATGGGCAGCTGCACGGGCACCGCGCGCGCGCCCAAGCGTTCGCGGATCTTGGCAACGGCGTTGTAATAGTCGGCGCCGGTGCGATCCATCTTATTGATGAAGATCAGGCGCGGCACTTTGTACTTGTTGGCCTGGCGCCAGACCGTCTCGCTCTGCGGCTGCACGGCCGCCACCGCGTCGAACAATGCGACGAGGCCGTCGAGCACGCGCATGGAGCGCTCGACCTCGACCGTGAAATCCACGTGGCCGGGCGTATCAATAATGTTGATGCGCGTGTCGCGCCAAATGCACGTCGTCGCGGCGGACGTGATCGTGATACCGCGCTCCTGCTCTTGCTCCATCCAGTCCATGGTGGCCGCGCCTTCGTGGACTTCGCCCATCTTGTGCGTGCGGCCGGTATAGAAAAGGATGCGCTCGGTCGTCGTCGTCTTGCCCGCGTCGATGTGCGCGGCGATGCCGATGTTGCGCGTCTGCGCGATCGAGTATTGTCTTCCCATGACGTCCTGTATGCGTGGAGCGGTCTTCATCTGCGTTACCAGCGGTAGTGGGCGAACGCTTTGTTCGCCTCGGCCATGCGATGCGTGTCCTCGCGCTTCTTCACGGCTTGCCCTTGGTTGCCGGCAGCGTCCATGATCTCAGCGGCGAGCTTATCGGCCATGGTACGGCCCGGGCGCGAGCGCGCGAACTGGATCAGCCAGCGCATGCCCATCGCCTGGCGGCGGTCAGGCCGGACTTCCATCGGCACTTGGTAGGTCGCACCGCCGACGCGGCGCGGCCGCACTTCGATGAGCGGCATGGCGTTGTTGAGCGCCTGCGTGAACACGTCCATCGGGTCTTTGCTGGTCTTGCCCTGCACGATATCGAACGCGCCATAGACGATGCCTTCCGCGGTGCTCTTCTTGCCGCGGAGCATGATCTTATTGATGAAGCGTGCCATCGTCCGCGAGTTGTAGCGCGGGTCGGGCAGCACTTGGCGCTTCGGCGCAGGTCCTTTGCGAGGCATATCTTCCTTTTTAATGTAGCGGTCGACTTTATTCGACCGTCGAATTTATTCGACCGTTTACTTCGGTCTCTTCGCGCCGTACTTCGAGCGCGACTGCTTGCGGTTCTGCACGCCTTGCGTGTCGAGCGTGCCGCGGATGATGTGGTAGCGGATGCCCGGCAGATCTTTCACGCGGCCGCCGCGGATGAGCACCACCGAGTGCTCTTGCAGGTTGTGGCCGATGCCGGGGATGTAGGCCGTGACTTCGATGCCGTTGGTGAGGCGCACGCGCGCCACTTTGCGCAGGGCCGAGTTCGGCTTTTTCGGGGTGATCGTCTTGACTTGCGTGCACACGCCGCGGCGTTGCGGGTTGCCCTTCTTGATCGTCTTGGTGCGTTGCGGCAGGTCGGGGTGGCCGGGCTTGGCTCCGGTCAGCGAGACCAGGAACGCCGGCGACTTCGATTTCTTCTTGACCTTTTCGCGCCCGCGGCGCACCAACTGACTGATTGTCGGCAAAACAACCCCTCGTGACCGTCGACGTGTCTGTAGAAAACAAAGAAGACAACGCGCGCGCTGCGCCGCTGCCTCTCCCTGGGGTGTCCCGCCTTGGAGCCTAGTTTAGTCTCTTATAGGGGTGGGGAGCAAACCTCCGGGGATTTTTTTCCTCCCGGCAGGCGCCTGAGCGCCTGGGCCGGTTCGGATGGTGGTACGGTGCCCGTGGGGACACCCGCCCAACCAACGTATTCTATCAAAAGGATACGGCCGCGGTCAAGCCGCGGGAGGCTCTTTTGCCGCCGGCACTGCTTACAGGTCAAAGACGTTGCCGCCTAGATGCCTGCTTGCTGGATCAGCGGGGGAAGCTGCGCCAGGTCGGTGATCGCGAAGTCCGGTCTCGTGACACCCTGCGGATATGACGCGCCTTCGAGATCGGCCCAGGCGGCGAGGAGGCCGGCGGCCTTGGCGCCGGCGACGTCCACCTGCGGGTTGTCGCCGACGTAGATCGTGGTGGCGGCGTTCATCGCGAAGCGCGCCACCGCGATCTCGAACGCCTTCTTTTCCGGCTTCCACGCGTCGATCTCTTCGGACGCGACCACCGGCCCGGGAAAGCCGATGATCTCCGCTTTGAGATGCTGCAGCTGCGTCCAGCCATTGCTCAAGATGCCAAGCGGCATACGCAGAGCAGCGAGCCGTGCGAGCATCTCGGGGGCGCCTGGCATCGGCTTCACGCGCGAGGGCGCAAGCTCGAGCGAGCGAGCGCGGAAGGTCGCCACCGCGCGATCGATCTTGTCTTGCGGACAGCCCCACGAACGCAGACCGTCGCCGACCGCCGTTCCCAATGGCACCCCGGGCTCGTACCGAAAACGATGCAGCACTGCCTGCACGGCCTCATCGCCGGGCGCGATGGGGCAATTCGCCAGCGCGATTTCGCGCAGCGCCTCTTCCTCGAGCTTCCCGTCGACGCCCAACGTGTGGTCGAAATCGAAGAGTACCGCTTCGATCTTCACCATGGCGGACTTGTCCAGACGGAAAAAAAGTCCCGCGCTCTCGAGCGCGGGACCACATTCGCCGGATTCGGCCGGCTCGGTCGAGTAAACTCGACCGCTACATGTCGAGTTCGGTGACCTGCGGGGGCTCGGGCGGCGCTTCGACCGCGAGCGCCGTGCTGTGGCTGGTCTCGCTCTCGGTCGCAGGACCATCCGACAGGATCGGCGCCGGCTCGGCCACCGCGATCGCCGACGCGAGCTCCGCTGCCCGTTCGAACGCGTTCTCGGATTCGGGCAGCACTTCGGCCGGCGCCGGCAGCTCCGGCTCGCCGAAGATGTCGACCTCGCGATAGCGCGGCTGGCCCTTGCCCCATACCTCGACCCCGCGATACTTCGGCATGCCCGTTCCCGCAGGGATGAGCTTGCCGATGATCACGTTCTCCTTGAGCCCGAGCAGCGGATCGTATTTGCCTTCGATCGCGGCTTGGGTCAGGACGCGCGTCGTCTCTTGGAACGACGCCGCCGACAAGAACGACTCGGTCGCCAGTGAGGCCTTGGTCACGCCGAGCAGCACCGTGTCCGCCTCGGCCTGCTTGCGCCCATCGGCCGCGACCTTGACGTTGACGTCTTCGAACTTCTCGTTGTCGAGCATCTGGCCGGGCAGCAGCGACGTGTCGCCCGGATCGGTGACCTTCTTCTTGCGCAGCATGCTGCGCACGATCACTTCGATGTGCTTGTCGTTGATGTCCACGCCCTGGCTGCGATAGACCTTCTGCACCTCTTGCACGAGGTAGTTCTGCAGCGCCGTCTCGCCTTTGATACGCAGGATGTCATGCGGATTGACCGAGCCTTCGATCAGCTGGTCGCCCGCATCCACGCGATCGGCGTCGTGCACGGTGAGGTGCACGTTGAACGGGATCTCGTAGATGTGCTCCTCGCCCTCGGCGTCGGTCACCACGACCTCGCGGATGCCCTTGTCCTCTTGGATGTGGACGCTGCCGCTCTCTTCGGTGATGATCGCCTGGCCCTTGGGCTTGCGCGCCTCGAAGAGCTCTTCGACGCGCGGCAGGCCGGTGATGATGTCCTCGGACGCCACGCCGCCGGTGTGGAAGGTGCGCAGCGTGAGCTGCGTGCCCGGCTCGCCGATCGACTGCGCCGCGATGATGCCCACCGCTTCGCCGATGTCGACCTTGCCGCCAGTCGCGAGGTTGCGGCCGTAGCAGACCGCGCACACGCCGACCTTGGCTTCGCAGGTCAGCACCGAACGGATGCCCACCGTCTTGATGCCGGCCGCGATGATGCGCGACGCCGCATCCTCTTTGATCTCCTCCCCGCGCTTGACGATCACGTCGCGCTTGTCGTCCGGGTTCACGATATCGGCGAACGCGTGCCGGCCGACGATGCGGTTGACCAGCGGTTCGATGATCTCGCGCCCGACCGCGATGTCGGAGACCGTGATGCCTTCGTCGGTATCGCAGTCCTCTTCGCGCACGATCACGTCTTGCGCGACGTCGACCAGGCGGCGCGTCAGATAGCCCGAGTCTGCCGTGCGCAGCGCGGTGTCGGCCAGACCCTTGCGCGCGCCGTGGGTCGAGATGAAGTACTCAAGCACCGTGAGGCCTTCTTTGAGGTTGGCCTTGATCGGGATGCTCAAGATGCGCCCGGACGGGTCGGCCATAAGGCCGCGCATGCCGGCGATCTGCTTGACCTGCGCGATCGAGCCGCGCGCGCCCGAGGTCGCCATCATGAAGATGGGATTGAGCTGGTCCTGCTCCTGGAGCATCGCCTGCGTGACCTCTTCGCCGGTCTTGGTCCAGACGTCGATCGTCTTAGTGTACTGCTCGTCGTCCGAGAACAGGCCCGAACGATACAGCTCGTTGATCGACGCGACCTGCGCGTCGGCGTTGGCGATGAGCTCCGCCTTCTTCTTGGGGATGACGATGTCCATCGTCGACACCGTCGTGCCCGAGATCGTCGCGAAGCGGAAGCCGAGCGTCTTGATCTGATCGAGGAAGCTCGCCGTTTCGGCGTTGCCGTAGTGGCGGTAGCAGTCGGCGATGAGCGCCGTCAGGCCCTTCTTGTCGATCGTCTTGTTGACGAACGGGTGGTTCCAGTTCTCCGGGAACGCCTGGTTGAAGATGACGCGGCCCATCGTCGTCTCGATGAGCTGGCCCTTCCAGCGCACCTTGATGGACTCGTGCAGCGAGATGGCGTGCAGATCGTACGCGACCTGCGCCTCTTTGGCGTTGAAGAACGCGCGCGCGTGCGTCGAGTCGTCGCGCCGCTCCTTCGCGGCCTGCGCGCCCGCCACGTTCGGATCGATCGTGAGGTAATACAGGCCCAGCACCATGTCTTGCGTCGGGATGGACACCGGGTTGCCGTATGACGGCTGCAAGATGTTGTTGCTCGAGAGCATGAGGATGCGCGCCTCCGCCTGCGCGCCCGCGGAGAGCGGCAGGTGGACGGCCATCTGGTCGCCGTCGAAGTCGGCGTTGTACGGCGTGCACACCAGCGGATGGATCTGGATCGCCTTGCCCTCGACCAGCACCGGCTCGAAGGCTTGGATCCCCAGGCGATGCAGCGTCGGGGCGCGGTTGAGCAGCACCGGATGGTCCTTGATGACCTCGTCCAGCACGTCCCAGACCTCGGGTCGCACGCGCTCGACCATGCGCTTGGCGCTCTTGATGTTGTGCGCTTGGCCGCGGTCGACGAGCTTCTTCATCACGAACGGTTTGAAGAGCTCGAGCGCCATCTCTTTGGGCAGGCCGCATTGGTGCAGCCGCAGGTTGGGGCCGACCACGATGACCGAACGGCCGGAGTAGTCGACGCGCTTGCCCAGGAGGTTCTGGCGGAAGCGGCCCTGTTTGCCTTTGAGGATGTCCGAGAGCGACTTCAGCGGGCGGTTGTTCGGCCCGGTGACGGGGCGGCCGCGCCGGCCGTTGTCGATGAGCGCGTCCACCGCTTCTTGCAGCATGCGCTTCTCGTTCTTGATGATGATCTCGGGCGCGGACAGCTCGAGCAGCCGCTTGAGGCGGTTGTTGCGGTTGATGACGCGCCGGTACAGATCGTTGAGATCGGACGTGGCGAAGCGGCCGCCGTCGAGCTGCACCATCGGGCGCAGTTCGGGCGGGATGACCGGCACGGACGAGAGGATCATCCACTCGGGCTTGTTGCCCGAGTGCAAGAACGACTCGACGACCTCAAGGCGCTTGATCGCCTTGATGCGCTTCTGGCCGCTCGTCTCGAGATAATCTTTGCGCAGCTCTTCCTGCAGGCGGTGCAGGTGCAGGTCGCGCAGCAGCTCGCGCACGGCTTCGGCGCCCATGCCCGCACGGAACGCGCCGCCGTACTTGTCGCGGTACTCGCGGTACTTTTGCTCGGTGAGGATCTCGCGCTTCTGCAGCGGCGTTCCGCCGGGATCGATGACGATGTACGCGGCGAAGTAGATCACCTTCTCGAGCTGTCGCGGCGACATGTCGAGCAGGATGCCGATGCGGCTGGGCACGCCCTTGAAATACCAGATATGCGAGACCGGCGTCGCCAGCTCGATGTGGCCCATGCGCTCGCGGCGCACCTTGGCGCGCGTGATCTCGACGCCGCAGCGGTCGCAGATCATGCCCTTGAAGCGGATGCGCTTGTACTTGCCGCAGTGGCATTCCCAGTCTTTGGTCGGACCGAAGATCTTCTCGCAGAACAGGCCGTCGCGCTCGGGCTTGAGCGTGCGGTAGTTGATGGTCTCCGGCTTCTTGACCTCGCCGAACGACCACGCGCGGATCTGCTCCGGACTGGCCAGCCCGATGCGCATCGCGTCAAAATTGTTTACGTCTACCATTTACTTCCGATCCATCCGGTCGAATAAATTCGACCGCTCCAATCTTGGGTCGAGCAAACTCGACCGCTCCATCTTCCTTGTTATTAAGGCTCGACGTCCTCGATCGAGCCGAGGCCCACTTCGGACAGACCCTCGGCCGGCTCTTCCACGCCGAGCGAATCCTCTTCTTCGTCTTCGCTCTCGGGCTCGATGACGACCGTGCTGGTGGCCGCGGCCAGAGCCTCGGCCTCTTCGACGTCGCCTTCGGAGCCGGCGCGGCGCGGGCGCGAAGCCGCCGTCGTCGGCGCCGGCGCCACGAGTTTTGGATCCTCATCGCCCATGAGCAACCCGATCTCGCTGGCCTTCTCGCTGGCGTCCTCGTCGGTGAGCCGGATCTCGATCTCCTCGCGGTTCTCGGTGAGCACCTTGACGTCGAGCGCCAAGCTCTGCAGCTCCTTGATGAGCACCTTGAACGACTCAGGGACTCCAGGCTCGAGCACGTTCTCGCCCTTGACGATCGCCTCGTACGTCTTGACGCGGCCGACGACGTCGTCGGACTTGACGGTCAACAGCTCTTGCAGCGTGTACGCGGCGCCGTAGGCTTCGAGCGCCCACACTTCCATCTCGCCGAAGCGCTGGCCGCCGAACTGGGCCTTGCCGCCCAGCGGCTGTTGCGTGATCATCGAGTATGGACCGGTCGAGCGCGCGTGGATCTTGTCGTCGACCAAGTGCGCTAGTTTCATCATATAGATCTGGCCGACGGTGATCTCGCGGTTGAACGGCTCGCCCGAGCGGCCGTCGTAGAGCATGGTCTTGCCCGAGATCGGCAGCTTGGCGCGGCCCAGCCACTCGCGGATGTCCGACTCGCGCGCGCCGTCGAACACCGGCGTCGCGATGTGGAAGCCGAGCAGCTTTGCGGCCCAGCCCAGATGCGTCTCCATGATCTGGCCGATGTTCATGCGGCTCGGCACGCCTAGCGGATTGAGCACGATCTCCACGGGCGAGCCGTCGGGCAGATACGGCATATCCTCTTCGGGCAGCACTTTGGCGATGACGCCTTTGTTGCCGTGGCGGCCCGCCATTTTGTCGCCTTGCATGATCTTGCGCTTTTGCGCGACGTAGACGCGCACGAGCTCGTTCACGCCGGGGGAGAGCTCGTCGCCGTTCTCGCGCTTGAACACCTTGACGTCGATGACTTTGCCTTTTTCGCCGTGCGGCACTTTCAAGGACGTGTCGCGGACTTCGCGTGACTTCTCGCCGAAAATGGCGCGCAGCAGCCGCTCCTCGGCGGTCAGCTCGGTCTCGCCTTTCGGCGTCACCTTGCCGACGAGGATGTCCTCAGGGCGGACCTCGGCGCCGATGCGCACGATGCCCTGTTCGTCGAGATCCTGCAGCGCGTCTTCGCCTACGTTGGGGATGTCGCGCGTGATCTCTTCAGGTCCGAGCTTGGTGTCGCGCGCTTCGCACTCGTATTCCTCGATGTGGATCGAGGTGAAGCGGTCTTCTTTCACCAGGCGTTCGGAGATCAGGATCGCGTCTTCGTAGTTGTAACCTTCCCACGGCATGAACGCGACGAGCACGTTCTGGCCGAGCGACAGCTCGCCGCCCGAGCTCGACGGCCCGTCGGCGATGATGGCGCCCTTCTTGACGTGATCGCCCTTGCGCACGATCGGCGCTTGGTTGATGCACGTGCCGGCGTTGGAA
>Ga0209656_10002168_pt1 | contig 12775 bp, 9 predicted proteins | sample BogFormECP12_OM2_FD_188239 | JGI IMG/M metagenome (GOLD analysis project Ga0209656, IMG submission 188239) | Bog forest soil microbial communities from Calvert Island, British Columbia, Canada - ECP12_OM2 (SPAdes) (version 2) | ecosystem: Environmental > Aquatic > Freshwater > Wetlands > Bog ... | reverse complement strand
CGCACCGGCGACACCGCCGCCGAGGAGCGCAGGAAGCTGGCCAGCAAGCCGCCGGACATCCTCATCACCACCCCGGAGTCGCTCTTCCTGCTGCTCACCTCGCAGGCCAGGGAGACCCTGCGCGGGGTGGAGACGGTCATCGTGGACGAGGTGCACGCGGTCGCGGGCAACAAGCGCGGCGCCCATCTGGCGCTGTCCCTGGAGCGCCTGGATTCCCTGCGCGGTACCTCAGACCAGGGCGCGCAGGCCGCCCAGCGGGTGGGCCTTTCCGCGACGGTACGGCCGGTGGAAGAGGTAGCCACGTTCCTCGGCGGCACCCGCGCGGTCACCGTCGTGCAGCCGCCCAGCCCCAAGCGCATCGAACTGCAGGTCGTCGTCCCGGTCGAGGACATGACCGAGCTGGACACCGCGTCGGGCCGCGGCGGCGGCGACGAGGATAACGCGGCGCCCAGGCGCTCGATCTGGCCGCATGTCGAGGAGCGCGTGCTTGACCTGATCGAGCAGCACAAGTCCACCATCGTGTTCGTTAACTCGCGGCGGCTGGCGGAACGGCTGTGCGCCAGGCTGAACGAGCTAGCGGCAGAGCGAGCACAAGGACCCGACGAACCGGGCCTGCCCCCCGCGGCGGTGCGGGCCCCGGCCCAAGTCATGGCTCAGGCGGGGGCCACGAACGGCGCGCCGCTGGAAGTCGCCCGGGCCCACCACGGCTCGGTGTCACGGCAAGAGCGCGCCGAGATCGAGGAGGCGCTCAAGGCCGGCCGACTGCCCGCGGTGGTGGCCACGTCCAGCCTGGAACTCGGCATCGACATGGGCGCGGTGGACCTCGTCATCCAGGTCGAGGCACCGCCGTCGGTGGCCAGCGGCCTGCAGCGGGTCGGCCGGGCTGGGCACAACGTCGGCGACATCTCCCGTGGCATCATCTTTCCCAAGTACCAGGGCGACCTGGTTCAAGCGGCGGTGGTGGCCGAACGGATGCGGGCTGGCCAGATCGAGGAACTGAAGATCCCGCACAACCCGCTGGACGTGCTGGCCCAGCAGATCGTCGCGATGACGGCGGTCGACGACTGGCTGGTGGACGAGCTCGAGTTGACGGTGCGGAAAGCCGCGCCGTTCGGCGGCCTGACCAGGCCGATCCTCGAGGCGGTGCTAGACATGCTGGCCGGGCGGTACCCGAGCGAGGACTTCGCCGGGCTGCGGCCTCGCATCGTCTGGGACCGGGTGGCCGGTACCATCCGAGCCCGGCCAGGCGCACAGCGGCTCGCCGTCACCAGCGGCGGCACCATTCCCGACCGGGGGCTGTTCGGGGTCTTCCTCGCGTCGGACACTGGTGCTGGCAACGCGGGCCGACAGCCGCGGCGGGTGGGCGAACTCGACGAGGAAATGGTGTACGAGTCGCGGGTCGGCGACGTGTTCGTGCTCGGCGCCACCTCGTGGCGGATCGAGGACATCACGCCGGACCGGGTGCTGGTCACGCCCGCGCCCGGCCAGCCGGGCAAGCTGCCGTTCTGGCATGGCGACACGCCCGGCCGGCCCGCCGAGCTCGGCCAGGCCATCGGCCGGGCCTGCCGTGAGCTGTCCACGGCTACAGAAAGCGAGGCGACCGCCAAGCTCATGCGAGGCGGTCTTGACGAACTGGCCGCGCGAAACCTGATCAGGTACCTGGCCGAGCAGCGCGCGGCCACCGGCTATGTACCCGATGACCGGACCCTGGTGGTCGAGCGGTTCCGCGACGAACTCGGCGACTGGCGGGTGGTGCTGCACAGCCCTTACGGGGACCGGGTGCACGCGCCGTGGGCGCTGGCCATCGCCGCCCGGTTGCGCGAGCGGTATGGCGGCATGGACGTGCAGGCATTGCACACCGACGACGGGATCATCATCCGGGTGCCCGACTCCGATGAGCCGCCGCCAGCCGGGATCGCGCTGCTCGACCCCGACGACGTCGGCGATCTGATCACCGCCGAGGTCGGCGCCAGCGCGATGTTCGCGTCCAGGTTCCGCGAATGTGCTAGCCGGGCGCTGCTGCTGCCGCGCCGCCAACCCGGCCGCCGCACGCCGCTGTGGCAGCAGCGGCAGCGCTCCGCGCAGCTGCTCGAGGTGGCGAGCCGGTACCCGGCCTTCCCGATCGTGCTCGAGACCGTCCGGGAGTGCCTGCGGGACGTCTTCGACGTACCCGCGCTGACCGGGCTACTGCGGGACATCGCCGCCCGGAAAGTGCGGATCGTGGAAGTCGAGACGTCGACACCCAGCCCGTTCGGTAAATCCTTGCTCTTCAGGTACGTCGGCGCGTTCATGTACGACGGCGACGCGCCGCTGGCCGAACGCCGGGCGCAGGCCCTGTCGCTCGATTCGGCCTTGCTGGCGGAGCTGCTCGGCCAGGAAGGGCTCCGCGAGCTGCTCGACCCCGCCGTCATCGCCGAGGTCGAGCTGGACCTGCAGCACCTGTCCCCGTCCCGCCGCTGCCGCGACCTCGAAGACGTCGCCGACCTGCTGCGCACGGCCGGCCCGCTGACGGCCGAGGAGGTGGCGCGACGGTGCGTGGATCCGGGAGCCGCCAGTGACTGGCTCGGGGAATTGTCGGCGGCCCGCCGTACCATCAGTGTGCGGATCGCCGGACGGCCGATGTGGGCCGCGATCGAGGACGCGGGCCGGCTGCGGGACGCGCTCGGAGTGCCACTGCCGGTCGGCGTGCCCGAGGCCTTCACCGAGCCGGTCGCGGACCCGCTCGGCGACCTGGTCGCCAGGTACGCGCGGACGCACGGCCCGTTCACCGCCGACGTGCTGGCCGCGCGGTATGGGCTCGGCCTCGCGGTGGCGACGCTGGCCTTGCGGCGGCTCGCGGCGAGCCGCCGCGTGGTCGAGGGTGAGTTCCTGCCCACGGGACAAGCTGGCAGCGCGCAGGCCGCCGCCGACAGGCAGCTGACCGCGCCGCGCCCCACCGAGTGGTGCGATGCCGAGGTGCTGCGGCTGCTGCGGCGACGGTGCCTGGCCCGGCTCCGCAAGGAGGCGGAGCCGGTGCCGCCCGAGGTGCTGGCCAGGTTCCTGCCCGCCTGGCACGGGATCAGGGCGGCGGCCGGCGCCGCTGGGCCTGAGCGGCGGCGGGCCGACGCGGGGGCGGTGCTTGAGGTGATCGAGCGGCTGGCCGGGACGCCGCTGCCGGCGTCCGCGCTGGAGACGCTGGTGCTGCCCGGGCGGGTGCCGGGCTACTCCCCCGCCCTGCTCGACGAGCTGACGTCGGCGGGCGAGATCGTCTGGTCCGGGGCCGGAGCGCTGCCCGGCGGCGACGGCTGGCTGGTGCTCGCGCCCGCCGACGGCGCCCCCCTACTGCTGCCCGAGCCGGGCGAGGTCAGCATGACCCCGCTGCATCTGGCCGCGCTCGAGGCGCTCAGCGGGGGCGGCGCGCTGTTCTTCCGGATGCTCAGCGACCGGGTCGCGAGCCTGCTGGGCGGCCAGCTTCCCGCTGCTCAGCTGCCTAATGATGGGGAGGTCGCCGACGCGATCTGGGACCTGGTGTGGGCCGGGCTACTCACCAACGACACGCTCGCCCCGCTCCGCGTGTTGCTCGGCAGCCAGCCGCGGCGGGCGGCCGCGCCCGCGCGGGCTGCGCCCCGGCCGCGCCCCGGCGGGGTTCCCGGACGGCGCTACGGCTTCGGGCGGCCGTCCATGCCGACGCGCAGCGGTCCGCCGACGGTCAGCGGCCGGTGGTCCCTGCTGCCCGGCCGCGGTGCCGCCGAGGCGGCGGGTGACGGTGCCGACCAGGGGGCCGACCAGGGGGCCGACCAGACGGTGCGGGCGCACGCCCTCGCGCTCACGCTGCTCGACCGGCACGGCGTGCTGACCAGGGGCGCGGTGGCCGCCGAGCGGATCACGGGCGGCTTCGCCGCGGTGTACCCGGTACTGCGCGCCATGGAGGAGGCCGGCCAGTGCCGCCGCGGCTATTTCGTCGAAGGACTCGGCGGGGCGCAGTTCGCGCTGCCCGGGGCGGTGGACCGGATGCGTGCGCTAGCCGACCCTAGGACGGTCGGCATGGGTCGTCCCCCCGAGCAAGGCCATTCTCCCGAACGGGCCCTCGTGCTTGCTGCGCCGGACCCGGCTCAGCCCTACGGGGCGGCGCTGGCCTGGCCCGAGCGCCCCGGCGAGACGGCTGCCTCGCACCGGCCCGGCAGGAAGGCGGGCGCGCTGGTCGTGCTCGTGGACGGATCGCTGGTCCTGTACGTCGAGCGCGGCGGCCGGACCCTGCTGTCCTGGACGGACGATCCCGAGCGGCTGGCGACTAGCGCGAACGCGCTGGCCGCCGCTGTCCGCGACGGCGCGCTCGGACGGCTGACCGTGGAACGCGCCGACGGGGAGCGGGCCGGTGGCGACTCGCCGCTGACGCAGGCCCTCGAGGCGGCCGGGTTCCGGCCCACTCCCCGCGGGCTCCGGCTGCGGGCCGGGTAAGACTCGCCGGTCATCCGGCGGTGATATCCGTGCGCCGCACGACGGGGCAGCGGGGCGGGTATGGTGGCCGAGAAATGACCGAATTCCCTGTTTGGGGAGATCATGACAGAGCAGTCATCCAGCCCGGGCCGGCCCGATGATTGGAACCGTGGTGGCTACGACCCCGACGAGCCGTTCGCCGGCGAGCAGTACTACGGCGCGGGCGCGTTCGGTTCCCCCAGACCAGGCCCGGGCATGCCCGGGTCGGCAGGCTCGGGCTACGGGACGCCCGGCCAGGATGGGGTAGGCGCCGCACGGCCCGCCCCGGGGATGCCCGGCCCGGGGGCAGCGGGTCCCGGGATGCCGACCGCCCCGATCTGGCAGGGCACGCCGGGACCGGCCGCACCCGGTCAGGGTGGCCGGGGACAGGGCGGGCCGGGGCTGGGCGGCCCGGTGCTGGGCGCCTCCCCGTCGGCCGGGGCCCAGCCGATGGGGCCGCCGCCGCTGGGCCCGCCGCCAGCCGGGATGTCGCCGATGGCGGCGACGCAGGCCGCGGACGCGAGGGGCTTCCTGGGCGCGCTGTTCGACTTCGGCTTCACGTCCTTCGTGACCACCCGGATCATCAAGGTGCTTTACGTCCTGATCATGATCTTGACGACGCTAGCCGCGTTGGTGTACACGGTCATCGCGTTCAGGGTGAGTACGCTGTTCGGCTTGCTCACTCTGGTCATCGGGGACCCGCTGTTCATCATCATCGTGATGGCGTTCTGGCGGCTGGTCCTGGAGTCATTCGTCGTCCTGTTCCGGATCGCCGAGGATGTCCGGGCACTGCGCGAGCGCGGCGTCCGCTGAGTCGGCTGACCAGTCCTGTTTCTGCATGCGGAACACGTTCTCGTAGGCCGGGCGGTGACCACCTAGGCTCGGTCGTGTGAAAGACGCGCACATCAGTGACCGGACCGCCAAGGCCCGGCGGATGGAAGAGGTCATCCGCGGGTACTTCGACGCCTGCAATTCGGGGGACGCGGAGGCGGTGGCCAAGTACTTCGCGCCGGGCGCGGTGCACTACTTCCCGCCGGACATGTACGAAGGACCGTTCCGCGGCGGCGAGACGATCGGTGCGAAGTGGTCCTGGGCGGTGCGGACGCTGGGCTCGCACTGGACCGTGGACGAGATCATCTGCGACCCGGACACCGACCGGGCGGTGATCGAGTGGACGCACGAGAAGACCAAGGCCGGCGTGGTGCTGCGCGGCGACGAGTGGTACCACTTCGACCCGGGCAGCGGGCTGATCACCGAGATCCGCGCGTACTACGCCTCGCCGCAGGCAGCGGGCCTTGATCGGCTGGAGCTCGCCGGGTATCCCTACGCCGAGCGCGGTTATGCCGCCAGCGACTGAGCCGACGGCCCGTGGGACGACCCCGGGCCGGCCAACGAGACCGCTAGGACCCTGCTGCGGCTGCCACCCCGGCAGCCGGGCGACGACTACTGAGGAGCAGGCATGCCGCTCGTCCGCATCGACATCATGGAAGGCCGCCCGCCGGAGAAGATCCGCGAGCTGCACGGCCGCGTCGCCGCCCTGGTCGCGGAGATCCTGGACACCCCGATCGAGCGGGTCCGCACCTACATCACGCAGTTCCCGCCGGAAGGCTGGGGCATCGGCGGCGTGCCGGCCGACGTGGCCCGCGCCGACGAGGTAGCGGCCCGGCGGGCAGCGAGCGCTGAGCGCACGGGTACGTGACCGCTGCGGAACAAGCGGTCGTGGTCGGGGCCACCGGCGCCATCGGCCGGGCCGTGATCGAACGGCTCACCCGCCGCGGCCTGCCGGTCCTCGCGGTGGCGCGCGGGAAGGCGGACCTGGACGAGCTCGCGGCGGCCAGTGACCTGGTCACGCCCTGCCCCGCAGACATCGGGAGCAACGACGCGATCCAGGCCATCAGCTCGGCCCTGACCGGGCTCGGCAGGTCGGTCCGGATGGCGGTCTTCGCGGCCGGGCTCCCGGTCCGCGGCTCGGCAGACACCATCGACCCGGACGCGCTGGCGGTCGGCGGCAACATCAAGGTCGGCGGGCTGCTGCGGCTGCTGCACGCGGTCCGTGATCGTCTGGTGCCGGGGTCGCGGTTCGTGACGTTCGCCGGCTCGCTCGGCCTGGAGCCGCGCGCGCACGAGGCTGGCCCCGGCGCGGTCAACGCCGCCGTGTTCAACCTGATGCGCCAGATCAGCCTGCTCTACGGGCCCCGCGGGGTGACCACCCACACGCTCAGCCCGGGACCGGCCGACACGCCTAGGCTGCGCCGGATCGTGGCCGCGGTGGCCGCCGAGCGGGGCGCTACCGAGGAGGAAGTCTGGCAGGAGTACGTGGCGCAGAACTCGCTGGGCCGGCTGCCGACCACCGGCGAGCTGGCCTGGGCCGTGGAGCTACTGCTGGACCCGGAGGCCGACCTGCTGCACGGCAGCGTGCTCTACCTGGACGCGGGCGGGCACCGCGGTATCCACTAAAGACGGGCAGGAGGGCTGGTACCGGGTCCGTTAGGTCCAAAATCTCTGTCAAGCCGGCGGAGAATTGTAGCCGAGCCGCCGGGAGATGACCAGGGCCGACTCGACCACCAGCGTGGTGGCCCGGCGCATCGTCGTGCGCATCCGGGCGCTGTCGCCGACGACGCTGACCGCCGCCATGACCTTGCCGTCCCGGCCCCGGATCGGCGCGCCCACCGAGACGATGCCTAGGTGCCCTTCCTCGTTGTTCTGCGCCCAGCCGCGCTTGGCCACCGCCGCCAGCTCGGTCAGCAGCCGGTTCTTGTCGGTGATGGTCCACGGCGTCTGGGCCACCGGTCGCCAGTCCGCGAGCCGCCGGGTCAGCTCGTCCGGCGGCAGCGCGGCGAGCAGGATCTTGCCCGAGCTCGTCCAGTGGGCCGGCAGCCGGTGCCCGACCTGGCGGAAGATCGGCAGCAGGTTGTGGCTCTCCAGCCGCTCGACGTACACCACCTCGAGCCCATCCAGCACGGCCACGTGCACCATCTCGCCCGTCTCGTGCCGCAGCGTGGCGAGCGCCGGCAGCGCCGCCTGGTGCAGGTCCACGTGCTCGGTGACGTTGCTGCCCAGCTCGTACAGGACCAGGCCGAGGCGGTACCGGCCAGGGGTGCTGGCCCGCTCGAGCAGCCGTTCGGCCGTCAGCGTGGTCACCAGCCGGTGCACGGTGCTCTTGCCCAGGCCCAGCTGACGGGAGAGTTCGGTGATGCCCAGCTCCTGACCGGCCCGGGAAAACGCGCGCAGCACCCGGGCGGCGTTGCGCACGGACGCTAGCATGGTGCGGTCTGGTTGAGCACTGCCGGGCGGGGCACTGGCCGTGGTCGGCGCGCTGAGCGTCATGGGCCCCACCGTAACTCCGTTCCGCTCTGCGGGACAACAGCATTGGTATGCCGGGCGGGCGCGTCGTACGGTCTGGGCAAGCCTGCGGTCTGGGCAAGTCGCGCAACCGGCGGTCACGCCTGGGGGTTATGTGGCACAGATCCTGTGGTTCGAGACCTACTCATCTGCAGACGCCCCGGTGCTCGGCGGCAAGAACGCCTCCCTCGGTGCGCTCATGGCCGCCGGGCTGCCAGTGCCGCCCGGGTTCGCGGTCTCGGCCGACTGTTATCGCAAGGCGCTGGCCGACGGCGGGCTCACCGCGCAGCTCGACGCCCTGATCGCGGCGGCCGACCCGCACGATCCAGCCTCGGTGGCTGCGGCCGGCGCACAGGCGCGGGCGCTGATCGGCGCGCTGGCCGCCTCCGGCGACCTGGCCGACGCGATCCGGGCTGCGTACGCGCGGCTGTGCGAGCGGTGCGGGGACGGCCACCTGCCGGTGGCCGTCCGCTCCTCGGCGACCTGCGAAGATCAGCCGGACGCGAGCTTCGCCGGCGAGCACGACACCTACCTGTGGGTGCGCGGCGGCGACGCGGTCGCCCGGCACGTACTCCGCTGCTGGGCGAGCCTGTTCACCGATCGCGGCATCGCCTACCGGATCGAGCGGGGCTACGGCCGGGCCAGCGTGGCGATGAGTGTCGGCGTGCAGCAGATGCTGCGGCCGCGGGCCGCCGGGGTCGCCTTCACCCTCAACCCGCTGAACGGCGACCGGTCGCAGGTCGCCATCGACGCGTCCTGGGGCTTCGGCGAGGCCGTGGTCAGCGGCGAGGTCACCCCGGACAATTTCCTGGTCGACAAGGTCATGGGCGCGATCACCCGGCGCACGATCTCAGACAAGACCCTGGAGTACCGGCTGACCAGCGGGGATGCGGTGACCGCCGTGCCGGTGGACGCGGACAGGCAGTCCGTCCCGTGCCTGACCGACGACGAGATCCTGGCCGTGGCCGGGCTGGCCCAGCGCGCGGAGAAGCACTACCGCTGTCCGCAGGACGTCGAGTGGGCGCTCGAGGATTCGGGGGACGTCCTGCTGCTGCAGAGCCGCCCGGAGACGGTGTGGAGCCGCCGCCCCCGATCGGCCGCCAGTTGCACCGCTGACCCGATTACCAGCATGGTCCGGACCCTGCTGAACCCTTCGCACGGCACGCCGGAAGGCCACGGCTGACCCCGGCTGGCGTACTCGCATTATCCCGGCGGCCAACGGTGGCCGCCGGCACCCTAGTTCCAGGAGGAACACCATGGCCGACCGGTTCCCTAGCCCGTTCGAGATGCCGACTCCTCCCGGAGCGGAGGGATGGAAAGACCTGTACGCGTACTCGACGGTGTTCAGCGAGGACCGACGCGAGTATGAGGAGTCGGCGTTCTGGTTCATGGACGGCGTGCACACTCCCGAGGTGATGCCGCCGTGGGACGCCACCATCATGGAGTACGCGATCATCGCGCTGTCCCAGTACAACACCAGGCACTACGTGATCCCGCCGGCGCTCGGCGTGGACCTGCGGTACCTGAACGGCTATATGTACCTCTCCCCTGTCGGGGTGACCGACCCGGAGGAGATCGGGGCGCGGGTGCCCGAGTTCGCCGAGCGGGCCGGACACTACTTCGCCAACTGGGACCGGCTGTACGCGGCCTGGATGCCCAAGATGCGCGCGCTGATCGACGAGCTCGAGGCGATCAACTTCGAGCGGCTGCCACACCGGGAGGATATGGCCGTCATCACCGAGGGCCGGGGTACCGGGAGCGCCCTGGACCTGTTCACCACCTACCACCGGCTGGTGGACCTGCTGCTCAAGCTGTGGCACTACCACTTCGAGTTCCTCAACCTCGGCTACGTCGCCTACCTGGACTTCTTCGGTTGCTGCCAGCAGCTGTTCCCGTCCATCCCGGACCAGGCCATCGCCAAGATGGTGGCCGGGATCCAGGTCGACCTGTTCCAGCCGGACGAGGAGCTCAAGAAGCTGGCCCAGCTCGCGGTCGAGCTGGGCCTGGCGGACCGGTTCGCCGGATCCGCCCCGGCTCGCTCGGCGGCTGAGGTGCTCGACGGGTTGCGCGGCGACCCGCAGGGCGACAAGTGGCTGGCCGCCTGGGAGGAGGCCAAGCAGCCCTGGTTCAACTTCTCGGCTGGCAGCGGCTTCTACCACAGCGACAAGGTGTGGCTGGAGAACCTAGACATCCCGCTCGGCTTCCTGCGCACCTACATCGCCAAGGTCCAGCGCGGCGAGACGCTCGAGCGGCCGATGGAGGCCGTCATCGCCGAACGCGACCGGATCGTGACCGAGTACACCGACCTGATCGACAGTGACGAGGACCGGGCCACGTTCGGTACCAAGCTGGGGCTGGCCCGCACGGTGTTCCCGTACGTGGAGAACCACAACTTCTACGTCGAGCACTGGGCCCACTCGGTGGTCTGGCGGAAGATGCGTGACCTGGGCCGTCTCTTTGTCGAGGCGGGGTTCTTCACGGATCCGGACGACGTGTTCCTGCTGAGCAGGCACGAGGTGACCGAGGTGCTGTTCGACCTGTACCACGGCTGGGCGGTCGGCGTGCCCTCGCGCGGGCCTAAGTACTGGCCGCGGGAGATGGCCCGCCGCAACGGGATCATGAACGCGCTGCGGCAGTGGTCGCCGCCACCGGCCCTGGGCGTGCCGCCCGAGGTCATCACCGAGCCGTTCACCGTCATGCTCTGGGGCATCACCTCCGACAGCGTCCGGCAGTGGCTCGGCGGGGCGCAGGCCGACGGCGGGCTTGCCGGCTTCGCGGCCTCACCCGGCGTTGCGGAGGGCCCGGCCCGGGTGATCCTGTCGGCGGACGGGATCGGCGAACTGCGCGACGGGGAGGTGCTGGTCGCGCCGCTGACCGCGCCGAGCTGGGCGCCGGTGTTCGGCAAGATCGCGGCGACGGTGACCGACGTGGGCGGCATCATGAGCCACGCCGCCATCGTGTGCCGCGAGTACGGGTTGCCCGCCGTGACCGGCACCGCGTTCGGCACCAAGACCATCAAGACCGGTCAGCGGCTGCGGGTGGACGGCAACGCCGGCACCGTGACGATCATCGACTGAGTTTGCTAGCAATCGAGTAGGATCTGGAGCGTTTACATGCTAACCGCCGAACAGAACGATGAGCTTACCCAGGTCGCAGCGGGTACGCCCATGGGCGAACTGCTGCGGCGCTACTGGTACCCGGTCGTGTTCACCCGCGCACTCGAGGAGTTCCCGGTCCAGCCGGCCCGGCTGCTCGGCGAGGACTTCGCCGTCTTCAAGACGCCGCGCGGTAAGTACGGCATCCTGCCGGAGGGCTGCCCGCACCGGCGGGCCTCGCTAGCCTACGGCGTGGTGGAAGCCGACGGGCTGCGCTGCCCGTATCACGGCTGGCTGTTCGGCACCGACGGTTCGTGCCTGGACCAGCCCGCGGAGCGGGAGGAGACCAACTTCCGCGACCGGGTCCGGGCGGCCGCTGGTGTTGCGCAGGAGCTCGGCGGCCTGGTCTGGGCCTACATCGGGCCTTTGCCTGCGCCGGAGCTGCCTCGGTTCGACGTGTTCGTCATGGACGGGGTCCGGGACATCGGCTGGACCGAGCTGCCGTGCAACTTCGTGCAGATCATGGAGAACGCCGTCGACCCGCACCACACCGAGTGGCTGCACGGCAGGTTCTTCGAGTTCATGGCCAGGCACCAGGGCTTCGATGCGCCGCCGTCGTTCGGCAAGAAGCACGTCAAGGTGGGCTTCGACGCGTTCGAGTGGGGCATCATCAAGCGCCGGGTGGTCGAGGGCGCGTCCGAGGAGGACGACGACTGGAAAATCGGCCACCCGCTGGTGTTCCCCTACAACATGCGGGTGGGCGGGGCCAACATCGAGCAGATGCAGATCCGGGTGCCGGTGGACCGGACCACCACCCGGTTCATGCTCTACACCGTGCACGCCCCGGTCGGCATCGAGTACCCCGACCAGCCGCAGGTGCCTGATTACCAGATCCCGGTCTACGACTCCAGCGGCAGGCACCGAGTGGACTACGTGGAAGGGCAGGACATGATGGCCTGGGTGACCCAGGGGGCAATCACCGACCGGACGGTGGAGCACCTGGGACGTTCGGACATCGGGGTGACGATGCTGCGGCGGATGTTCAAGGAGAACATGTCTTTGGTGGCCCGGGGCGAGGATCCGCTTGGGGTGTACCGGGACTTCCGCGACCGGATCGACCTGCCGTGCGAGAAGAACAAGTTCGACGCCGGCGTCTCGTTCGCGATCGACTTCATCGACCGGGCCTCGTCCCGGTTCAGCCCGCAAGCCGACGCACTGAAGAAGCTGCACCTCAAGGCAAACGAAAACCGGAAGGCCGCGGCCGGGTGACGGCGGTCGCGGCCGGTCCTGGCATTCCGGCTGATGCCGACGGCGTTGCCGGTACCCGCGGCGTTGCCGGCGGGGCCGGCGGCGTTGCTGGCGGGGCCGGCGGCGTTGCTGGCGGGGCCGGCGGCGTTGCGGGCGGCCCCGACATGGGCCGGGGGTGGTTCCCGGCCGATGTCGAACGGCACCGCCGTGACGCGCCTAAGTACTGCCCGGCGTGCGCGGCGCCGCTCGCGCTGGCCCACGGCGGTCAGGGACTGACCACCGAATACTGGACCGGCACCGACCGGGTATTCGTCTGTTTCTGCGGGACCTGCGGCTGGTCCGGTGACATCGTGCTGGCCGACCGGGTCATCGGTCACGAGGCAGCGGAGTAAGGATGCCAGACCGGTCGCCCTTTTCCCCCTGTACGTAATCGATCCATTCAGCGGCCGCCAGCGTGTCCGGGTGGTTCGGGCCCAGCCTCCGCCGCAGATGGGGCAGCATATCCCGGAACTCGTCCTCCGCCCCGGCATGATCCCCGCGCGCCGCCATCTCCCGGGCAATGCTGAACCAGAGGACCAGCGTGACCGGGTGATCCGGGCCCAGCCTCCGCTCCAGGTGGGGCAGCATTCCTTTGA
>Ga0209656_10002167_pt1 | contig 12776 bp, 7 predicted proteins | sample BogFormECP12_OM2_FD_188239 | JGI IMG/M metagenome (GOLD analysis project Ga0209656, IMG submission 188239) | Bog forest soil microbial communities from Calvert Island, British Columbia, Canada - ECP12_OM2 (SPAdes) (version 2) | ecosystem: Environmental > Aquatic > Freshwater > Wetlands > Bog ... | reverse complement strand
TCAGCCGCCGCACCAACCGTTCGGCGTCCTTAAAGTCATGCTTACGCCCCCGCGGGGCACGGTTGGAGAATGCCTGCGCCAACTGCAAACGCATATACGGCTCCAACTCTAACCAGACCGATCGCCAGTACTGGGCTGTAGATTCCATCACCGCTTCTTCCACACCCTGCTCCCGCAACCAGGTCGATAAGCGGCGCAACTCGCTCGGCATCGTGGCAAATCGTCGCCGCTCCGGTCTCTCCTCTGGCGTACTGGCATCGACCACGACCACCATCAACACTTTCTTGTGTACGTCAATTCCCGCTATCTTGTAGGACATGGCTTCCTCCGGCGCGGAAGCGGCAGAACGCGCGCACATAGACGTTAAGCACCGTCACGTGCTACCCCCTTCCCGCCGGGACGGGGGCGCGACACAGATTGGTTCAAAACGCGCGTTCCAGATCAAACTCGGGTACGGCCTCGCTTCATCCAGAGCGTCTACGACCTTTGCCGTCACACGCGCTGGCCTGATCCTACACCCGCCAACTCGCCCTAATTTTCATCCCTATGGGTGGGCCGCAGGCCCATGTCAACTCGGGTGATAATCGCAACCTATAATCAGCATGTTCGGCTCCTTCCTCCCGAGCCTTGGTTGTTTGGCGCTATCAAGTCTACTCAGATCGAGGGAGCCGACAGTGTTATGAAATCAAGTGGCGGTGCCAATGCGGTTGCCGGATGCTGGCCGACTTGTCAGTACGAGTCCCGGTGAGCCGCGAACGGGATTACTTCCGAGTTGCCAACCAACTGCCCACCATTAGAAAACCAGTTCCTCGGATTCTAGCTACCAAGGGATACTGGCTACCGTGGTGTGTACTTGAGCTTTTCCATCCCGAAATCGGCGAGCGCGTCATCGACCAGCTTCTTCTGCGAAGGTGTTTCATCCAGGTAGGCGCGGACGCTGGAGGACTGATAAGTCTCGTCGGTCGAGCCGTACAGGAGGCTGAGTTGCTGCGCCCCATCTTTGGCCATCTGCTCCAGAAACGGGGGCACCTTCGCCTTATTCTTTAGGAGATCGCTGCGTGTGGCCAGCACCTGCAGCAAAGCCTCCGCCTGCAGATGCAGCAAGGTGAGATTGCGGTGATAGCAGCCGGCGCTACGGATGAACGACCGATGCTCGGTAAACGACGAAGGAAACCACACGGTACGGCCACGGCCGGTGTGATAGAGCAAGTCCCCATCCGGTGCGGAACGGCGCACGCGCAGTAAGGCATCTTTCATTGGCGTTAGTTTGTCTTTGTCCCAACTCTTGCGCAAGCTGCTCGTACCTTGCAGCATCTTATGTACATCGCCATTCTCGGGCGGAGCGGTCGCGATCAGGTCCGTATCGCCACGCACAACGCCGGAGGTAGTGAACGGAAGCTTGCTCCTTTCGCCGAGCTGGGCTCCGGGACCGAGCATTCGATTGTGCAGATCGTCCAACAGCGCATCGGCCAATTCAGGGAGCCGCTGCGAGACCGGCTGTTTGCCCTTCCACGTAACGCCGTAAAGTTCGTCGTTGCAGGCATCGAGGATGCTCCGCATGGCGACGCCGGTTTGTACCCCGCCCGATGGGAAGTCGCCGGTGTCCAACCTCAACACTGCCGTGAGAACCAAGCCAACTCCATGGGGATAAACGAACCCGTCAGCGATGATGCCGATCCACTTGCTTTGCGGCTTGACCTTGGCGTCGAAGCCGACGTGAAAGGGCGCGAGCTTGCTCAACGCCAACTGGCCTGTGACGTTCTGGGGAGCCTTTCCAAGGTAGAACACCCAAAACCAATGTGGATACTTTTTCGAACTCGCCTGCTGCTTGATGGGCCATGGCGGCGTCAGCGCAGTAGACTCCAGCCGCGAAGCGGGTACCTCCTGCCCATTCAACGGAGCGATGACGGTCTCTTTAATTGCGTCGTCGAACTCCTTCTGGTAGCCATCGCCGGTGCGAAGGAACTCCTTGAGCGCGGGGTTGACCGGGCTCCAGATGTCGCCCCACCGCTCGAACCACACGAACGAAACTCGAACCTCCCGAATGCGCGTTGGCGTTGACATGGCAGACCTCGAAGAGTACTTTCTAGCTGACTACGTTGCGCTCTCGCGCTGTACGTGCTTGCGAAAGCACGTACAGCGTGAGAGCTAGATGTGTGCTTTCAAGGAAGGCACAACCCTTTGCGAAGGGACAGGTAGAACAGAGCGGGCGCCGGACTCGAGCTGGCGCCCCGTTCACTTTTCATCCCTCCACGACGAATTCGTCCGGCGCAACGGTCACGGTTGGTGCGTCTTTCTTGTCCACCAGTTCCGGTGGCCGATCCGGCTCCCAGCGAATCTCTATTCGATTCTTTACTCGGTTCAGTAACTCGTACAAAGCGGCAGTTTGCCCCGGTTGTCCCACCAGATTGCGGAACTGGTTTTGAGCGGCCCTCATGTCCACACGCTGATCTTCAGGCAGTCCATTCACATCAGGGAATTTTGCGTACACTCGGCGAGAAAGCCACTTCTTTGCCGGATCGGGCGAGGGCAACGGCAGCTCCCACAATCGGTCGTTGCCCAGGGTCGCCTGGTTAAGATTGAATGGCTTTTTGGCGCGCTGTAATCTCTGCAGCACATCCAGAGGCCGGTCCTGCGTAGTCGGCGTCCGCCGTTTCAACACCCGCGCCCGCCCCGCTGCGAACAACCGCGCTACGCCGCCGATCAGCGCCCACGGCAGCACCGCCAGTGCAATGGCAATCACCCAGATGTTGATAATGTCTTGAAGGCTGTAGCCGGCCAAAAGTTGCCGTCCCTGTATGTCCACTTTCCACAACCAAAAATAGAGCCACTGGCTGAGTGGTCGATACAGGGCGAAGACGATCAACATCGACACAACAATGCCGATCAGATAGAACTCCGGCTTCTTGTAATCGACCTCGAGGTTCCATTTCGGCCACACCTTGCTCAGTAATAGGCCCAGCACCGTGACCACAAGAAAACCGGGCAGCAGCAAAAACGGCACCGACGTCACGCCCACAAATTCCTGCTCACCCAGCACGCCTGCCTGAAAATCCTTGCTGTCGACGACACTGCTGCCGGTGGTGTAGCCGTCTTTGGTGTAATCCAGCTTGACGTCGAACAGCATGAGGTATTTGCCCGCCAGGACCGGAGTGTATGACGGAATGCAGAGTGCCGTGCGGAATGTATGATCTTGCCGCGGCGGAATAGCCAGCGGTGTCGTTTGGCCGTTCGAAGTGTAAATGGTGCTCACACCCTTCGGATCGACCACACATTTGTCACCCGTCATCACCCCAACGAAGCTCGGCAGGCTGGCGCTGACGCCGGTAACTTGCAGCGGAACGTCTGTCATATTGGTGACGAGCAGGTAAACATCCTGAGGTCGCTGCTCCTCAAGTTTGTCGAAGCTGGTTTGTATATGTGCGGTCGCAACCTCTTCGTTCTTAGGCCGCTGCTTCACCGTCAGGTCCAAGGCCACATTGGCAACGCCCGGCACCGGCGCCTTCGCGTCGCCGGTCTCGTACTGTGCCTCAAAGATAATGCGCGAACTCGTCTTCCCGTCTGAATCCTTCGAGATATAGACAGGCCAGGTAACATTGCCGCGCACCTCGTCCGGGAGCTTGGCGATTCTGCCAATGCCTGCATGCGTCCCCGGCTCGGTACGCGCGCGCAGTTTCAGGTTGCGTACCGGCGTGCCCGTGACCGTGGCGATGACGAGCGCTTGGCGGCGTTCACCAGCCGCGATCGCCATGTCCTTGGGAGCGACTTCGAGCGTGACCGGGGCCGTTTGTTGGCCCCAGATTGTCAACGGAAGCAGCGCAACGAGCAGCAACACGCGCCACTGCTTGCCTGATGCGAGCATTGGCAGAAAACCCCTGCGCCCATGTTGTCACGCTTCGAGGAGGGTTTCTAGAGAAAACGCTAGAACGGCGGTGTCTGAGACGCTTGATTAGAGCGGCTTCGCCGCTCCTCTCGGCAACTGAGTACCGACAAACGCCCCAGGGTCTACGAATGCTATTGGGCGCATTTCGCGGCGGAAGTCCACTTGAGCGAATAGTCGCCTACTCTTCCATAATCCAACTATTTCGGAAGGGGGAAACCCTTCATGCAGACCACCGTGCGGTCTGCTTCCTCGGGTTTCGCGTGGGTGAAGCCGAGGTTGGCTGTACAAAGAACATCTCCTTTCAAAACCAGACTAGTGTTGTTGTCGAGCGGTGCGTTCTGCTTGGTGGCTATCAGGATGCGCTGCGAACCGTCGGGCGAAAGCACCCAGATCTGGTTTAGCAAAATCTCCGATACGTAGATGTTGCCTTTGGTGTCCAACTCGATCCCATCGAATGCTGAGAATCCATAAGGCAACGGCACAGGTTCACCGGCCGTTCCATCATCCTTAATCGGGATCCTGAGTACCAGAGGATCGCCGTCGGTCACGGCATAGATGTTCTTCTCTTGCTTGTCGAGCACGAGATCATTGACGCCCAGGGGAAATCCCGAATAGGGCTTGGAAGACCAATTAAGCAGAGGATGTGCCGACCACAGGTCCACCTTTTTTCCATCGGGTGGGATTTTCCAAATTCCGGAGTACGTGAGATCCGTCATGTACACGTTGCCGCTCGAGTCGATCGCAACATCGTCGGGATAGCAAAATGGCCAACCCTCCGCTTTAGTCGCGAGGGGCGTTACCTTTCGGGTTTTAGCGTCGATCTTGTAAACGCCAGATTGGGTCACCGTCGCGTCCCGGCAAGCGGGGTGGAACGGATCGCCCAGGTCCTTCCTGAAGTCACGTTTCGAGTGGCCCGTGTATGCGACATAGATGTTGCCAGCCTGGTCAAGATCGAGTCCGATCAGGTCGCCCTTTCCACTTTCTTCCTTCGACGGCACCCACGCGATGTGATCGTAGCTGCCATCATCGTTGACCATGACGACTTCGCCAATATGCATCAGGGTCGCGTAGAGGTTGCCATGCGAGTCGACTCCGAGACCCTCAGGCGTGTCGGGAAGTTTGGCCATGACCCAGGCCTTGAACTGTGCCGCCGCAGGCGAAGGAGCGGCAGTGAACAACAAAGCGCAGGGGATTAGCCAGAACAGAATCCTCAGCCATTCTTTCTTGCGCGCACCCGATCTGACCATTGTTTGTGCCTCCTATTTACTTGTCCTCGATTTCGGCTTTGACTTCCCGGGCCTATTGACTGTACAGCAAGCTAGAAGTGGCCACATCCAGCATCTCAATTAAGCCACCACGCGGTAATTTCAGGATGGTCAGCCACTCGGAAGTAATCCAGTTTGACGGGTTGTCGCCTAGCCTTACGTTGGGATTACTTCCCGCTTGCTCGTGACACGCTCACAATTCGAGCGTGCACGCGCAGCCGTCACGCGTGCGCACTCGCGTCTTTTCGTCGCCATAGACGTCCTTCCAGCTTTCTTTCAGAAAAATTCAAGTTTCGTTCAAGGACTCTCAAGCCCATTCGACCGTAATCTCGCTCCAGATCGCGAGGGCAGCGAAGCTTATCGCGGAGGAGGAGAGAAATGCTGAAGAGAGTCGTTGTATTCGCGTACGGAGTCGCCAGCTATGGCGTCTTCTTTGCCACATTCCTTTATTCCGTCGGCTTTATTGGAAACCTGGTGGTTCCCAAGACGATGGATTCGCCGAGCCGGATGCCGTTTCTGTATGCACTGGGCATCGACGTGCTTCTGCTCGGAATTTTCGCCGTGCAACACAGTGTGATGGCACGGCCGTGGTTCAAGCGTGCGTGGACGCGCATCGTGCCGGAGCCGGCGGAGCGGAGCACGTACGTTTTGCTTTCCAGCCTGGCGTTGATCGCGCTGTTCGCGTTCTGGCAGCCGCTGGGAGGCATGGTGTGGAATATCCAGAATCCAACGGCCCGGATGGTGATGTACCAGCTGTTCGGGTTGGGGTTTGGAATGGTGCTGATAGCCACGTTCCTCATCAACCATTTCGACTTGTTCGGGTTGCGGCAGGTTTGGCTGTACCTGGTTGGAAAGCCGTACACGCACCTGACCTTCCGCACGCCGCTGTTCTACAAGTACATCCGGCATCCGCTTTACGTGGGATGGTTCATGGCCTTCTGGTTCACTCCGACGATGACAGGTGCACACTTGCTGTTCGCGGTCATGACGACGGTGTACATCCTGATGGCGATCCGGTGGGAAGAGAAGGACTTGATCGACGTGTTCGGTGAAAAGTACGAACGTTATCGCGAGAGTGTGCCGATGTTCATTCCCAACGGTTCCACCGCGCGAATAGTGGCCGCTGAAGCGAATCAACCTGTTGCAGAGAAGGCAGCGTAGGAGGAAAACCATGTCACAGATCTCGACGATAGCTCGCGAAAGGATCCAGGCGCAGGGGTTTTGTGGCTTGAGCGACGCCACATACGCGCAGATCAATTACCCCCTGCGCCTCTCCCCCGGCATCATGATGGTGTGGGTGGCGGTGGGGACGGTGCTGGCCTCGGCCCAGATATTGTGGGCCTTGGCGCCGTTCACAGCGCTGGGTGCGGTTTTGACGGGGCATCCTTTTGATGTTCTGTACAACTATGGCCTGCGGTACCTGATTGGTACGCAAAAACTTCCGCGTTATGGGTCTCGGCGCCGCTTTGCCTTTGCAGTGGCGACGATCATGATGTCGCTGGCCGCATGGGGATTCCAAGCGGGCGTGCCTTTGCTTGGCTACATCGTTGGAGGGGCAATGGTGGCCTCTACTTGCCTGAATGTGATTACCGGCATCTGCGGCCCGGCCGTCTTCGCAGCCAGGCTGTTCGGGAAGGTCAAATGCGAGGAACCTGAGCGGTACGTTCGACTCGAACCGAGCGAGCGGGCCGACGATTGCAGACGGGCGCCGATCCTGAGACGGTCGATCAGAGGATTCCAAATGGTTCGACCGAAATGTGAGGCTGACAATGCCGCGTAACTACTTGATGGGGGCGGAGGAGCGAGCCGCCTTTTTAACTTGCTGCTGCGGGTGGTTGGAGTGCGACATGCCCGTAGGGCCAGCCAAGGAACCGGGAGATCTCGTCAACAAAGACTTCCCAAGCCGGCTCGCCGGGGACCACTTCGTGACTCCGGCTGGGGAGCTCGACGTAGCGGGCGCCGCGGATTCGCGAGGCGATAAGGCGTCCTTCGCTGGCGGGAACGACGGCCTCGTCGCGCGAGTGAATGACGAGAGTGGGGCAGCAGACCTTGGGTAGGAGGTCGGTGATGTCGATCTTGGGGAACTCAGCCATCATGAGCGCGGCGTTTTCGGGTGAAGAAGTGATGCGCTGGAATTCGTTCATCCACTCGGATTCTTCGGGGCTGGCGTCTGGGCGGAAGAGCGTTGTCCAGAGCTGGCGGAAGGCGGGGTTGTCGCGGCCCCAACCGAGGCGGATGAGCGTCAGCATGGCATTGAACTGCTCGGTCATCATGCTGCCGGGAGGCGGCCATCCTCGAGCGAACGACCCAACAAGGATGAGCTTGGTGACCCGCTCGGGATGGCGAGCCGCATAGGCTGCGCCGATGGGACCGCCCTGGCAACTGCCAACCAGGGCGAACTTGTCAAAGCCGACGGATGCGATGAGTTCTTCGAAGTCAGCCAGTGAGCGCTCGAAGGAGAAGTCGTCGACGTTCCAGTCGGAAAGGCCACTGCCACGCTGGTCATAACGAAGCAGGGTGTTATGAGACATGATTTGTGAAAACCACTGCCGGCGGTACGGGTTCTTCCATTCGAAGTCGACGTGGTTGAGCCAATCGATTGCGCGTACCAAAGGAGGACCGCTTCCACCCATGGTGTAGGCAAGCCGCACTCCGTCGCTGGTGGTGAAGAACTGGATTTCCTGCTCGGATGGCGAGTTGGCTTCGGGCGGAGGTGCGACTTCTCGCACAGTGGGAAGGCCGGAAATGCGTTGCACGTCGGCAACAAAGCGATAGCCCTGCCGCGGAACCGTCTCGATGAACTTCTGGCCGTTGGCGCCGTCTTGTAAAGCGCTGCGGAGCTTGGATATGTTGTGGTCGAGATTGTTGTCTTCAACGACGCTATCGGGCCAGAGCCGTTGCATCAGCTCATCTTTACGGAGGAGGCGCCCGTGGTTTTCGACAAGGAGGCAGAGGGTGTCGAAGATCTTAGCACGGAGCGGAACCAGTTCGCCCGAACGCGACAAGCGGCGTTCCGCGACATCCAGTTGGAACGATTCGAAACGAAAAACCACAGCCCACCTTCACAAAACGTCTGACCGATCCTCAGGCTGCGGCCCTGAATGAGCCACTCCCCACGAGCAGATTATATCTCGTCGCCACTCCACCCCCCAGATGTCGGAGAATCTTCGGCGCGGGTCCTGCGTTTCAGCTTGCCGCCTCGACCGGAAGATGGCTTCGGAAGTTGTCCCGAAGTACGCTTGCGGGAAGTTGGAGGTGTCGACCCAGGTGGGGCACGGGCAAGCTGAATATAAGGACTCCAGATCAGTCCCGACTAACGCGCCAGGGTCTACGAATGCTATTGGGTGCATTTCGCGGCGGAAATCCACTTGAGCAAGAAGTCGCCGTTCCGTCCTTGTGGCCGCGACCTGGCGGAGTTCTTACAGAGAACGGGTTGGGCGTTTTCCGTCAACTTGACGTAATCGGACCTCACGAGCGGCCCGGCGAATCATCCCAAACGGGACACCATCCCGACCCCCATGGCGGTGGCGGCGCCCGCGGCCTGAACCAAAATTTCCTCTGTCCAATGCCGTCATACGCCGACAAAAGCGCATAAAATGGGGCGCGGAATTAACGCGCGCAGCGATGCGCCTAGGGGGTGTCATGCGCAATGAACGCAACTGGATGGTCGGGGTCGCTGGTTTCATTCTGTTCAGCCTACTGGCGACACGTGTGGCGACAGCCGCTCAGCCCGATAAGGCATCAAACTGGCCTCAGCTCAAATTCGAGAAGTACACCCTCAAGAACGGGCTGGAGGTCATCCTGTCGGAAGACCACCGTTTGCCGCTGGTCGCAGTGAACCTCTGGTATCACGTTGGACCGATGTACGAGAAGCCCGGCCGCACCGGCTTCGCACACTTGTTCGAGCACATGATGTTCCAGGGCTCAAAAAATGTAGGCGAGAAGGCCCACTTCAAGTACTTGGAAGCCGCCGGCGCTAGCGACATCAACGGCACCACCGACTTTGATCGCACGAATTACTACGAAACGCTGCCTTCCAACCAGCTCGACCTCGCGCTCTGGCTGGAGAGCGATCGCATGGGCTTCCTGCTGGAAACGCTCGACGGTCCCAAGCTCGCCAACCAGCGCGACGTGGTGCGCAACGAGCGCCGACAGAGCACGGAGAACACTCCTTATGGACTGCCCGAAGAGGCGATGATCCAGGCGTTGTATCCTGCACCGCATCCCTACCACGGGGTGGTGATCGGCTCGCATGCCGAGATCGAAGCCGCCCAGCTCGACGATGTCCGCGAGTTCTTCCGCCAATACTACACGCCCAACAATGCGAGTATCTCTATCGTCGGCGATTTCGATCCTGCTAAAGCAAAACAGATGATTGAGAAGTACTTCGGCCCGATACCATCCGGCCCGCCTGTACCTCCCGTGACCGTCAAGACGCAGCCGATCACCAAGGAAGCTCGGCTTACGGTCACCGATGAAGTTGAATTGCCGCGTGTCTACATGCTGTGGCTCACTCCACCGGCCTACGAGCCGGGCGATGCAGATGCCAACATGGTGGCGCACGTACTGGGCGGTGGACGCTCTAGCCGCCTCTACAAGAAGCTCGTCTACGAACTGCAGATTGCTCAGGACGTGGAAGCGCAACGTTATCCCTTGAAGCTGACCTCGATGTTTTACGTCCAGGTCACCTGCAAGCCGGGAGTCACACCGGAACAAGTGGAAAAGGCCATCAACACTGAGCTGGCCGCGCTGCGCAAAGATGGGCCGACGGCCCAGGAGGTCGAGCAGGCGCGCAATTCCATCCAGTCGGCCATGGTGTTCGGCCTGCAGCGCATGGGTGGAGTGGCCAATCTCCTCAACCAGTACAACCAGTACCTTGGCGATCCCGGAAAACTCGACTGGGACCTGAATCGCTACGATGCGGTGAGCGCGGCGAGCTTGAAGAAATTTGCCGGCGCCTCGCTCGGCGAACAGTCGCGCGTCGTGCTCTACGCGGAGAAGGGGAAGAAGGTCATCGACGATCCTCCCAAGAGCAAGGAACCTCAGAAGACGTCAAACGTGGCGGCGCTCGCCATTCCCGGACAGGAATGGCGCAAGACCGCGCCGCCTCCGGGTGCGATGTCGAAGCTGTCGCTGCCGGTACCAAGGCAGATGAAGCTGTCGAACGGGCTGACAGTTCTGCTGACCGAACAGCACAATCTCCCTATCGTTGCGGCCAGAATTGTGGTACTCGGCGGCGGAGGCGGCAATCCGGCGGACAAGCCCGGGCTGGCAGGTTTCACGGCGCGCATGCTCACAGAAGGCACGAAGAATCGTTCGACGCTGAAGCTCGCCGATGATCTCGCCCAGATTGGCGCCCGGCTGGATTCGAACAGCGATTCCGACACCTCCACGCTTTCGACCGAGGTGCTGAAACGCAATGTAAACGCCGACTTCGATCTATTGGCGGACGTGACCCAGCATCCCGCCTTCGGAGATAAGGATGTCGAGCGCGTGCGCAGCGAACGCTCAACCGAACTGCTGCAAACCAACGACAGCCCGCGCATGCTGTGGCGCCGAGTGGCAAACCGCATTTTGTACGGAGACCAAAGTTACGGCTACCTCCCGCTGGGCACCGAGGCGTCCATCAAGAGCACGACCAGCGAAGATCTGGTGAAGTTCTGGGCCAGCGACTATATCCCAGCCAACACGGCATTGGTGATGGCCGGCGACATAACGGAAGCGGAGGCGCGAGCTCTTGGCGAAAAATATTTCGGCTCGTGGAAGGGAAGCGGCGAGCGATCGCCGGTCCCGGAAGTGAAAGCCAGCCCGTCGCGTTTCATTTACCTGATAGATAAGCCGGGGTCCGCCCAATCGATGCTCGCGGCCGTGACCCTTGGCGCGCCGCGCTCGACACCTGATTATGCCGCGTTGGAGGTCGCGAACAATGCTTTGGGTGGACTGTTCTCCAGCCGGGTCAACATGAACCTGCGCGAGAAGAACGGCTACACCTATGGCGCATTTTCGGCTTTCGGCTACCGGCGGGGTAGCGGACCGTTCTACATCGCCAGCAGTGTCCGCACCGATACCACCGCCGACGCCCTGCGCGAGATATTCAAGGAAGTAGATGGCATGCAAACTTCGCCACTCACGCCCGCCGAACTTTCGCTCTCGAAAGACGCCGCGGCTCGCTCGCTTGCCGGAAAATTTGAAACCATGCCGGAAACGGCTGATACCACCGGAGAATTGTTCACTTACTCCCTGCCGCTTGATTTTTACAGCACGTTGCCGGCCAAGGTGGACGCGGTCACCAGTCAAGATGTCGAACGCGTCTCTAAGCAATACTTCGTCCCTGGCAAAATGTTCGTGGTGGTCGTCGGTGATAGGACCAAGGTCGAGAGTGGGTTGCAGGGCCTGGACATGGGTAAGGTCCAATTGACTGGCTTCGACGGGAAGCCCTCGTCCGCTATCCAAGCAGGAGGGGCGGCACAATAACGAACACCAAAGGGACAACCGCGACCAACCTGGTCTGGGACCACTGCGTGCGACTTACGTGTGTTCGCATCCTTATCTGTTGACTTGGCTTGTTGCAATCCCTAGCAGGCAGAACTGAGTGTTCCTTATCGCCCGTCATGATTGACACGGTCATCTCCCACTATCGCATCATCTGCAAAGCTGAAGATCTCGAATTAGTCCTCCGAAGTAGGCTATTTTTCGCTAATGCGATCACGGCCGGGATTTCGACTGTCGCCCACGTGCTCACCCGTCCGCTACGGTCTCCGCTCCTGGGGGTCCTCTTCATCGGGATAGGGTCCGCCTCGCATCACTTCACCGGGTAGGGCGTTTCTCGTCAACTTGACCCCGACCAGCCCAGGTTCCAGATTGCCCGTGATCCAACCGGAATCCCCACTGACCCTCTAATCGCTGGTAAACACAACGCGACCAAGCGAGGAACTATTTGCCACGAGTAGTCAAAACCGCGATCGGTCGATCTTCCGGATGTGGATTATCTCGTGCCGCGCGACTAGGGTGCATAGAGCTCCGCGCTAGCGGTCACTCCAGTGCTGCTGGAGCCTCCAGCCGCCAGCACTTGGCCGTTCCTAAGCAGCGTCGCCGTGTGACCCGAGCGGGCGGTGTTCATGTTCCCGGTGGACGACCAGGAGTTTGTGGACGAGTCGTAGAGGCGGGTGTTGAAGAAAAAGTGATAGTTATTCAACCCCCCAGCGATGAGCACCTTTCCGTTAGGAAGCAGCGTCTCCGTGTGGCCGCCGATCGGAGGGGACACACAGAAGCAATGGGTCTTCGACCAGGTGACGGGGTTCGGGTTGTAGAACTCGGTGGCATCCCTCTCAAGATTTGAGTCTCCGAAGACCAGCACGTCGCCGTTTGTGAGCAGCGCCGCCGTAAGGCTCCGTCGGGGAACGTTCATGCTGGTAGTCAAACTCCAGTGGCCATTCGAATAGAGCTCGGCGCTCCTGCCACCAGCCGAGGTAGAGTTACCTCCTGTGATCAGCACCTGGCCGCTGGGCAGAAGTGTTGCCGCCGTTACCGCACGCGCAACGTTCATGCTGCCGGTGGCTTTCCACATTCCTTTCGATGGGTCGTAGATCTCGGCGCTGTTGTCAGGGGATGAGATGGTGCCCCCGCCG
>Ga0209656_10002165_pt1 | contig 12778 bp, 10 predicted proteins | sample BogFormECP12_OM2_FD_188239 | JGI IMG/M metagenome (GOLD analysis project Ga0209656, IMG submission 188239) | Bog forest soil microbial communities from Calvert Island, British Columbia, Canada - ECP12_OM2 (SPAdes) (version 2) | ecosystem: Environmental > Aquatic > Freshwater > Wetlands > Bog ... | reverse complement strand
CGGCGACAACTCCTGCACTTCCTTGCGCGCCGCGAGCTCAGCCTTCTCGCGCGCCGCGAGCTCGGCGGTCGGACCGATGATGATGACATTGTCCTGCCGGCGCTTATCCAGCCCCTTGGTGCGCAAAACGATGTCGAGCGCCTGATCCCAGGGTACGTTCTGCAGCCGCAATGTCAGATTGCCGGTGACCGAATCGCTGACGACGATGTTCTGTCCGCTGGTATCGGCCAAGAGCTGCAATACCGACCGCACGTCAATATCCTGGAAATTCAGGGTGAGACGCTCGCCCGTATACTCTTTCTTCTCGTCGGCGGCGGAGTGCTTCAGCGACGGCTTGATTTCGATGGTGTACTGGTTGTCCGATTGGTAGGCCAGCTGTTCGAAATCGCCCTGGGCGCTGATCACCAAACGCGAACTGCCTTCCACCCGCAGCGCATCCACGGTCTGCACCGGCGTCGCGAAATCCATGACGTCGTAGCGGCGCATGAGATTCTTCGGCATCACCGTGCCGGCAAAATCCACGACGACCTGATTGCCTTCCTGGCGCACGTTGACAGGCGTGCGCGGATCCGTCAGCTGCACGATCACCCGGCCGGTGCCGTCGGAGCCGCGTCTGAAATCGATGGTGCGGATCGAGCGCTCGACCGCCGCGGCGGGTCCGGAAGCGGCTCGCGCGACGGTTGCCTGCTTGGCAGCGTCGCCCGGCTGTGCGCCGAGCGTGACCAGGATGGTGTTGCCGTCGACCTGGGTGGTATACGGCAACAGCGAGTCGACGTTGACGACCAAGCGCGTGCGGCCGTTGGCTTCGGCGGCAAGCACCGTATCGACGCCGCCCGAGCGCACGTCGATGCGCCGCGATGCCAAGCCGAGCGTCGTGTTCGGCAAATCGAAGGCAATGCGCGCCGGCTTGTCGATGGTGAACGGCAGAGGCTCGGGCGCCGGGCCGCTCAAGTGCAATTTGAGCTGCACCTGCTGTCCCGAGGTCTGAACGTCGATCGACTCGAGCTTGACCGGATCCGCGGCCCGTGCCGCGAAGCTGATTGCCCCCAATGCGAGCAGCGCCATCGCGCCGACCATCGCCGTTCGTGTTTTGAATCTAATCATGCTTTCTTCTCCCTGAGTGCCTCAATCGGACAATGCCAACGAGGCCGGTCGCTCGATGTAGCCGCCGAGACCATCCGGAATGATTTCGATGAGGCTTATTTTTCCGCCGGTAATTTCCGTCACTTTGCCGTCGTTCTGGCCGAGGTAGTTGCCCGGCTGAACCTTGTGTACGAGGCCGTCTTTGGACTGCACGAGCCCGTAAAAGCTGCTGCCCACCTTGAAAGTACCGACCATTTTCAGAGTGTCGAGCGAAAACCCCTCCAGAAATTCGCGGTTGCGCCGCGAGCTCGGCCGCAGGTTTGCCTGGCCGGTGCCCACGCCCTGCGGCTGGAACGGCGAGCGCAGCTTCCCGGCGCTGTACACATAGGTTTCGTACGGCTTGACTTCCGGCAGCGCCTGAATGCGTCCGCCAGGCTTTTTCTTGGTCTCCGCGATCCACTTCTGCAGATCCGATTGGCCGCTCGAACAGCCGGCCGCGCACAAAGCTGCGAGGACGGCGCAAATGACGCCCGCCTTGGCCATGGTCTTCACGTGGCACCTCCCGCCTTCTTCTTGGCCGAGCGCGCGCCCTCGTCCTCGATGTAGCGGTAGGTCTTGGCGGTCACGTCCATGGTCAGATTGTCGTACCCGTTCTTCGAGTCCAGCGGCGAAATCTGGATGTCTTGCAGCGTGACGATGCGCGGCAATGCGGCGATCCCGCTCACGAAGTTGCCGAAGTCGTGATACGAGCCCACCAGCTTGATTTTGATCGGCAGCTCGGCATAGAAGCCGTTGCTCTTCTCGCTGCCCGGCTGGAACAGCTTCTCCTGCAGGCCGGCGGCGAGACCGGTCTGCGAAATGTCGACCAGAAGATTCGGCACCTCGGTCTTGCCCGGCAATTGCCGCAGCATGGCGCCGAAGCTGCGCTCCATTTCCGCGAGCTGCGACTTGTAGGCTTCGAGGTTGGCGGCGCGCTGCTGCTTGTTCTCGAATTGCGCGCGCAAGTCGAGCTCGTCCGCCTCCGCCTTCAGCAAGACGGGACGATCGTCGTTCCACACGAACATGTACCAGGCGATGGCCGCGACGCCGGCGAATATCAATGCGATGAAGAAGCCGCGCACGGCCAGCGGCCAGCGGCCGACGTCGCGCGGATCGAGAGTACGGAGCTGATCGAAAAACTTCATTTCGCCGCAACCTTCTTGACCGTTGTTTGGCCGCCGTTTTCCAGGTCCACGCCGACCACATCGCTGGTCAGGGTGAAATTCGATCCGCCCGTCGGGGAATCCTTGGCGGACTCGACCACCACCAGCACCGGGTTGTCCATCCACACCGACGAGTCGATGTTGCGCATGAACGTGGAGACGCGAGTGCTGGATTGAGCGACGCCGTGGATCTCGAGCTTGTTGCCGTTCTGTTTGATGCCCGTCAGGTAGACGCCCTCGGGAACGGTTTTCACGATTTCATCGAACAGATGCACGATTTCAGGCCGCTTGCGCTGCAGCTTCTCGATGATTTCCATGCGCGCGACAAGGCGCTGCTTGCGATTCTCGAGATCCTGGATGTCGGCGATCGCCGCGTCGAGCTTGACGATCTCCTTTTTCAGCAGGGCGTTCTTCTCGTTCTGAGAATCCGTCCAGCTCGTGTACAGGAGTTTGCCGCCTCCGGTGAAGATGATCGCCGCGATCACGGCGCCGCCCGCGGCGACCATGAACTCGCGACGACGGACTTTGCGTTCTTGTTCGCGCCAGGGAAGTAGGTTGATACGCGGCATGGCTGCTCTTTAGTCGAAGCTTCGCAGCGCGAGGCCGCAGGCTGTGAGTAACGCGGTGGCATCTCGGCCCACTGCCTGGGCCTTGGCCTTGGACGACACTTTCATGTTGCCGAGCGGATCACCCTTGTCCGCCGGCACGCCGACGCGGCTCGATATCACATCCGCGACGCCGGGTATGTTGGCGCAGCCGCCGCAAATCAAGATCTGATCGGGCTGCGAGCGGCCGCTGCCGGACGCCAGATAGAACTGCAGCGAGCGGCTGACTTGCTGGGTCATGTCGTCGATGAATGGATCGAGCACTTCCGGCTGATAATTGCTGGGCAGGCCGCCTTCCTTCTTGGCGCGGCCCGCCTCTTCCATGGAAAGCCCGTAGGTGCGCATGATTTCTTCGGTGAGCTGCTGTCCGCCGAAGGCGAAGTCGCGGGTGTAGACGACTCGCATGTCGCGCAGCACGCTGAAGGTGGTGCTGCTGGCGCCGAAATCCACCACCGCGATGGTGCGGTCGAGTCCGCCGTCCGGCATCTGGTGGCGCATCAAGGCGCAGGCATTCTCCAGCGCGAAGGCCTCCACGTCGACCAGATGCGCGGTCAGGCCCGAGGCCTGCACCGCCGCCTGGCGCTGCTCGACGTTTTCGGTGCGCGTCGCGACCAAGAGCACGTCCAGCATGTCCGGATCTTTTTCCGACGGACCCACGACCTGATAGTCGTAGCTGACTTCTTCCATCGGAAATGGAATGTACTGGTCGGCCTGCATCTCGACCTGACCTTCTAGTTCGTTCTCGCCGAGATTCTTCGGCATTTGAATTACTTTCGTGATCGCGGCATCGCCGCTGATCGCGATGGCCGCGAGGCGGCTCTTGGCGCCGGAGCGCTTCACTGCGCGCCGGATCGCCTCGCCCACCGCTTCCGCATCGACGATGGCCTTTTCGTTGATGGCGTTGTGCGGCGTGGGCTCCGCGGCATAAGACTCCACGCGGTATTGGCCGCCCGACATCGAGAGCTCGATGAGCTTCACCGATGAGGTGGTTATGTCAAGTCCCAAAAGCGGACGATATCTTTTGCCGAACGACCACACAGCTATTTTCCTTTTTCGCTCAGTACCTTGGAGGCCGAAACTGGTGCATGAGATTAACTTAGCCCACGCGAACTTAGCAAGAAACTGTTAAATAGAACGTGAAGCTACTCACGGTAATGAACGCCGCAAAGCGGCGGCCCCGCAAAGTGGGATCTGCGACAAATCGCCGAGTCGAGGCAGGCGTCGAATCATCCGTTCAGACCTCTTCGCCTATGCGCTCCATAGGCGATTGGTTAAGCTTGGTCTGGCAACCCCGCTGTCCTTGAGGTGTCTAACCCCTAAGGACCGGTGGCTTTGCGTCCTCATCTTTCGATGAGTATGCCGTCGTAACCGGCGGTAATATGCAGCGCAATATCGCCGGTGCAATAAGTTAGAACGGTTTTCTGTGCCCAAACGTTACCTAGTTCTCATCTCGCGCATTTGTGTCTGTCTGGTTGGCGCAATAGCGTTAATTGCGTTCGCAAATGTCTGTGCTTATGTCTATTTGAGGCCCGCGCTGCCCGATGTGGACTCTTTGAGGGACGTGCAGCTGCAGGTTCCCTTGAGGGTTTACACCCGCGACGGCAAGTTGATCGCCGCCATCGGTGAACAGCGCCGCATCCCGGTGCGCTACGAGCAGATCCCCAAGAAGCTCATTCAGGCGTTTCTGGCCACCGAAGACGACCGCTTCTTTAGGCACCATGGTGTTGATTGGCAAGGGATTTTGCGGGCGGCGGTGGCCAATGCGCGGGCCGGCGGCATCCGTCAGGGCGCGAGCACCATCACCATGCAGGTCGCCCGGGACATGTTTCTGACGCCGCGGCGCGATATGAAACGCAAGATGAGCGAAATCTACATCTCCTTGCTGATGGAGTCCGAATTCACCAAGGAAGAGATCTTCTCCCTGTACGTCAACAAGATCTTCTTGGGGCAGCGCGCCTACGGAGTCGGCGCGGCGGCGGAGGTGTATTTCGGCAAGAGTCTGGACCAATTGACGGTGGCCGAGATGGCCACCCTGGCGGGCATTCCAACCGCCCCCTCCGTGGTCAATCCCGTGGCCAACGCCGACGCCGCCAAGGTTCGGCGCGCCCACGTATTGGGCAGAATGCTCGAACTCGGCTACATCACTCAAGGCCAGTACGATGAGGCCAAGTCAAGCCCCATGGAATCAAGGCTGCACGGCTCTTCGACCGAGGCGGATGCCCCCTATGTGGCCGAGATGGTCCGCAACGAAATGCAGGCCAAGTACGGCGATGACGTCTATACCGCCGGCTACAAGGTGTTCACCACCATCGATTCGCGACTGCAGGCGGCGGGTACGGTGGCGTTGCGCACGGGACTCCTGGAATACGACCGCCGCCACGGTTATCGCGGGCCGACCGCGAAAGTTGATGTCGGGAAGCTCGCCACGCCGAAGGATTTGGAGGGACAACTCGAGGAATTCCCCGTCATTGGCGGCCTGCGGCCCGCCATCGTCGAGAAAGTCGAGGCCAAGAGCGCCAAGATTTACGTCAGGGATCTGGGCGAGGTGACCTTGCCCTGGGAGAAACTCTCCTGGGCCAGACGCGAATTGCCGGATGAGAAGGTCGACCGCGCCCCGGCTTTGGCCACCGAGATCTTGGCCCGTGGCGACGTGATCTACACCGTGGGACGGACCGCGGATTCCTTGCTGTTCGTGCAGGTGCCGGAGGCGCAAAGCGCTCTCGTTTCGGTGGACCCGCGGGACGGGGCGGTGGTCGCGCTGGTCGGCGGCTTTGACTATTTTCAAAGCAAATTCAATCGAGTAACCCAGGCCCGGCGCCAGCCCGGCTCGGGATTCAAGCCCTTCGTTTATGCCGCAGCCTTCGACAAGGGCTACACGCCCGCCAGCATCATCCTGGACGCGCCCATCGTCATCGACGAAACCGGCACGGAGCAGGCGTGGCGGCCGCGGGAAAACGAGAACCGGTTTTTCGGTCCAATCCGCCTGCGCGAAGCGCTGGTGCATTCGCGCAATTTGGTGTCGGTGCGCCTGATGCGCGCCATCGGCGGCGATTACACCTGGAACTATGTGACCCGTTTCGGCTTCGATAAGTCGCAATTGCCGAATGACCTCACCCTCGCGCTGGGAACCGCCGAATTGAGCCCGCTGCAAGTCGCGATTGGGTATTCTACGTTCGCCAATGGGGGTTATAAGGTCAGTTCGTACTACATCGACCGGGTCGAAGATGCGAGCGGCAAGGTATTGCAGCAGGCCACGCCCGCCCTGGCCTGTTTCGAATGCGATCGCGCCAGCGATCCCTCCGCGTCCCGCGGCGGCGCGGTGCCGGCGGGTTCTCGGACGGCGCAGTTGGACGAGGCACCACACGATGGCAAGTCCATGATTCCGGCCAAGAATTTGGCGCCGCAGATCATCAAGCCGCAGATCGCCTATCTATTGGCCGATATGATGAGGGACGTCATTCGCCGCGGCACGGGAGTGCGCGCGCGCTCGCTCAATCGCGATGATGTGGCCGGCAAGACGGGCACGACCAGCGATTTTCACGATGCCTGGTTCAACGGTTTCAACGGTGATCTTGTGACCACGGTCTGGACCGGATTCGACCAGGACCGCTCCTTGGGTGACGGCGAAGAGGGCGCGCACGTTGCGGTACCCACCTGGACCTACTTCATGCACGAGGCGCTGGCCGGGGCCCCGCGCCATGGGGTGCCGGTTCCCGACGGCATCGTCACGGTACGCATCTCCCCGGAGACGGGCTTGCTGGCCAGCTCCGACAATCCCAACGGCATCATGGAGAAGTTCATGGAGGGCAACTTGCCCAAGTCCGAGGTATACGAAGGGCCGAATCAGTCGAATCCGATGAACGTCGGCGACAAACCGTTGTTCTAATGGCAGATGGCTAAGAAGTTTTCGCAGCGCGCCGAGGATTTGCGCCGCGCTCTCGCTCAGGAAGCCGCACGGATCATGGCCGAGCACGGCATCGAGGACTTCCTGCAGGCGAAGCGCAAGGCGGCGGATCGCTTGGGCGTGAACGACGTGGCCGTGCTGCCGAAAAACATCGAGATCGAAGCCGCGCTGCGCGAACATCAGCGGCTATTCGGGCGCGATTCGCACGACCATACCTTGAAGGAACAGCGCCGCATCGCCCTGGACACCATGCGCATGCTCGATGAGTTCCAGCCGCGGCTGGTGGGGTCGGTGCTCACCGGCACCGCCACCAACTACAGCGACATCAATTTGCATCTATTTGCCGACGTTGCCGAGTCGGTCGCCATTCGGCTGCTCGAGATCGGCGTGCCGCATGAGTTCTATCAGCGGCGCGTCAAAATGGACGCCGAGCGCAGCATCAGCTATCCGGCCCTGCGTTTCGAGGCCAGCGGGCGAACCGTGGATGCCACGGTGTTCCCCATCGACGGAATCCGCCAATCGCCTTACTCTCCGGTCGACGGCCGGCCGATGAAGCGGGCGGACGCCCGGGAAGTGTCGGAGCTGGTCGGAGCCAGCTGAGCCGCAAGGGCATCGGCGCGAAACACGTTTCCCGCGCCGCGCGCGCGTTATTTGCCCGGCTTCTCCTGCCAAACCGCCATCATGTTCGGCGAGCCCTGCGCCCGTACCCCGTTGTCGGTCAGGATGTCGTCGGTGGCGGCGAGCATGGCCGTTCGCGAGAACACCAACGCTTCGTTGCCCCGTTGATCGAATTCGATGGTGACGAAGGGATCCTTGAGATCGCGCAGCAATGCGACGAGGTGCTTGAGACTGCGCACGTGCGTGCCGTTGACCGATGCGACCACCGATCCGGCGGGATTCGAGTAGCCGTTGGCGAGCTTGTGAGGAAAGAAGGGCGAGGAGATGACCACGAGTTCTTCCGTTTCGGCATCCGGCGTATCGAATGCCCGGGTGATCAGCGGACTCTTCACCGCGCCCAGCAGGCGCAGCAGCCCGGCGTTGTTCTCGATGCTGGACACCAACTGCCAGGATGCCGCCGAAAACACCAGGGGGCCGTAAATGAAGTAGGACGGGTAGCCGCCATGCAGGTCGGCGACCAGAGTCGGGTGCTGCGACGACACGGGCAGCTGGATCTGCATGGATTTGCCGCCCCTGACGATGGTCGCCGGCACCTTGCCGTTGTCGGCCAAGCGCTGAATCAGATAGGCGAAGCTGACCCGCAAGTCCTTATCCAGCTTGATCATCCCTTGGTTGTCGATGGGCGTATCGCCGATGCGCGTCAGGACGTCCCATTCCTTGAGCGGGTAGGACGCGTCGCTCTTGTCGGGGCGGTGCACGACCATGCCTTCGACGCTCTTGTCGAGCTTGAGGTACTCGCGCAACGCCGGGTTCTCCAGCGTTTGCAGCTCGTCGTACATGGCGGGCTTGCCGTCGTAGCGGCCGTCGGCAATGTCCTTCAAGAACAATTCGACTTCTTCGTTGGGAATGATGTAGCCGATGTTCTGGGTGTCGCCCCCCAACTTGCTGAACGCGAGACCCACCATCTTGTCGCCGGCGACCGCGGGGCCGCCGCTGTTGCCGGGATTGATCGCGGCATCGACTTGGATGCGCAATCCGGACACCGGATAGTTGTACGCGACGAACTCGATGCGCGACACGATTCCCTTGGTGATGGAAAGGGAATTGCCTCCGGTCGGAAATCCATAAGCCAATACCGCGTCCTTGATCTGCGGCAGCTTGTTCGCCCGCGCCAGCGGCGAATGCGTGTCGAAGAACACCGCGTCATCGAGCTGCAAAACCGCCAGATCGATGCCCGGAGCGACGGCTACGACCGTGGCCGGCACTTTGTCGCCGGCCGCATTCGCCTGCACCTGAACCTGGGTGGCATAGAGAACCACATGGGCATTGGTCAGGATGCGCTTGCCTTCGATCACCACGCCGGAGGCAGTCACCTCGCTCGGCGCCTGCTTGGTCCAGGGCTTGAAGGGATCCGGATAGCGCATGGTCGCAAAGACCTTCACCACCGAATTCTCGATGTTCGGCGCCCGTTCCGCATCGGCCGCGCGCGCCATGGCCCGAGGCGCCGCGGCGATAGCGACGCTGCAAACCACGCAACAGAGAACCAAGGCAATCCGCTTGCGGCATGTCATGTTTGCTTCTCGAGTCCTATTTCCCTTCGACGGAGAAGGCGAGCAAAGCGTTGCCCGAGTTGAGGTACACGGTGCCGTTCACGATCGTCGCCCCGCCGTGGTCCAGCGGTCCGCCGCTCGCCTTGACGCCGTTCTTGGTTTGAAAATCCCTGGCCGTGTCGAAGTCCCACAGGATTTTGCCGTCGATGGTCGAGTAAGCGCGCAAGTGCCCGTCCATGGATCCGGAGAATGCGCTGCCCGGCATGACGGTGACCGCCTGCGCCTGCGCATGGGAGCACGCGCGCTCGGCCCAGGCACAGGGCGGTTCCGGCGCGGGCGTGTGCCAGCGCGCGACGCCGGTGGTCATATCGAGCGCCGTCAAGCTGCCGGATGGATTCGTCGGCTGCGCCAGCAGACCGGAGGTGGCGACGTAGAGGTTGCGATGATCCGCGGCGCTGCCCCAGGCAACCCCGCCGGCGCTGCCGGCGACTCCGGGCGGCCCGACCACGCTGACGACGCCGGATGCGCTGCCGCCGACGCCGGCGCGCGGGCCCGCACCGGAGGCCGCGCTGTCGCCGACCTTGGTCTGCCACAGAATATCGCCGCCATGATCGGGATCCAGGCCGTACACCACGCCTGACTGTTGTCCGGCCAGCAGGACTTGATTGCCGGTATTCAGTGTCCGCAGAACAGGCGAACTCGCGAAGCCGGCTCCGGCCGTTCCCGCATCCGGCCGCACCAATTGCTTGACCCAGCGCAGCTTGCCTTCGCCCAAGTCGAAAGCGACCACGGCGTCGGTCAGCGATTGCTCGATGCCGGTCGCGGAGCTGCCGGTCGCCACGTACAACACATTGCGTTTGCCGTCGATGGTGGGTGAGGAGGAGATCGCAGCGCCCGCGGGCCCGAATTCCTGGATTCCGGCGCTGTTCTTGCGCGTCGGCACGGGCTCCTCGAGAACGGTATAGCTCTTCCACAGCATTTTGCCGCCGGTGATGTCGAGCGCGGCCACGCTGCCGCGAAAGGTGCAGCAGCTGTAGCTCGGGTTGGCGGCGGCGCTGTCCTCGGTCGAAGACACGGCCACGTACAGACGGTCGTTGAACAGCGTCGGCGAGCCCACGATGCGCGCCAATGGATGCGTGTCCACCTGCGTCTTCCACAGCAGCGTGCCCTTCTGGGCGTCCAGCGCATACACGGCGCCGGTATCGTCGCCGAAGAAGGCGGCGCTCGGCGCCTTGATGACGTCCAGGTGCGCCAGTGTGCGTTTCAATTTCCTCGGCAGGGCGACAATTCTGGCGCGTGCCAGTTCGCCGATGATGATCGCGGTGCGGCTGCCCGCGGCGGCGTCATACGTCCAGTAGGTGCAGCCCGTCTTGGCGTCGAGCGAGTAGATGCGGCCGGAGGAGCTCGCGACGAACAGCCGTCCGTCGACGACCGTGGGCTGTCCGAATTCCGTGCCGTTCTGATAGCCGTAAGCCCATTTCAACTTGAGCTTGGACACATCGCTGTCGCGAATCGCGGGTTCGGGTTGATAGCGCGTGTTGTCGACGCTCCGGCCCCAGCCGTTCCATTGCGCGCTGCCCAGGGCCACCGGGTCCGCCGGGCCGGGGCAGGCGCCCTCGCCCAAGGCGGTATTCGCAGCGCCGCCAAGCAGCAGCGCAGCCAATGCGCTCAAACTCGCGTGGACTTGCCGCGCCATCGATCAGCGCTTGTCTATCGGCTGGTAGTCTCGCTGAGTGGGACCGGTGTAGAGCTGGCGCGGCCGGCCGATTCGCATGTGCGGATCGGAGACCATCTCCTGCCATTGCGCCACCCAACCGGCGGTGCGCGCGATCGCGAACATCACCGTGAACATGGAGCGCGGAATCCCCAGCGCGCTGTAGATGATGCCGGAGTAGAAGTCCACGTTCGGATATAGCTTGCGCGACACGAAGTATTCATCCTTGAGCGCGATTTCCTCCAATTTCAGCGACAGCTCGAACAGCGGATTGTTGGTCTTGCCCAGCTTGTCCAGCACCCGGTAGCACATGCTGCGGATGATCTTGGCGCGCGGATCGAAATTCTTGTAGACGCGGTGGCCGAAGCCCATCAAGCGCACGTGATCGCTCTTGTCCTTGACGCGCGCGAGAAACTTGTCGATGTTGGCGACCGAACCGATGCCGTCCAGCATGTCGAGCACGGCTTCGTTGGCGCCGCCATGCGCCGGTCCCCACAACGCGGATACGCCGGCCGATATGGCGGCATAAGGGTTCGCCCCGGTGCTGCCGGCCAGACGCACGGTCGAGGTGCTGGCGTTCTGCTCGTGGTCCGCATGCAGGATGAACAGCAAATCCAGGGCTTCGGCCGCGACCGGATCGATGGCATACGCCTCGCACGGAACCGAGAAGAACATATTGAGCATGTTCGCGCAGTAGCGCAGATCGTTGCGCGGATAAATGAACGGTTGGCCGAGCGTGTGCTTGTAGGCCGCGGCGGCGATGGTCGGCAGTTTCGCGATGATTCGGTGCGCGAAAATTTCCCGGTGCCGAGGGTCTTCGATGTTCATGGTGTCGTGATAGAACGCAGCCATCGAGGCGACCACCGCCGAGACCATGGCCATGGGGTGCGCATTGTGATGGAAACCCTGGAAAAAGCGCAGCAATTGTTCGTTGACCATGGTGTGCCGCATGATCGATTGCTGAAACGCGCAGAGCTGCGTTTTGGTCGGCAATGTGCCGTAGATCAGCAGATTGGCCACCTCGAGAAAGCTCGATTTTTCCGCGAGCTGCTCCACCGGATAGCCGCGGTACAACAGCACGCCGGCGTCGCCGTCGATGTAGGTGATCTTGCTTTCGGTGCTCGCCGTGGCCATGAAGCCGGGATCGAAGGTGAATACCCCCTGCTCCTTGGTCAGGTTGGAGATATCGAGTGCTTCGGGCCCGATGGTTCCCGAGACGGCGTTCAGCGCGCTCGTTTTTCCGGTGGCGAGATTCTTGAGTTCGTATTTCGTGCTCATGCGCTTTTCCGACGGATGGTTCGTTGATGACTTCGCAGCCTTGCACGGCCGTACATCGGAATCAAGCGAGCGTATCGCGCGCGCGGACAACCGAAGCGCGGCTCTCGTCGAGGATCCGCGCCTGCGGGCATTCGCAGCAGAAACTTCGCTTGTCTAGGCTTTCGCCGCTGTCGCGTACTTCTTGCGGAACTTATCGACGCGGCCGCCGGTATCCACAATTTTCTGCTTGCCCGTGTAGAACGGGTGGCAATTGGAGCAAACTTCGACCTGCAAATCCTGGCCGATGGTCGAGCGAGTCTCGAACGCGTTGCCGCAGGTACAAGTGACCTTGATGACTTTATAATCTGGATGGATGCCGGCTTTCATGGGAACCTCAAGATGTCGGTGATGGCAGAATCGACTGGCCCTCGAAGGTGCCGGCCGCCACGCCTTAACTTCCCTCTCATTCTGGGGGCCGGCTCGCGAAAGCCAACCCCTAAAACCGGGCCGCGCATTCTAGGGGATGAGGGGCATTAGGACAATATCTTTGACATAAGCCCTTCTGCGACAGCCTCTTGCACGTTTGTCCACAAAAATTGTGGATAACTCTGTGGATGGCAGCGAAGTCGCTTGATTCAGACAGCGGAATTTCGAGTAATTGTTAACTTGGTCAAAAAATAGACAAGTCATTTTCTAATTATAAATCATCGGCTTACGTGACTCATCTGACCTATTTCGGGTGCAATGTGCTGTAGGTACCCCTTTGTGCGAGGCTCAGGACCCGGTGTGCATAAGCTTAGGCGAGAAAACTTGCCTGCAGATCATTTAGGAAGCGCCGCCCGAGC
>Ga0209656_10002164_pt1 | contig 12779 bp, 14 predicted proteins | sample BogFormECP12_OM2_FD_188239 | JGI IMG/M metagenome (GOLD analysis project Ga0209656, IMG submission 188239) | Bog forest soil microbial communities from Calvert Island, British Columbia, Canada - ECP12_OM2 (SPAdes) (version 2) | ecosystem: Environmental > Aquatic > Freshwater > Wetlands > Bog ... | reverse complement strand
CGACCAGGAGATCTCCGACGGGCTGAAGCGCAAGATCTCGCTCCTGTGCGACGTGCCCATCGAGGCGGTGGTCTCGGCGGTCGACGCCGACTGCATCTACGAGATCCCGGCCGTCTTGCGCAGCGAGGGTCTCGACGAGGTGGTCTGCACGACCCTGCGGATCGACGACGGCGCCAAGGCCGACCTCTCGGAGTGGGAGCAGCTGGTCGAGCGGATCAAGTCGCCCGAGCGCACGGCGAAGATCGGGATCATCGGCAAGTACGTCAACCTGCCAGACGCCTACCTCTCGGTGGTGGAGGCGCTGCGCCACGCCGGGTACGACCACCGGGCCGAAGTCGAGCTCGACTGGATCGACGCCGAGACCGTCCCCGACCTGCTGGCCACGGACCGGTTGCGGGACCTCGACGGGATCGTCATCCCCGGCGGCTTCGGCGAACGGGGCATCGAGGGCATGGTGCTGGCCGCCGGGTACGCCCGCCAGCACCAGATCCCCTGCCTCGGACTGTGCCTCGGGCTCCAGGTGATGGTGATCGAGGCGGCCCGGGACCTGGCCGGCCTCGAGGGCGCCAACTCCCGCGAGTTCGACTCGGTGACCCCCCACCCGGTCATCGACCTCATGGACGACCAGGTGGACGTGATCGACATGGGGGGGACGATGCGACTCGGCGCCTACCCGGCCCTCCTCACCCCGGGATCCCAGGTGGCGGCGGCCTACGGCGCCGAAGTGGCGTCCGAGCGCCACCGACACCGCTACGAGGTCAACCCGCGCTACCACTCGCGCCTCGAGCAAGCCGGGATCCGGTGCTCGGGGTCGTCCCCCGACGGTCGCCTGGTCGAGTTCATCGAGCTGCCCGGGCACCCGTTCTGGGTGGGGACGCAGGCCCACCCCGAGTTCAAGAGCCGGCCCGACCGGCCCCACCCCCTGTTCGATGCGCTCCTCGCCGCCGCGCTCGATCGAGCCGAGGGACGCGAGCCGAGGCTCATCGACCTCGACGCCGTCCACTGAGCCCGGTGGCCGACCGAGGGGGGGACGGCGCCCGCACCGAGCCGGAGTTCCGCGTCGTCGGCGAGGAGCCGATCTTCGACGGCTACCTCATCAGGCTGACCCGGGCCGAGGTGGTCGGACCCGACGGCCACCACTTCGAACGGGAGATCGTGCGCCACCCGGGCGCCGTGGCCGTGATCGCCGTCGACGACGACGACCGGGTGTGGCTCGTCCGCCAGTTCCGCACCGCCATCGGGACGACGGTCCTCGAGGCGCCGGCCGGCACCCGCGACGTCGACGGGGAGCCGCCCGAGGAGACCGCCCGACGCGAGCTGGCCGAGGAGGCCGGGCTCGAGGCCGACCGGCTCGAGCTCCTCATCGGCGCCTACAACTCCCCGGGGTACTGCGACCAGCGGACCTGGATCTACCTGGCCACCGGGCTCTCGCCGACGGCGACCGGGCGCACCGGGGTCGAGGAGCACTGGATGACCATCGAGCGGGTCGCCCTGTCGGACCTCGAGGCGCTGGTGGCCGACGGGAGCCTGGCCGACGCCGACACCGTCCTCGGGATGAGCCTGGCCCGCGACGCCCTGGCGCGCCGGGCGGCCGCCGGCTGAGGGGCTCCGTGGACGACCTGGCCGCGTCGCCGACGCCGCTCTCGGTCGGCGCCGAGGAGTACCTGTCGTGGCTGGCGGTCGAGAAGGGGCGCTCGCCCAACACCCTCTCGGCCTACCGGCGGGACCTGCTGGCCTACGAGTCGTCGCTCCGGGGGGCCGGCCGGACCCCGCAGGAGGCCACCCCGGGCGACGTCGAGGCCCACCTGGCCCGCCTGCGCTCGGCGCCGCGGGCGGCGGCGTCGGTGGCCCGGGCCGGCTCGGTCGTGCGCGGCCTGCACCGCTTCCTGGTCGACGAGGACCTGGCCGAGTCGGACCCGGCGGCCGACATCGGGGCGGTCACCATCCCCCGGCGTCTGCCCAAGGCGCTCACCGAGGACGAGGTGGCGTCGCTCCTGGCGGCGGCGGCCGGTACGGCCCCCCGGGACCGGCGCGACCGCGCCCTCCTCGAGGTCCTCTACGGCACCGGGGCCCGGGTCTCCGAGGTGGTCGGGCTCGATCTCTCGGACCTGGCCGGCGCCGACGGCCTGCTGCGGGTCTACGGCAAGGGGGGCAAGGAACGCCTCGTCCCCCTGGGGCGGTGCGCGGCGGACGCCCTGGCCGACTGGCTCGGGCCGCAGGGTCGGCCCCAGATGGTGCCGCGGCGGTGGCGGCGCCGCGGCGACGCCGAGGCGGTGTTCCTCAACGCTCGGGGCGGCCGGCTGACCCGCCAGGGGGCCTTCGCCGTGATCGGCCGCCTGGGCGACCGGGTCGGCCTGGGCGACCGGGTCAGCCCGCACGTGCTGCGCCATTCGTGCGCGACCCACATGCTGGCCCGGGGGGCCGACATCCGGGTCGTCCAGGAGCTCCTCGGGCACGTCTCGATCGGCACGACCCAGCTCTACACGAAGGTCTCCCCCGAGCACCTCCGGGCCGCCTACGAGGCGGCGCACCCCCGGGCGGCGACGCCGGCGTCCGCCGCCGATGCCCGGGCGCCGGTCCGGGCCCCCCGCTGACCCGGGACCGGGCCGCCCGGGTGAACCGAACCGGGGCCGGGTGACAGTTCGGGAACGTAACGGGGTCGGCGAGCCTCTAGTGTGGGTGCCATGGCCAGTGAAGCCCCCACCACCGACAACGCCCAGGCCGACTTCCGGGGCCTGCTCGAGCACGAGCGCGCCGACCTCCAGCACCAGCTGGCCGAGCTCGGCTACGGGGACACCGGGCGGCTCAACTACGACTCCAACTTCGCCGACTCGAGCCAGGTGACGGCCGAGCGTGGGGAGGCCGAGGCGTTGGCCGGCGAGCTACGCGAGGCGCTGGCCGACGTCGAGGCGGCGATCGGCCGCCTCGTGGAGGGCACCTACGGCCGCTGCGAGCGTTGCGGGGAGCCGATCAACCCGGCGCGCCTCGAGGCCAAGCCGGCGGCCCGGCGCTGCATGGACTGCGCGTCCAAGCCGTAGCCTCGGTCTCGTGTCCGACCAGCCCTGGCCGCCGCCGGGCGGTCCGAGCGCCCCCGCCGGCGAGCCGTCGCCGGCCGAGCCGACCACCGCCGCCGAGCCCACCGTCGCCGGCCGCGGCCCCGACACCCCCTCGTCCACGCCGTCGCCGCCGCCCGGGCGCAGCGCCCGGTCGCTCATCTGGCTCCTCGGTCTCGTCGTCGTCGGCGTCCTCGCCTTCCGGACGCACCGCATCACGACCGACGACGTCATCATCTTCTTGGTCATCATCCCCTCGATCATCCTCCACGAGATCGCCCACGGTTGGGTGGCCCTCGCCTTCGGCGACGACACGGCCAAGCGGGCCGGGCGCCTGACCCTCAACCCGGTGGCCCACATCGACCCGGTCGGGACGCTGCTCGTCCCGGGGCTGTTGATCCTGGCCGGGTTCGGGTGGTTCGGGTGGGCCAAGCCGGTGCCGGTCAACCTCGGGCGTCTGCGCAGCCCGCGCAACCAGGGCCTGCTGGTCGCCCTGGCCGGTCCGGCCATGAACCTGGTCCTCGTCGGGCTGGCCGCCCTGGCCTTCCACCTGACCGGCGCCGTCCACCAGGCGGGCCTCCCGGTGTGGGTCCGGGTCCTCTACTACCTCGGCCTGGTCAACATCTGGCTGGCCGTCTTCAACCTGATCCCCATCCCGCCCCTCGACGGCTCGGCCGTCATCGAGCGGGCGCTCCCGGCCGCCTGGTGGCCCGGCTACCTCCGCGTGCGCCAGTACTCGCTGCCCATCCTGATCGGCGCCTTCCTCCTCCTGGCCAACGCCCACATCCACGGGGCCAGCCCATTGGCCCGCCTGGCCGACGACACCCAGCGCTGGTGGCTCCAGCTGCTCGGGGTGACCTGAGCCCGGCGCTCAGCCGGGCGGCACCAGGCCGACCGCGCCGGCCGCCCGCCCGTAGGTGGCGGCCGCCACCTCGTGGGCCCGCCGCCGCCCGGCCGCCAGCACCTCGAGCACGGTGCCCGGGTCGGCGGCCAGCGTCCGGTAACGGGCCTGGACCGGCGCCAGCATCTCGATCAGCGCCTCGGCCACGTCGCGCTTGAGGTCCCCGTAGCGGTCGTAGCCGACCGCCACCTCCTCGGGCGTGCGCCCGGTCGCCGCCGCCAGCAGGGCCAACAGGTTGGCCAGCCCGGGTTGGGTCACCGGGTCGTAGCGCACCACGCCGTCGGTGTCGGTGACCGCCCGCTTCACCTTGCGCTCGATCTCGGCCGGGTCGTCGAGGACGTTGAGCGTCCCGAGCGGCGAGTCGACCGACTTGGACATCTTGCGCCCGGGGTGCTGGAGGTCCATGACCCGGGCCGCCACCTTGGGCACGGCCGCCTCGGGCACGGTGAACGTCGTCCCGTAGCGGTGGTTGAACCGGTTGGCCACCTCCCGGGTCAGCTCGAGGTGCTGGCGCTGGTCCTCGCCGACGGGAACCTGGTCGGCGTCGTAGAGGAGGATGTCGGCCGCCTGGAGGACCGGGTACGTGAACAGCCCCACCCGGACGCTGTCGCGCCCGGCCGCCTTGTCCTTGAACTGGGTCATCCGCTGGAGCTCGCCCATGGTGGCGGTGCACTCGAGCAGCCACGACAGCCGGGTGTGCTCGGGCACCTGGCTCTGGACGAACATCGTGCACCGGTCGGGGTCGAGCCCGGCGGCCAGCAGGTTGGCGGCGGCGTCGACCGTGTTGGCCGACAGCTCCTCGGGCGTGATGTCGAGGGTCAGGGCGTGCAGGTCGACGATGCAGTAGAAGGCGTCGTGGTCGTCCTGGAGGGCCACCCAGCTGCGCAGGGCGCCCAGGTAGTTGCCGAGGTGCATGACGCCCGACGGTTGGATGCCCGAGAGGACCCTGGCCATGGCGGGCCATGGTAGGCGGCCGGTCCGGGCCCCCGGTCGCCCGGTCGGGCGGCGGTCGGGACCCCCCGAGGGTGCGCCGGTCCGTCCTCTGGGTTCGGTAGGGTCGCGAGCCGTGGCCCACCGCGTCACCACCGAGGCATTCGAGGGCCCCATCGACCTCTTGTTGCACCTCGTCTCGACCCACGAGGTCGACATCCTCGACGTGCCCCTGGCCCCGGTGGTCGACGCCTTCGTGGCCGAGCTGGTCGGGCACCGTGACGAGATCTCCATCGAGGTGCTCTCCGAGTTCCTCCTGGTGGCGGCGATCCTGGTCGAGCTCAAGTCCCGCCGCCTGCTCCCGGGTCCCGACGAGGTCGACGACGACGAGGAGCTCGTGGGGTGGGAGGAGCGCGACCTGCTGCTGGCCCGGCTCCTCGAGTGCCGGGCCTACGCGGCGGCGGCCGACGTGTTCGTGGCCCTGATCGAGCAGGCGGCCCGGTCCGTCCCCCGGGAGGCGGGCCTCGAGGACGGGTTCGTGGTCCACGCCCCGGACCTCCTGGCCGGGGTGGCCCCCGAGCAGCTGGCCCAGGCGTACCTGGCGGCCAGCGCCGAGCGGCCCGAGCCGGCCGTCGACCTCTCCCACGTGACCGTCGACACCGTGTCGGTCTCCGAGGCGGTCGAGGAGCTGACCGTCGAGCTGACCCGCCGGGGCACGACGTCGTTTCGCGAGCTGACCGCCCACCTGGGCTCGCGCATCGAGATCATCGTGCGCTTCCTGGCCCTGCTCGAGCTGTGCAAGGTCGGCCGGGTGACCCTCGGCCAGGGGTCCACGTTCGGGGACCTCCAGGTGGCCTGGCTGACCGACCGCCCGCTGGCCGGGGTGATCAGCGGCCCGCTGGCCGTCGACGACTACGAGGGATGACGCACCGGTGACCGACGACGAGCTGCGCCGGGCGGTCGAGGCGGTGGTCATGGTGGCCGTCGAGCCGGTGCCGCCCGGGCTCCTGGCCGAGCTGGTGGAGGAGCCGGTCGACCGGGTCGAGTCGCTCTGCGAGGGCCTGGCCGCCGCCTACGTGGCCGAGGGACGGGGCTTCGTCCTAGCCCGGGTGGCCGGCGGCTTGCGCTTCCAGAGCGCGCCCGAGCAGGCCCCCTACGTCGAGCGCTTCGCAAACCGCGACGTGTCGCACCGCCTGTCGACCGCCGCCCTCGAGACCCTGGCCATCGTCGCCTACCGCCAGCCGGTCTCGCGCGCCCAGATCTCCGCGCTGCGCGGGGTGAACGTCGACGGCGTGGTCCGCCTACTCGAGCAGCGGGGGTACATCGAGGCGGTCGGGCGGGCCGAGGGCCCGGGCCAGCCGGTGTTGTTCGGCACGACCGACCTCTTCTTGGAGCGCCTCGGGCTGGACCGGGTCGAGCAGCTGCCCCCGGTCGAGGACTTCCTCCCGGGTCCCGAGGTGGCCGGACAGCTCGAGGACGACCTCCGGCCCGATCGTGGCCTCCCCGCCGACCCGGCCTGACGAGCCCGGCGGCGAGCGCCTGCAGAAGGTCCTGGCCCGGGCGGGCTTGGGGAGCCGGCGGGTGTGCGAGGAGCTGATCGACCAGGGCCGGGTCCGGGTCGACGGCGAGGTCGCCCACCTCGGCCAGCGCATCGACCCGGCCACGGTCGCCGTCACCGTCGACGGCATCGTGGTGGCGACCGCCCCCGACCTCGTCCACTACCTGGTCAACAAGCCGCCCGGGGTGGTCACGACGGCCGCCGACCCCCAGGGTCGCCCGACCGTCCTCGACCTCGTCCCGCCCGAGCCGCGCGTGTTCCCCGTCGGCCGGCTCGACCTGGCCACCGAGGGTCTCCTCATCGTGACCAACGACGGCCCCTTGGCCCAGCTGCTGACCCACCCTTCCCACGGCGTGCCCAAGGAGTACATCGTCCAGGTCGCCGGGACGCCGTCAGCCGGGGCGCTGCGCCGCCTCCGTCAGGGCGTCGACCTCGACGACGGGCCGACCGCGCCGGCCCGGGTCGGCGTGGTCTCGCCGGGCGTGCTGCGGATCGTCATCCACGAGGGGCGCAACCGCCAGATCCGGCGGATGTGCGAGACGGTCGGCCACCCGGTCGAGCGGCTGGTGCGCACCCGGATCGGAACGCTCTCCGACCCCTCGCTGGCCCCGGGCCAGTGGCGGGCGCTCACCAACGCCGAGGTGCGGTCGCTGGCCACCGTGGCGAGTGCCCCCTGACCATCCGGGGCGACCGTTGCGACCGGGGGCCGCGGCCGCCCCGACGTCCCGGACTCCGTGGGTCGGGACGATCGGCCCCGGTGGCGCCCGGGGCCGGCGCCCCGGCGACGGGACCGCTCGCCGGGCGTGACGGCCCGACTCGGGGCACCAGAGCCCCAGGTAGCATGCACGACCGATGTCCGCCATCCCCACCACCCGGGCCTTGCGCGGGGCGACGACGGTCGAGGCCGACACGCCCGAGCAGATCTCGGCGCGCACCAACGAGCTGCTGGCCGAGATCATGTCGAGCAACGGACTCGTCGAGGACGACGTCGTCAGCATCATCTTCACCGCCACCCGCGACGTCGTGTCGATGTTCCCGGCCACCGCCGCCCGGGAGAGCGGGTTCGGGGCGGTGCCCCTCCTCTGCGCGGCCGAGATCGACGTGCCCGGGTCGATGCCCCGGTGCGTCCGGGTTCTCCTGCACGTGACCACGACCCGGGCCCGCCACGAGCTGCACCACGTCTACCTCCACGACGCCGCGTCGCTCCGTGACGATCTGCCGGACTAGGCCGTGGGTGCCAGCGGAGGAGGGGTCGGTGCGGGCGACGGTCCCGGCGCGCCCCGCCGGGCCGTCGTCGTCGGGGCCGGGCTGATCGGCGGGTCCATCGGCCGGGCGCTGCGGGCACGCGGCTGGCACGTGACCGGATCGGACACCGCCCCCGACCGGGCGACCGCCGCCCGGGCCGCCGGGGCCCTGGACGCCGTCGGCGACGACCCGGCGGCCGAGATCGTCTTCGTGGCCACCCCGGTGGCCGCCGCCGCGGCGGCCGCCACGGCCGTCCTCTCGACCCCGGGGCGCCGACCCGACGTCGCCGTGACCGACGTGTCCGGGGTGAAGGCGCCGGTGGTGGCGGCCGTCGACCACCCGCGATTCGTCGGTGGACACCCGATGGCCGGCTCCGAGCAGGTGGGTCTGGCCGGGGCCGACCCCGACCTCTTCGTCGGCGCCACGTGGGTCCTGACCCCGACCGCCGAGACCGACCCGGCGACGTTCGCCCGGGTCCGGTCGGTGGCCGCCTCACTCGGGTCCGACGTCGTCGCGCTCTCGCCCGACGACCACGACCGCATGGTGGCCGTCGTCTCCCACGTCCCGCACCTGGTGGCGGCGACGCTCATGAACGCGGCGGCCGCCGGGGCCGAGCGCGACTCGGCCCTCCTGCGCCTGGCCGCCGGGGGGTTCCGGGACATGACCCGGATCTCGGCCGGGCACCCGGGGATCTGGCCCGACATCTGCGTGGACAACGCCCCGGCCATCGTCGACGCCCTCGACCGCCTGCTGGGCGACCTCCAGGGGGTGCGGGACCAGGTGGCCGGGGGCGACCGGGCCTCGATCCTGGTCGCCCTCGAGCGGGCCAGCGCGGCGCGCCGGGCCCTGCCGGCCCGGGTCGCCCGCCCCGAGAGCCTGGCCGAGCTGCGGATCCCGGTGCCCGACCGCCGGGGGGTGCTGGCCGAGCTCACCACGCTGGCCGGCGACCTCGGGATCAACATCTACGACGTGGAGATCGCCCACTCGGCCGAGGGGCCCCGCGGCGTGCTCGTCCTCGTCGTCGACGCCGCCGAGGCGGCCACGCTCCACGACGCCGTGACCGCCCACGGGTACCGCTGCACGGTGGGCGAGCTCTCGTGATCGCCGCGGACCGGCCCGACACGGTCCGCCTGAGCGGCGGACGCCCGCTGCGCGGCCACCTGTCGGTCCCCGGCGACAAGTCGATCTCGCACCGGGCCCTCCTCATCGGGGCCCTGGCCGAGGGGCGGTCCACCGTGCGCGGGCTCTCCGACGGCGACGACGTCGCCCGCACCCGGGGGGCGGTCGTCGCCCTCGGGGCCGAGGTGACCGACCGGGCCGACGGCGCGGTCGTGGTCGACGGCGGGCGGGCCCGGCTGGGGCCGGCCACCGACCCGCTCGACTGCGGGAACTCGGGGACATCGATGCGCCTCCTGACCGGGGTGGTGGCCGGGCTCGCCGGGCGCAGCGTGCTCGTCGGCGACGAGTCGCTCTCGCAGCGCCCGATGGACCGGGTGGCCGAGCCGCTGGCGGCCATGGGGGCCCGGGTCGAGGGGCGCACCGCCCGCTGCCTGCCTCCGATCGCCGTCGACGGAGGGGCGCTCGTCGGCATCGAGTGGGCGCCGCCGATGGCCAGCGCCCAGGTCAAGTCGGCGGTCCTCCTGGCCGGACTGTCGGCCCGGGGCGAGACCGTGGTGCGAGAGGTGGTCGCCACCCGGGCCCACACCGAAGAGATGCTGGCGGCGGCCGGGGCCGACATCGAGGTGGAGAGGGTCGGGACCGGCCGGGTGGTCCGCCTGCGCCCCTCGACGCTGCGCCCGTTCACCCTGTCGGTCCCCGGGGACCCCTCCCAGGCCGCCTTCTGGGCGGTGGCGGCGGCCGTCGTCCCGGGGAGCTCGGTCGTGATCGACCACGTCTACGCCGGCCCGGGGCGTCTCGGGTTCGTGGACGTGCTGGCTCGGATGGGGGCCCGGGTCGACCTCCGGCCGGTGGTCGACGGCCGCGCCGACCTCGAGGTGGCGGCCGGGCCGCTGCGGGGCACCACGGTGGCGGCGGCCGAGATCCCCTCCCTCGACGAGGTGCCGGCCCTGGCCGTGGCGGCGGCGGCGGCCGCCGGCACCACGATCTTCTCCGACGTGGGCGAGCTGCGGGTCAAAGAGAGCGACCGCCTGGCGGCGGCGGCCGCCCTGGTCGAGGCGTTCGGCGCGACCGCCGAGGTGCGCGGCGACGACCTCGTCGTCCACGGGGTCGGGTCCGACGCGACCCTGTCCGCCGGTCGGGTGGCGAGCGGCGGCGACCACCGGATGGCCATGGCGGCGGCGATCGGCGCGCTGGCGGCCGGTCCCGGCGAGAGCGAGATCACCGGGTTCGCCGCGGTGGCCACCAGCTACCCCCGGTTCTTGTCGGACCTCGAGCTCCTGGCCGGGAGGCCGGCCCGCCGTGGCTGACCCGGCCCCGAGCGGCCACGGCGCTCCATCGGTCATCGCCATCGACGGCCCGGCCGGGGCGGGGAAGTCGACCGTCTCGGCGGCCCTGGCCGAGCGGCTGGGACTGGCCCGCCTCGACACCGGAGCCATGTACCGGGCAGTCGCGTGGGCGGCCCTCCAGCGGGGCCTCGACCCGGGGGACACCGCGGCGGTGGGCGAGCTAGCCCGGGCGCTGGGCATCTCGGTCGCCGACCGGGTCACGGTCGACGGGACCGACGTGACGGGCGCCATCCGGACCCCGGCGGTCAACGAGGCGGTGTCGGTGGTGGCGGCCAACCCCGAGGTGCGCCGCGAGCTGGTGGCCCGCCAGCGGCGGTGGGCCGACGAGCACGGCGGCGGGGTGGTCGAGGGCCGCGACATCGGGACCGTCGTGTTCCCCCAGGCCCGGCTCAAGGTCTACCTGACGGCGAGCCCCGAGGAGCGGGCCCGCCGCCGTGACGACGAGCTGGCGGCCAACGTGGCCCGGCGGGACCGGATCGACGCCGGGCGGACGGTTTCCCCGCTCAAGGAGGCGTCCGACGCCCGGGCGCTCGACACGACCGGGCGCAGCGTCGAGGATGTGGTCGAGGAGGTCCTCTCATGGCTGTGAGACCCGACGCGGACCCGGGCGCCGACCCGGCGAGCGCCGGGCACCCCGACCCCGGCGAGCCGACCCCGGCCCACCCGGCCAAGCCGCCCGTCCCGGTCAAGGCGCCCGCCCCCGGGCGCCACGCCCCCTTCGTGGTCGACCCGCGGGCCACCCTCGTCTACCGGGGCACCCGGTGGCTCTTCACGTCGCTCATGCGCCTGTGGTTCCGCCCGGTGGTGAGCGGGCCCGGGCGGGTGCCCGAGACCGGGCCGGTGATCCTGGCCCCGGTCCACCGGTCCTTCGCCGACTTCGGGTTCACCCCGTTCGTCACCGAGCGCAAGCTCTTCTTCATGACCAAGGACTCGATGTGGAGCTCCCGGTTCCTCGGGTGGCTGCTCCTGCACTTGGGCGCCTTCCCGGTCCACCGCGAGTCGGCCGACCGCGAGGCCCTCGCCCGGGCCGAGGAGGTCCTGGCCCGGGGCCAGGTCCTCGTGCTCTTCCCCGAGGGCACCCGCCAGAGCGGGGACGAGGTCACCGAGCTGCTCGAGGGCGCCGCCTACCTGGCCGCCAAGACCGGGGCCACCGTCGTCCCCCTCGGGATCGGTGGGACGGCCGAGGCGATGCCCAAGGGGTCCAAGATCCCCAAGCGCCTCCGGATCCAGCTGGTGGTGGGGGAGCCCCTGGCCCCGCCGGCCCGTCGGGCGACCGGTCGGGTGTCCCGCCGGGCGGTCCGGGAGGCGACGAGCGAGCTGCGGGCGGCCATCCAGAGCGTCTACGACGAGGCCCGCCGGCGCTTCGCGGCCGGGGCGACCGACTGAGCGTCGGAGGACGCCGCCGAGCCTTCAGCGCCGCTCGCGCCACCACGTGGTGATCATCACGGTGGCGTAGCGCAGGCCGTAGAGGAGGTTGCCGCCCTTCTTGGAGACCCCCGAGGCCCGCTCCCGCCACACCGTCGGGCGCTCGGTCACCCGCCAGCCCCGGCGCAGGGCGGTGATGAGCAACTCGGACGTCTGGTACTGGTCCTGCTCGAGGCGCCCGACCACGTCGGCCAGGACGGCCGCCCGCAGGGCCCGGAACCCGTTCGACGTGTCGGTGAGGTGCGCCCCGGTGAGCAGGTTCATGAGCCCCGAGAAGACGACCACCCCGGCCTGGCGGTAGCGGTCGTCGGTCTCGTCGACCCCGAGGCGGCGCGAGGCCACCACGAAGTCGGCCTCGTCGTCGACCAGCGGCGCCAGCAGGTCGCCGATCTCGCCCGGGTCGTTCTGCCCGTCGGCGTCCAGGGTGACCACGTAGCGGGCGCCGTGCTTGAGGCACAGGCCGTAGCCGACCCGCAGCGCCACCCCGTGCCCGAGGTTGACCGGCAGGACGAAGGTGACCGCCCCGGCGTCCAGCGCCACCTTGTCGGTGCCGTCGTCGCCCCCGTCCACCACCACCAGCGCGGTGACGGCCAGCCCACGGGCCTCGGTCGGCACGGCGGCCAGGACGTCGCCCAGGTTGTCGGCCTCCTCGTAGGCGGCGATCAGGGCGACGACCGGGGTCAGCTCGAGATCGCCGTAGCGCTCGTCGAAGCGGGCCTGGGCCACGTCGATGGCCAGGCTCTGGAGCCCGAGCAGCCGGGCCTTCTGGCGGTCGTCAGCGGTGGAGGGCACCCGGCGGGCCGGACCCGCTCAGAGGCTCTTGGCGGCGGCGAAGACCTGGCGGACCATCGGTGCGAAGTGCTCGAGGTCCTCGGTGGGGTAGTCAGGATCGAAGCTGTTCTGGTCCCACTCGTCGGCGAACCGCTCGGCCAGGTCGAACCACGCTTCGCCCCGGTACTGCTCGCGGGCGTCGGGGTCCATGTGGAAGTAGGCGTAGTAGTGCCGGCCCTGGAAGTCCTGGTGGGCGTCGATGGCGTGGTACACCTCGTCGCGCACGTACGGCTTGAGGATCTCCGCCGCGATGTGGGGGTGGTTGGGCACCGAGATCGCCTTGCCGATGTCGTGGCAGAGGGAGGCGACGATCAGCTCGGTGTCGGCCCCGGCCTCCTCGGCCCGGGTCGCCGTCTGCAGGCTGTGGGTCA
>Ga0209656_10002163_pt1 | contig 12780 bp, 10 predicted proteins | sample BogFormECP12_OM2_FD_188239 | JGI IMG/M metagenome (GOLD analysis project Ga0209656, IMG submission 188239) | Bog forest soil microbial communities from Calvert Island, British Columbia, Canada - ECP12_OM2 (SPAdes) (version 2) | ecosystem: Environmental > Aquatic > Freshwater > Wetlands > Bog ... | reverse complement strand
GGGGGGGGGGGGGGGGGGGGGGGGGGGGGGAACAGGTGGGTTCGGGGGGAAAACAGGTGGGTTCGCGGGGGAAGTAACAGGGCGGGCTCGCAGGGGAAACTGCAGTGTCAGTGAGCGCGGCACCGGGTAGGACGAACGTTGTCCGCCGGGTCCCCGCACACAGGGCCTACTTGGTGTTGTTCTTTTCTTATTTACAGAACAGTCATAGTCATAGGTGCGGTGGATTCTGGGGAGAATCGGGATTCCCGCAGTTCAACGGCCATTTTCTGCCCACAGGGGATGTGCGGCGTAAGGGGACGGCGGTATCGGAGCTGTGGCCGGCGGCTGGCGTGCCCGGGCTTGCCACTGGTTGTCCCCCGGTTATCCGAATGTCTTCCACAATGTTTTCCACAAACTGTGTGCATAGCCATTGGTCCGCCGGTCAGCTCGTCCGGGCCTGCTGCTTGATGCGGTTGGTCAGCTCGGTGACCTGCGTGTAAATCGACCGGCGTTCGGCCATCAGGGAGCGGATTTTCCTGTCGGCATTGATGACCGTGGTGTGGTCGCGGCCGCCGAACTGCTGGCCGATCTTGGGCAGCGACAGGTCGGTGAGCTCGCGGCACAGGTACATGGCGATGTGCCTGGCCGTGACGAGCACCCGGGACCGGGAGGTCCCGCACAGGTCCTCGATCGACAGCCCGAAGTAGGAGGCGGTCTGCCCCATGATCGTGGCGGCCGTGATCTGCGGGCCCTGGGCCTCGGGGATGAGGTCCTTGAGCACAATCTCGGCCAGCTGCAGGTCGACGGACTGGCGGTTCAGGCTGGCGAACGCCGTCACCCGGATCAGGGCGCCCTCGAGTTCCCTGATGTTGGTGGAGATCCGGCTGGCGATGTACTCGAGCACTTCCGGGGGCACGTTCAGCGTGTCCTGGATTGCCTTGCGGCGCAGGATGGCGATGCGGGTCTCGAGCTCGGGCGGCTGGACGTCGGTCAGCAGGCCCCACTCGAACCGGCTGCGCAGCCGGTCTTCCAGCGTGACGAGCCGTTTCGGGGCTCGGTCACTGGAGATGACGATCTGCTTGCTGGCGTTGTGCAAGGTGTTGAAGGTGTGGAAAAACTCCTCCTGCGTGCCTTCTTTGTTCTCCAGGAACTGGATGTCGTCGACGAGGAGCACGTCGACGTCGCGGTACCGGCGCCGGAAGCCGTCCTGCTTGCCGTCCCTGATCATGTTGATGAAGTCATTGGTGAACTCCTCCGAGCTGACGTACCTGACCTTCAGGCCGGAGTAGAGGGTCTGCGCGTAGTGCCCGATCGCGTGCAGCAGGTGGGTCTTGCCCAGGCCCGAGTCGCCGTAGATGAACAGCGGGTTGTACGCCTTGGCCGGGGCCTCGGCGACCGCGACCGCGGCCGCGTGCGCGAACCGGTTGCTCGAGCCGATGACGAACGTCTCGAAGGTGTACTTGGAGTTGAGCCGCGTGCCGCCGAGCCGGGGGGCCTGGGGCATCGCGCCGGGTCCTCCGGGGTGGCCCGGATCGGCGTGGACCCCAGGACCCCCAAGAGCCCCAGGACCCCCAGGGGCAGCCTCGCCGGACGCCTCACCGGACGGGTGAGCGTGCGGCCCGGGCGCCGGGTGACCGAGCCGCGAGCCGAGGTCAGGCTCGGCGGCCTGCGGGCCTGCCAGTCCCGGCAGCCGCGGCGCCGGCGGATCCGCCACCAGGTCCGCGGCGGACGCGGGCATCGTGGCCTGGGGCGCCGGGTCGACCGTGACGGCGAGCTGGATGTCGCGGCCGAGCTGCTGGGACAGCGCCTGGGTGATCAGCGCGCGCAGCCTGGTTTCCAGCTGTTCCTTGACGAACTCGTTCGGGGTCGCGATGAGGGCGGTGTTTTCCACCAGCCCGAGCGGCCGGGTGAGTTTCAGCCAGGCCCGCTGGTGCGGCTGGATCTGCAAGTCGGCCAGCCCGTCGAGGGATCGTGCCCATACCTCTGCCAGGTCTGAATTTGTCACCTGTGCGCTCCCTCGCATCCCCACGTCGCGAGCCGCGCGCTCACGATCCACAGAGCTATCCACATGTTGTGCACGTGGCATCCCCGCTGCACAGCGTGACCGCAGCTTCTTTGGGGAGAATAGCTTTCCACAGCCTAAGTCGCGGCAGCGGGGCACGCCTGGCAAACGGCGGTGTTCCAGATGGTAGCCTGTGGTGAATCCGAGAACCGCACGGCTGTAGTTGAGCCTGCCCGTATCAAGATCCCTTACCTGGAGCCTCAGTGAGTAAGCGCACGTTCCAGCCGAATAATCGGCGCCGCGCGAAGACGCATGGTTTCCGGCTGCGCATGCGCACCCGTGCCGGACGCGCTGTCCTCGCCGCCCGCAGGCGCAAGGGCCGCGACCGGCTGAGTGCCTGATCCTGCCTTCTGCGTCCCGGATGCGTCGCGGCGCGGAGTTCGCGCTGACCGTGCGTACCGGGACCCGTGCGGGCCGGCCCCTCCTGGTGGGCCATCTGCTGGTCCGCCAAGACGCTCTTCGCCAGCGGGAACCGGCCAGGGTAGGATTCGTGGTAAGCCGGGCGGTTGGCTCGGCGGTAACCAGAAACCGTGTTAAGCGGCGGCTTCGCGAGCTGATGCGCGGGTATCTTCACTCGCTTCCTGGCGGTAGCCTTCTTGTGGTGCGCGCAAATGCTGCAGCCGCGCACGCAAGCCAGACAGATCTCGCCGCAGATCTGGATTCGGTGATCAGCAGGTTGCTGCGGCGGCAGGTTGGGGCGCGCGTCGGTAATGCCAGATAGAGGTACTGCTAACGGTCCGGTCCGTACCGCGCCGGAAACAGGCACGGTGCCGGCGCGGCTGCTGATGTTTCCCATCGCCGGTTACCGGCGGTTCATCAGCCCGCTGCTCGGGCCGCGCTGCCGGTTCGCGCCGTCGTGCAGTGAGTACGCGCTGGCCGCACTGGCCGAGCACGGCGCGGCCCGGGGGCTCTGGCTCGCGATAGCCCGCATCGCCCGATGCCATCCGTTTAATCCCGGCGGTTACGATCCGGTGCCGACCAGGAAACCCGCCAAGGTCGCGAGGAGCTAGCTGGTGCAAGCGCTCGATCCACTGAACAACTTGGTGGCGTGGGTCATCATGCGGATACACGCCGTGCTTGGCTCGCTCTTCGGCCCGGCCAGCGGGGCGGCGTGGGGCCTGTCCATCGTGATCCTGGTCATGTTCATCAGGCTGCTGCTCGTCCCGCTGTTCATCAAGCAGGTGCACGCCCAGCGGAAGATGGCCCAGCACGCGCCCCAGCTGCAGGAACTGCGCAAGAAGTACAAGGGCGACAAGCAGCGTCTCAACGAAGAGACGATGAAGTTCTACAAGGAAAACGGCGTCAACCCGCTGGCGGGCTGCCTGCCGATGATCCCGCAGATGATCGTGTTCTTCGCGTTGTTCAACGTGCTGCGCGCCATCACCAGCTGGACGCACGGCACCACTCCGAAGTACGGGCTGACGGTGCCGGTGGTGGTGAGCGCGCAGAAGGCGACCATCTTCGGCGTCCACTTGGGCGACAAGCTGCTGTTCTCGCACCAGTCGGTACCGCTCCACGTGAGCATCGTAATCGCGCTGACCGTGGTGGTCAGCGCCACGACGACGTTCATGACCGTCCGGCAGAGTTCGAAGCGCGGTCTCATGCAGACCAACGTGGACCCGGACAACCCGATGGCCCAGTCGCAGAAGTACATGATGTACATCGTCCCGTTCTTCTCGCTGACCGGGTTGTACTGGGCGTACGGCCTGGTGCTCTACTGGGTGACAACCAACCTGTGGACGCTTGGCCAGCAGTTCCTCATGTTCAGGAACTGGGAGCCCATCGGTGCCGCGGCCGCGTCGGCCGGCCCGACCACGGGCGCCCCGGTGGGCCCGGCGCGGGCCACGCAGGGCTCGCTGCGTCCGGGCTCGGCGCGTCCGGGCTCGGCGCGTCCGGGATCCTCGGGCTCTTCGGGTTCTTCGGGATCCGGTGCCGCCAAGGCGGCCGCCGCCGCCGGCGGCGGCGCCCGGACTGGCGGCCCGCAGACCGGATCGGCGGCCGGCGACGCGAAGGCCGGGACGGCCAGCGGGCGGGCGGCGCCGGCGGGTTCGGGCTCGGCCAAGGTCAAGAGCGGCACAGCGGCTAGTTCCGGCCAGGCCGGCAACGGGTCTGGCGGCGCGCGGACCGGGACCGCGGCCCGCCCGGCCACCGCGGCAGCCGCGGCGGCCAGCCCGGCCACCGGGCAGAATGGCACGGAAAAGCGCGGGCTGCTTCGACTGGGACGGGCGAAACCAGAACCCGAGCCCCAGGACGACGTGCCCGCCGCTAAGGTGGTCCGGCAGCAACCGGTGCGGCAGGCGAGAAGCAAGCGGTCGGGCAAGCGGTGACGGCTACGCAAACCACAGTGGGAGGTCCGGTCGTGAGCCAGCAGGACCTGGAGGTCACCGACGCAGAGGAGGCCCTCGACATCAGCGAGGACGCCGAAGACGCCGAGGGGCCCACGGACGCTACCCAGCAGCTGAGCGATCTGGAGTTCGAAGGTGATATCGCCGCGGACTACGTGGAGGGCCTGCTGGACATCGCTGATCTGGACGGCGACATTGACATGGATGTCGAGGGTGACCGGGCGATCGTGTCGGTCGTCGGCGCCACGCTGGACGAACTGGTCGGCGACGACGGCGCGGTCCTCGAGGCGCTGCAGGAGCTGACCAGGCTCGCGGTGCACCGGCAGACCGGCACCCGGGCCCGGCTGATGCTCGACATCGGCGGTTACCGGGCCCGGCGCCGAGCCGAGCTTGCCGACTACGGGCGGACCGTGGCCGAGGAGGTCGCGCGCACGGGTGAGCCGAAGAGCCTGGCCGCCATGTCGCCGTTCGAGCGGAAGATCGTGCACGACGCGGTGGCCGCGGCGGGCCAGCGGAGCGAGTCGGAGGGTGAGGAGCCCAACCGGCGAGTGGTGGTCTACCCGGCGCAGTGACCGCACCGGACACTGAAGTCCTGCCCCCGCCGGGCGCGGCGGCCGTGTTCGGGCCCGCACTCGGCAGTGCCGAGGCGTTCGCCCGGATCCTCGCTACCCGCGGCGTCGAGCAAGGCCTGATCGGACCGCATGAGGTACCGCGGCTCTGGGACCGGCACCTGCTGAACTGCGCCGTGGTGGCCGAGTTGATCGGTGACCGGTGCGAGACGCTGGTGGACATCGGGTCAGGCGCGGGCCTCCCCGGCATCGTGCTGGCCATGGTGCGGCCGGAGCTCGACGTCACCCTGCTCGAGCCGATGGAGCGACGCTGCCGGTTCCTGTCCGAGTGCGTAGCGGAGCTTGGGCTCACCAACGCGGACGTGCTGCGCGGGCGGGCTGAGGACGTTGCCCTGCGGGCCGATGCGGCCACGGCCCGGGCGGTGGCACCGCTTGACCGGCTGGCGGAACTGGCGATCGGCGTGGTGCGCCCGGGCGGAATGGTGCTCGCGATCAAGGGCCGAAATGCTGCTGACGAATTGAAAAAGGCGCGCCCGGTGCTCCGGCGAATTGGTGCCCGCAGCGCCGAGGTTGTGCACGCAGGGCAAGGTAAGGTCGTTCCTGCGACTACTGTCGTGCGGTTCTTCGCTAGATAAGGCAGGGCATAGGTGGGGCTCAGCTATTACCGGCAGGGCACAGCGAGTCTGAGCGCGGCGGGTCTGGGCTGGCCGGAAAAGTCGCTAGCGGACAGGACGCCCGATGTCGCCTTGGCCGGCCCGGCGGCAGGCTCACGTGCCGGGATCGCAGGGTTGGGCTGGCCCGGGAGTTCCAGCTGGCCAGGAAGTTCAGGCTGGGCCCGGGGTGCGCAGCCCCGAAGTCCTGAGCCGATGAGTTCAGGACAGAGTGCTGGCCGAGGATCGAGAGGCGTTCAGGTGGACGAGGGCGGGTCTGCAGTCGGCGGTATCGAGATTCCCGGGGCTCGTGTGGCCCATGGGGACGAAGCCCACAGCCATGACCCGGTGCTGACACAGGGAACCAGGCCGGTGGTCGTCCCGGGGATTTCACCGGACCCGGCAGACACTCCGATAGCTCGGGCCGCGGAAGCCGCGGTCAGCGTGCGAGGCAAGGGCGACCGTCAGCCGTGGCCGCGACCGCCGCGCTGCCGGATAATGACGATCGCGAACCAGAAGGGCGGGGTCGGCAAGACGACCACGGCAGTGAACCTGGCCGCCAGCTTGGCGCAACACGGCTTGCGCGTCCTGGTGGTGGACCTGGACCCACAGGGGAACGCATCGACGGCGCTGGATGTGCCGCATCACTCGGGCGTCCCCTCCGTCTACGACGTGCTGATCGACGACCGCCCGCTGGCCGAGGTCATCCGGCCGGCCGGAGAGATGCCCGGCCTGTACTGCGCGCCTGCCACCATCGACCTCGCCGGGGCGGAGATCGAACTGGTCCCGGTGGTGGCGAGGGAGCTGCGGCTGGCCCGGGCGCTGCGCACGTTTGACACGTCCAACCTTGACTACGTGCTGGTCGACTGTCCTCCGTCGCTGGGGCTGCTGACGCTGAACGCGCTGGTAGCGGCCGAAGAGGTGCTGCTGCCCATCCAGTGCGAGTACTACGCGCTCGAGGGCGTCCAGCAGTTGCTGAATACCGCGGAGCTGGTCCGGGTCAACTTCAATCCGGGACTGCACGTCTCCACCGTGCTGCTGACGATGTACGACGGCCGCACCCGCCTCGCCTCCGACGTGGCCGACGATGTGCGCGCGCACTTCGGTACCTCGGTGCTGAGCACTATCATCCCAAGGAGCGTCCGGGTGTCCGAGGCGCCGAGCCGAGGACAGTCGGTGATCAGCTACGACCCGGCGTCGAGCGGCGCCATCGCGTACACCGAAGCGGCGCGCGAGCTGACGATGCAGTCGGCGGGCACGCGCCAGCCCGGCTAGTAGAGCACGTCGAGATCGGGAGAGGCAGTGGCTCAGCAAAGGCGCGGACTAGGCCGGGGACTCGGCGCGCTCATCCCGGAGTCCCCGCTGCTGGCTGACGGCGGTGCTGGCCGGGGGCAGAACCCGGTCGCAGGTACGGCGTCGGCCGGGCCAGCGGAGTCGCCCTCTGCCGAGGACTTCGGCGCTCACTACAAGGAGATCCCGGTCTCGGCGATCACGCCGAACCCCCGGCAGCCGAGGCGGACCTTCGATGAGGACGCACTGGAGGAGCTCGCCGAGTCAATCAGGCAGGTCGGCCTGCTCCAGCCGGTGGTGGTCCGTGCGGCCGGGCCCGGCCGGTACGAGCTCATTATGGGCGAGCGGAGGTGGCGTGCCTCCCAGCGCGCCGGGCTGACCGAGATCGGCGCCATCGTCAAGCAGACTCAGGACAACGACCTGCTTCGCGATGCCCTGATCGAGAACATGCACCGCCAGCAACTCGATCCGCTGGAAGAGGCCGCGGCCTACCAGCAGCTCCTCGACGATTTCGGTGCTACCCACGAGGAACTCGCCCGCAAGATAGGCCGATCTCGCCCGCACATTAGCAATACCCTCCGGCTGCTGAATCTGCCGCCGGCCGTCCAGAAACGCGTGGCGGCGGGCGTGCTCAGCGCGGGCCACGCCCGGGCCCTGCTCAGCGTGGAAAATACTGAAGCGCAGGAGCGCCTGGCGAGCCGGATCGTGGCCGAGGGCCTGTCAGTCCGCGCCGTCGAGGAGATCGTCGCGGTCGGCACTGACGACTCGCCCCCGCACCGTCCGGCGCGCACCGGAGCCAAGCCGCCAACCGCTCCTGGCCTCCGTCACCTAGCCGATCGCCTCTCCGACCTGTTCGAGACGCGGGTCAAGGTAGAACTAGGGCAGCGGAAAGGGAAAATCGTCGTCGAGTTCGCCACGATCGATGATCTGGAGCGGATCGTGAAAGCGATGAGTCCCGACGTATCCGCGCAGGAACCTTCGGATTGACTTCACTGAGTGCTTACCGCCACCCATGTTTCACGGGAAACATTCGGTTCCGGCCCCAGTCTCAGGGACGGATTTCGAAGCTCGCCCCGCGGTGCTTGAGTACAGCATTGCGCGCAGGGGTCGCGAGGGCTGTAACGACGGGCGTTCGGCTGCTTGACCTGTAGCAGCCGACGGCCCGGCGGAACAGCCCCGGGGCCCCGTTTCACGTGAATCATCAGCTTGTAATTCGCAGGCCCGGAGTTCAGGACCCCGTGGTGGCCGTCTCGCGGATGCTGGCGAGGAAGGTGTCCACGTCGGCTTCGGTGGTGTCGAAGGCGGCCATCCACCGCACGACCGAGGCACGCTCGTCCCAGACGTGGAAGGTCCACCTCCGCTGCAAGGCGGCGATGTGCCGCGGGTGAAGCCGCGCGAAGACGGCGTTGGCCTGGACGGGGTGGATGATTTCCACGCCGTCCACGGCGGCCGCTCCCTCGGCCAGGCGGCGGGCCATGGCGTTGGCGTGAGTCGCGTTGGCGCGCCAGAGATCGTCGTGCAGGAGCGCGTTGAACTGGGCGGCCACGAAGCGCATCTTGGAGGTGAGCTGGGTCTGCTGCTTGCGCAGGTACGGCGCGTCGGCGGCCAGGCGGGACCGCATGACGATCAAGGCCTCCGCGCCCATCGCGCCGTTCTTGGTGCCGCCGAAGCTGAGCACATCCGCGCACTCGGCCAGTTCCGCCAGCGAGCACTCCAGGCCGGCGGCCGCGTTGGCCAGGCGCGCCCCGTCCAGGTACAGGCGAAGGTCGCTGGCGTGACAGAAGTCGGCGATCTTCCGCAGTTCGGCGAGGGTGTAGCAGGTGCCGAACTCGGTCGACTGGGTGATGGCGACCACGCCGGGCTGGGACCGGTGATCGTCGCCTCGCCCGGACAGCTTTTCCGCGATGAGCTCCGGGGTAATCTTCCCGTCCGCCGCAGGCAGCAGGAGGAGCTTGGTGCCAATGAGCCTCTCGCTCGAACCGCACTCGTCGGTGTTGATGTGGGCGGACTCGGCGCAGATGACGGCCTCGTGCCGGCGCAGCAGCAGGCTCAGGCCGAGGACGTTGGCGCCGCTGCCGTTCAGCATCAGGAAGGCGTCCTCGGCACCGAAGATCTCGCGCAGGCCCGCGGTCGCCTGCTCGGTCCGCGCGTCGGCACCGTAAGGGAGCGCGTCGCCGGAGTTCGCGTCCACGATCGCGCGGAGCACCGCCGGGTGGACGCCCGCGTGGTTGTCGCTGCCGAAGCTCTTGCGTGGTGTCATGCCTACGAGCCTAGGACTGCGCCGGGGAGGCCTTCTACGCCAGTCGGCCGCCCGGCCCCGGCTCAGCCGATGATGCGCTCGCCGATCGGGCCGAGGATGAGCATGGGGAAGTAGATGAGGCCGCCGACGATCACGATCACGCCGAGCAGGAACGCGATGAACGTCGGCCCGGCGGTGTCGAGGGTGGCCCTCGTGCGGGCGTGGACGCGGGCCCCGGCGAGCGAGCCGGCGATCGCCAGGGCCAGCACGATCGGCGCGAACCGCCCGACGAGCATGGCCAGGCCGAGCGTGGTGTTGTACCACGGCGTGTTGGCCGCCAGCCCGGCGAAGGCGGACCCGTTGTTGTTCGCCACCGAGGCGTAGGCGTAGGTGACCTCGGTCAGGCCGTGCAGGCCGGGGTTGAGGATCGAGCGGGTGCCGGCCGCGATCACCAGGGACGTGCTGCCCAGGATGAGGACCGTCGTCGGGATCGCCAGCACGTACGCCACGACGAGCTTCATCTGCGTGGCGCGGATCTTCTTGCCCAGGAACTCCGGGGTGCGGCCGACCATCAGCCCGGCCACGAAGACGGCCAGGAGCGCGAGCACCAGGATGGAGTAGAGGCCCCCGCCGTCGCCGCCCGGGCTGATCTCGCCGAGCAGGATGGCGACGAATGCTCCCGTGCCGCCGACCGGGGTGTAGCTATCGAGCGCCGAATCGGTGGCGCCGGCCGTCGTTCCCATGGTCCCGACGGTCATCAGCGCGGAGGCCTCGGGGCCGAACCGCGTCTCCTTGCCCTCCATGTTCCCGCCGGGGTTGACGCCGCTCGCGACCTGGGACACCGATGCCGGGAGCAGGTGGTTACCGTGCAGTTCGGCCTGCATCGAGACGACGGTGTGGCCGACGAAGATGATCGCCATCACCGCGACGATCGCGTATCCCTGTCGCGGTCGGCCGATGAGCCGGCCGAACATCAGCACGATGGCGAACGGCAGCACGATGACGATCAGCAGGTCAAACATATTCGTGAACCCGGTCGGGTTCTCGAACGGGTGGGCGCCGCCGGCGGCGTAGTAGCTGCCGCCGTTGGTGCCGAGCAGCTTGATGGCTTCCATTGAGGCGACCAGGCCACCGGGGATCTTCTGGCTCCCGCCCGCGAGCGTCGCGGCGGTGCGGAAGCCACTGAGGTTCTGCACCGCGCCCTGGCTCACCATCACCAGCGCGGACAAAACCGACAGCGGAACGAAGACACGCACCAGCGACCTGGTGAGATCGACCCAGAAGTTGCCGATCGTGCGCGTTTTTCCGGCGATGCCGCGGACCACAGCCAGGGCCACCGCCAGCCCGACACCGGCCGCGGTGAACTGCGCGACCACCAGCCCGACCGTGTCCGCCAGATAGCTGGCCTGCGTTTCCCCCTCGTAAGCCTGCCAGTTGGTGCCGGTGATGAAGCTGATAGCGGTGTTGAACGAGAGTAGTGGCGGCATCCCCGGAGTGTGCGTCGGGTTCCCCGGCAACACTCCTTGCAGCCGCAGGATGATGTACAAGAGCAGGGTTGACAGGAGCCCGAACGCCAGCACCGCCAGCGCGTAGGCCCGCCAGGTCCAGCTGCTCTCCGGGTCCACCCCCAGGGTCCGGTAGACGAGGCGTTCGACCGGCAGGAACACGCGGTCACCCGGCGCACCCTTCTTACCGGCACCGCCGCTTTCAGACCCAGTGCCGCTGACCGAGACAGTGCCGCGGAACGTCGCCGCCAGGTAGCGTCCGAGCAGGGGCGCCGCCACCGCGGTGACCACGACGACGAACGCTAGCTGTTCCCATCCCGAGACGCTCATGAGACGCCGTCCAGTGCGAGGTTGAGCTTCAGCACGTTAACTGTGGGTTCGCCGAGAAAACCCCACTGGCGGCCCTGGGTATAGCGGTGCACGAGGGCGGTCACCTGGCTGACAGCCAGATGACGGGCCCGGGCCACCCGCGGCGCCTGAGCCAGCGCGTTCTGCACCGAGATGTCCGGATCGAGCCCGGAGCCCGAGGCGGTCACCGCGTCGGACGGCACCGGCGCGTTCGCCGCCAGCCCGTTGAACGCCCGGTAGGCGATGGCCCGCTCGGGGATGGTGTTCGGGTCGCAGATGTAGGAGCCGTCACTGGCTTTCGCGTACTTCTGGCCCGGCGCCGGGCTGGTCACCGGGTTTCCCTTCGGGTCGGTGGGGACGCAGGCCGGGTCGGCCTTGGTTGCGAACGGGTTGGCCGCCGACGGCTGGCCGTTCAGGCCGACCGTGTTCACGCCCGCCACGAACCCGATGAGCAGCGGGTTCGACGGGCCGAGGTTGCTGGCACCCGACGACGAGGCGTCATATCCGGCCCCTGCCGCCGACGGGCGCGGCTGGAAGTACTGCGGCAGCGGGTTCCCCTTGCTGTCCGTGAACGATTGCCCGAGCAGCGCCGACCCGACCAGCTTGCCGTCGCGGTACAGGAGCGAGCCGTTCGCCTGCTGGTGGAAGAAGAGCTGGGACAGGCCGGTGACGACCAGCGGGTAGCCGAAGCCGAGCACGAGCGTCACGCCGAGAAGCATGATCGCGCTGCTGACGAGGTGCCGTCCGAAGATAGCCGAGCGCATGTCAGTGCAATCCCAATGCGGTAAGGACGAGATCGATGAGCTTGATGAAGACGAACGGGGCGATAATTCCGCCGACGCCGTAGATCAGGGCGTTCCGCCGGAGGATGGCGGCGCCGTCAAGCGGCCGGAACTTGACCCCCCGCAGGGCCAGCGGGATCAGCGCCGGGATGATGAGGGCGTTGTAGATTACGGCCGCCAGGATCGCCGTGTGCGGGTTGTCCAGGTGCATGACGTTCAGCACCCGCAGCTGCGGATACACCACGATGAACATGGCCGGGACGATCGCGAAGTACTTGGCGACGTCGTTCGCGATGGAGAAGGTGGTCAGCGACCCGCGGGTGATCAGCAACTGCTTGGCCACCTCGACGACCTCGATCAGCTTGGTCGGGTTCGAGTCGAGGTCGACCATGTTGCCGGCTTCCTTGGCGGCCTGGGTACCGGAGTTCATGGCCAGGCCGACGTCGGCCTGAGCGAGGGCCGGCGCGTCGTTGGTGCCGTCGCCGGTCATCGCCACCATGTGACCGCCGCGCTGCTCGCGGCGGATCAGCGCCAGCTTCTCCTCGGGCGTGGCCTCGGCCAGGAAGTCGTCGACTCCGGCCTCGGCGGCGATGGCCTTGGCGGTGAGCGGGTTGTCCCCGGTGATCATCACGGTCCGGATGCCCATGTCGCGCAGTTCGGCGAACCGCTCGACCATGCCCTCCTTGACCGTGTCCTTCAGGTGGATGACGCCGAGGACCCGCGGCCCGTCCGCCACCACCAGGGGTGTCCCGCCGCCCGCGGCGATGCGCTCCACGATCGGAGCCAGGTCATCGGGAATGACGCCGCCGGCGTCTGTGACCCAGTACCGGACCGAGTCGGCGGCACCCTTGCGGACCCGCCGCCCGGCCAGATCGACCCCGCTCATCCGGGTCTGCGCCGAGAACGGGACGAGCTCGGCGCCCGTCAGGCCGGGCAGGGCGAGTTTGTAGCGCGCCTCGGCCAGCTCGACGATGGAGCGGCCTTCGGGCGTCTCGTCGGCCATGCTCGACA
>Ga0209656_10002162_pt1 | contig 12782 bp, 9 predicted proteins | sample BogFormECP12_OM2_FD_188239 | JGI IMG/M metagenome (GOLD analysis project Ga0209656, IMG submission 188239) | Bog forest soil microbial communities from Calvert Island, British Columbia, Canada - ECP12_OM2 (SPAdes) (version 2) | ecosystem: Environmental > Aquatic > Freshwater > Wetlands > Bog ... | reverse complement strand
AGGTTCGCCAGCGCAAGCGCGACATGGTTAACCGCGAAATTGATTTCCATTTGCAGCAATACAAGACGACCGGCGCCGAATTGATCATGGGGACTGGGCGTTTTGTGGCACCCAAAACGCTCGAGGTTCGCCTGAATGACGGCGGGACACGCGTGCTGGCGGGCGAGCAGGTCTTCCTCAACGTCGGAACGCACGCGGCAATTCCGAGCGTTCCTGGCCTCGAGGCCGCCCGACCGCTCACACATATTGAGGCTCTGGAGCTCGACTACTTGCCGCCACATCTGATCGTGCTCGGGGGCGGCTATGTTGGCCTGGAATTGGCCCAGGCTTACCGTCGCTTCGGTAGCCGCGTGACGGTCATCCAGTCTGGGCCTCAGCTTATGACCCAGGAGGATCCTGACGTCGCGGATGAGATGCAGCGGATTCTCAGTGACGAAGGTATTCAAATCTTAGTGGCGGCTGAGACCCTCAATGTGCAGGGCCGATCTGGAGAGGAAGTCAGCCTTACCGTGCGCACAACCGCCGGTGAGCAAAAGATCAAGGGCAGCGACTTCCTGGTCGCGGCGGGGCGCATTCCGAACACCGCTGGGATCGGGCTTGAGGAGGCCGGCGTTAAGTTGGATGGTCGTGGCTACATTCGCGTCAACGAGCGGCTAGAGACGACTGCGTCCGGTGTCTGGGCTGTGGGGGAATGCGCCGGTAGCCCACAGTTCACGCACGTATCAGTCGACGACTTTCGAATTATCAGGGACAATCTGGCCGGAGGGAAGCGCAGCACGCGCGATCGGCTGGTTCCATACTGCCTGTTCACGGACCCTCCACTCGCCCATGTGGGACTGAGCGAACGCGAAGCGCAACGCCAAGGCGTTACCGTGCGCGTCGCGAGGTTGCCGATGAGCGCTGTGCTGCGGACAGAGGCGACGGATCAAACACAAGGCTTCATGAAGGTTCTTGTCGGAGGGAGTGACGACCGCATTCTGGGCTTCACGATGATTGGTTCCGAGGCCGGCGAGGTCATGCCCACGGTGCAAACGGCGATGCTGGCAAACATGCCATATTGGAGGCTCCGAGACGCCGTTCTCGTCCACCCGACGATAGCGGAAGGACTCGGTCCACTGTTTTCGAATGTGCCGCCTGGGTCCGTACAATAGGTCCCGCCGAAAAGTGCGTTGTTGACGCCCAGATTCCCGCTTTCAACGATTGCGGGCGCGACACCTTCTGGACCGACTGCGTCGTGCACCAAGGCCGGCCGGGCTCCTCATGACGGCCTGGGGCAGCTGGTTAGCGTTTTCGGGTGGAGCTAAGTTAGGCGCTGCAATTTCAGGTCGCGAAGAGGCGCCCGTCTGCCAAATATCGCGTAAAAATTCTATGCCAGATAATTTGCAAAGTAACAGAAAGAAAACGTTAGCCTCGTCTAACATTAGTCCTGCATAACCTGCGTTCCGAGGCGGTTATGGACAAGACGTGCCACGATCTGAGGGGATAGGGAGCAGCAGAATACGGCTCTTTGTTCTTATACAAGATGCTCATTATGTGATGCTTAAATACAAATGGCTCAAGCCTTGAGACATCGAGTCAACTGTGAGAAAATATCGAAAGCTCGGCGAAGGTATTCTGATATGACAAATTTGGCTGAAATCCAGGAAGCAATCGAAAAGCTGGCACCAGAGGAACGCGCCGCACTTCGTGAGTGGCTCGATGAATCTGACCCCGACACCATGGCTGTCATCCGGGAACGAGTCAGACAAATCAGAGCAGGTGAAGCGACCCTGATTGATGGCAATCAAGTTCAACAAGAGATGCGCCAACTTGCTCGACAGATAGCCAATCAGTGAAATACCGATACGATTCGGAAGCTCGAGAAGAGTATCGTAATGCAATTCACTTTTATGGAAAGGCAGCAGAACGATTCTTCGATGCGGTCGAATCTACTATTGAAAGAATTCGGAACGCTCCGACCCAATTTAGAGAAATCGAACCCGGAGTTCGCGTGTGCCGAGTACCTAATTTTCCTTACGCCATTTATTACACCATCGAGAGTTCCGAGATCATCATTGTAGCGGTGAAACATGATCGAAGGGATCCGGGGTACTGGCGTCATCGAATTCCATAATGTTCAAAAAATAGCCTTTGCATGTTCCGGTGGCATCCGCTTAAGACTTTGCCTTCTGGAAACCAGAGTTTTCGCGCATTGGTTCGCGAACGAGCAGGGTGGGAGAGGGTGGAGTGGGGGATTAACCGCTGATTTATTTGGTCAGCGGCTATTTTATATTAGAACGCGTTGGCTGATGTTATCGGGCGGAGGTAGTCACTCCAGAAATTGGGAGCGAGGACTTGCGGCGTTGAGGTAGTCGAACAGCGGATGGAGAAACGTAGGTGCTCGCCTTCGCTTTGATATGCCTTAGTGAAACGTAACCGCACCCGGAATATCCGAAAAAATCGTGGCCTGAGCGATCGCCGCCCCCCAATGGACTTTATTTTATTTTAGGGTCGTTGGATGATGTCATGCCCTTCGCGGCTTTTCGAGCTCTTAGCCCGAAGAGGTTTGTTCTAGATGGCGAACTGGCTCTACCGACAGAAGATGGTTTTCCTTTGATGGCTTAGTGAATCGGTTGCGGTATAGGTAGTGTGCGCCTTGCGTCGGAGGTGAGGGATTCGCCGGCCATCTACATCGTGTTGGATATGCTGGCCAATTCTGAAAACCTACTTGGTTCGCCTTTCCATTTGCGCCGAAAAACTCTCGAACGATTCTTCGAGAATTCGATTCCTCGGTCCTCACCACTCTACCTATCGGCCAGCACGGGGGATTTAAGAGAAGTCGAGAAGTGGGTGGGGCACATCGGACAGCAACTCGACGGTATCATCGCCAAGCGTGCCGATGCGCACCTCCAGGCCATGGTTCTCTGAATCAGGCGACCGTTCCCCAGCTGTCGCCTTCCCCAATGCCCGCGGTTCGTCTCTGACTCGCGATGGAGTTGACTACATCCTGCAACAAGCGATCGAACGAGCCGCTGTAAATTGCCCTAGCCTCAACAATAAACGTGTTTCTCCGCACATCGTTAGGCACACCTGTGCTCTCCATCTGCTGCAGTCTGGAGTGGACATCGCAGTGATTGCCTTGTGGCTGGGCCATGAGAACATCCAAACTACGCACGGCTACATTGAGGCCGATTTATCGATTAAGGAGCAAGCCCTTCAGAAAATGGTTCCTGCAGGCCAAGCCGCAGCGAGATTTAAACCCGACGACACGCTGCTGACATTCCTTGCTTCACTCTAATAAAAATAAAATGCGGAGCGAGTTCCCCTCAAATCCAGTCCCAGAGCACATTCATCCGGCTCACTCCACATTTTACTGTGCTCGACATTTGGAGAGGATTCGCTATTGAAATCTCAGCCACGAGCGGCAGGAAGTGCTGGCTCAACGCCCTTCCAACAGTCACGAAGTCACCGGCCGGGCTGAACGCGCCGAATTGCTCCGGACTGCCAAACACCCGTAGGATGTGATTAAGGGTGGTGTTTAACCACTCCTAGAAATTGTCTGATGGTTAGATCCGTTCCCTTGGCGACGAATCCACGAGCGTTTGCCTTAGCCCGCTATCGGCGGTTTTTTTTCTCAGCGCGGGGCTTTGTTGGAGAGGCCAGGCTGGACGGCCTGGGCCCGAAGAATTTCATGATGACCGAGAAGAAGACCGGGGTCAGAAAAATGCCGAATAACGTCACGCCGATCATTCCGGCGAAAACTGCGGTGCCAAGGGCCTGCCTCATTTCCGCGCCTGCTCCTGTGGCGATCACCAGGGGGAGCACTCCGAACGTGAAGGCAAATGAGGTCATCAGGATCGGACGTAGCCGGAGACGAGCCGCGTCAGTAGCCGCCGTGAACCGGTCTTGACCCCGACTCATTTCTTCTCTGGCAAACTCGATGATGAGAATGGCGTTCTTGCAGGCCAACCCTACCAGCACAACGAAGCCAATCTGCGTAAAAATATTGTTATCCATCTGGCGCAGGAACACCCCGGTGATCGCCGCCAACAAACACATTGGCACGATCAGGATGATTGAGACCGGCAAGGCCCAACTTTCATAGAGGGCAGCCAAAACCAGGAAGACGAATAAGACACAGAGCGGGAAGATATAGACGGCGCTGTTCCCGGCCAGAATCTGTTGCAGAGACAGTTCAGTCCATTCGAAGCCGAACTGCGGCGGGAGTGTTTCTCGGCAGATTTGATCCATTATCTGGATCGCTTGTCCGGAGCTCACCCCTGGTAACGTTGTGCCGCTGATATCCGCTGATGGATAAAGGTTGTAATGCATCACCTTATCCGGTCCCACGATTTCACGGGCGCTTAGCAGAGTCCCCAAAGGAACCATCCCACCGTTATTGTTCCGGGTATAGAGCTGGCTGATATTGCTGAGAACATCCCGAAATTGCGGCTGCGCCTGGGCGTTCACTTGATAGACTCTCCCCAGAAAATTAAAGTCGTTAACATAGGTGGAGCCGAGGTAAGTCTGGAGCGTTCCGAAGACGGAATTGATAGGCACGTTCAATGTCTGGGCCTTCTTGCGATCTATATCGAGATAGATCTGCGGCACATTATATCTATAACTGGTGAAGAAACCGGCCAGCCCCGCTTGTTGACTGGCCCTGGCGATTACCGCACTCGTTGCGGTGTATAAGGCGGCCAACCCGGCCGAACGACGGTCTTCGATTTGCAGCTTGAACCCGCCAGCATTTCCGATTCCCTGCACTGGAGGAGGTGGAAACGCCAGGACGATTGCATCTGGAATCTGGTTTACCTGACGCCGAATAGCACCCAGAATCGCTGTACCCGATCGCGCCGGGTCATTCTCGCGTTCCTCGAACGGCTGCAGTGTGGCGAACACGGTAGCGGCGTTCGAGCGTGTCGTACCATCCAGCCCGGAGAAACCGCCAATTTCAACGCTATGCTCGACGCCCGGAACCTTTCGAACGATATTGGAAAGCTGTTCGAGCGCCACTTCGGTTCGTTGCAAAGACGCGCCGTCTGGCAATTGGGCAAGTACGATCAGGTACCCCTGGTCCTGGGTGGGGATAAACCCGCCAGGAACGACCTGGAAACCCAAGCCAGTCAAGAATAACAGGCCAAGGTAGATTATTAGAACAACGGCAGCCAAACGTAAGAGCCTGCTAACTATCCTTGAGTACCCGGTCGAGGCCGCACCAAAAGCGCGATTGAAGCCCCGGAAAAACCAGCCCAACACGAAATCAAGGGTTTTGGCGAAGAAATCCTTTTTTGCGCCTTTCTCCTTCAGAAGCAGTGCGGCCAATGCCGGGCTCAAAGTCAGAGAGTTGAATGCGGAGATCAAGGTAGAGACAGCGATAGTCAGCGCGAACTGCCGATAGAACTGGCCTGTGATCCCACTGATAAAGGCGGTCGGGATAAACACAGCGCTGAGAACGATGGCAATTGCGACCACCGCTCCGCCCACTTCGTCCATCGCTTTGCGCGTCGCGGCCTTTGGCTCCAACCCTTCCTCAATATTTCGTTCAACGTTTTCAACTACCACAATCGCATCGTCGACCACGATGCCAATCGCTAACACCAGCCCGAACAACGACAGGTTATTGAGCGAAAAACCAAGCCCGGCCATCACAGCAAAAGTTCCAATCAAAGAAACCGGCACCGCCAGCAGCGGAATAATCGTCGCACGCCAGGTCTGCAGGAAGATCAGCACCACGATCAAGACCAGAATTACGGCTTCAAAAAGCGTGTGGTAAACTGCGTCTATGGACTGCTGCACGAACTCCGTTGGATCGTACACGATCCTGTATTCCAGACCGGGCGGGAAAGAAGTGCTCAGCTCTTTCATCCGCTCCCGAACCCCTTTGGTGGTAGTCAACGCGTTCGAGCCGGGCAACTGGAAAATGCCAAGGGCGACCGCGGGCTTACCGTCAAGGCTGGAGGTCATGCTGTAATCCTGGGCGCCCAGCTCGACTTGAGCAACGTCAGCCAGAAAAGCGAGCTGGCCGTTGCTTCCCTGTTTGACGATGATCTGCTTAAATTGATCCGGGGTGATCAATCGGCCCAGCGTATTGATGGTCAACGTAAAGGCCGTTCCTTTTGGAGCCGGCGGTGCTCCCAGTTGACCCGCAGCCACTTGCACATTCTGGGCTTGAATAGCCGAGATTACATCTGTGACAGTTAGCCCGCGAGCATACATCAGGTTTGGATCCAGCCAAACCCGCATACTATAGTCTCGCTCACCGAAGATCTGGACATTGCCAACCCCATACAATCTTGATAACGGGTCTTTTACCTGGATCAGCGCATAGTTGCTGACGTACTCCTGGCCGTAGGTATTGTCCGGGGATAGCAGATGCACCACCATGACAAGATTGGGTGACTGCTTCTGCGTTGTGACCCCGAGTTGCTGCACTTCCTGGGGCAGCCGCGGCAGCGCGATGGACACGCGGTTCTGGACCAGGACCTGGGCCAGATCAATATTGGTACCCAGGCTGAATGTAACCGTTATTGTGACGCTACCGTCGTTGGTCATTTGTGAAGACATGTAGAGCATGTTCTCCACGCCGTTGACCTGTTCCTCAATCGGCGTGGCCACGGTTTCAGCGAGCGTTTCGGGATCTGCTCCCGGGTAGCTGGCCTGGATCTGGACAGTCGGAGGTGCTATGTCCGGGTATTGGGCAACCGGCAGGGTCAAATAGGCCACAGCACCCGCCAGCACGATCACGGCAGAGAGCGCCATCGCGAAAATTGGGCGATCAATGAAGAAATGCGAAAACTTCAAGCGGCTCCTTCCGTCAGTGTTCCGGATGGGGTGTCGTCATCTGTTTCGGCTGCATTGTCAGCGCGCGATCCTCTTGCCGTCCCGGGTTAGACACCGAGGGGTTATCCTTGCTCGCTGAAGGACCGATATGGGTCCCCATGGCCAACTGCCCGGTCGCATACCTGTTCATGTCAACCGGCTCGGCGGACACTTTTGAATTCGGGCGAACCTTAGCTGCTCCTTCCACAATTACGGTCTCATCCCCGGTGAGGCCGCTTCGGATCACGCGTAACCCATCCACGATCGGTCCCGTCTCGACCCGTTGATACTTGGAGAGCCCATCAGGTTGGACGATCACGACATATTTCTGGTCCTGGTCAAAATTAATCGCCTGATCAGCAACAAGGATCCCCTCATACTTCGGTGAACCGGCGACCCGTACCGTACCGAAGGCGTTTGGAAGCAGAAAACCATCTGGATTGGGGAATCGACCACGCACCTGCAGTGTGCTGGTTGAGGGATCAAACGCGTTATTGACGAAGTCTATCACCCCCTCGTGCGGGTATCCCTGCTCCGTTCCGAGCTGAAGCCACACCGGCAGAAAACCTACGATCGTTTTCGGCGCTTGTCCTGCTTTGACCGCCTCCTGGTACCGCATAAACGATGCTTGATCGACATAAAAGTTGACGTAAATCGGGTCGATGCTGACAACCGTCGTCAGTTGCGTTGCATTCGCCTGGACCAGGTTTCCCCGATTCACCAGCTGTGCGCCGATCCGGCCACGGAGTGGCGAGTGAATGCGGGTGAAATCAAGATTGAGCTGCGCGGATTCTACTGCGGCTTGACTGGCAACAACCTGAGCGTCGGCGACATACTTTTGAGACGCAGTCGTATCGAAGTCCTGCTGGGCAATCACCTTCTTGGCGAGCAAATCTTTGGCGCGATCCAGGTTCGCGTTGTCCAGTTTCTGTTGCGCAATAGCCTGCTCCAACTGTCCCTTTGCCTGGTCCAACGCTGCCTGGTAGGGGCGGGGGTCGATCAAGTACAGAAGATCCCCGAAATTTACGACATCTCCCTCCTTGAACGGGATGTTGTCAATATAACCGGTCACCCTAGGTATGATGCCGACTGTATCAACGGCCTGAGTCTGGGCCGTGAAATATTGCCATTCAACGATTTCCTTCCTGACCGGTTTCGCCACCAGAACGGTTGGAGGCGGCGGAGCCTGGGATCCGGGCTTCTGTCCGCATCCAAACACTCCGAGTGCCAGCAGCCCGAGAAAAGAACTTCTGGCAACAATTGAAAAGCTGCTGGAATCCATTGGTCAAATTATAGTGACGAGCTCATTGCGGGCTAGCCTGACTTTCGCATTTTCCGCGAATCTGAGCGGTACCTTCCCTCGGGATTTTCACACCTTCGGTTGTTGCGGACTTTGCTTCAGCCAAGTGGTGCCTGCTCTGAATTGTTAGTTCGCTCGATTGTGACTTTAGAATAGCGTCTGACAGAGATTTCTCCTGGTGCGTGATGTATTTGTTAGGGCGTGTCTCCATACAATTCCTTCAGGCGGGTATGCGCGAAGGCGAGCCCTTTGGGCATATCCATTCGTCCGCCAATGACCTCGATGTACGCGCCCGATTTAGTCTCGCGGGCCGCTTTCATTGCGGCGTCGAGCTCGCCCAGCGTTTCGACACGCGCTGTTACCCAGTCAGCACATCCCAACGCCCGCGGCAAATCTGCATAACGCCATTTTGCCAGATCGTTGTAGGACCAGTCTGGGTTTAGTTCCAGCGCCCGCTCCACCATATAGCCGTCGTTGTTGAGAACGAAGATGATGGGATTGGCGCCGTAGCGACCCATGTTTCCAATCTCGTTGGCGGTCAGTTGGTGAGAGCCTTCGCCAGTAATGAGGATTGTTTTCCGGTTAGAATCGGCGAGCGCTATCCCGAAGGTGGCTCCTGTGGCCCATCCAATCGACCCCCATAACATTTGTATGTGCACTTGCACATCGTCGGCGAGCGGCATCGGCGGAATTCCGAAGCTCGAACTCCCGCTTTCCAGAACAACGTTATCGCCCGGTCGGATAAACGCCACGTAACGAGAATAGAGTGCGTCCATCGTGATCTTGTCGGACGAGTTTCCGTTTACTGCTGGACCATGTTCTTGTGTTCTCCTGTACGGGGCTGCTGGCGATTTAAGCTTTGCGAGTGCCGCGAGCATGTCAGCGAGCCGCACATACTCAAATACCTGTTCTCCGATACGAACATCATTCAGCCCCATCGAGATAAACCGCGCGGAATCAAGCCGCCCGGAGAAGCCCATGGTAGTTTCGTCGTTGAGGCTGATCCCGCCGAGATCAAGGACTAATTCGGCGTTCTCGACAACGTGCCGCGTCTTTTCCGCGGAAAGCGCTCCCGCATACAACCCGGCAAATTGCGGGTGGCTTTCATCGATGATGCACTTTTCCATCGACGTCGTCGCAAACGGGCAGCCCAGCGCCTCTATCGCCTGCCGGGCCTCCTTCTGTAAGCGGAGACGCGACACCGTGAACGCCGGCAAGGCGACGACCGATTTCGCATGTCTTAGGCGTTCAGCTATGGCGGCAATGGCCCTTTCGATGGACGTCTCGTTCGACTTGAGCGTTGCTGGCCGCACCTCGGTCAGGGTGACCGATGCCAGGGCATAGTCCGATGGAACAACGATGTAGGCGGGCTGATTATTACGACGCGCCTCTGCGATCACGCGTTCCATTTCTATCACGCAGTTATCGGGATTGATAACGGCATGGCAGCAGGCCGCTTGAGCGGAAATGCCGATGAAGTTCCCAAAAACTCCGTCTCCAAAAGTGTGATGCATGATCTTCCGCAAGCGCTGGTTCTGAAAGGACGGCATGCCGACGACATGATAGACGAGTGAGCGCTCGGCTTTCGCGCCCATGACTCCGTTGAGCGCAGACAGCTCGCCCACGGCATAGGTCGTCGCCAGCATTGCCGCGCCCCGAACGCGGGCATAGCCATCGGCAGCGTAGGACGCATTCAGTTCATTTGAGCAGCCAATCCATCTGACCTTTGGGCTGCGCTCGACTGCGTCACAGACCGGGAAGGCGTAGTCGCCCGGTACGCCGAAACAGTGTGTGATACCCTCATCAGCAAGTCGCTGGACGATATAGTCAATCACCGTGGTCGCTCTCATAGTCATGACGATCTCCTATGCGGATATTTGTGTTAAGCCCGACCTCCTGCGGGGAAGCCGGCGGACGGCGGAACAACTTGGCAATAGAGTCGGGATCTCTGCGATACGTGATGATGACAAATTTCCGGTTTTCGGCTCAGCAGATATGGGATTCTTCATGTGACTCCTTTATTGGCTATCTGTCTTGCGTCGTTTACAAAGCGCAGGCGCTGCGGCTGTGTTTCGGCGTATCGGCAAGACCGCGACTGGTAATTTAAATTTTCTTCCTCGGTTAAAGTAAAGCGCCGGGCGCCAGGAGGACCAGATCCAGTCGGGGCCCTCTTCCGGTATGATTGTTAGCCATTTGGTAAATTCAAAAACAAGCAACAGCCATTAAAACTAAAACTCGCATTTGCAGGGAAAATATAGCGGCTCTGCTGTTAGGAAAGTGAAACGAATTCAGTACGCGTTTGAAAGTTCTTCACTTGTCGCCTAGCATTTCGAAGCGGCAAGACGCAGAGCAGGGAAAGAAGAGCACCAGCTGCTGCGAATAAGTTTACACTTTCATAACCGAATCGATCGGCCACGGCGCCTCCGGTTATAGCGCCAAGGGCCGAGGCAGCCGCGGCTGCGGCATTGAACAAACCCATAGCGGTCCCCTCACCAATAGGTGCCAATTCGGCTGCTAAATCATTGGAGGCGACACTAAGTAGCGGCCAAATGCCCTGGAAAAGGCCGAAAGCCACAAGTGCCGGTAGCGCTGGGGAGGACGGATGGAGATAGGCAACAACACCAAGCGTGACCAGCGCGATCATCCGCGCGCAAATGCCGGCGCTGAGGAGCTGGACTGGGCCGTAGCGCAAAGAAAGCCGTCCGGCGAGATTGTAGAGCGGAATACTCACCAGGGTAGCGATTGACATCAACGTCGAGGAGGTCGCGACTCCTACTCCAAAGCTCCTCAACATCAGCACTGGATAGAGAGACGAGAAGGACGAGATCCCAACGGAAAAGAAAAACCAACTCCCAAGGAAGACGCCAAAAGCGGAGTTGAAGATGATTCTTAGTCTTGGCAAATCGGACAGACGAAGGCGATGAATGTGGCCGACGACGGCCACTGCATTCGGACCACCGCGGCGTGCCAAATGAGCCACATGCCGCGCATGGAGGCGAAGACGTGGGATGTGAAAAGCACTGCGCGGGACTGGCAATCCCCAGCCTCCGACTAGTATCGCGGGGATGACCAGAAACGCCGCGACCAACGTCCCAAAACCGGGTTGCAGCAGGCCGGCAATCGCCATCCCCAGAACGGCCCCGAGCGCGTTGAATGTTTGCAGCCAGCTGATGCGTTGGCTCCACTCGCTTTCTGGTGTGAACTCGACGACGAACAGACTTGCTACGGTGTTAGAGGCTCCAGTGCCAAAGCCAACCAGGTATGCGGAGATCAGCCAGGCGCCAAATCCGTGCATAACCGTGAAGCCGAGAAAGCCGGCTGCAATCAGCAGGAAGCCGCTTAAGAAGATGGCGCGATAGGCCAGCGACCGATCCGCGGCCCAGCCCCAAATAGGCGCGAACAGAGCGCCAACATTCAGCGCAGCGATGGCTGCGCCAAGTTGAGTGGAGCTACCGCCGGAATTGGTCACCACAAGCGGAATGAGTATCGCCGCGAGACCAGAGGCGAGCGCACCAAGGATGGCGTAAGCCAGGTACCAGGGCTCGATCCAATGATGCACGGGCCCCTTGATGGCGATCACCTGGCGTTCAGGGGTATTAACCGTCGCTGGAGTATTCGTGATTTCCCTGTTGCTCATAGTGGAACGCACACCAAAATGCAGGCTCATCCCAGGTCGCCGATAGACTCAACCAGTTCGTTCAGCAGCCACTGCAGACCTTCATCCTGATCCGCCCATTCAACCCACAGCATCTCGATTTCTATGGTAATCGATCTGTAGGGCGGATCTATTAACGCTAGGGAGGCAGCCCAAAGAGCAAGCCTGCGCGGCAACATCGCCACCATGTCGCTCAATTGGAGAAAAGGAGCGACTGCGGCAAAGTTGGGCACGCAAACGGCCGCCCGACCACCCGGACCTATCCTACCATTTTGGAATTCGTACAAAGCCCTCTCAACCGAGACGCGTTTGCCGTTTCTCGCTTCATCGGAAAATCCATCGGTTGCACTTTCCCTGGTTCCGGCCGGCTCGACCACGACGTGTTCCGCATTAATCATTTTTGATCAGCGCTCATTTGCAAAATGTAGAATCTGCTATTGACAACCCAGTCGCTTTTTCGGCTCGTTGATGCGATTCTCGAGCCTTATATCAGTTCCTGTGCCAACTGCGTTCTAAATTCATAAGTTCTTAGTAATAGCCGAGTTATAAATGCTCGGCGACGAATTTCAGCAGGACGAAATGTTGGACGTTCGAACAATCGTCCCATCCTTGGTTTGGAGATCCTATGTCAGGAGACTTCGCGCGTCGTCGTCCCGATAACACCGCCGTTTAGTACAAGAATCGTCGACATTCTGAGTTGTTCGCACACCAATACTCAGGGTCTTATTGCGATACAACCAGTTGGCCCGCCCCTACTGATCCGGAGCAGGCTTCGATCATTTGCGCCTGCGCGAGGTGAAGGGTGTCGTTCTGACTCATAGACGTTTCCTTCTTATCCCCGCGCCATACTCTTGCTGAGCAAGCCATCAATGGAGAAGGACCCGGCACCCCGGACCAGGACGGCTACAGCCAAGCCGATCGCCAGCAGATGGTACTCAAATCCCTCGCCTTTCTGCTGACCAAACCAGTTCATGTAAAAGCCAAAGTGAGCGTGCACCATGACAATGGCGCCCACCATCAACAATG
>Ga0209656_10002161_pt1 | contig 12784 bp, 11 predicted proteins | sample BogFormECP12_OM2_FD_188239 | JGI IMG/M metagenome (GOLD analysis project Ga0209656, IMG submission 188239) | Bog forest soil microbial communities from Calvert Island, British Columbia, Canada - ECP12_OM2 (SPAdes) (version 2) | ecosystem: Environmental > Aquatic > Freshwater > Wetlands > Bog ... | reverse complement strand
CGATTGTCCGTCGCGGGAGTAGATGGCGTCGTCGAGTTCGTCTTCCACCAGTCCGGCGACTTCGTCGACGCGCCGCTGAGCTTCGGCTTGCGTGGCGGCGCGAGTTTTGAAATGGAGCTCGATTTCTCCGGCGCCTGCGAGGATGGTCGTCTCGACCTCGGTATAACGTTTGTAAATCGGGGAGACGCGCGCGTCCACGTGCGATTCGCCGAGCATCGCGACTTTCAGCGTGCGAACCGCGAGAAATGCGGGCGGAAGTTTTTCGCGCAGGCGGGGGCGGACTTCGCTTTCAAACAGGCCTTTGAGTTCATGCGGCGGGCCGGGCAGCAGGACGATGATGTGGTCTCGGCCATCGAATTGTCCGCTGAGCCACTGTCCGGGCGCGGTGCCGTTGGGATTAGGAAGAACGGTCGCGCCGTCGAGAACATCGGCCTGCTTGGCATTGTTGGCGGCCATTTTCCAGCCGCGGGCGGCGAAGCGCTCTTCGAGCATACGCAGCATTTCGGGATCGCGATTAAGCTGCAGGCCGAGCGCTTCGGCGACCGCTTCGCGGGTGAGGTCGTCTTCCGTGGGTCCGAGGCCGCCGCTGAAGATCAGAATGTCCGAGCGAAACAGCGCGTGCTGCACTGCGGCGACCAGGCGCTGCAGATTATCGCCGACTATGCTCTTGAAGATTACATCTACCCCCAGCAGATTGAGTTGATCCGTGAGGTAGAGCGAGTTGGTGTCCATGCGGTGGGGAGTGAGGAGTTCGGAGCCTACCGCGATGATTTCGGCGTTCACGCCTTAGCAGTTTAAATGAAGCTCACCACAGAGGGCACTGAGGATCACAGAGGATTATTCGGGCAGCAGCGGGAGCCCTTGAATATTCCACGACAGATGATGGACTGCATTCGTTGTCGCCAGGATCACGGAGCGTCCCGGGGCGAACGCCAGGCCGACCAATCCGTGGCCGGCGACTTCGAGATTGGCGCGGCCGTCTGGAGTGAGCTTTACGATTCCCCGCTTGCCCGCGAGCGAGGCTGCGACATAGAGATTTCCGTCAACGTCGAAAGCCAAGCCCTGCGGCCTGCCCAGGCCTTTGTAAAACGTGCTCACGTTGCCTTTGGGATCGATTTTATGGACACGGTCGAAACTGGAAGTGGTGGGTCCGGTTACGAACAGGTCGCCGCTGGGGCTGAAGGCCAGGTGATAAGCGGAGACGCTGGGCTCGAGTGTGGCGAAGACGAAGACCTGTTGGTCACGTCCGATTTTGAAGATCGTTCCACTGCGGTCGCCCACGTAGAGATTTTGTTCGCGATCAAAGGCGATGCCCGTGGCGACTCCCATACCCTCGGCGTAAGTGGTCATGGTGCCGTTGGGAGCGACGCGGTAGACGGCGCCGTCGTGGCGCGAGGAGACATACATCTGTCCCTGGCGGTCGAAGGCTATGGAGGTCGCATTCATCATCTCGGCCACGAAGGGCTTGACCGTGTAGTTCGTATCGATCTTGAAAATCGCGACGGGAACTTTTTGCCCGCGCGAGCCGGAGAACGTTGCGTAGATGTTGCCTTCGGCGTCGAGAGCGGGATTGGTGACCGGGTGAAGACTATCGGCGATCGGCACGGCAACTCTTACGGTCTGGGCGTTGCTGACGTGACCGTCGGTGGCCACGACAACGGGGCCTGAGGTTGCGCCTTCGGGTACGCGCGCGACCAGGAATCCGTCGGAGCTGACAACGACGGAGCCTTCGGTCTGGCCAAACTGAACTCGAGGGCGCTCGTACTCCTGCGGGCGCAGCCCGGAGCCCGTGATGCGGATTTCGCCGCCGACGAGCGCGAGGTCCGGTGCGACCGCTTCAATGCGCGGTCCGCCGTTCACGTTTTTCTTGCCGAGGATGCGATCGGAAAATCCCATGAAGAGTACCGTCTAATATTTTAGTAAACCTATCTTAGTAGACCAGAGCGCAGCAAAAGTTGCATCACCACGAATGCATACAGGCCAGCCGCGACGTCGTCGAGGACGATTCCGGTGCCTTCCGGCAGTTTCTCCAGTTGCCGCACCGGCGGGGGCTTTAGGATGTCGAAGGCTCGAAAAAGTATAAAACCCGTCAAAAAAGCTTTCCAATTCAGCGGGACTGCGATTAAAGCGATCAGCTGTCCGGCAACTTCGTCGATCACAACGAACTGCGGATCTTTGTTAGATGATGCGCGGGCAACGCGGGTCGCAGCCGGAATGCCGATGAGCGTGACGAATGCGGCGAGCGCGAACGCGATCGGCGTGCGCAGAGCGGGGGTGAGTGCCTGCGCCAACGCCGCCCAGAGAATGACAGTTGCCGCCGAGCCCCATGTGCCGGGGCCGGGGCGCAAGTAGCCGACGCCGAAGAAGGTCGCGATGAGCGTGGCCCATTGCGGCCGAGATGGCGCCGCGACATCCGGCGGCACGCCGGCGCTACGATCTGCCGCGCTACGTGCGTCCGTCATTGATCGCCCTCTTCTGGATCGTCGCGGATCGGATCGTCTGCGTCGGTCACTGGCGACGAGATCACATAGCCGCCGCTGGCCCACTTGCCCAGGTCAATGATTCGGCAGCGATCGCTACAGAAAGGGAACTCCGGGTCAGTGTTCTTGACCGCCTTTTTGCAGATGGGGCAATGCAGTTTCAGCTTGCGCTTCTGCGCCATGCTTTCATTGTAGAAGATTGCGGGGGATTACAAGATTTTGGCAACCAGATCGTAGTCGTGGGCTTCGGTGATCTGGCAGCGGTAGAATTCACCCTTCTGCGGCACGGCGTCCTCAGGAAAGTCGTTGACGAATACTTTACCGTCGATCTCTGGGGCGTGCATCGGCGTGCGGCCTTCGAGCAGCAGTTCGCTTTCTTCGGACTCACCTTCGAGCAGGAGATCAAACTCGCGGCCCACGAGCGCCTTCTTCTTCTTTTTGCTGATCTGACGCTGAATGCTCATCAGGTGCTTGCGGCGGCGCTCGATTTCACGGGGCGACAGCTTCTTCTCTTGAGCATAGGCTGCCGCGCCCTCCTGGTCGGAGTAAGAAAAGGCGCCCATCCAGTCGAACTGGGCTTCGCGGACGAAGTCGCAGAGTTCCTCGAATTCTTTTTCCGTCTCGCCGGGGAAGCCGACGATGAACGAGGTGCGCAGGGTCAGGTCTGGGATGGTGCGCCGCATCTTGGCAATCGACTTCAGGAACACCTCCGCTCCTCCGCCGCGCTTCATACGCTTCAGCACCGAGGCCGAGGCATGCTGCAGGGGCACGTCCATGTAAGAACAGATTTTTTCGTGCTGCGCAATGGTATCGAGCAGTTTCCCGGTGATTTTGTTGGGATAGGCGTAGAGAAAGCGAATCCATCGCAGGTCTTCGATTTGAGCCAGCTTATCGAGCAGCAGTGCCAGACCGTCTTTCAGGCCGAAGTCTTCGCCGTAGCAGGTGGTGTCCTGCCCGATGAGGGTGATTTCGCGGACGCCGCACTGCGCCAGGCGCTCGGCCTCTGCCACCACCGATTCAAAGCGCCGCGAGCGGAACTGCCCGCGCAACTGCGGAATGATGCAGAAGGTGCAGGGATGATCGCAACCTTCGGCGATCTTGATGTACGCCATGTGCCGCGGCGTGGCCAGAATGCGGGGTGTAGCGTCATCGTAGAGATAGTTGGGCAGGTCGCCGACCGCGCCGGCCCAGTTCTCGCGCGAGAAGCGGCCTTGTGCGGCGCGGGCATCGCCTTCGGGACGGGAAGTGAGAATCACGAAGGGCGAGTCTGGCTGCGGAGTCGAGGGCGCTACGCCCGAGGCCGCCAAAATATTTTCCAGCTCTCCGGTGCCGACTACGGCGTCGACTTCCGGGATGTCTTTGCGGATCTGGTCGCGGAAGCGTTCCACGAGGCATCCGGCGACGACCAGCTTTTTCGCCCTGCCCGTGGCCTTGTGCGCGGCCATTTCCAGGATCGTATTCACCGACTCCTGCTGCGCACTCTCGATGAACGAGCAGGTGTTCACCACGATCACGTCGGCGTCCTCGGCGCGGGTCGTCAGTTCAGCTCCGGCGCGAGCCAGCAAGCCCATCATGACCTCGCTGTCGACGAGGTTCTTGGGGCAGCCCAGGCTGACGAAGCCGACTTTTTGAACAGCCGGCGAGCCTTCGCCGTGCAACTTGCCGCGAGATTTCGGGTTCACGGATCCGGCTGGAACTGTAACGGTGAGGTCCTTCAAGGGCATCGATCTTTTCATTTTAACATTCGGCGCAGCTTCGCTTGTCGCACTACGCGATTGGCATGCCTCAGAACTTGGGCATCACGATAGTCACAGAATCCGATGCACCTGCGAGACTCAAAAATGCCTTTGGCGTGCTAGGCTATGTCTTACCGCCGTAACAACTTGGAACCTAGCAGGAGCGAAACATGTCTGGAAAAAGGCTCTGGATTGCGATCCTGTCTGCGCTGCTGTTGACGATTTTGGCGGCGGCACAGGACGAAAAAAACGAAGTCGGTGGCGCGCTGGGCCGCACGTTCATCAGCGATCAGGGCATCAAGAACGCGAATTATTTTGATCCCATCATTCACTTTGGCAAGGGCTTGAGTGTGGAAGGCGAGTACGCTCGCCGGATCCTGATTACGCCGATTTACTCCCTGTCGGGCGAGGTTGTGGGGATGTATAACCACGACATCGATTTGAATGCGGGCACCTATGGATTTGCGGTGGTGCCCACAGATTTGAAGGCGTTCTTTATTACGCCCGCGGCGCGCCTGAATTTGTTTCCCACGACCGCGGTCTCTCCGTGGATCAGCTTCGGCGCTGGATTCGGCCACTTCAGCGAGAGCAACATGCTGGACTACAGCGGCACAAATCCGGGGAAGTCGACGACCAGCGCGGTGATTCAGGGCGGCATTGGATTGGACGTGAAGGTTTGGAAGAATCTTAGCGCCCGCGGCGAAGTGCGCGATTTCTGGTCGGGCGAGCCGGATTTTCCGCTGGCGCCGACGGGCAAGTCTCGGCAGCACAATTATTTTGTGGGTGGCGGCGCGTTCTGGAGATTCTAGGAACGCAAATCTGAAACCACAGAGGACACAGAGAACCACAGAGGACACAGAGAACCACAGAGGACAGTCCCCAGAGGTTCCTTTTCTTGAGTAGCTCTCCTCTGTGACCTCTGTGGTGAATCGTTCTACTTCCCCCGCGCGGCTAACTCCACTTCCTCATACAGCTCTGGCAGCTTTTGCGCGTCGCCGGCGGAATTACCGAAGCGGGCGGACTCGTAGACCGCAGTAAAGTGAGCGACCGGCTCTCGCAAGCTTGCATTCTCGATTTTCTTTACGAATTCCTGTGGTGTCTGCGCGGGAGTTTTCTGCACCCCTCGCCGCGCCAGCACCCGCGCCATGCGGCCGTACCACATAGCGGCAGCCTGCTCGGGGGAACTCTTGGGATTGGCTTGCAACCATTTCTCATGCAGCCAGCGTGCGATGCGGCCCAGATTGGCCATCAGCAGAAGCGCTAGCACGATTGCTCCGCCGAGAATCGTCCACCGTCCCGGCGAGTGCTCAACGCGATCCTGGCTGCGCTCCGCCCACTTGAGCATCGATGCGTAATGCGAACTGGCCCAGGTGCGGGCATTCTCCAAAATGCCGCGCGTGCCGCTGATGGCGGCTTGGCCGAGCACGTACTGGTGCGTGCTGTCGTAGCTAACGATCCAGTCGCGCCAGAATGAGGCCATCGCGTCCATGTACAGCGCCAGCCGCGCCCAGCCTTGCGGCGTGCCGCCGTTGCCTCCGGGCGTGGGATCGAACGTCTGCCAGCCATAACCGGGGAAGTACGCTTCCACCCACGAGTGCGCATCTTTGGCGCGGACAACATAATTGCCGGTCAGGTCGTTAAATTCGTCGCTGCGGAATCCGTTGACCACGCGCGAAGGGATGCCCTGCGTGCGCAGCATGATGGCCATGGCAGAGGCGAAATATTCGCAGTGGCCTTGCTTGCGCACGAAGAGAAAATTCGCAATCGGATCCCTGACCTTCGTGCGCGGAAGTTCCAGCGTGTAACCGTAGCGGGTTCGAAGATAGTTCTCGATGGCGGCAGCTTTGTCGTAATCGTTGCGCGCTGAGCCGGCGATCTTGGCCGCCAGTTGCGGCACCCGCGGATCGACCGCAGGAAGGTGCAGGTAGGCGTCGGCAATCTGTGGAGGATACTCGTGTCCCGCGCTTCGCAGTTCGATGGCGGCCGGCTTGGCGACGTCGGAGTCGGCTTCGTAGCGGCTGATGGCGTGCCCCGTATCGAAGTTGTAAACGGCGGCGGCGGAATCAGCCGCCAGCCGGCGGTAGGTTCCGCTGACGCTGTGCGCCCAGGGGGCCAGGAAGAAAACGCTGGTGCCGATCGGTTCCATCAGCACGCGGTAGTGAATCATCTGCTCGCGCAGCAGGTTGGCGGTAACATACGACTGCAACGCAGGATTATCCAGGCGCGGTACGACGAAGCTCTGTTCTCCGCTCCGCTGCAGGAGGAATTGATCATGCAGGCTCGACCACGAGTACCCGTCGAAGTTGGCCAGGGCCACGCCCCGCCAGTGCAGGTCGTAACGGCCGGTTGTGTCGCCATCGATCTGTACGTGCATCACGACGGCGTTCGATTGCTGAATCTGGCCGATCTGGCCAAGCTGTACGTGATCGCTGAAGCCGGAGGAAAAATCGGTGCCGAAAGAATATCCGCCAAGATAGCCGTTGGACATGCGCGGCAAAACAAAGAAGACCAGCGCGCCGGCAGCGAGGATCATCAACACCAATGCCGGTGAAGTCAGCAGCAGAGAGAACGCCAGATTACGATGCTCAAACGGATCGTTGGTGTGCCGGGCCTGAATGTTGGCCGCGTGTCCGGAGCGGCGCATTTCCATCAGGACGAATGTGGCGACGGCCATCAGCATGAAGGCGGCAAAGGAAAACAGGAAGGTGCTGTCAACGGTGAGCACCGCCGACGAGAGCACCATCAAGAACGCCAGAATCGCCAGCGTGATGTAATCCCGCTCGCGGCGCAGCGAGAACATGCGCACGACCACGCCAAACAGTGCCAGGTGAATCGTCGCGGGCAGAAAGTTGTGCGAGAAGATGAAGTAGTCGGCGGCGAAAAAGACAAAGTACGCCAGGGTCAGCGGGGTGGTCCAGCGCTCGGAGATTACGATGGGACGCCGCTTGGCGAGGAGGTATCCGCGAACGGCCAGCGCTGCGCCAACAAGAATGACCGAAGGCAGATCAAGCCCGCCGGTGCTGGCGAGCGTGCCAAATCCCGTAAGCACGAGCAGATACAGCGCCAACTCAAAGTAAAAGTCGATCGCCCGCTGTAAGGGGATGACGCCGGGTTGGGTGGCTGGACTGCTCATCTGGGATGTGGGAACAAGCTTCTATTGTTCGATAATGAGCGCAATAAAGGAAGGCTCGGAGAGGAAAATCTTGCACCAAAGGTCACCGACGGTGAGTGGGTTTGTAGCCCCGGACGCATTCGTCCGGGAACTCGCTTCGCTCGCGGGCGGAGGAATGCCTCCGCCCCTATGTGCGTTCGCCAATGCTAGAATGTTGAGTCAGGCATCGGTCTCGCGCGACGTACTCTCGCCAACCCCGCCAGGTCCGGAAGGAAGCAACGGTAACGGGCTCTTGCGTGTGCAGCGAGTCCCCGGTGCCTGGCTTAGTTTTTTCCACAGCGCTGGTTTCCGTCCTCTCGCGTTACCAATCTTTGCACGTCTTTTACGACTCTTTGCGCAAGAAATCATTCCGCGCGCGTCCAATGGGAGTAGACGCCGCTGAGCATTGACGGCTTCTACAAATCCCCCGATCCCGAAGGAGTGAAATGAAGAGTCATCCCGTTCCCCCCAAGTTCGCTAGCGCTCATATCACTATTTTTGTTGCCGGAAAGTTGTTTGACGGGCACCTCTCGTATCTGGATCAACTGATTCAGTCGGCGCACGAGTGCCGCTTGTGGCCGCTGCTGAATCTGGCGCGGCTGGAGGAAGTGGATCGCGCGGCGCTACAGTATTTGTCGCGCGGCGAGAACCGGGATTTCGGGATTGCATTTTGCCCCCCGGATGTGCGGTCGCGAATGGAGGACGGCCGGGCTGCGGCTGCTTGACAGGAAAATCATTTACCACGAAGGACACGAAGTCACACGAAGGAACTTCTCACAAATGAAGCCCCTTCGTGATACTTCGTGACCTTGGTGGTTTCCAGCATTTGACGTTTCACGCTCGGTTCGACGCTGCCCGCTGACATTCGTTAGACTTTCTGCTCCTGATCCTGCACAATACTGAGTTTCATTTCTACTAGGGTCAGGAGCACTCATTGCACAAACCGATTCGCGCCAAAATCAGCGCATTGGGCACGTACGTGCCGCCTCGTCTGCTCACGAACGCCGACCTCGAAAAGATGGTCGACACCAACAATGAATGGATCATGGCCCGCGTGGGCATCCGCGAGCGCCACATTGTGGACAAGGGCGTCGCCACCAGCGATCTCGCGGTCGAGGCCGCCAAGAAGGCGCTGGCGCAGCGCGGCCTGACTCCGACTGATATCGAGACGATCATCGTGGGCACGGTTACCCCCGACATGTTTTTTCCTTCGACCGCATGCCTGGTGCAGCACAAGCTGGGAGCAAAGGGAGCGTGGGGATTCGATCTCTCGGGAGCGTGCTCGGCGTTTATTTACTCGCTGCAGGCGGGGGCGCAGTTCATCGCATCGGGCGCACACAAACGGGTGCTGGTGATCGGGTCGGACGTGATGTCGTCGATCATCGACTACACCGACCGCGCCACCTGCGTGATCTTCGGCGATGGCGCTGGTGCGGTGATTCTCGAGCCGACGGACGACGATTCGGTGGGATTGATCGACTACGTTCACGAAGTCGACGGCTCCGGCGGAGAATTCTTATACATGCCGGGCGGAGGAAGTCTGCATCCATCGTCGAAAGAGACGATTGAGAAGAAGATGCACTACGTCCATCAGGACGGGCAGCAGGTTTTCAAATTCGCCGTGCGCAAGCAGACGGAGGCCTGCGAAAAGTTGCTGGCCCGCAACGGGCTGAAGGGGTCCGACATTGACGCGTTCATTCCGCACCAGGCGAATCTGCGCATTATCAATGCGACGGCGGATCGACTTGGCCTGCGGCCTGAGGCTGTGATCGTGAACATTGAGCGCTATGGAAATACAACGGCCGGGACGATTCCGCTGGCGATGAACACTGCGATCGAAGAAGGCAAGCTGAAAAAGGGAAGCCTGGTGATGCTGGCCTCTGTCGGCGCGGGATTCACCGTGGGCGCATGCCTGCTGCGTTGGGCGTTTTAGTGATAGGGATGAAATCATAGCTTTATGAAATGACGTTCGTAACGCTTGGTTGCAGATTGCTGTATCTCCCCGCAGCGTGAAATTGCTATCTTTCCGCAGAGTCCGCTCACCACGTGGGGATGGCGGCGGGCCTGCACCATGCATCACCTCCGAAAGACTGCCAAAATCTTCTGCTGTTTTCTACTGCTGGGCTCCATCGCCGCATCGGCGCAGCACGCCGATCCGCGCGAGGGCAAACTGCTGGTCTTCGAGCGCATGTGGAACGAAGCTCAGGTTAACCGCGATGCCGCCGCGCTCGATCAGCTGGTCTCCAGCCGCTTTGTGAACACCGAGTGGGATGGCGAGGTCAGCGACAAACAGAAATTTCTCTCCGACATCCGCGACCCGCTGTTCAAGCCGACCTTGGCCACGATCCAAGATGTGAAAATGAATTTCTTCGGCGACACGGCAGTGATCACCGGAATGTATCACACGCAGGGAACGTACCAGGGCAAGCCTTACGACCACATTGGCCGCTTTACCGATACCTGGATTCTCGATCTCGGCAAGTGGCAGTGCGTGGCCAGCCATACCAGCCTGTTGAAGAAGTAATGCGCGTAGCGTCTACCTTTCTGTTTATAGCCCCATAAAATCTTTTGATACGCCGAATCCGGGTCTCCCTGTCAGGCTGAATGATCTAATGCGGCATGGACAGCATGAGTTCATCACCGCGTCCCGAGGCTTGGAAGGTTGTGCTGGCTTTCGCCATTATTTATTTCGTTTGGGGCTCGACGTTTCTGGCCATTCGCGTGGGTGTGCGTGAGGTGCCTCCGTTTCTGCTGGCGGGCATGCGGTTCTTCGTCGCGGGCATCATTCTCTACGGCTGGATGCGGGCGCGAGGCACGCCTTCGCCGAGCGTGCGCGAATGGACGTCGGCATCGTTTCTCGCACTTCTGATTTTCGTCTTCGATTACGGGCTGCTCTTCTGGGCGGAACGCCGCGTGCCGTCGGGCATTGCGGCAGTGATGATGGCGATGATTCCCGTGTTCATGGCGCTGGGCGAGATCGCCATCCTGCGCACGCAGCGCCTCACGTTGCGATTAGCGGTTGCGTTGCTGCTCGGAATTGTCGGAGTGACCGTGCTGGTCGGACGTTCGGTCGGGATCGGCGGCGCGCCGGTGGACCGTGCTGGCGCTGGCGCGCTCGTGATAGCGGCGATCAGCTGGTCGGTGGCGGCGTCACTAAGCCGAAAGCTTACGCTGCCCGAAGCGAAAGTGATGAGTTCAGGTGCGCAGATGCTTGCGGGCGGCGTTCTGCTGATTATGGCGGCGGCCGTACTGGGGGAATTCCGCGGTTTTCAGGTGCAGGCGGTCTCGGGCGGAGCCTGGCTCGCTCTAGCTTATTTGATTGTGGCCGGATCGATCGCCGGCTTCACCGCGTATGTCTGGCTGATCCATCACGAATCGCCGACAAAAGTCGGGACGTATGCGTATGTGAATCCGGTGGTCGCGGTGTTGGTGGGATATTTCTTCGGTGGCGAGGGGCTAGGCCCGCGCACGATCGTCGGAACGCTCCTGGTGCTGGTGAGCGTGCTGGTAATAACTATTGCGCCAGCGAAGCGGCTCGTTGTGGAGACTGAAGAAGCTCTGTAACGGGCGTCATCCCGAAGTCCCCGCGTTTTCTCCAGCGGGGCGAGGGATCTCGCGTGTACTCACAGGCGGTTTATATACCTCGCTCCACCTTTCAGCGAGATCGTCCCAGTGCGGGTTCATCGATTCGATCAGTCGAATCTTCTTGCTGCGACGCCAGCCCTTGATTTCTTTCTCGCGGTCAATCGCCGCATCAGGGTAGAAAAAACGCTCATAGTATGCGAGTCGCGTCAGGTTGTACCGGCTTGTGAATCCGGCGATGAGTTTGTTCTTGTGCTCAAATACCCGGCGGCTTAGGTCGCCGGTCACGCCCGTACACAGGACGTGGGAGCGCGGCCGGTTCGTCATGATGTAAACGTAGAATGTTTTCGGCGGTCGCATGAACGGTCGCCCCCTGTGAGGCGTCTTCCCGAAACCCGGCGCTTTTCAGCCGGGTGAGGGATCTGGCGCGGCGTGCTATCGCCCTTCTTCTAGCATTCGATAGCCTATCGAGTCTGTGACGGGTGAACATTGGCCTGTGGATAGAGCGGCAGATGCTGCACGCGGGATCCCTCGCCCCGCTGGAGAAAGCGCGGGGCTTCGGGATGACGCATTCCAACTTCTGGGAGTCGGCTTACGGGTGGGTCATTCTCTCGGGCTTCACCAATTGATCGAACTCCTCGCCCGTCAAATATCCCAGCTTCAATGCGGCTTCACGCAGGCTGGAATGCTCGACGTGCGCCGTGTGGGCAATCTGCGCGGCCTTATCGTATCCGACCTTTGGCGCCAGCGCCGTTACCAACATAAGCGAGTTCTTCACGTAGAAGTCCACTTTCGCGCGATCGACTTCGATGCCTTTCAGCATGTATTCGACGTATCCGTGGCAGGCGTCGGTGATGAGCGTGACCGAGTGCAGAAAGTTGTAGATGATGACCGGCTTGTAGACGTTGAGCTCGAAGTTGCCCTGAGATCCGGCGAAGCCGACTGCGGCGGTCGCGCCATGAACCTGCACGCAGACCATGGTCATGGCCTCACACTGCGTGGGATTCACCTTGCCGGGCATGATCGACGAGCCGGGCTCGTTTTCGGGGATGATGAGTTCTCCCAGGCCGCAGCGCGGGCCGGAAGCCAGCCAGCGAATGTCGTTGGAGATTTTCATGAACGACGCGGCCAGCGTTTCCATCGCGCCTTGCGCGAAGACGATCTCGTCGTGCGCTGACAGCGCGGCGAATTTGTTGGCGTGCGAGCGGAAGGGAAGGCCCGTCAGTTCGGCGATCTTTTTGGCGGCGCGCTCGGCGAATTCCGGATGCGTGTTCAGGCCCGTGCCCACGGCCGTTCCGCCGATGGCGAGATCGTAAAGTCCTTCGAGCACCTGCTCCAGGCGATGGATGTCGCGCTCGAGCAGGCTGGCCCAGCCGCCGAATTCCTGTCCGATGGTCAGAGGCACGGCGTCTTGCAAATGCGTGCGGCCGATTTTGACCACGTCGTGAAATTCCTTGGCCTTGGCGGCGATCGCTTCGTGCACGGTCTTGATCGCGGGGATGAGCGCGTTCTTCACGCGATCGGCCGCGGCGATGTGCATGGCCGCGGGAAACGTGTCATTCGACGACTGCGACATGTTGACGTGATCGTTGGGATGGATGGGCTTCTTCGATCCCAATTCGCCCCCGGCGATTTCAATCGCACGATTCGAGATGACCTCGTTCACGTTCATGTTGGTCTGCGTGCCGCTGCCGGTCTGCCAGATGCGCAGCGGAAACTGATCGTTGAGTTTGCCGGCAATGACTTCGTCGGCGGCTTGCGCGATGAGCTTGGCCTTGTCGGCGGGAAGCTTGCCGAGGTCCTGGTTGACCAGCGCACAGGCTTTCTTCAGGATG
>Ga0209656_10002160_pt1 | contig 12786 bp, 9 predicted proteins | sample BogFormECP12_OM2_FD_188239 | JGI IMG/M metagenome (GOLD analysis project Ga0209656, IMG submission 188239) | Bog forest soil microbial communities from Calvert Island, British Columbia, Canada - ECP12_OM2 (SPAdes) (version 2) | ecosystem: Environmental > Aquatic > Freshwater > Wetlands > Bog ... | reverse complement strand
GAGGCAGGCCCTTCTTGACGAAGGGGAAGTCGTCGGGATGCTCCAGCAGAACCCGGCCTTCAGGCGTGAGCTTGTAGGGATGGCCATCGGGATCGACGGGAATTCCGGGCAGATGCTCGGCTTCGATCAGTTCTTTCATGCTCACCGGTAGCCGGCCCGTGCGCTCTCCAAAACGTGTGACTGCGGCCTGCAGCTTGCCGACGGATTCGTCAACCTGAATCGCGCGCAGATGATCCATGGCATTTTGGCGGACATTCGTTTCGTGGGCACTCTGATAGGTTGCGGTCCAGAGCATGCGCGCCGTCTGCAGGTCTCCGGCGTGTTGCGCCATCTGCGCGGCCATGATTTTCATGAACGGATGTGCGCCCGGAACCTCCGAGCCGCGCTCGAAAACTTCAGAGGCCTTACGGTACTCATGCAGTTCGGTGTAGTAGACGAATCCGAGATCGTAGTAGAGCTGCCAGTTATCCGGATTGTGCTCGATGCCGTACTCCATCAGTCGAATGGCGCGGTCGGGCTGGCCTGCTCCGCCGGGAGGAGCGGGCGCAAGAAAGCTCGCCCCGAACTGATACGCCGGCAGCAGATGGGGATCGAGTGCGGTCGTGATCTCCAGCAGCGGCGCCAGTTCGTTATAGGAGTGCTCGCGGTCGAAATGGCGATGCCCGAAGTACTGTACGGTGCGGGTCCAGTAGATACAGGCCATCAGCCCGTCGTAGCCGAGGCTGGCACGCTTCAAAAGTTTCGGAGAATCGATGTAGAGGACATCCTCAATGCTGGCTTTGGGGTGAATCTGGTCGATATGGCGAAGCAAAAGGACGCTGGCAGCCATGGATGCCAGGAGGCAGGAGGCCGCGACGATCGTGGTGCGCCGGCGGGCTTTCATTTCAAGTTCCGGCGCTCAAAAATCAGCACCGCTCCGCTAAGTGCCATCGCCGAATAAAACAAAGCGTAGAGCGTGTTCTGAACAACGAGTTGTCCGGCGAGGGGTTGCTGATGCGCCACCGCACTGATCACATTGAGCGCTGAGAAATTTGGTACGAGATAAGCCGCAGCGGTGGCGACCCAGCGCGTGAAGCCGTGACTCAATGCGGCGAATCCACGTAAGTCATCGGCGAAGCTGCCAATCACGAACAGCGAAAACGCGAAGACCGCCGAGAGCAGCGGAGTCGAGAACGAAGAGAACAGCAGCGCCAGCGAACAGATGATCAGAAATTCCAGGACGATGAAGTACAGCGCCACGAGAATCGACGCATCCGGCGCGGAGAACTTGTGCGCCACATAGAACAGCGCTGCGAAAACCCCGATCGCCATAAAGAACGTGTTGACGACCAGCGTGCCGGCCAGCCCGAAAAACTTGCCAACGATAAATTCCCAGCGGCGTACGGGACGCGAGAGCACGGTGTAGAGCGTCCGCTTCTCGATCTCTTTTGAGACCAGGCCGATGCCGATGAAGATCGCGATCACCACGCCAAACAACGAAACCGCGGTGAGTCCGAGATTCACCACGACCAACCGCTGGATATCGATGGAAATCTGTCCCACCAGAATGGCCGCTCCCGAAAGCAGCAACGCAAACGCGATCAGGTTGTAAAGCACGCGGTCGCGGACCGCTTCGCGGAAAGTGTTATGCGCAATGTGGACCAGGCGCGCCGTCATACTCGAACTCCTGCGGTGGTTGCCGCCGCGCTTTGCGAATGCTGCAGCTTCTCCACAAAGTAAGCCTCAAGCGATGTACGCAGCGGCGTGATGGCGATCAGCCGGATGCGCTCGCGCCGCAGCGCGTCAATGGCGGCGTCCTGCTGCTTCTCGGCAACCACCGCACGCACCGTGTCTCCTGTTACGTGGCACTCTGCACCTAGAGCCTTCATCGAAGCCGGAATCGCCGTCCCCTGCCAGACCACTTCCACCTTCCCCTGCACATTCGCGGTCAACTCTTCCACCGCGCCTACGCCGCGCAGTTCGCCTTTGTGGATGATGGCCACGCGGTCGCACAGCGCCTCGGCATCGGAAAGAATGTGGGTGGAGAAAAAAACCGTCTTGCCGTCATGCTTGAGTTGCTCGATCAGATCGCGCACTTCACGCCGGCCCAGCGGGTCGAGTCCTGACATGGGTTCATCGAGGAATACCAGCTTGGGATCGTGCAGAATGGCCTGCGCAATGCCGACGCGCTGTAACATCCCTTTGGAAAACTTGCGGAGTTGCAGGCCTTTGATGTCGGCGAGACCGACGCGTGAAAGAACTTCTTCCACACGCGGCTTGCGCTGCTTCGCCGGAACCCCGGAAAGCTGCCCGTAATAGTCGAGCAGTTCATGCGCCGTGAGATGGTCGTAGAAGTAGGGCTGTTCGGGAAGAAAACCGATTTGCGCCTTAACTTCAGGGTCCGTCCAATCGCGGCCCAGAATCCGCGCCGTGCCTGCCGTGGGGAACACGAGCCCCATCAGCATTTTCAAAGTCGTAGTCTTGCCCGCGCCATTGGGGCCCAGGAAGCCGAAGATCTCACCGTCTTCAATGGTCAAATGCAGCGGGTGCAGAGCGCGCTTTGGACGCTTGTGCCAGAACCCGACCATGTAAGTTTTTTCGAGACCGATAATTTCAATGGCTGCCATAGTCCGTGATCAGTGTGAGGTCCAGAAAAATTATAAGCAAGCCAGGCTGCGAAAGATAAGCCTGTGGCAGTTACGATGGTCACGATTAAGAACGCAGCGACGAGATATTCCTGCAGGGTTAAGCCAGCCGACGAAACGAGTCTACTGAGACACCGGGAAGGCGTAACACGGAGCCAAAGTAATCGGAGGAGTATCGCCGGAAGCGGCAATTTTGGATCGGAGAACTCCGTCGTCCGTGCTGCAGAAATCGCGAGTTCCCGTTTTGTCCGCCGAAGTGGGAGAGCCACCAGACACAAAAGCGCTGTTGATCGCCGACCCCGAAGCAATTCCGGTAGCCAGAAAAACGTATCCGTCCTTCGAAGGTCCTCCGGGGACCGCGGCTGCCAAAGCCGCGTCAATCAGGCACGCTGCCGCCGAACTCGCTACACAGGGACTGCCCGTTCCGCCCAGTGCTCCGATGCTGGCGGAATAGCCGATTGTCGGGTAAGTGTTGTAGTAGGCATACTCCGCCGTCTTGATGGCATTCAGCGATCCCACGGCCGATGCCTCATTGGCCGCCATGCGGGATGAAAGCAGGCTTGGAATGGCGATCGCGGCAATGATCAGGATGATCGCCACTACAATCAGGAGTTCGATTAAAGAGAAGCCCTTGTTAGCCCGCATGTGTGTATCTCCAGTGCAGACGGCCGGAAAACTTGAGAATTGCGAACGCCAGCTACCGCTTCAAAGAAACTTGCATTCGAAGTTCCATCAGAAGAGAAAAGATTACTCCCGGTTCAGGGAGCCGATCACTTAGCTATCAACGACTTACGCTGGCAGCCCGCGGACCTGGCTTGCTGTGCGTGCCCCCCCTTGTTGCCTATGCATGGTCAAGCTGACAAAAAGTGTCATCCCTGGTTGTGATTCCAGTCCTCACGAACCAGGAAGAAGCTCATGAACCTTTTGCAGCAACTCAGCAGGATTGGGAGACATCTGCTGCGCTCTGGTATAGGCGGCTTCGGCCTCGGCCCGGCGGCCAGTCTTTTCGAGAGCCGTCGAAAGCAAGAAGTAAGCAAGATCGTCCGGCTGTAGACTGATGGATCGCGAGTAAAATTCCGCCGCCTGCTCGAAATCGCCGCTGCGTTCGGCAACCAGGCCGAGTCCAACGATCGCGCCCGGATCTTTGGGATCGGTCAGCACCGCATTTTCGAAATCGCTTTTGGCCGATGAGAGATGGTTCAGGGTAAGGTCGGCCACGCCCAAGTCGACCCAGCCCACGAGCCGTATCTTGGGATCCTGAGCTTCGCCAAGCACCCTGCGACACCGAGCCGCCCCTTCCTCGGCATGGCCGTGGCGCATCTCATAGTCGGCAAAACGGAGAATCTCAGAATACGGGTACTTGTGAAGCCGCTCGGCGATGCTGAACTCGGCGATGGCTTCCTCGGGCCGGTTCTCCATGACCAGGGTCTTGCCGAGATTGGCGCGGGCCAGAAAATCAGCGGGATCGACGCTATTGGCGTAGCTCCACAACGCCTCGCTGTCGTGCCAGTATCCAGCCAGTTGATGGGTCAGGAAAACGGCGCCGAGCAGTGCAATGCAAGCCGGCGCCACCAGCCAGCGCGGCGACAGTTTCCAATCCTTGGTCGTCTCGCAGAAGCTCCAGACCGCCATCCAAAACAAGCCGATGAACGAGATGTAGGCATAGCGGTCGGCCATCGCCTGATCACCAACCTGCACGATACCGATCATCGGAACCAGGACCCCAAGGAACCAAAACCATCCGGTCAACAAGTAGCGCCGGCGGCTGAGAAGGACGAGTCCAGTGGCGGTTAACAAGAACAAGCCCGACGCCGCCACTTGCCAAAACGGAATGCCGTCCCCGGGATGAGAGTACGTGGGGGAAAGATGAATCGGCCAGAACGCGTGGCCGACATAGCGCGCATAGGCGACGATTGAATTCGTGATGCGGGCGTAGAGCGAGTATTCGGTGATCGTGCGCACGGCGTTTCCGGTGCGCTGCGCATCCATCGTAATCACGGCATCGGCCGCCGAGAGCAGCAGAAGCGGAATCTTCTCGAGAACTAAACGAATGAAGGGCGCGGGCGCATACAGGTCGCCCGGCGAAGCCTCCTTCGCTGCTGCCGCGCCGAATCTCTGCAGCGGCCAGTAGTCCCACAGTAGAAGTACGAACGGCAGGGTGATGACCTGCGGTTTGGCCATCAATCCAAGGGCGAAGCAGAGGGCGACCAGACTATAGCGGCCCAGCGAAGGCTTGCGCGCATAGCGGCCGTAAGCCAGCATGGCCAGCAGAAAGAACATCATGCTGAGCACGTTTTTGCGCTCTGCAATCCACGCCACGGACTCGACATTCACCGGATGCAAAGCAAACAGAGCGGCCACCATCAGGCTGCGCCAGGTAAATCCGGTTGCAGCTTGCAGCAGCAAAAACAAAAGCACAGCGTTGCAGGCGTGGAACAGAAGACTCACATAGTGATGTCCGCCCGCGTTCTTGCCGAAAAGTTCCCAATCCAGTGCGTGAGATAGCCAGGTGAGTGGATGCCAATTCGCCTGATCCTCGGAGGTGAGCGCCCACTTGACGGTCGACCAGTGCACTCCAGATTGCACGTGCTCGTTTTGAGTTACGTAGAGATTGTCGTCAAGGTTGATAAAGCCGTTGTGTGCCAGAGAATTGTAGGTAGCCAGCGTAACCAGAACGAGGATGAGAGACAGGATGAAGGAACGCTTTCCGCCAGAAGAAAACAGTTCAGGCTTCGAACTGTAGCCCGATGATGCGGGCGGAGCGAGTTCCGCAGCAGTCTGCATATACGAGAAATCTACATGCAAAGCGCTAGCCTTGAAGCTGGAAGAGACACGTTACGCGGTACTTTCGTAATTGCAGTTGGGGGGTAAGTCCCCAGTAAGCCCGGGTGCCGAAGAAGCAAGTTGGACTTTGTAGGCGAAGCACGAAAAAACAAAAGAGCAGCGAACTTAAAGTTCGCCGCCCTCTGGCTTATACCCTCCCCCAGGTACTTCGCCAAACCGAAAAAGCCTATTGCAACGGGGCAGTCGCCGCCGGGCAGCCGGTGATGCTGGCCGTGGAATAGCGCACCACGGCATCTTCGTACGAGCAGAAGTAACGGGTGCCCGTCTGGTTCAAAGTCTGCGGCGAAGCCGTGACGCTGTAGCTGGGTTGAGGCGTGCCGCTGCCGGTGCCCGCGCCGCCGACATAGAGGTACCCGCTCTTGGTGCCGGCAGCCAGAACGCTATCAATCAAGCAAGCCTGGTTGCTGGCCGAAACACAAGGGCTCCCCGTTCCACCAAGACGCGATAAGGTCGAAGTAAAGCCAATGGTCGGATAGGTGGAGTTGTAAGTGATTTCAGCCGTGTTGATGGTGCGAGTACCGCCTACAGCGGACGACTCGTTCGCGGCCATGCGGGCCCGCAGCAAGTTGGGGATGGCGATGGCTGCAATGATTAAGATAATTGCCACCACGATTAAGAGCTCGATCAGTGAGAAACCCTTTTGTTTGCGCATCTCTTTTATTGTCCTGTTCTCTCAAAAGATGTTCTGGTCACAAACCCGCCCCAGTTGTTCTCGGTCGTCATGAACCTTGCACTTAATTAGCCAAATTTAATCTGCCCAGAAAAACGTAAGGGTGGTACTGGTAATGGGGAAATGCCCCAAAAAAACGAAAAGAGCAGCGAACTTGCGTTCGCTGCTCTCTGGCTTGTACCCTCCCCCAGGTACTTCGCCAAAATGAGCGACTTATTGCAGCGGGGCAGTCGCCGCCGGGCAGCCGGTGAGGCTGGCCGTCGAATAACGAACCACCGCATCTTCGTACGAGCAGAAGTAACGGGTACCGGTCTGGTTCAGGGTAACCGGCGCAGCCGTGACAGCGTAGGTGGGCTGCGGTGTTCCGGACCCGGAGCCTGCGGCGCCAGTGTAGGTGTAACCGCTCTTGGTTCCAGCAGCCAGAACGCTATCAATCAAGCAAGCGTTGTTGCTGGCGGAAACGCAAGGGCTGCCCGTGCCGCCGAGATTGGCCAAGGTCGAAGTGAAGCCAATCGTCGGGAAGGTCGAGTTATAGGTGATTTCAGCCGTGTTGATGGTACGAACGCCGCCCACAGCGGACGACTCGTTCGCGGCCATACGGGCGCGCAGCAAGTTCGGAATGGCGATAGCTGCAATGATCAGGATGATTGCCACCACGATCAGCAGCTCGATCAGTGAGAAACCCTTCTGTTTCCGCATCTCTTTTTCCCCTCGTTTTGATTCAGATTTATTCTGGTCACGGATGACGCAGTCGATCTCGATATTTGCACTTGCCTCGCCAAAGCCCAAGTTACCTCAGTTCCGAGCGGCTTCCGACCAACGGCTTTATTTTCAGTAAAAGGCTGCACTTCGGTCTTATCCCTAGTCATTTCTTATCCGGATTGACGGCCCCGGTTGGCAAAACGCGTCGCTGGACTGACAATTCACGTCACTCAGGATGAGTACGCTTTCATTTCTTCTCGCGCGCGCATGGGACCCGAAGACCGCGCAAGCGCGCCAGATTATCTTGGTTACGAACCGAGCGTCCGTGCTCGCTTAGAACTCGCGCCGCCACAGCTGCCGTACAATGATCCGCGCTGGTTGGTAGGGAGCCTGGTGAGAAAGATGAATAGCGAGAAAGATCAGTTTCGAGTCGACCCGGAAATTGCGCGGGCCTGGACGCTTCCCGCTGCCCTGTATACGGAATCGAGTGTGTTCGCCGCCGAGAGGGAAAGAATCTTTTCGCGAACCTGGCAGGTGGTCGGACATGCCAGTCAGGTCGCGTCCACCGGGGACTACTTCACCACGGAGCTGTTGGGAGAGCCGCTGGTCTTCGTGCGCGGCCTGGACGGTAAGCTGCGCGGCTTTTACAACGTCTGCCGGCATCGTGCCGGACCTCCGGCTGAAGGCTGCGGATCGCGCAAACTTTTCCGCTGCGGCTATCACGGTTGGACCTATGGTCTCGATGGTGCGCTCATCAGCGCGACGGAGATCGAGGGCGTGGAGGGATTTCGCGCCGAAGACTTCGCGCTCGCGCCCGTGCGGACGGAAGAATGGTTCAATCTCGTCTTCACCAATCTCGATCCGGATGCGCGACCGTTGCGGGAGTGTTTGGGCGAGCTTCCGCAGCAAGCCGAGAAGTTTGCCTTCGCCGAGATGAAGTTATTCGAGCGCCGCACCTACGACATGAAGTGCAACTGGAAGACCTATGTCGACAACTATCTTGAGGGATATCACCTGCCCAGCGTGCATCCCGGGCTGAACCGGGAGCTCGATTTCAACGCGTATGTGGTCGAGCCGCATGTGCGGGCGCAAGAAGGACGAGGTCGTGAGGGATACGTCCGGCAGTTCAGTCCGATTCGCGGAGCGCAACCGGGAGATGCGACGCCGCGGCGCTATCAAGAGGCGCGGGAAGATCTGACCACCGACTACTTCTGGATTTTTCCCAATTGGATGCTGAACTGCTATCCGGATAACGTCTCGCTGAATATTGTTCTACCGCTCGAACCGCAGCGCACAGTGGCGATCTTCGAATGGTACCTGCCGGAGAAGGACCACTCCGCGCCGGCGGCCAAAGCGTCAGTGGAATTCAGCGATCAGATTCAGATGGAAGATGTTGCCATCTGCGAGGCGGTGCAGCGCAACCTGCGCTCCCGCAGCTATTCGCGCGGCCGCTACAGCGTGAAGCAGGAGAAGGGCGTGCACGCTTTTCACAGGATGTATGCAGAATGCATGCAGGAAGGATGAAGCGGCGAAGCAGCTTCGATGTGCCACTCCCAGAGCCGTCGGGTGGCGCAGCGCCTTCAGCGCCGCGATCGAGGCAGCCAGCCATGCCTTCTGACGACTCCCCGGACATTCTGCCGGCGGTGCGGCGATGGTGGTCCGACCTCGCCGCCAGCGAAGGCTCTTTCGCGGCCACGCGAGCCCTGCTCAAAAACCTGTGGGAGTTTGTGCGCGACTCGACTCCGTCACGATTAAAGCAGCGCTATGGGGACGCCGACTACGACTGGGACCATCGCGTGAACACAACCAGCGCCGCCGTGGGCTGGCGCGACCGCCTGCTCGGAGTTTTTCATTCGCCGTATCAACCCACCGAACCAGCCGTGTTCCACGAGATGCTCGCTGCTCTCCAGACAACAGCCCGAGTCGACTTCCGCGAGCTCACATTTATCGATCTCGGATCCGGCAAGGGACGCACTCTGCTGATGGCGTCGGACTATCCCTTCCGCAGAATCGTAGGCGTTGAACTCATACCCTCGCTGAACGCGATTGCGCAGGAAAATCTGCTCAATTATCAAAACGAATCACAACAGTGCCACGCGATCGAATCGATTTGCGCCGACGCCGCAGATTTCCCTTTTCCCGCCGAGCCCACGCTGCTGTATCTGTTCAATCCGTTCCCGGAGTCCGTCCTGCGGCGCGTGGTCGCCACTCTGGAACAGAGCCTGCGCGCCAATCCGCGCCCGGTTTATGTGCTCTATCACAATCCGCAACTGGAGCCGGTGCTGGCCGCCAGCACCGTGCTGCACAGAATCGGCGGCACGCACCAGTACTCGATCTTCGCGGGAGTAGCCTAGCTTCGCGGTGAGGTAGCGATGCTTCGACTTCGTGGGAAGAGCGCTTCGCGCTCCTCCCACTCCGCTCAGCATGACAACTTCATTTTCTTGGGGGAGAGTTACCTCTCGGCCAGCTGTCTCTGGAATGCTCCAGCTGCTATAACACGCCGTGTCATGCTGAGCGCAGCATTGAGACTCGCGAAGCGAGCCTCAATGCGGAGTCGAAGCATCCCTACCTGACCCGGCTTTATCCACGGGCACGAACCGTTCCCGCCACAAACCCAGTACAATGTCGGTAAGGCTTTCCCCCCGAAAACACAAGGTGGATGATTTGCTGCGATCAAGAGGGATATTCTCGCGTTCGACAAGGACCCTGCTTCTCCTCATCAGCCTGCGTGCGCTTGGGGCCCAGTCGCCGAACGCGCCCGCTGACACGAAAACCCTAGCCGACGCCGTCGACGCTCACTACAACCACCTGCACTCCCTCGAGGCCCAGTTCACCGAACTTTACCGCGGCTCTGGGATGGAGCGGAACGAGTCCGGCACCCTATGGTTGAAAAAACCTGGCAAGATGCGCTGGGAGTATCGTTCTCCCAAGGAGAAGCTGTTTGTCAGCGACGGGAAAGTTGCGTGGTTTTACGTCCCTGACGACCGGCAGGCGCGAAAAATGGCGGCGAAGAAGCTTGAGGATGTTCGCTCTCCACTTGCATTCTTGCTAGGCAAGGCAAAGCTGGAAAAGGAGTTACAAGGATTGTCCCCAGCGCCAGATGTATCCCCACTGGCGGCTGGCGACACGGTGATTCGAGGGGTGCCAGGGGCGTTGGCCAATCAGATCAGCGAGATTGTGCTCGAGATCACACCGGAGCACCAGATTTCTCGGATCATCCTCGAAGAAGTCGATGGTTCAACCACCGAGTACCGGTTTACCGAGCAGAAGGAGGATGTGCCCGTCGCCGACAAGCAGTTTGAGTTTCGGCCTCCAGCCGGAACCGAGACGGTGGAGGATTTGAACGGGCCATGAGGCTGGAAGCTTTGTCATTCCGACCCTGAGCGAAGCGCAAGGAGAGGAACCTGCTTTAGTTCTTCGTCTCGCCGGAGCGTGGTTACTTGCGGTACTGGTTTCCGGCGGTTTGGCATGGTTCGGCAGCTAAGAATCTGAGTTGAGAATGGTAGACTGAACCGTAGGAATAAACCCGGCAAATCACTAGAAAAACCAGCAAATGGCGGAATTTGTAGTCAAAATCGCGGACGAGCGCGGCAACGTCCAGCAGCACGTCGAGCAAGGATACTCCGAAGCCGAGGTGCGTGACCGCTTCCTGCAGCAGGGCTATCACGTCTACTGGATCAAGCAACAGGGAGTGATGTCGGGCGGGCTGCGCAAGCGCCGCAAACTGAAGCAGGCCACATTCCTGGTCTTCAACCAGCAGTTCCTCACCTTGATTCGCGCCGGAATGCCGATCCTGCAAGCGCTGGAGTTACTGATCAAGCGCCAGAAGGACGCGCAGCTCAAGCAGATTCTGGAAAACGTCCGCGACCGGGTCAAAGGCGGAGAATTACTTTCCGATTCGTTCGCCGCGCAAGGCATTATTCCGAAGATCTACACGACCACCCTGCTGGCCGGCGAAAAGAGCGGCGCCATCGACGAAGTGCTGACCCGCTACATCGGCTTCCAGCGTATGGCGATGACCTTCCGCAAGAAGCTCTTCGTCTCGCTGATCTATCCCACGCTGCTGGTCAGCGTGGTGCTGATCATGGTGACGTTCCTGTTTACCTACGTGGTACCCAAGTTTGCCGAACTGTTCAACAGCCTGGATGCGAAGCTTCCGGCCATCACGGTATTCATGCTTGCGGTCGGCCAGAGCGCCCAGAAGTACGCACCGTTTGTGCTGGTCGGGCTGCCAATTCTGGGATTTATTTTCTGGCGCTGGAAAGACACGGATCGTGGAGCGGACCGCGTCGACCGCGTGATCCTGAGCCTGCCGCTGTTGGGCGAAATCCGTTTGAAGCATCAGGTCGCCAGTTTTTCCCGCATGCTGGCCACGCTGCTGCAAGGTGGCCTGCCGCTGGTTCCGGCCATGGAGACCGCAGGTTCCTCGATGAGCAGCCGGCGAATTTTAAAGGGCGTCATGCGCGCTGGAATTCGCGTGCGCGAGGGCCAGGGCCTGGCCGGCAGTTTGGAAGAGCAGAAGATATTCCCCGAACTGGCGGTGGAAATGATCGAGGTGGGCGAATCAACCGGCAAACTGCCGGACATGCTCAACTCGGTCGCCGAGTTCTACGAGGAAGATGTGCAGACCGCACTGGGCGCGGCCATGGCGCTGATCGAGCCGATTATCCTGATTATCATGGCAATTTTTGTCGGTGGAGTATTGATCTCGTTGTATTTGCCGATCTTCACGTTAGGGGTGCACTAGCTGGGAGCTTCGAGTTGCGAGCTTGGAGCTAAAACAAAGCGGGCTGCTCATAGCTCAAGACTCATAGCTCGCGGGGTAAGTGAATGGCGATGGCAGAAAAGAAATCAGTTTTCGTGGGTGGCGGGAACGGCGGGCCAATCAGTCCGACCGGCAATCCCATCACCGACCTCGAGCGCGCGCAGGATGTCGCGCGGCGCTACCGCTGTGAATTCGTCGACCTGTCGGGTTTCGAACTGCATCACGAGCTGTTCAAGAGGATCCCGGTCGAGTTGATGTTCCGCTACAAGTTTGTGCCGCTCGAGGAAACGGCTGACGGCAAGCTGGCCATTGCGATCGCCGATCCCAGCCAGTTGATGATGATTGACGAGATCAGCCTGCTGCTGAAGCAGCGCATCATCACCAAAGTCTCGACCCTGAAGCAGATCGACAATATCCTCACCAAGACCGAGCAGTCGCAGCGCGTGCTCGAAGAGGCCAGCGAAGGCTTCACCATCATCCGCGAAGACGAAGCTACCGGCGCGGAAGAGACGCTGACCATCGACAAGCTGACCGCGGCCAGCGATACCAGCCCGATCATCCGCCTCGTCGATACCACCATCTTTACCGCTTTGCAGCGCCGCGCTTCCGACATTCACATCGAGACCCGCGACGATTCGGTCATGATCAAGTTCCGTATTGACGGCGTGCTGACCCAAGCCATGCCGCCGATCGGTAAAGAACATCACTCGACCGTGATTTCGCGTATCAAGGTCATGAGCGAGCTCGATATCTCCGAGCGCCGCGTCCCCCAGGACGGCCGTTTCCGCGTGAAATACAACGGCCGCGCCATCGACTTCCGTGTCTCCATCATGCCCTCGATTCACGGCGAAGACGCAGTGCTTCGCGTGCTCGACAAAGAGTCGATGAGCGAGAAGTTCCGCACGCTCACGCTGGATGTAGTCGGCTTTGACGAGGATGACCTGCGCCGCTTCCGCCGCTACATCAAAGAACCCTACGGCATGGTGCTGGTCACGGGACCGACCGGTTCCGGTAAGACGACCACGCTCTACGCCGCGGTCAACGAGATCAAAACCGACGAAGACAAGATCATCACGATTGAAGACCCGGTCGAGTACCAGCTGCGCGGCATCACGCAGATTCCGGTCAACGAGAAGAAGGGGCTGACGTTCGCCCGCGGCTTGCGTTCGATTCTGCGCCAC
>Ga0209656_10002159_pt1 | contig 12786 bp, 12 predicted proteins | sample BogFormECP12_OM2_FD_188239 | JGI IMG/M metagenome (GOLD analysis project Ga0209656, IMG submission 188239) | Bog forest soil microbial communities from Calvert Island, British Columbia, Canada - ECP12_OM2 (SPAdes) (version 2) | ecosystem: Environmental > Aquatic > Freshwater > Wetlands > Bog ... | reverse complement strand
TCGACGCTCTGGTGTATGCCGTGAGCAACAATCTGGCGCCGGTAATCAGCATCAGTTATGGACTGTGCGAGCCGCAGATCGACTCCGCCACGCAATCGGCGGTGGGCAACGCCGCGAGCCAGGCCGCTACACAAGGGCAAACCATTGTTGCCCCTGCGGGTGACAGCGGCGCAGCCGATTGCGACACTGGGAGCGTTGCAACCCATGGTCTGGCCGTAGATTTTCCCGGCAGCATACCGACTGTGACCTCGATGGGCGGAAGCGAATTCACCGGAGATTCTGCCAGTCTTACGACGACGCAGTATTGGACCGGGGCCACGAACGACACCAGCGCTTCTGCAATCTCCTACATCCCTGAGATGGTGTGGAACGACACGGTAACGGACAAGATGTTGGCGGCAGGCGGGGGCGGCATAAGCATCCTCTACGGGGTCCCTTCGTGGCAGGCGAATCTAACTCTTCCCCTCAATGACCAGGGCCAGCCCGGGCGTGCAACGCCCGACATCTCGCTCAACGCATCCGCAGATCATGACGGTCTCCTCATCTGTTCGCAAGGCCTATGCCAGTGTTCGCAGGCGACACTGAATGGCCCCTGCGTTGCTCCCGGCTGGCGGAGCCAGTCCAACCCGCCGTCATTCACAGTCGTGGGAGGAACGTCGGCCAGTGTCCCCACCTTCGCCGGCGTGGTGGCGCTGATCGTTCAGAAGCAGAATGAAGCGCAGGGCAACGTCAATCCCGCTCTCTACGCATTGGCTGGAAACGCCAGCACCTACGCCGCCGCCTTCCACGACATCACTACTGGGAACAACATCGTGCCGTGCACGATAGGTACTAAAGACTGTCCCCCAAGCACCGGCGGCCAGATCGGATACAGCGCCGGCACCGGTTATGACGTCGCCAGCGGGTGGGGTTCGGTGGATGTTTCGGCGCTGGTCTCCGCATGGATCAGTCCCGACTTCGGACTCGCCCTTAACAATAACGGCATGCTGGCGATTACGAGTGGCGGGTCCGGAACTGAGACCATAGACGTACTAGCATTCAACAGCTTCGACGGCACCGTCAGCCTGACGTGCACGGTTGATTCTTCGCTGGGCGCAACCACGTGTTCGATCATTCCCTCTAGTATCAACGTGAGTGGTCCGGCCGTGTTGACCATCATTGCCGCCACCAACACCTCCGCAACTCCCCTGACAGGAAACGTGACGGTGACTGGAACCAGCGGCGGTCTCATCCGTACCGCTGTGGTCGCCGTGACCGTGAACCAGGGTTTCACTTTGTCGGCCAGCAGTTCATCCCTGACGATTAGCAGCGGCGGAACGGGCACGGATACGATTACCGTGACGACGCTGGCCGGGTTTTCCGGAACCATCAACCTCTCATGCAGCGTGGCCGGGCTGGGCACGACGGGTTGCTCGCTTAGTCCTGCGAGCTTGACTGCCAGCGGTACTTCGACACTGACGATCAACGCAGCTATGCTCACTTCTCGGCTCGACAGGCCGCCGTCGCTCTCGCCACGCGGATTTGGCATCGAAAGCAGCCTGCTGTTTGCTGCCGTGCTGCTGGTGCCGCGTCGAAACCGGTCCGGGACCGTGCGCAAGAAGCGCCTCTGCTGGAGCAGCCTGCTGGGCCTGCTGGTCATTGCCATGATGTTGATCATGGCATCGTGTGGAGGTTCATCGAGTAAACCTCCACTCACTCCCCTCAATGGGACGGTTACAGTGACAGGAACCGGCGCCACCGTAACCAATAGCGTGCAAATTGCCGTGACCATCGACTAGAAACGGCAAAACAAAGTTTATTGAGGTTTAGCACTCTGGCCATCACACCCAGGGGTGGGGCCGTACTAAGCATACTAGGCGATCGTGACACCGGAACCGAAAGCATCTCGTCCCCAGATGGAAGGGTATGGCGTGACCGAGTCCTTGGAGGGCACGCTGCCCTGGACGTGGGCGCAGGACCGGATCGCTGGGTCGCACAATTACTGGCTCACCACGGTGCGTCCCAACGGTGCGCCACATACGATGCCGGTGTGGGCCATCTGGCTTGACGGCGCGTTTTACCTGAGCACAGGCGCCACCTCCCGCAAGGCCCGCAACCTCGAACAAAATCCAAACTGTGTGGTGTGCAATGAGAACACCGCGGAAGCCGTAATCGTTGAAGGTACCGCCCGCAGGTTGACCGAGAAGGAGATTCCGCCTAAAGCGTTCACGGATTACAAGGCCAAGTATGGTTGGGAACTTGATCCGAAGCGCGGACCGGTTTATGAAGTCCGGCCCAGGATCGTGTTTGCCATGCCCGAAAAGCAGTTCCCGAACGGGGTTACGCGCTGGAGTTTCAAGTGAAGTTGACCGCTTTGCGATATCAGTATTCACCTGCAATTCACATGCGCGAAACCTGCCTGTAATACAATCTTCCCACAATACTTCAGGGGTTTGCCCAAGTTATGGCGATTCTCCAATCGAAAGGAAATTACCCATGTCGAAAGAAGCTGCGCAGCACCATGTCAAAGCCGCTGAGCATCACGAGCACGCGGCCCGTCACCACAAGGAAGCCGCCAAGCACCATGAAGCCGGCCACCATGAGAAGGCGGCGCACCATGCGCATGTAGCCCACGGGCACCATCTCCATGCCACCCACCATGCTACGGAAGCCGCCAAGGCCCACGCCGAGGCACACGGAACGAAATAGGGTCTAGGAGCTCGGAAGTCGCGTCGACAGCGGCCGTCCTGGCCGCTGCTGCGCTTTTGCGGCAAAAATCTGCTGACCGCTCGACACGCCCCCACTTTCAATCCTTGTCATGCCGAAGAAGGCTGCAACGCGCAAGCTCGGGACACAGAAACGAACAGTACCCGCCGGGACTACCCGAGAAGCAGTTCGCCACCGCTCCGACACGGTGGACGTTCCAATGAGCTATTGCGGTTTGGCCGTCGTAGAGCTCTTCGCACCCGTAGTTGAACCGGAAGCGCCGGCGACACGGTGGGCGATGATCTGGTCCTTGATGCCGTCGTAGGTGGCCTGCGGAATGATCTTGCGATTCACGAGATCGTTCTTCGCGTGATAAGGCCGGCCATCGATGATCTTCTGCGAATAGGTGGCGCCTATACCCGGCAAGGCCGCAAGCTGATCTTTGGTCGCAGTGTTGATGTCAAGCTTCGGGCCGGCCGACGTCGAGGCCGGTTTCGTGGTTGTAGCGGACTTGGTGCTGCCACTGGAAGGCGCCGTCTGGGCAAGCAACGGCAAACAGAAAAGCGCAACCACCAGCATCAGGCGTTGCGAGAATTTGAGGAAGTTCATACGCTCGTCTCTCCTTGAGGTTCGGACTTCGCATTAAGACTACCCGCAAATCCTAGACGTTGATGGGCCAGTTGTCACCAAGCTTTTTTGCCACGCAGCTTTGCGGAGGGGCGGGAATACTCGGCTGCCAGCTTCTCAGGCTCACGTCAGGATCGCTACGTCCGGATTCGAGCCTTCGCCTCAGCGGAAGTTATTTGCGCGTTTTTCCGAACGCCACCGGGCCGAGGAATCGGAGATCCGGAACCTCCGATAGAAGGCCGACCTCTCGGGAATACTGCAGGAAAAGCTGTAGCCCGGCGTGACTCTCGCGGTCGAGATAGTAATGAATATTCTCCGTGAGGTAGCGGCGAATATCATCGCGGCTCATCCCCAGCTTTGGCGACCACTCCTCTGCAATCCTGGCGATGTTCTCCGGCCGGAGGCCATGGTCCCGGGACCGTTGGAAGACCTCCGCCAGATCGACTCCTTCGGGCAGGCGAGCGAGGGCGTCGAGCCGCACCGCCCAGAACGCAAAGACGAAGGGCTTGCCGGTCTGTTTGTGCCACTCATGGGCCAGGTCGTAAGTATGGTAGCCGGGCTCGGCGCGCACCTGCAGCGCAGCGTCTCCAATCAGTAATGCCGCATCCTGCCGGCGCAGCATGGCCTCAAGTCGCGGCGGGTGTGCCGTGAGTTGGCGGCTCCCTCCAAAGTATTTGGCGAACAGGACCTGCAAAAGCGCAACCGATGTTCGCGAACTGGAGTCCGTCGCGACCGTCTGCACCTCTTCGATCGGCTTCCTGCTGACCAGCAGAATCGATCGCACCCGGTCTTTGGACGCGATGGCTATGCTGGGCAGGATGACGAGCCCAGGTATTTCGGCATAAGCAAATGCCGGAATGATGCCGATGTCGGCTTGGCTCGCAGCGAGTGCGGCAGCGCAGGCGGATGGAACGGTGTATTCAATCTCGAAGCTACGGGCAGCGTCCCCGTGCTCGAAGTCCCACATCAACGGGGCGGTATTCAGGAATGAGATGGCAGAGATTCGCAACCCGGGCATAACCAGTTCGAGTCTAGCAGGCCGGGTTCCGCACGAACTCGTGTGACGCGCAACCTTGACGGTAACCATCGCGCAGGTTACCCTCCGCTCAACTGGAAGAATTTGCAGGAGTTCCCGATGGAAACCGAAACCGCAGTCCGAACCCACGACTTCCCCGTAACCCGCCAATTGCAATGGCTAGGCTTGTCTCTCACGCCCGGCATCGGCGCTGGACGCGGCCGCAGATTGGTCGAGAGCTTTGGCGGTATCGATCGCCTGTTTGCCGCCCCTCTTACCGCTCTGGAGGCCGCTGGTTTGCCGGCAGCGGCAGCGCAGAGCATCGCATTGGGCAAGTCCCTTGAACTAGCCGCGGCAGCGCTCGACCGCGTCAGGGAATTGGGGGCAAGCGTGATTGTTCCCGGTGACGCCGAATATCCCCGGCGGCTGCTGGAAATCTACGATCCGCCGCTCGTGCTTTACCTGAGAGGCAAGGCGGAAATCATTGACCAGCCAGGGATTGCCGTTGTTGGGACGCGACATCCCACCCCCTATGGCACGGGCATGGCCGAGCGGCTGGCCTGTGATCTTGCCGCTCGGGGGCTGGTCGTATTTAGTGGGATGGCGCGCGGGATCGATAGCGCCGCACACCGCGGCGCGTTGAATGCCCATGGTCGCACCGTTGCCATTTGGGGCACCGGGATCGACGAGGTTTACCCCAAGGAAAACCAGAAGCTCACCGACCAAATCCTCGCCTCGGGCGGGGCCGTCCTGAGCGAGTTTCCGCTGGGAACATTTCCGGCTCCGCAGAATTTTCCAATTCGCAACCGCATCATCAGTGGCATCTCCATCGGCGTGCTCGTCATCGAGGCTGGAGAATTCAGTGGCACGCGGGTCACGGCACGATGTGCGCTGGAACAAGGTCGCGAGGTCTTCGCCGTTCCGGGGAACGTGACCAACAAGCTCTCCTGGGGTCCAAACACGTTGATAAAGCAGGGTGCTGCGCTCATTGCCACATGGGAGGATGTGTGGGAGGCGTTGCCCGCAGACACCCGTGTCGCCCTCACGCCGCCCCAGCGGCCTGAATCGCAGGAGGGCGCCAGAGCATCATTGTTTGAGGCGGCGGACCTGCCTCCGGCGGAGAAGAAGGTCTTCGGGCTGTTGCGGTCGGACGAGTCCACGCATATCGACCAGTTGGTCGAGCGCCTCACGTCGTATCTCTCCTCTTCGGAAATTTTCAGCGCATTGTTTGAGCTGGAGCTGAGCGGCCGGATAAGACAATTGCCGGGGAAGTACTACGTTAAGACGATGTAGCGGGTGGAACGCCGTTCGCTGTTCGCTCTGCGCTTTTCGCAAGAACGAGACATGGAGGAAGTCTGCCTGAGTATGCCTCTATTCTGAATGACGTGACGAGTGTGAGGCAGAGGCTAACCGCATTTCTGCAGAAGCTTCGAGGCGTCCGCTACCTGCAAGAACCGGCGCGGGCCTCTCTGGCGAAAAGCGAATAGCGAAGAGCGAGAAGCGCCTTCGCTTTGCCGCCGTCTGCCGTTCCATGCTAGGTTCGTACTCATTGAGGTTCCATTGTCAAAAGGTTTAGTTATTGTCGAGTCGCCCGCCAAGGCGAAGACGATCCAAAAATATCTGGGCGCGGGTTACGAGGTGGAAGCCTCGCTCGGCCACATCAAAGACTTGCCGAAGAAGTCGCTGGGGGTCGATCTCGACAACAATTTCTCGACCGAATACGTCGTCATTCCCGGCAAGGAGAAAGTTGTCGCCAGGCTGAAGAAGCTGGCGAAGTCGGCGGAAACCATCTACCTGGCTCCCGACCCGGACCGGGAAGGCGAGGCCATCGCTGCCCATCTTGCCGAGGAACTTGGCGGCGAGCGCGTGGACGGCAAAAAGAGCAAGAAGGGCCCGGTCAATATTCGCCGCGTCACTTTCAACGAGATTACCAAGCGTGCCGTGCAGGAAGCGTTCCAGCATCCGCGCGATATCGATCGCAACCTGGTGGACGCGCAGCAGACGCGGCGCGTGCTCGACCGCCTGGTGGGGTATCAGATTTCTCCGCTGCTTTGGGACAAGGTCCGGCGCGGGCTCTCCGCTGGCCGCGTGCAGACGGTTGCCCTGCGGCTCATCGTCGAGCGCGAGCGCGAGATCAAGGCGTTCGTCAAGGAAGAGTACTGGACGATTGACGCTCACCTGCAAGCCAGCAAGCCGCCTGGGTTCACGGCGCGGTTTATCGGAATCGGTGACGAGAAGACCCCGATTCCCAATGGTGAAGAAGCCGGCAAGCTGAAGGCCGCTCTGGAGCATGCTGACTGGAGCATCCGCTCGGTCGATAAGCGCGAACGCCGCCGCAGCCCAGCCGCGCCGTTCACCACCAGCAAGTTCCAGCAGGATGCGTCGCGCAAGCTGCGTTTCAGCGTGAAGCGCGCCATGATGATTGCGCAGCGGCTGTATGAAGGCGTCGATCTCGGCGACGAAGGCACGGTCGGACTCATCACCTACATGCGTACCGATTCCACCCGCGTGTCGAATGAAGCTGTGACCGAAGTCCGCGAGCTGATCGCGAGCAGTTACGGCCCTCAGTTTGTTCCTGAATCCCCGAATGTCTATAAGTCGAAGAAAGACACGCAGGACGCGCACGAGGCCATTCGCCCCAGTTCGGCGCTTCGACATCCTGACCAGATCCGAAAGTACCTTCAGGAAGACGAATACAAGGTGTACAAGCTCATCTGGCAGCGCTTTGTGGCGTCGCAGATGAACCCGGCCGTCTTCGACCAGACCACGGTGGATATCGACGCCAAGAGCGGTGACGATGTTTACCGTTTCCGCGTCACCGGCTCGGTCCTGAAGTTCGAAGGCTTCCTCAAGGTTTACGAGGAGGCAAAGGACGCGAAAGACGAAGAAGACGAGGCGCTCAAGCACAAGCTGCCGGTACTGACTGAGGGCCAGAAGCTCACGTTGAAGGGCCTCGATGCGGAGCAGCATTTCACCGAGCCGCCGCCGCGCTTCAACGAAGCGTCGCTGGTCAAAGAGTTGGAGGAGCGTGGTATTGGCCGACCATCCACGTACTCGGCCATTATCAGCACCATCCAGGAACGGCAGTACGTACAGAAACTCGGCGGAAAATTCATCCCTACCGAAATCGGCTTTGTCGTGACCGACCTGCTGGTGGCGAACTTCAAGGACATCTTCGATCCGCAGTACACGGCGCGTCTGGAAGAGGAACTTGACGAGATCGAAGACGGCAAGGAGCGCTGGACCGCCGCGCTGGCCGAGTTCTACAAGAAGTTCGAGAAGGAACTCCATTACGCTGAAAAGCACATGGAGAACGTAAAGCGAATGGAGAAGCCCACCGACGAGAAGTGCGAGCGGTGCGGCTCGCCGCTGGTCATCAAGTGGGGCAAACACGGTTCGTTCTACGCCTGCAGCGCCTACGACAAGACCGATCCCAACAGTTGCACCTTCACCAAGGAAAATCCCATCGACCTGCCGGACCTGGACTCGGCTGACCTCCAGGAGACAACGCAGGAGGAATATTGCGAGAACTGCGGGCGTCCCATGGTGCTGAAGCGCGGACGGTTCGGCCAGTTCATGGCCTGCACCGGGTATCCGGACTGCAAGACCACGCGCCGCCTGGACCAGGCAAAGAAGGTGCCCGATATTCCGCTCGATGAGAAATGCCCGCAATGCGGGCGCAACCTGCTCCTGCGCCACGGCCGCTTTGGGGAGTTCATCTCCTGCAGCGGTTACCCGGAATGCAAATGGGTGAAGCAGAACTACATCGGCGTGAAATGTCCGGAGTGCAAGACCGGCGCTCTCGCGGAGAAAAAAGCGCGCCGGGGCAATTTCTTCTACGGATGCTCGAATTACCCGAAGTGCAAGTTCACCTCAGCCTATAAACCCATCGCAGAGACCTGTCCGGAGTGTGGCAGTCCGTACCTGCTGGAGAAAAACCTGAAGGCGGGCATGTTCATTGTTTGTCCCAACAGCAAGCGCACCGAGGCTGAGGAGCCCAAGCGCCGGGGGAAGAAGAAGGCGACTGGGGATGAAAGTACGGTTAAATGTGACTACTCGCGGGAAATAACGCCCGTGGCTGTTGCATAATAGTGAGCGTTTTCGCCTAACAGCCCGGCCTTTTGCAGCCGGGCATTTTTTGGAAGAGGAGATATGGCTATGGCTGTGGAAGCACTTCGCCCCAGCGAACATACCATCACCGCCCATCTCGTAGTGAAGGGTGGGGACCAAGCGCTGGAGTTTTACCAGAAAGCATTCGGCGCACAGGTTTCAGGACTCCATAAAACTCCCGACGGTAAAGTGATGCACGCGGAACTTAAAATCGGCGATTCCAAAATCATGCTGGCCGACGAGTTCCCTGGCATGGGATCTAGCTCGCCCGCGACGCTGGGAGGCAGTGGCGTCATATTGAATATTTTGGTGCCCGACGTAGACAAACTGTTCGATCAGGCTGTTAGGGCAGGTGCGACCGTGACCATGCCTTTGGCGAACCAGTTCTGGGGTGACCGCTACGGCAGGATCACCGATCCCTTCGGCCATCATTGGGCGCTGTTACAGCACGTCGAAGAGGTTACGCCGGAGGAAATGGAGCACCGCGCTCAGGAAGCCTTCGCTCATATGAGTAAAGTCGGTTCGCAGCCGAAACAGAAACCTTAGAGGCGAGCACACCTCACGCGAACCGAGGTAGTGTTCTCCACTCCAATCCGCCAAGGAGGCACATGAGCAATTCGCAGGCTACACAAGCAGATGCTGAACTGATTCTGAAGCTGTACGACTTTCGCCGGGAACCCGTGATGCGCGAGGCGCGTGCTTTTGTCTTCAACTTTGCGCCGCGGACCATCGACGACATTCTGGCAATCGTCTCGGATTTCTCGCTCAAGGAAAATGCCTACATGCGCCAGGTCGTTGGCTATTGGGAAATGGCCGCCTCGCTGGTGCTGCGAGGTGCGCTCCACGAAGACCTCGCCAGAGACAACTTCACGGAGCTGCTCTTTGTGTATGCGCGCCTCGATCCCTTCCTCGCCGAGCTGCGGCAGCGGACGGGCATGAAGACCTTTGCCGCTCACATGCAGCAGTTCGTGGAAAGTTCACCGGCAGCGCGCGAGCGGGTTGCACTGTTCCAGCAGCGCTTCGCGGCGCAAGCTGCCGAGCCCGCCAAGGTTGGGGTTTAGAGGGTCCCTCGGCTTCGCCCGGGATTTCGGCTGCGGGCTCGGACTCCCGCAGAGCGCCTCAACTCAGGTATTCGCGAATGTAGGGATCGGTACAACGGAGCAACTCCGCCGCTGTCCCCTCGAAGATGATCTTCCCGTCGCGGAGAATCAGGAACTTGGTATGAAGATCACGCGTGGTGCCGTCCGGGAGCGGCACCATTTTATTTTGCTCGCGATCGAAATAATGGCTCGCCATGGTGAAGGCATCTTGCAGACGATGGGTCACCAGCAAGGAACTGGTCTGATATACGTCGCGTTGCTTCACCACGAGCTCGATGATCGTGTTTGAGGTGACAGGGTCGAGCCCTCCGGTGGGAGAGTCGTACAACAGAATCTCAGGCTCGGTGATGATCGCCCGGGCGATGGCCACTCTTCGCCGCATGCCCCCTGAAAGTTCTGACGGGAACAAGTTGAACGTGTGCTCCAGTTCGACAAAGCGCAACGCTTCCAGCACGCGCGCGTGAATCTCATCGGTGAGCTGGCCAGTTTCTTCCATCAGCCGGTAGGCGACGTTTCCCTCGACGGTCATGGAATCGAAGAGCGCGCTCTCCTGGAAGACCATGCCGATGTTGCGGCGGAGCTCAAACAGTTCCTCCTCGCGCATTTTCGTGACTTCCTCGCCCAGGACCGTGATGTGTCCGGCGTCCGGCTTGATCAATCCCAGCACCAGCTTCAGGATCAAAGTTTTTCCGGTGCCTGCTACTCCCAGCAGGATTTTGGTTTCTCCCCTGGGGAGTTCGAACGAGATTCCCTCCAACACGGGGTTGTCGAAAGCAATCTCTACATTTTCGAATGTGATGACAGGGCCGTCAGGGCGCGAGAGGCGCGGCTCCGGCTGCTCGACTTGGGACGCAAGAGTTGACATCTAGTAATTGAAAACTCCGATAAGCAGCTTGGTTATGAAGAAGTCGCTGACCACAATCAGCACCGACGCAGCAACCACCGCCTGCGTGGTGGCGCGTCCCACTCCCTGCGTGCCGCCTTTTGCGGAGAGACCATAGAAGCAGCCGATGGTAGCGATGATAAAGCCGAAGAAAACAGGTTTCGACAATCCCATGAACACGTCTCCAAAGCGCAGCGCCTGGGAGGCGGTCGTCCAATACTGGTTCGGATTCAGACCCAGGAGCAGGTACGAAACCAGGAAGCCGCCGATCAGCCCCACCAGGTCCGAGATGATGGCGAGGAAAAACATCATCACCACACTCGCAATCACGCGGGGTGTGACCAGCTTCTTGGTGGGATCCACGCCCATGGCGCGCATGGCGTCGATCTGCTCAGTAACTTTCATGGAGCCGAGTTCGCTGGCCATGCCGCTGGAATTTCGCCCCGCCACCAGGATTCCGGTCAGCACCGGTCCCAGCTCGCGCACCATGGAAAGCGAAACTAGCTTACCGGTGAGAGAAAGCGAACCGAATTGCTGCAACGTGCTGGAGGTCTGCAACGCAAGAACGGCGCCGGTGAACAAACCAATGAGCACCACGATCGGCAGTGACCCCACGCCGATCAGGTCCGCTTGCATGAGCGTGTCGGCATAGTAGCGAGGCCGTCCGAGGATGTTGCTCAGCGACCGGCCGGCGAGCAGGGAATAGTCCTGCACCGACTTGACGTTTTCTTTCGCGAGTTCGGAAAGCGCAGAAAGCGGCATGCTGGTTCGAGAAACACCCGAATCGAAAATATACCAGAGAAGCACGTAGCCGCCCGCTCTGGACTTCGATGGGCTCGGTCGCTACTGCATTTTCGCCCTAGATTTCCCTCGCTAAATCGTCAGCGTCACGTCACCCCAGCTCGTGACCTTCGTCACCTGCCCTCGTGATCTGGAACACGGCGGCGTGAGACCTCGCTCTTATATCTACCAAACAGGTCGAATTATTCGCTTTTTATGAAAAGTTTCAAAGATGCGGAACACCTCATACGTCTGGCAGCCGTTTTCGTCGTGGGCTTGATTGCATTTCTGGTGCTTCGCGCCTTCCTCGTCCCGCGCAGTTTTGGGCAATACGGACACTATCGCGGCAACGCAATTGGCGAGACCGCCGCCCTGCCGGTCTCTTACGCCGGCCACCAGGTTTGCGAGGGTTGCCATACCGACGTTCTCGACGTGAAGAGCAAAGGCGTGCACAAAGGAGTTGCCTGCGAGTCGTGCCACGGGCCGCTGGCGAAGCATGCCGATGATCCGGCATCGGCCCCGCCGGCCAAGCTGGACACAGCCAAGCTCTGCGTTCGCTGTCACGAGGAGAACCTCGCCAAGCCGAAGGACTTCCCCCAAGTGGCGTCGAAGGATCATTCCGAGGGCGCAGCCTGCGACAGTTGTCACCGGCCCCACAGTCCGGCCATGGTTGCGGGAGGCACGCAATGAACATCACTCGCCGCCAACTGCTCATCCTGTTGCCTGCCGCCGCAATTGCTTGGGAGTCCATCGTCGCCGGAACCCCGGAAGCTTCGCCCAACTACAACCTGACCGACCACTGGTGGGGCATGCTGATGGACGTCACCAAGTGCATTGGCTGCGGTAGCTGCGTGATAGCCTGTCAGTTGGAAAACCATGTTCCCGAAGGATACTTTCGCACGTGGATCGAGCGCTACCACGTGTCGGACTGGGAGATGGAGTATCCCAAGGTGGATTCACCCGACGGGGGTAAAGGTGGGTTCCCGCCTGTCAAGCAAGGGGGCGGCAAGAATTTCTTCGTCCCCAAGATGTGCAATCAATGCGCTGATTCTCCCTGCACCCAAGTGTGTCCTGTAGGCGCGACATTCGTCACCCCCGATGGCGTCGTTCTGGTTGACCAGAAATACTGCCTGGGTTGCCGCTATTGTGTTCAGGCCTGTCCCTATGGCTGCCGCTTCATCAACCCTGCGACCATGACGGCGAACAAGTGCACCCTCTGTTATCACAGGATCACTGAGGGACTCATCACCGCGTGTTGCGAAGTGTGTCCGACGGGTACCCGGCAGTTGGCTGACCTGAAAAATCCGAACGACCCGATTCACGCATTCTTGCAGAACCACAGCGTCCAGGTTTTGAAACCACATTTGGCAACCCGCTCGAAGTGCTTTTATTACGGCCTGGATGGTTCGGTGCGATAAGGAGACTCCCGCGTGCAGATTCCCGTCGAAGGCTTCATGTACCCCAACGAAGTGGAACTCCAGTGGAGCGTGCTCATCGTGCTCTATCCCTTCCTCACCGGACTGGTAGCGGGTGCCTTCATCCTGGCATCGTTGGAACGGGTCTTCCAAGTGCAGGAGGTCAAGCCA
>Ga0209656_10002157_pt1 | contig 12789 bp, 10 predicted proteins | sample BogFormECP12_OM2_FD_188239 | JGI IMG/M metagenome (GOLD analysis project Ga0209656, IMG submission 188239) | Bog forest soil microbial communities from Calvert Island, British Columbia, Canada - ECP12_OM2 (SPAdes) (version 2) | ecosystem: Environmental > Aquatic > Freshwater > Wetlands > Bog ... | reverse complement strand
CTCTAAGCTCGGCGCGATCGAGCGTGCCATCGTGATTGGCGTCGAGCTTGTCGAAAGCCGAGCTGGCCGCCGCCTTCGCTTCATTCAGGTCGATCGTGCCGTCGCTGTCCGTATCGATCCCGCTGAACACTGACGCCGCGAGCGAGGGCGAGAGAGCGAACGTCAAAGCCGACGCCATGAGCAGGGTTCTTCGTTCGATGAACTTCATCACAATCTCCGCGTTTCGCGCCCGTCGCTTGTCTTTATGCGCGTCACAGTGTGAGCCGCAACCCCCCGTAGATAGCGAAGGGCTTGCCCGGCCCGAGGCTCGTTGGATTGGTGAGGTAGGGCGCTACGTTGGGCAGCGCGCCAGTGTTGAACAGAGCGCCAGCGGTATAATAGCGCTGATCGAACAGGTTTTGGACGAGGCCATAGATCTGCAATTGCTTGCCGATCTGGTAGGAGGTGTGGACGCCGAAGATGGCATAGCCAGGGACTTGGGGAAGCGCTCCATTCTCATTGCCGAGGATGACCTGGCCTGACGCCGCGACCATGTCGGCCCCGACCTTCCACCTGTCTGTGACGCTATAGTCGACGCCCACCTTCACCGTATTCTTTGGAATGCCCGCGATCGGTGTCCCATTTGTGATGGGAATGAAACCGCTCGCGGCGGCCGAGGGATTGAACGGCGACGGCTCCTCGAAGGTCGTGAGATAGACGGCGTCGATATAGGTGTAGTTGGCGTAAGCCGTCCACCGGTCGCCGGTCCACTGGACGCTGGCCTCCGCCCCCTGGCGCAGGGTCGTCCCGACGTTGGCGTAGTAGCCGTAGCCAGTAACAGCGCTCTGCAGCGGCAGGATGTCGTTGGCGAGCGTCGTGCGGAAGAGACCCGCCGACCATTGCAGCTTGCCATACTGGCCGAAGTCGTTCTGCCCGCGGAAGCCCGCCTCCAAGGTCTGACCGACGACCTGTTGAAGTTTCGGGTCCGAGACGAGAAAATTGTCAATGATGCATGGGTGGGTGGGATCGGCGCAACCGAGCTCGAGCGGCGTCGGCGCGCGATTGGACATCGCATATCCCGCATAGAAGTTGACGTTGGGCGTGATCTTGTAGGTCAGGCCGACAGTCGGATTGAGGTGGAAGAAGGTCGAGTAGCCGTTGAGGAGGGTGCCGTTCGCGCCCTCGAGATTGATCCCAGCGAAATTGAAACGTCCGCCGCCGGTCAGCGTCAGGCGGTCGGTCGCGTTGAACGTGTCGAGCGCGTAGAGGCCCGCGTACGTGTTGTTCGCATTGACCGCGACCGGCGCCAGAAAGCTGTCAGGCTCGTCGATCAGGTAGGGGTAGGGGATGATTGGGAACGACGTGTTGTTGTCGTTTAAGAATGTGCCGAACTGGCTATTGCCGGTGAAGCGCGTCCAGCCGTAGTCGAGCGACGCGCCGAGCGTGAAAGTGTTGTCGTGGCCGAAAATCTTGTCCGTGTCGACGGCCTGCAAGCTCGCGCCAACCGAACGCGATTGGGTCCAATTGCGATCGATCTCGGCGAGATCGAGCGTCCCATTCTGCGAGATGTCGGGGATGATTCCGCCGAACGTGTCATGCGCCGGGCTCCCGTTCACGCACGAAAACGGCGGACAAGGGGTCAGGCTGGTCGGGTTGCCGTCGACATGCGCCTGATTGAAGGCGCGGAAGTAGGCGCCGGCTTGGAAGCTCAGCGTGGGCGAATACGCGTAGGCGCCGGTCCAAGAGAGCATCGCCATCTTGTTATAGGTCGTCTGGGGAACGGTGTAGACGCTGCTCCAATTGTTCTGCAGTAGCTGGATCGGCGCGGTTGCAGAGGCGCCGAACTGTGTGTCCCCCGCGGTGAGTTGCAGGTGCGACTCAAACCCGTTCGCCTTGTAGCCGACGTCGCCGTAGAAGTTGGTCAGCTGCGACGCGCCGTCGACGCGCCAACTGCCGTCATTGATCTGCGTGGCGGCCAAATAGACCGAATAGGCGCCGACCTGCTTGCCGTACTGAAGTTCCTCTTGCGCGCGGTAGAACGAGCCGCCGCGAAGATCGGCTTCGAAGCCCTGCCAGGTGAAGCCGTTCTTCATCGTCACGTTGAGCGCGCCGCCGAGCGCGTTGAGGCCGAAGATCGGGTTTCCGGCGACAATCGCCATCTTGTCGATCGCGTTCTCTGGAATGAGATCCCAGTTGACCGTGTCGCCGAACGCCTCGTTGATGCGGACGCCGTTCTGATAGACGGCGAGGCCGATCGGCGTTCCGCTGACCGGCGTCGCGTCGAAGCCGCGATAGCTGATGTCTGGCTGGAAGTCGTTGCCCGACACGTTGCCGACGGTGACGCCCGGCGTCGAACGCGCCAGCGTGTCGGGGAGCGTCGTATCGTTGAAGGTTTGAATGTCTTGTGCGCCCGTCTGCCAGACAGCGAAGGGAGATTTCGCAACGTCGATCTCGCCGCCGCCGAGCGGCGTGGTTGCGACGACGTCGAAGGTGGGAAGCTCGATCGTCTCCGCGCTAGCGTGCGTTATCGCCGCCGCAAACAATGCGGCGCAGAGCGAACCGCAGCCCGTCAAACGCGCCATACGCGCCCTCCTCCCCCTGCTGCCCAGCATCAGTTCTTTAAATAGCGCCGCGGGCCGACTCTCCGGGAGGTCAAAGAGGCGCGCAAAATCTCGAACGCCGGCCCACGATGGCGACAGGATAGCTCGGCCGCCCATCGCGGCTCATTTCAATTATTCGAAAATTTCCGGGCGTCAATTCCTGAATCGGCCGGGAGCGTTTCCCGACCGTTGCGCCAACCACCGGCGCCGACAGTCGCGGCCTGAGGCGACAGACCGCGTGCGGGCGCGCCCTTCTCCCCTTGCGGGAGAAGGTGGCGGGCGAAGCCCGCCGGATGAGGGGGTCGCGCGCAGCGCGACGGCTTCGCGAAGCTCCTCTAAGGCCGCCAGGAACCTCTTGAGCCCCTAGGCCCCGAGCGCCACGTTTTTCAGCGGCAGCGAGCGGATGCGCTTGCCCGTCGCGGCGAAGACGGCGTTGGCTATCGCCGGCGCGATCGGCGGGGTGCCGGGCTCGCCGAGCCCGCCCCACTTGTCGCCGCCCGATAGGGCGAAATGGGTCTCGATCACCGGCGCGTCGGCCATGCGCGCGATCGGATAGGAGTCGAAATTGCCCTGCTCGACGCGGCCCTGCTTGATCGTTATCTCGCCGAACAGCGCCGCCGTCAGGCCGTAGAGCACGGCGCTCTCGATCTGCATGGCGGCGGTCAGCGGATTGACGAGGTGGCCGCAGTCGACGCAGGCGACCACCCGCTGGACCCTGACCTCGCCGCTGTCGCTGACCGCAACCTCGGCGATCTCGCCGACGATCGTGCCGAAGGCCTCGTGGATCGCCATGCCCCGCCCGACCCCCTTCGGCAGCGGCTTGCCCCAGTCGCCCTTGTCCGCGAGCTTGTCGATGACGGCGAGGAAATCGGGCCTGCCTTGGAGGAGGGCGCGCCGGTATTCGAGCGGATCGCGCCCCGCCGCATGGGCGATCTCATCGATGAAGCTTTCGACCGCGAAGGCGTTCTGCGACGAGCCGACCGAGCGCCAGAACATGACCGGCACATGGGTGTTCTTGAGGTTGACGCCGACGTGAAGCGCGCCGGCGCGATAAGGACAGTTGGCGAGGCCTTCGACCGCCTGGCGTTCGACCCCGTCCTTGACCTCGCCCCAGCCGAGCGAGCGGGTGATCGAGCCGACCGCGGTTGAGAATTCGAAGCCGGCGGGCGAGCCGTCTCCGCTAAGCGCGGCGCGCATCCTGAGCGCGGCCTGCGGACGGTAGCGATCCGACCGGATGTCCTCCTCGCGCGTCCAGATCAGCTTGATCGGGCGGCCCAGGGCTTTCGAGACCTCGACCGCCTGGGTCAGTTCGTCGTTGACCGCGCGCCTGCCGAATCCGCCGCCGAGGAAGCAATTGTGGACGAACACGGCCTTCGGATCGACCCCGCCCGCCTTGGCCGCGAGCGCGAGCGCCGACTCGGGGGATTGCGTGCCCATCCAGACGTCGATGCGGTCTCCCCGCCAATGCGCCGTCGCGTTCAGCGGCTCCATCGGCGCGTGCGCCAGATAGGGAACCTCATAGACCGCCTCCACCAGTTTCGCGGGCGAGGCGAAGGCCGCGTCCACGTCGCCGTAGCCGCCGCCATTGGCGAGCGGCCCATCGAGCGCGGCGTGATATTCGGCGCGGAACTCGCCGCTGTCCGTCGACGCGGCCGGGCCGAAATCCCACACGATGGGCATCGCCTTGAGCGCCTCCTTGGCGCGCCAGAAATTGTCGGCGACGACCGCCACGCCGTTGGTCACCGGCACGGCGGCGATGACCCCGCGACGGCCGGAGATCGCGGAAAAATCGTAGGATTTGAGCTTGCCGCCGAACACCGGGCAATTGGCGGCGGCGGCGTAGGCCATGTTCGGCAGGCGGGTGTCGATGCCGAAGCGCGCCGCGCCCGTGACCTTGAGCGGCGTGTCGATGCGCTTGAGGCCCGCGCCGATGAGCTTGAACTGATCGGGCGTTTTGATCGCGGGCTCGATCGCCAGCGCGACCTTCGCGGCGTCCGCCGCGAGTTCGCCGTAGGTCGCCGAGCGCCCGGAGGCCTCGTTGCGTACGAGGCCGCCGCTCGCGACGCACGCGGCCGGCTCGACGCCCCATCTCACCGCCGCCGCCGCGACCAGCCGCGCGCGGGCCGAGGCGCCCGCCTGCTGCAGATAGACGCGCGAGCCGCGGATCGACCGGGAGCCGCCGGTGCCCATCGATTGATAGACATTGTTGTCGATGAGGTTGCGGTGGCCCGAGGCGTACTCGACCTTCACCTTCGCGAAGTCGCATTCCAATTCCTCGGCGAGGATCATCGCCAGCGACGTCAGCACGCCCTGCCCCATCTCCGATTTGGGCACGCGCAGCCTAATCGAGCTGTCGGGGTCGATGACGACGAAGGCGTTGACCTCGTCGGGCGTCTTGCCGGTCTCCGGGCTCCAGGGTTCGCCGGCGAGACTGGTCGCACCCGCGAACTCGGGCGCGAAAGCCGCGATCATGAGGCCGCCGGCGGCCGAGAGACTCGCCTGAATGAAGAAGCGGCGGGAGAGGATCATGGTCATCGCTGTCTCCCTCAAATCTTGGCGAGCTCGGCGGCGCGGTGCACCGCGGCGCGCATGCGCGGATAGGTCCCGCAGCGGCAGATATTGGACATCTCCGCATCGATGTCGGCGTCGCTCGGGTTGGGATTGTGCGCGATGAGCGCGACCGCGGCCATGATCTGCCCCGATTGACAATAGCCGCATTGCGGCGCGTCGGCCTCGATCCAGGCCCTTTGCACGGCGTGCAGCCCCTTCTCGCCCAGGCCCTCGATGGTCAGGATCGTCTTGCCCGCCGCGTCGCTGACCGGCGTTATGCATGATCGCGTCGCCTGGCCGTCAATCAACACGGTGCAGGCCCCGCAGAGTCCCGCCCCGCAGCCGAACTTCGTCCCGACCAGGCCCAGTTCGTCACGCAACGCCCACAAAAGGGGCATCTCCGGCTCGACATCAACCGCGATATTCCGTCCATTAACGACAAGAAGGGCCATGGTCCTCAAGCCTCCGATCCCGCCTGCTGCAGCGGGGCTGCGCCGATTGAAGCGCACGAGTGAGGCGGATTGTGGCGCGCGCACGATCAAATGGGCGAGAGCGACGAATATTCTACCGTGTACCGGTCCGGCGCAAGCCGGGTTGACGCTTGAGGCGACCAGAGCAATCCCGCATCGTTATAGTCATGATAGTCATGCCCAACGATTGGTCACGAATGTGTCTCCTCGCCTCTCCCTCCTCCGAGTCCGGCCGCTCGCCGGAAACCGCGCGCGCGGCTGGCTTACGGCGGGCCCGTTCCGCTTCCCTTGCGCGCTCGGCCCCTCTGGAATCGTCCGGATCAAGCGCGAGGGCGATCGGGGGACCCCGGCCGGGCGATTCAGGCTCTTGTGGGGCTATTACCGGCCAGACCGTCCGCGACCGCGCGCCGCGGGCGTGCCGCTGAAGGCCATGCGCCGCGACCAGGGCTGGTGCGAGGACCCGTCGAGCCCGCGTTACAATCGCCCCGTGCGCCTGCCCGCCGCCGGTTGCACGGACCGGATGTGGCGCGACGACCATCTCTACGACCTGACCTTCGTGCTCGACCAGAATTATTCGCGGCGCGCCAAGGGTGGCGGCAGCGCGATTTTCTTCCACCTCGCGCGGCCCGGATTGACCCCCACGGCCGGCTGCGTCGCGATTTCGCCATCGGACATGCGCAAGCTCGCCCCGCGGCTTGCGCGCGGCGCCGTCATGGCGATCGGGTAGAGCGCGGCGCGCTCGGCCGGCGTTGGCGTCGCGAGTGACAGGGGGTCTTTGAACGGCCAAAGCTGTCGGCGATGACGGCCACCTCAAATTGCGCCATGCTGCGCCCGCGCCTCCTACGCCACGGGATTTGACCTTTGAGACCTTTCTCTCTCGCCGCCTTCGCCTTCCTTTGCCTCGCGCCGGCCGCAGTTAGCGCCGACCCGGCGCCGATCATCTCCCCCTTCGCCACGGCTCGGCCGGTCATCGCGAGACACGGGATGGTCGTGACCCAGGAGGCGGCGGCGTCGCGCGTCGGATTGGACGTGTTGAGGCGCGGAGGCAACGCCGTCGATGCGGCGGTCGCGGTCGGCTTTGCGCTCGCCGTCACCCTGCCGCGCGCGGGCAACATCGGCGGCGGCGGCTTCATGCTCATTCATCGCGCCGATCTCATGAAGACAATTGCGATCGACTACCGCGAGGCGGCGCCCGCCGCGACGACCAAGGACGTGTTCCTCGACGCCAACGGCAAGGCCGATCCGTTCAAGTCGCGCTATTCCGGGCTTGCGATCGGCGTGCCCGGAACCGTCGCAGGCCTCGAGCTCGCGTGGCGCAAATACGGGTCGGGCAAGTTCTCGTTTGCCGATCTGATCGCCCCCGCCGTGGCGCTCGCGCGTCAGGGCCTCACAGTTGACGAGGACGTCGCCGACTCGCTGCCGCTCGCCGCTCCGGTGCTCGCCAAGCATCCTTCGTCCGCGCGCATCTATTTGAGGCCCGACGGCAGTGCGCCGCAGGCGGGCGATCACATCGCCCTCGACGATCTCGCCGCGACCTTGGAGACGATTGCGAACCAGGGTTCGGCTGGCTTCTATTCCGGGCCGGTCGCCCAAAAGATCGCGAACGCCGTGCAGGCGGCGGGCGGGCGCATGACAATGGAGGACCTCGCCAGCTATCGCGCCGTCGAGCGCGAGCCGGTGAGCGGAACCTATCGCAGTTATACCATCGTCTCGATGCCGCCGCCCTCATCCGGCGGCGCGCATATCATCGAGATCCTCAACATTCTCGAAGGCTATCCGTTAGGCGAGCAGGGCCTCAATTCGGCAGCTTCCCTGCACGAGATGGCGGAAGCGGAAAAGCTCGCCTATGCCGACCGCGCGGCGTATCTCGGCGATCCCGACTTCGTCAAGATTCCGCTCGCAGGGCTTCTCTCGAAGGCTTATGCCGAGCATCTGCGCTCGCTCATTTCGCCCGACCACGCTCGCCCCGCCGCCGACATCCGGCCCGGCGAGCCTCAGGCTTATGAGAGCGATCAGACCACGCACTTCTCGATCGTGGACAGCGACGGCAACGCGGTCGCCAACACCTACACGCTCAACTTGCCTTATGGGTGCGGCTTGGTCGCCGAAGGGACTGGAGTCTTGCTCAACAACGAGCTCGACGACTTCGCCGCCAAGCCCGGGGCCGCCAACTACTTTGGGTTGATGGGCGGCGAGGCCAACGCGCCCGGGCCGATGAAGCGCCCGCTCTCGTCGATGAGCCCGACGCTCGTGTTCAAGGATGGCAAGCTCCTGATGGCGACCGGCAGCCCCGGTGGATCGCGCATCATCACCACCGTCTTGCAGATCATCGTCAACGTGATCGACCACGGGCTCAACGTCGCGGAAGCCGAGAACGCGCCACGCGCCCACGACCAACTGTTTCCCGACGAGCTGCGCATCGAGCGCGGCATGTCGCCGGACACGATCCGCCTCCTCGAGGCGATAGGGCACAAGGTCGTCCTCGGCGAGGCCATGGGCTCGGCCAACACCATCGTTCGCGCGCCGGACGGCGAGCTGACCGGCGCGTCGGATTTACGGCAGAGGGGAACGCTGGCGGTCGGATGGTAATCTGTGGCCGCAAGCCCGGGGGTCGGGGGTCGGGTCGCAGGTTTGGTCGCCGACTTATCCCCTCACGCCACTCCCAATGTCGGAATGGCGTTGATCTTCTCTCCCAGCTCCTGCTCGGCGCGCTGGAGATCGTAGCGCTTCTGCAGATTCAGCCAGAGGTCGGGACCGTTTCCGCACAGCTTCCCCAGCCGAAGCGCCATAACTGGCGTCACCGGCTGCTTTTCGTTTAGAATGTCATAAAGCGTCTGACGGGACACGCCGAGCAGCTTGGCGACCTCCGTCTTTGGACGATCAAGCGCCGGCAACACTTCCTCGCGCAGAAGTTCTCCGGGATGCATGGGCGGCAAGCCTCGCTTCGGGAGTTGTTTGGTCATCGAAACTGTCCTCAATGATAGTCTTCCAGATCGACGTCGGCGGCGTCGCCTTCCGCCCAGCCGAATGTGATCCGCCAGTTTCCGCTGGCGTTGACCGCATAGCGGCCCTTGTCGCGGCCGAGGAGCGGATGAAAACGGAAGCCCGGCAGGTTCATGTCCTCCGGCCGGGATGCATCATCGAGCGCGCGCAAGATGTTGCCAATCCGTCTCGTACTCTGGACGCTGAGCCGGCGCCCGTCTCCCGTTGCGAAGAAACGTTCGAGGGCCTTCTCTCTGAACGACCGGATCACGCGCCAATGTAAGTCAATACCTTACAACTGTCAAGAACTCTGCGGGGCGAGCGGTTCGTCTCGCCTGCCCGATGATCCAAAAAGGACAAGCTCATGACAGTAAACGTTGGCGTCATCGGCGTCGGGATGATCGGCCGGGACCACATTCGTCGGCTGACGACCGTGCTCGCCGGAGCGAGCGTGGTTGCGGTCAGCGACGTCAACGCGGGCCAGGCGCAGGAGGTCGCCTCGCGACTGACCGGAGCGAAGGGTTACGCGACGGGCGAAGACCTGATTGTCGCCGAGGAGGTCGACGCCGTCGTCGTCACCTCCTGGGGCTCGACCCACGCAGCCTACGTGCTGGCGGCGATCAAGGCCGGCAAGCCGGTGTTCTGCGAGAAGCCGCTTGCGACCACGGCGCCGGACTGTTCGGCGATCATCGACGCCGAGGTCGCCTTTGGGCGCCGCCTCGTGCAGGTCGGGTTCATGCGCCGCTTCGATCCTCAGTATAGGGCAATGAAGCAGACGATCGAGTCGGGCGCGATCGGCGCGCCCCTTATATTCCAGAGCGGGCACTGCAATGCATCCCCGCCCCCACATTTCACCTCGGGAGATGACGCTGACCGACACCGCGGTGCACGACATCGACATCGCGCGATTCCTGCTCGACGACGAACCGGTCGCGATTTCAGTCAAGGCGCCGCGGCGCAACAGTCGTGCCGGCGATCTCGCCGATCCGCTGTTCACCCTCATCGACATGCGCTCCGGCGCGCTCGTTGCGATCGAGACCTCGGTCAACATCGCATACGGCTACGACATACGTGGCGAGGTCATCGGCGAAACCGGCGTTGTAAGTCTGGCCGAGCGCAGCGATGTCGTCGTCAAGGCGAATGGCGCATTCACCGGCCGTGTGCCCGTCGACTGGCGCGACCGCTTCGCCGCCGCATTCGACGCGGAGTTCCGGGCATGGCTCACAGCGACTGCCAACGGCGGCGCCGTCGGGCCGAGCTCATGGGACGGCTACGTCGCGACCGTCGTCTCCGCCGCAGGCGTGAAGGCGATGGCGACCGGCGAGCGGGAGGCGATCGTCCTGCGCGAACGGCCGGCGCTTTACGCGCCTTGACTGCGCGTTCTTTCACGCCCCTCATCCGTTCCGATCGCCACGCCCGCCTGGTCATCCAAAACGCTATAGAGCGTGCGCGCCTCAGGCGCCGGACCGCGCCGCGCGCCAAGCGCTTCGACCTTCACCGCCAGCCATCGCGTCCCTTGGGCGAATGTGAGAACGTCGCCCGGCCGCACCGCGCGGCTCGGCTTCTCGATCGGAGTCAGCGCGCCGCCCCGAGACAGCCGGACGCCGCCGTCCTCGACGATGTGCGCGGCGAGGCTTCTGGTCTTGAAGAAGCGCGCGCGCCACAGCCAGATGTCGATCCGGCAGGCGTCGTCCGTCACCGAGCGCCGCGTCCCGCCGCAATGCGGCGCCGAGCTTTCCCGCGGCGCACCCGGCGCTCGGCCTGCGGCGACAGCTTGGCGAGAGCCGCCAGCGCGGCGAACGGCGTGGCGGCAGGCCCGGACGGCTCTGTCTTCGCCGACGCCGCGCGTCGGCGCCAGAGCGAGCGGTCGGCGCTTTCGCCTTTGCGGACGCGGACGAAGCCCAGCGCGCGCAGGACGTGCTCGGCGTCTTCCGGCCTCCATTTGAGATCCGCCAAAAGCGCAGCCGTCAATTCGACAGCGCCGGCGCCTTCGGGCAAGGCCGCCCGGGCCAGCGCGTCCAGCCGCTCCATTTCCGCAATCGGCGCCGCAAGCCCGCCGACGGCCCGCAAGCCTCGCAGCGATAGGGCCTCCGGCGGCGGAGCGGGATGAGGCAAAGCGGTCAAGGCGCCCGGTTCCGGCCGCCAGCCGGGACGGGCGAGTTCGGCATAAGCCACGCCGACAAGCTGCGCCTCCGGCGACAGCAGGGAGGGCAAATAGAGGCTGAAGGCGCCGAAGCGCACTCCCAAGCCCTTGAGCGTCCGGCGCTCGTTGCGGCTCAGCATGCGAATCCGGGTCTCCGCGACTCGACGGTCCAAGGCGCCGGATTGCTCGACGAGCTGATAGGCGAGGCCGCGCGCCAATCCCTTGAGCCGACCGTCCTCGATGGCTTCCTTGAGCTGTTTCAACGCGAAGAGCCGCCGGCTCGTCTCCGCCGCGACGAACGCCTCGAGCCGCCGGGTCGCCCGCTCGCGCTGGGGCTCGGCCCCGAATTCCCCGATGAGGCGCACCCGCGGCGCAAACGGCGCGCCGCCCGAGATCTCGCCGGCAGCCTCGCCGCGCCAGTCGACGACGCCGCCGCGCTTGAGCGCGAAAGCGCCGTCGCCCTCGCTCGCGAGTTCGCCGAGCCGCCGCGCGATCTCCGGCGCGACCACCCGCTCGACCGCGGCTCGAAGCGCGCGATTCTCCAACGCCGAGGCGCCGCGCTCGGGCTCGAAATGCACGCCGGCCAGCCTGCCGACCAAATGGCCCTCGATCGTCACCGTCCCATCGGGGTCGATGCCGCCGAGGATTGGGCCCGCATTCGGATTCAAGCTGCGTAGAAGCGCGCTCGTGCGCCGGTCGACGAACCGCTGCATCAACGATTGGTGCAGCGTATCGGAGAGCCGGTCCTCCAAGGCCCGGGCCCGGCTCTGCCACGTTTGCGGGTCGGCGAGCCAGTCGGCGCGATTGGCGACATAGGCCAACGTGCGCACCCGCGCGAGGCGCGTCGACAGCGCATCGATGTCGCCATCGATGCGGTCGAGGGTCGCGAACTGGCCGTGCATCCAGTCTTCCGGCAGTCGCCGGTCGCCTTGCGTGAGATGCTCGAACATCGCCCCGACCAGGCGCGCGTGTTCGTCTTGCGTGGTCTTGCGGAAATCCGGCGTCTGGCAGACTTCCCACAACCGCATCAGATTGGATCGATCGCGACTGCGGCGACCGACAATTTCATCGGTCGAAAGCTGGCGTAGCGTGGTCTCGTCCTGGCTTTCCTCCGAAAGCCTTAGTCCGGGCGCGGGAGGCGGGGCGGCGAGCGAACGCATCAGCCCCTGCAGCGACTGGAAATCGAGCCGCGCGTTGCGCCATTCCGCGGCCATGACCTGGGGAAAGACGTGGCCCTCGACCGCGGCGACGACATCCGGGTCGAGGTCCGGCGCATCGCGGGTGACGCCGAACGCGCCGTCTTTGCGGAAGCGGCCGGCGCGCCCCGCGATCTGGGCGATCTCATGGGAATAGAGCCCGCGCAAGCGCCGCCCGTCGAACTTGCGCAACCCGGCGAACGCGACATGATCGACGTCCATGTTCAGTCCCATCCCGATCGCGTCGGTCGCAACCAGGAACTCGACCTCTCCGGACTGGAATAGATTCACTTGCGCGTTGCGGGTGCGCGGACTGAGCGATCCCATGACCACCGCCGCCCCGCCGCGCTGACGGCGGATGAGCTCGGCGATGGCGTAAACCGCGTCGGCGGAGAAGGCGACGACGGCGCTGCGGCGCGGCAGGCGCGTCAGCTTCTTGGGACCGGAGTAGATGAGCTTCGAATAGCGCTCGCGGAACTGGATGTCGGCCTCGGGGCAGAGCTGACGGATCAGCGAGGCGACGGTCGCCGCGCCCATCAGCATCGTTTCCGCCGCCCCCCGCGCATGGAGCAGCCGATGGGTAAAGACGTGGCCCCGTTCCGGGTCGGCGCAGAGCTGGATTTCATCGACGGCGAGAAACTCGACTTTGCGGTCGAGCGGCATCGCTTCCACAGTGCAGACGAAATAGCGCGGCTGGGGCGGCACGATCTTTTCTTCGCCGGTGATCAGCGCGACTTGGGCGGCGCCCCGGGCCTTGACCACGCGATCGTAGATCTCGCGCGCGAGCAGCCTCAGGGGCAGCCCGATCATGCCCGAGGCGTGTCCCAGCATGCGCTCCACCGCCAGATGGGTCTTCCCGGTGTTGGTCG